>ERZ807291.7-NODE-7-length-337482-cov-40.453763_pt1 | contig 337482 bp, 284 predicted proteins | sample MGYA00521257_ERZ807291 | MGnify/ENA primary metagenome ERZ807291 (study PRJEB31413, sample SAMN03169783) | marine metagenome | biome: Marine; feature: Water; material: Subsurface seawater | place: North Sea | collected 2011-04-28 | depth 1 m m ... | reverse complement strand
CGAAGTTCTGACGTGATACGAACTACTCAACGTCATAGAACACTTCATCCTTCATATCGTACCAAGGATTGATGCCAATGTCGGATGACCCGTCATAATGACCTGTTGTTTCAACGAAATAATACATGACATTGGATTTTCCGCCTTCACCAGCGTACCCATCTCCAGAAAAGTCATCCATGGCGATACCGGTTAGAATTTTTCGCGTGGTACCCCAAACAAAACCAAGATACAATTCATCTGAACCAGCAGCGTTCACCACACCTTCGCTGGGAACCTTCATGAAAAGCACTCACGATTGGTATGGAATCCATTCTTGTGAAGCTGCGTCAAAGTACGACAAATTGCCCTCAGCATCCTTGGACCAGTGCACTCCGTTCTCTTCCCATTGCTCAGAGACGGACTCAATGGATGGAAGTGATTTTTCTTCATTTGCCGCAAATTGTTCCGATGCTGCATCAGGTGAAGAAGCGGAATCAAACATGGTTGAAGCATCATCCGGCTTGCGCATAAAGATAAATCCACCACCACCAACGAGAGCAAGAATCAGCAATGTGATGATGCCGTAGAGCATACCGTTTCCAGATTCAACCGCCTCTGCGACGGAGCGAGTGCCATCTTCAGGGTATGCATCCATGCTGTCCGCAACTCCATCCCCATCGGTATCCACTGACAGATTTGAATCAAATTTGAAATCGTCTTCTGCATCGCTCACACCATCTCCGTCCGAGTCCAACTGCAACAATGCACAACCGCTCGTATCGATCAGTTCTCCGACCGGTGTGTTCGGGCAGTTGTCCAGATGATTCTTAATGCCGTCTTTATCATCGTCTTTTTGCTGTTCTGCACATCCATCAAGGTCCACAGGCTGAGTTGTGGGGGTGTCCGGACAGAGGTCCATATTGTTCATGATGTCATCCATGTCCTCGTCCCTTTGAGACGATGAACAGCCTTGATTGTCAGGTTGCTCACCGGTAGGAGTGACGGGGCAGAAATCATTTGCATCAGAGATTCCGTCATTGTCAGCATCCAGCTGATTGGTAGCGCAGCCGAGAAGATCAACGGTCAATCCGTTCCCTGTTCCAGGGCAAGTGTCTACATCATCACTTACATCATCGCCATCGGTATCCTTCTGAGAAGGAGCACAGCCTTGTAAATCTGCGATTTCGTTGGTTGGGGTTGCATCGCAGATATCACTGGCGTCAACGACGTTATCACCGTCTGTATCACGCTCGTTTGCTGCACAACCTACACCGTTAACCGGCAAACCTGCGGTCGTAGTAGGACAGTCATCGCGGTCATCAGTGATGTCATCCTTATCGGTGTCAAGTTGACTGAGTGCACATCCTGCTGCGTCAATTTGAAGGCCAAGTGGAGTGTTTGGACATGCATCAAACGCATTCATGACCATGTCATTATCATCGTCTTCTTGACTTGAGGAACAGCCAACATCGTCGACCTGCTCTCCAGCAGGCGTGTCGGGGCAAGCATCAGTAGCGTCGTCTATTCCGTCCAAATCTGCATCCAATTGAGAAGCCGCACATCCAGTTGAATCCACAGATTGTCCAGGTGGTGTTCCGAGGCATTGGTCACCGTTCACCCCACTTGCGTTGTCACCGTAGCCGTCGTTGTCTTGGTCGGCATGCTGAGTTGGGTCGTTCGGGAAAGCGTCTCCATTCAATCCAGCAGCATTGTCACCGTATCCATCGCCGTCTAAATCCGACCATTGCGAGGAATCGCTGGGGAATGCATCAGGATCTGTGCCTGCTTGGTTATCACCAAAGCCATCTCCGTCTTCATCAAACCATTGCGTTGAGTCGGTCGGGAATTGGTCGCCATTTGTACCGGTTGGATTGTCTCCGTAACCGTCTCCATCGGCATCTTCCCACTGAGTGTTATCCGAAGGGAATTCGTCAGGTGATGTCCCTGCAGGATTGTCACCGTATCCATCGCCGTCTGAATCGGACCATTGAGAGGAGTCGGTCGGGAAAGCATCTCCATTTGTCCCAGACGGGTTATCACCGTAGCCGTCTCCGTCAGAGTCTTCCCATTGAGTGGAATCCGCTGGCCAGGCATCGGGATAGTTGCCGCTGGCGTTGTCCCCATAGCCATCTCCGTCGGAATCTGACCATTGAGTCGAATCGGTCGGGAAGGCATCAGGGTAGGTCCCATTTGCATTGTCACCATAACCATCACCGTCAACATCCGACCATTGAGTCGAGTCGGTCGGGAAGGCATCTGAAGAATTGCCGCTAGCGTTATCTCCATAGCCATCTCCATCCATATCTGAATATTGGCTCGAATCGTAGGGGAAGGCGTCAATGTCGTCGTTGTATCCGTCACCGTCGCTGTCTTTCTGGTCCAGTGCACATCCGTAGAAGTCGACTGTTGCGCCAACCGATGTGTTTGGGCATTGGTCAACCTCGTTCGCAACACCGTCATTGTCGTCATCCAAGGTGAGCATGAAACAATCGGAGTCACCAATCAGTTGTACATTCACTGACGAATAGAGGTCTGCAAAGACGCAGTAGGTTCCTGAAGAGGAAGGGGTTGTGTAGTTGAAGTATGGAAGGGACATGTTTTGTGCGGTTGCAGTCACTGCAGTCATGGTCGAAACTGCGAGGTTAGCACCAGAAGAATCCTCAACTCGGTATTGATACTTGTAACTGTCACCCGTCACCAAATCCAATCCTTCAGCACGAACGTTGTTCGTTGCAGCAGTTGAACTTGCAGAGTACGAATTGATGACCAAAGCAGGAAGTTGCGGAACGAAATCACTAAAGTGAGCCCCGGTGACGTTGTCATTGGTATCAATATCGATAACCGAGTTGTTGAGGGAGAGTTCGACGTAGAACAAGTGGTCGTTCATTGTGGTTGGTCCTGCCCAAGCGATTTGATGATTGATTGAGGTGACGGTGGGCGTGAAGGTCCAATCGTCCGAGTCGATCATGGAGGCGTTAATGGCGGCATTTGTATCATTGGAAACAGAGAAATTGTTCTCCCATTCTAAATAATCCAGAACGATCCAACGCATGGAATAATCCGTGCCGATGGAAAGATTGGTCAGCGAAATATCACCCGTTGTCGATGACGTCGGAGACGCCACAACCATTTCAAGATAAACTTCATCTTCGTCGCTATTCAAGGCCATTCCTGAAGCATCACTGAGTGTTGATGATACCATCATAAGGGATTCATCAAAGGTTGCCTGCGTGGTGATGTTCACCATGTATGTGGTATTTGTAGCATTGAAGGTACCGCTGGATGAGGAAGTCCAGGCCTCGGTCTCATCGAGGTACAACTGTCCGTAAGAGGAATTGTACGAATAATTCGTTCCGATGGTGAGCCCAGAGAACGAAAGAGTGGCTGAGGTTCGGTTATTGATGCTCACATCAACACTTTCCACACTTTGGCCACCACCTGGGTTATCGGTTGAAAGTTCAATGTCATAAATGTTCGATGTTGCGGTGGTAAATTGGTACAAGAAAACCCTCAGATAGGATGTGAAATTTGTCGTTGCTGTAAATGAAGCCGCTTCGTTATCGGATCCAGAACCAAGCGAACCAAATCCAGCTAGACTAAGGGAACTGCCGCTGGAGTCCATCCACTGCCCATCAATGTCACCGTTAGCATGAGTGAAGGTCAAGTTCACGTAATAGGTGACTCCTGAGATCATATCGATTTCAAAGAAGTCTTCGTCACTGGATGAATGAATGGAAAGGCCTGAGCAAAACAACGGAAGCAGTGAAGCAGACGTCGCTGCTGTCATGGAGTCATTGGGTTCAAGGATGTCTGGGGCGGTTGTCCCATTTCCTGAACAATTTGTGATGGAACTTCCGCTACCACCGGTACCATTACCTCCTGTGCCGCTACTGACGGTGAATTTGTTCAAGGTAAGATTCCAAGTACCTGCACCGGCATATCGGTAAATTTGGATGTAGACCATTCCTCCGGTGGACCCAGTGGTATTTGTTGTGAGCGTCTCAGGATTGTAAGCGTACGAATCATCCAAATAATTCAGCGAGGAATCGAAAAACAGAAGGTCAAAATCATTGGTGACGGTTGTTCCATTTGAAAAGGTCGTCGTCGACGGGAATGAAAGTGAGGCTGAGAGTCCTTGAGTTGCGGACAATGCAACTTTCAGGTAATCTGAATCGTCCCCGTAGTCAAGTTCACCGTTTCCGTTGTAGGAGCCTGAGAAGATGTAATTCGTGATGTTCACCGTCGTATTATCCGGTAAATCACCACCAGAATTGAGGTCGTTCTGGTTTGGTCCAACCGCAGAAACACTTGGAGCGCTTAATGCCACGAGGGAGGATAAAACCAGCAAGAAGACAACTGAGATGGAACTAGCGGGGCGTTTGTTCTCAAGATTAGGATGTTGCGCCATGGTAAACCTAGGCATTGAGGGTATATCAGCCTCACCACTGCGCAATCATTAGATTGCTGTAGGGGCAACGTGCCCATCTTTCTTGTCATCGGGCTTGCGGACTCGAGACCATACCCCCCCCATGAGTTCATCATGGTGGTTGGAGCAATAATGGAAGCGGCGGTAAGCCTCTCGAAACGAGTAGGCCTTCTTTCCGGTTGCTACGAGATACCCCTCTGGGGAAAGCCGAGAAACCACGGTCCCCTCTTCTCCGCATCCGGGTAAATCACAGACGGGTTCTTTGGGCATATATCACTCAGCCCTTCTATGCTTGATTAACTCTTGCCTCTAACCAGCGAAAAAGAATCATTCTTCCGCTTCGGGTTCGGGAATAGGCTCGATTACGACGAGGGGTACATTTGCTTCAATTGCCTCTCCTTCATCGCAATGAACTGAAATGACGGTTCCCGTCACAGGTGCTTGGATTTCATTTTGCATTTTCATGGCCTCAAGAATGAGAATGACTTGACCTTCTGCAACTTCATCACCCACTGAGACCTCAACGGTAACAACTTTTCCGGGAATATTGGCTGAAACCGTTCCCGATTTCTTCTTCTTGCCTCCACCTGACCGACGTTGCTTTGGTGCAGGAGGGGCATCGGGCATTTCAATCTCGTAAGTTTTTCCTTCAACAGTTGCCTTCCAAGATGTGCCTTCACCCTCGAGTTCTACTTCATATTCCGTGCCGTTGACAATGACCTTTCGTGTTTCTGACATGAGGTTACCTCCATGGTGAGCGTTGGCTTCGAGCGTGCATGAGAGACGAGCGGCCAGTAACCATTCGTCGATGATCTTGGGACCAAGGCATCCCCGGGCGACGGGCTATTTCGGCTGGGTCTTCGCCTTGTTGCCTTGTAGCGGCAAGCACAGCAGCAATGGCTGCCATTCGTAATTCATCGTCTTTTCCAGCCATAATTTCAACTCACAAGGGAATATTTCCATGTTTTCGGGCGGGACGAAGTTCTTCCTTGTCCTTGAGCATGGCAAGCGCCCTGCACAAGCGTTGGCGTGTTTGGTTCGGTTCGATAACATCATCAAGATAACCCAGGGCTGCTGCCTTGTATGGATTCGCAAATGTTTCTTTGAAATCCTCAGTCAACCGTTCTCGCTCCTGTTCCGGGTTGCGGGAATGAGCGATTCGGCGACGATGAATGATTTCAACTGCCCCATCAGCACCCATCACGGCCAACTCAGCGCTGGGCCAAGCCACGTTGTAGTCGCCTCGGATGTGCTTACTGGACATCACATCGTACGCTCCGCCGTACGCCTTACGAAGAATGACCGTTAACTTTGGAACGGTAGCCTCAGCGAACGCATAGAGAAGTTTTGCACCATGTCGGATGATTCCACCCCATTCCTGATTGGTCCCCGGCAGGAACCCAGGTACATCCTCAAAGGTGAGAATTGGAATATTGAATGCATCACAAAACCGAACGAAGCGAGCTGCCTTATCGCTGGCATCAATGTCGAGGCAACCTGCGAGAACTTGTGGTTGATTGGCCACCACACCAACGGTATTCCCGTCCAAGTGTCCAAATCCAATAACGATGTTTCGCGCCCATTCGGATTGAACTTCCATAAAACCACCGTCGTCGAGGACTTCAGTGATTACATCCACTACATTGTAGGGCTTTGATGAATCTTCAGGAATGATGCTGTCAAGTGCATCGCACAACCGGTCTCTTGAATCGTTGGTTTTCTTGACCGGTGGTCGTTCAAGATTGTTCTGGGGGAGCAGGTCGCACAAGTCACGAGCCATCGAAATGGCGTCTTCATCGTCAGAGGCAGTAAAGTGGGACACGCCTGATTTTGACCCGTGGGTTGACGCTCCTCCGAGGTCTTCAAACGATACGACTTCATTGGTTACGGTTTTGATAACCTCTGGTCCAGTGATGAACATATGCGCTGTTTGGTCGACCATGATGACAAAGTCCGTGATGGCTGGAGAATAAACTGCGCCTCCAGCACACGGACCCATAATCACTGAGATTTGAGGGACGACGCCAGAGGCTCTTACATTTCTGAAGAAAATTTCTGCATAGGAACCAAGCGAAGCCACCCCTTCTTGAATTCGAGCTCCGCCCGAATCGTTCATTCCAATGACGGGGCGACCGGTTTTGAGCGCCATGTCAAGGACTTTGCAAATTTTAAGCCCGTGCATTTCACCGAGTGAACCCCCGTAAACAGTGAAGTCTTGAGCAAAAGCAAACACTTGCCTTCCGTTGATTGTACCGTGGCCGGTAACGACCCCGTCTCCGGGGATCACGTTCTTGTCCATGTTGAAATCACGACATCGGTGTTCAACCAAAGCATCAATTTCTTGAAAACTCCCGTCATCCAGAAGCATTGTAAGGCGCTCTCGAGCAGTCATTTTACCCCGGTTATGTTGGGCTTCGACACGTGCTTGACCTCCTCCAGCCTCACTTCGAGACTTGCGATTTCTGAGGTCTTTTAGACGGTCTTCTGTACTTGACATGGACTTCCCCCTTCGGATGGATGAAAACGCCGCCCTTATGCGTTGCTCTTGTAAATCCGTGAAAACGGCTGTTGAGGCCGGATTCAAGTTTGCCCCAAGGGGTGTGTTGATAGGGAGGCGCCTGTTCCTCAGTTCATGGCCCAACCGCTACGTATTGTTGTCGCCAAACCCGGACTTGACGGTCACGACCGTGGAGCCAAGGTCGTTGCCCGTACGCTTCGTGACGCTGGCCATGAAGTAATCTATACTGGCCTTCGCCGGACTGCGCAACAAATCGTTGAGACCGTTCGAGATGAAGATGCCCGATTCTTGGGGCTTTCATCCCTTTCCGGCGCCCATAGCCACCTCTTTCCAAAAGTGTGTGAATTGTTGGTGAACGAGGGACTGGAAGACGTGATCGTGTTCGGCGGAGGAATCATTCCCCATGAAGACCGACCTGAACTGTTCAGTGCGGGCATCAAAGCAATCTTCGGACCAGGAACGCCAACCTCTGAAATTCTTGAGTTCATCCAACATGCGAACGCTATGAGCGATGCTGGAGTTGGCCAAGGAACCGACTGGCATTGGGAATCCAAGGCATGAGGTGACCTCACATGCAAGACGAAGTTGCTCGTGCGCTCAACGGCGAACGTCGAGCCCTTGCACGAGTGTTGTCCGCCATAGAAAACGGAACGTTTACTCATGAGGGGACTGACCCGTTTTCGCAGAGGGATACCGCTGAACCAACATGGCGCACCATGGCCATTACCGGCGCACCAGGTGTTGGAAAATCAGTCTTAGTAGATGCACTGATGACGCGTTGGGCTAAGCAGGGTCACAAACTCGCTCTGCTCGCAGTCGACCCAAGTTCCCCTCGCACCGGCGGCGCCCTTCTTGGCGACCGAGTACGAATGACTTCTGTGGACGACCCGGAAATCAAAGATCACGTGTATGTCCGCTCAATCGCAACACGGGCAGCTTCTGGAAGCGTACCATTGATCGTTGAGGACATGGCTTCGTTCCTTCACGCATGCGGGTGGAATCGAGTCCTCATTGAAACGGTGGGCTCCGGCCAATCAGAATTGCGATGTGCGGCAGTAGCCGACCGCATCATCGTCGTAGAAGGGCCTGCTAGAGGAGATGGGATTCAAGCCGAAAAAGCTGGGTTACTCGAATTGGCGGACGCTGTACTCGTCAACAAAGCAGACCTTGACGGGGCGCAAAAGCATGCTTCGGAACTTCAAGAATCCTTCAACCTTGGACAAAGCGAAGCGCCCCCTGTTTTGCTGACATCGGGCCTACATGGCATCGGAATTGAGCCGGCATCCGACCTGTTGCTTCACCTCAAGGCATCCGACCGAGCAACCCGTGCACGAATGAGAGAGCGATTGCTTGCGAGTCATGAACGACGGCTTGTGACTCATCCATCATACAATGAATGTCTTGACCTTCTCACAGAGGGTACAATTGATATTGAGAACGCATTGACTGTCTTGTTAGGGGACACTGATGAGCGGTCAAGTTGAATTAACAAACCCGGTTGAAACCTCCGTTGGTGGAATGAATGGTCACATCCTCCGTAGAGTCATTCATTTGAGCATGGCTGCAATTCCACTTCTCTACTTTAGACTTGGAGATGACGTGGCCTCTAAGGTCAGCATGGAATTGGACCAAGTCGTTGCGTCCGTCGTCCTGTTTGCACTTATAGCGGAAAGCATTCGCTTGCGGTATGGAATCACCATTTTTGGACAGCGCGATTACGAAGCGAAACAGGTATCTGCTTTGGCATGGGGGGCTTTTGGGATTGGAATGGTTTTGCTGCTGGTACCCCATGAAGCCTATGCATACCCACTGATTATCTCACTGGCCTTTGGAGACCCGCTCATGGGAGAATTACGCAGAAAAGGAATTGGAACACGCCAAGTCATGGTTGTATCAACTGGAGTCATCCTTGCAATTTGGCTTGCATGCTCACTGCAATTTGACACCCCGATTTGGATTGCATTGCTTCTTGCGCCTGTCTGCATGATCGCTGAATGGCCACGATTGCGGTACATTGACGACAATGCCACCATGCTTCTCATACCGCTTGCTTTGGTTCTTTTATTGGACCCGTTTGCACAAGTGATGTGAGTTATAAACAACCCTCTGCATCGAATTCGCTCAACATATTCAAATGGGGGGCATTCTTGGTTTCAACCGAGGAGAGCCCATGTCAGATGAGTCCCAACATAACGACCCGCCCCAAATTGCGTACTACGTTGGTTTTGGACTTGCAATTATTTTTCTCGCAATAACAATGTTCCGTTACCCACTTTGGTGATTTTTTCAACCAAGGATTGAACATTCCTTGAAAAGGAAGGCCAGTTACCGAGACTCATGTGCGGTATTGGCGGGATGCTGGGCAACCCCGATATCGCCGTTGCTCAACGAATGAATCAACTCCAATATCATCGAGGGCCTGACGGTCAAAATGTTTGGTCCGATGAACGCGTCGCTTTTGCTCACACACGCTTGGCCATCGTGGATGTTCACGGTAGCCAACAACCGATTCATGGTTCAAAAGAACGCACACTCATCGTGAATGGAGAGATCTACAACCATCGTCAACTCCGCTCGAATCTCAAACATTACCCGTTCACCACATCGGGAGACAGTGAAGTTATTCTTGCTTTGCATGACCGGTTTCTTGCAAGCGGTCAACAGCGTCCAACCGCAAGCGACCATGCCTCGTGGCTGGAACAGCTCGACGGAATGTTTGCAATAGCGCTGTGGGATGGGTTGAATCAACAACTTATTCTCGCCCGAGATTCCCTCGGAATCAAACCATTGGTCAAGACTCAGGTAGAAGGTACACTCTTGTTCGCCAGTGAAGTAAAAGCGCTGCGAGCGGATGAACGACATGTCCCCAAACTGGACGAGGTTGCCCTTGCTGCACGGATGGTTTGGGAATACCCACTTGATGCTACAACGCTGCTCAAAGGAGTCACACAGGTACACCCTGGGACGGTTGAAACATGGGAGCTGAACGATGATGGGGAGGCGTTCATGTCAGGTAGAGCTACCATTCGACAACAAATCGTGTCCCCTGAGCCCTCATGGAATCCGGCAACTCAGGCACCAGTGCTCCTTGATTCGTTCGTATCCAGCGTCCAACAGCGATTGATGGCGGATGTGCCCGTTGGTATCGTTTTGTCCGGAGGACTTGATTCGAGCCTTGTTGCAGCCGTTGCTCAAGAAGCGGCTTCACGAGCGGAACAACCCGTACCCGAATGTTGGACGGTAGCAGAAAGCGAAGACAATCCAGATTGGAAAGCGGCGGAACTGGTCGCCTCGCATTTTGACCTCCGCCATCATCAACACATCCTCGAACCCGATGCGTTTGAACGCGCATTGCCGAACTTAATTTGGCACGGAGAAGACATTGACGTAACGGTTCTGTTTTTCCAACCCCTCTTTGAGACGATGGCTGAAAAAGTCAAAGTGGGACTGTGTGGCCAAGGTGCTGATGAATTGCATGCGGGCTATCCTCGCTACCGAGACCTCACTCAGCACGCTCATCTTTTGCGTCAACGGCTCCGGTCCCTTCCCCCAACCGTGCAAACTTCGCTAGAAGAAGGGCCACTCACCGAGGATGATGGCTGGTTTTCACCCCACCAACGACCTGAGGAGCAGGCCAAGGACCTTGACACGTTCCTCCAGTTTGAATTGGATCATGGCCAACTTAGTAATTTCCAATTGCGCCTTGTTGACCGCCATTCCATGGCTCATTCGCTTGAAGTACGAGTACCGTTTCTAGGAGCGCCTCATCTCAATGCCGCCAACAGGTTGCCAATGGAGTGGAGATTGCCCTCAAGCATGGAGGAAAAGGCAGCCCTTCGAGAAGCCGCAAATCTCACTGGACTCCCCAAAGAAATTGTCAGGCGTCCAAAAATGCCGGCAGGTAGAGCAACATCTCCGACCATGCTGCAAACGTTCCTTAACGAATTCTCTTCAGAAACAGAACAACTGGTTGCCAAGTACGAACGCCTCTCACCGGTCTTCAAAGGACAGTCTGAACTTGCCCTTGGACTAGGACTGTTCGAGTCCATGCACCTTATTGAAGGTGGAAGAGTCAAGAGGGTCGGAGATGTCAGCACCCTACTCAGCGAGGTTTTACCATGACGTATGTACACGACATAACCGCCCTGCTTGAATCCAAGCGGGAATTGATTACGAATTGGATGAGTGCGAAGCGAAAAGAAGTACCCATTCCGATTTATGGAAGTGTTGACATTAGAGATGCTGGGTGGAAGGTTGGTGTTGTTGATGCCAACCATTTCCCTGCAGGATTCAACAATGTCGCAAAGGAAGAACTTGATGCTCTCTCGAACCTGTTCAAAACTCACATCACGCGTACTCAACCAAACTGCACATGGGTGCACATATATCCTGAAAGCCACACACGAAACCAAGGTTATATCGAAAACATAGCGACGATTCAACGATTGATCAAGACGGCGGGATTCAAGTGCACCATTGGGTCGCCAGAACTTGAAGAATTAGGCTCATTGAAAGGAATTTCGGGGCCGTTAACGCTTGACCAAGTGGCTCTGAACGGAGACGGTGATCTATTGGTAGGAGGACTGAAACCCGACCTTATCCTCCTCAATAACGACCTCACCAATGGAAAATTGCCGGGACTTACTGCACCCAACGTATCCCCGCCTGCTGCTATGGGGTGGCATCAACGAAGAAAATCTGAACATTATTCATGCTTGCAAATATACGTTGACGAAATTGCAGAACTTCTTCAGATTGACCCATGGCATTTGATGCCCGAATGGTTTGTCTCGGAAGACAAATGCCTTACTGAAATCGGGTGCCGTACGAAACTTGCTGGTGAGATTGATTCATTTCTTGCAAACATCCAATCGCGATACGATGCTTTGGGAATTGAAAGGCAACCTGCTGTGGTTATGAAGAACGACCGTGGGACCTACGGATTAGGAATCATGGTATTGACATCGGGAGACGCAATACTAAACCTCTCCAATCGCAAAATCAACAAACTTCGTTATGCAAAGGGAGGCGCTGCAGTGGATAATTACCTCATCCAAGAAGGAATTCCCACCTCCATGCTTACCGAAGAAGGCGAACCTGTTGAACCAGTTGTGTACCTTGTTGACGGTGAGGCCGCTGCGTGGTTTTACAGAATCAATCCTAAAAAATCGGACATGGATAACCTTAATTCACCAAGCGCACGGTTTGAGGATTACTCGAACTCCGGCCACATGTACGGAGAACACGCTCACGGCTGGCATGCGCTTCTCGCAGAATTGAGCATGCTGGCCATGGGTGCTGAGTCGAACATTGAGCGGTGAACCATGATGACGACAATCCATTGCCTTGGAAGCGGCTTAGTCGGGGCTTTTGTTGTACGGCATCTGGTAGAATCAGGCCACGACGTTCACGTGTACGACCTCAAACCGAATTCTACGCAGGGAATTACCATGCACGTTGGAGACATTACCCAAAGGCTTGACATGCTTCCCGATGGGTTGGTGGTCAACATGTTGCCTGGCGATATTGGAGGAGGGTGTACTGAGGACCTTGTTCGCCTCGGCAGAACCCTTGTGGACCTTTCCTTTGCGGAAAAAACTCCAGACCGTCTTCACGAACTCGCCGTTGAATCAAATTCCACCGTTGTTTGGGATGTCGGAATTGCCCCTGGCCTCTCCAACATGTTGCTCGCTGAAGCACAAACCAAACTTGGAACATTTAGAAATGCTGAAATCCGTGTCGGTGGAAATCCTTCTCAACCTGATGACGATTGGTCTTACATGGCACCGTTTTCGCCGGCAGATGTCATTGCAGAGTACACACGGCCTGCCCGTGTGGTGAGAGAAGCCACTGTAACGACACTGCCAGCTCTTGATGAGCGACACCTCATTGAAGTCGCGGGGAAGGGGTCTATGGAGGCCTTTCTTTCCGACGGGCTAAGGTCCCTGCTCTTCACAATGAAAGCGGATGAAATGTCAGAATACACCGTTCGTTGGCCAGGCCATATTCAACGCTACATTGACGAGCGAGACGCTGGAGAATTGAACCTCGATTCACTCTTGGAATCATGGACTCTTGACAAAGATCGCAGTGAATTCACATGGATGGAAGTCAAGGCAGAAAATGATGCTCAGAGATTTATTTGGCGTGTTGAGGACAGCGGTTCCAAAGGCGACTCATCCATGGCCCGAACAACCGGGCTTGTCACTCTCGCAACCGCCCTCACCCTATGTGAAAACGCTGATATTCTCTCATCTGGGGTTTACTCCCCCGAAGAACTCCCCTCGCCATTTCTGGACCGAGCCCTTTCTTTAATGGTCAAAAACGGCGTGAAGATTGAGCACCATATTGAGCGGTCAAACTGAAATGGAGAACCTCATCCCCTGTACCATGAACCGCTCGCTTTGGTACGTTGGGACCATTGCGATTGGCCTATGGATTTCAGCAACGGCCCTTGGAGGTCTACTCCCTGATTCTCTGGCGGAATGGCCGGTCAACATTTGGTGTTGGGCACTCTTCGCACGAATCTATGCGTCAACCGACCAAAAAGAGCGTATCGAGATGCTTACGGTGGTTGCTATTGCGACACCAATGGAGTTGTTTTTCTCAGAAGTTTGGCTTGTTTATGAATATCAGCGGGACCTCATGCCGCTCTTTGTTCCAGCAGGGCACTATTTTCTCTTTGATTTCGGTAGACGAGCTGCTCTTCGATTGAAGATTTCTTGGGCTATGCCCCTTTTGCTACCCTTCGTACCCATGGTGCTGTATGGCATATGGACGGGAGGAGATACATCTGGAATATTCCTTCTTCTTCTTGTCCTTGGATTCACGCAGTGGGGGCCTCAACCTCGCCTCTACGCTGCGATGGCATGGGCTGCTCTTGCAATGGAGTTGCTTGGAACCTATCTTCAAAATTGGACGTGGGCCAATGAGGTCCCATGGACTGGATTAACCGCTTGGAATCCACCTCTTCTTGTAGGGGCATTCTATTGCTTTGGAGACGTGTTGGTCAACTTGACCGTTGCCAAGTTTGAAGGGGAACCTCCAACGGTGGTGACAACATGACCAGCCCTGATGAGTTGCGTCGCCGGCGAGAAGAAGAAGCCATGCGAATCCGCACGGCTCTCAATCGCCAACGAGGTGAGCAACGCGCCAATACAAAAGGAGGCGAAACAACCGTCGCCTTCGTTGAAGAACGGAAATGCATCGGTTGTGACCAATGCACCATCGTATGTGATGATGATGCGATTGAACTCTATTTTGTTGATGTCAAAAGCCCGCTACTTTCAGTGGAAAGCAATCGCAAGGCCAAAATTATTCGAGACCCCTGCACGGGTTGCAGGCTGTGCGTTCTTGCGTGTCCAACGGACGCAATCACCATGATTGACCGATGAGGTAGGATGATAGTATGTCAAAGAAAGGAAAAGACCCATCAGCTCAACGATTTGGCGGGGAGTTCGGACCTTACCGTAACCCAGGCACCACTGGAGTAAGCCTATCAACGTTCAAGACGCTCGTTTGGACATCAAACATTGGAGGACTCTTCTTGGTTGCACTTTCACTTGAGTTGCTGATCTACTATCAGAATTTCACCTGGGGATTTATTTCTCTATTGGCCGGAATCATCGTTGCTCTCTTCCCGTCAAACTACGAAATCGTAGGTATGAACGAGGATGAAGAAAACGAATCGGACGACTAAAAACGAATCCATTCGTACCGTCGTTACCGCATCCTGAGGATGCAACGAAGTTCAACGATTCACTTTGACTTCAAGCTTCAACAGTTTCGCCAACGTTGGACTCAACTGCTTGCGCCTTCTTTTCGTTAACTTGACGAGCAAGGAATGAAACGACATCCAAAATTTCAATGTCTTCGTATGCTTCATCGCCTTCAAACTTGAGGCACTCAAAGTGAGAGACACACTTGGGGCATGATGTGAGCATGGTTTCAGCTCCCGTTGCACGAACTTCTTCCATTCGGGAAACTCTCAAGGAACGAGCGTCTTCATTGCAAGACATCATACTGGAAACACCGCAACACATGGCGTCTTCTCCATGGTGTTCCATCTCGACAATCTCAACACCTTCGACCGCATTGATGAGGTCACGAGGCTCGTCGTAAATTCCCATTTGGCGGCCAAGACGGCATGGATCGTGGTATGTCACCGTGGTTTCTTCGGACTTCAGGTTCATGTCAAAGCCTTGTTCAATGAGGAATTCCGTGGTATGCATGACTTTGACGTCTTCCAACTCATAGTCTCGGGCAAACGTTCTGAAACATTCTGCACAAGAAGAAACAAGCGTGTCAATACCAGATTCGTGGATCTTGCGTTGGTTGTAAGCCTTGAGCTTCTCAAAGACTTCATCGAGGCCTTGCCACTTTTGGTCGTGACCACAGCATTTCAAGAAGTCACGGCCCAAGTAAGATACATCGGTTCCCATCTCTTCAAAGAGCGTGAAAGCCGCAGTGGTGGAGTCGCCCAAATTCATGGTACCTTCGTTAACGTGTGAGAATACCATTTCTTGGTCAAGGTAGTCAACACAACCAGGATAGTAACCAATGTTCGATGTGATGGGGTAATCTTCGGTTGCGATGAATTCCACATCAGCCGCTTCGTCGGCTTCCGCAGAAAGAACTGCCTGTAGGACGGTGTGAGGTATCTCGGCTTGTGGACCACCGACGATGAGACTTCGGCGAATATCAACGTATGAGTCGTAGTCAACAAGTTGTGGACATGCATTAGTACATGCAGAGCACGTGAGACAGGAATACATCGGTACACCGTCGTCTTCGTTGTTCCAAGTGTTGTAAATGATGTTCAATTTATCTCCACCGTTAAACAATCGAACCGGGCAAGCATCGTCACAAAGGTCACAGCCGTAGCATTTGTTCATCTCAAACTCATAGCCACGGGCCATGTATCGCAACAAGACAAAGACAATGGCTCCAAAGGTAACGCAAGGAATGAACATAGCATACGTCAACTTTGCATCCAATGATTTAGGGTTGGTATGGTAGGTTGGGTTTTCAATCGATGAGAAGGCTGAGCCACCAAGTGCCATTTCTTCGGCACTGGAAAGGTTCACGGTGTGGCCTGCAAGTGTTGCAGGAGCATTTTCATCCCAGACGAGGAGCGGTTGGAAAGATTTCATCGAGAAACTGGTTTCGGTCGTGATGCTGTCATTCAGGGCAAGGGCTCCGTTGACGGTAACGTCGTAGGTGTAGGAGTATGTACCGACAGTCAACTCGGTCGTAGCGCCTTCGCAATTGGAGAAGGATACAACCTCAGAACCTGCGGCGTTGGTCACAACAAGTGTGGTAGTCACCATGCTTTGAGTCGATACACCGTTGATCTTCCGCTCGCTTGAACGGAACTCACATGCGAAATCCGAAGTGAGCGATTCAAACTCTTCTGGGTGACCATCGGGGAACGAGTTTGTATCTTCAGTAACATCAAAGGTACCGTTGGTGCTCCAGCCTTCGCCTCCGTTGAAGGTTTGTGAGCCTGCGGCAGCATTGATTCCATTAGCTGCGTCCTGATGCCCGTTTGCATCAGCAAAGTCCGTGATAATGTACCTTGCAGGTTGGTAAATGTTCCAGTTCAAGAATGCTGTAGTCGGAACAACTCCCGATTCAGACCAGCCTCGGTCATCAGTAAATTCATTGGTATCGTGGACATGAACGTCAACGGGTTGAGTTCTCATCGCTTCCAGTTCACCGTAATCTTTGATGGTAAGGAGTCCTTTCGCATCCCAAAACCCATCGTCGTATGTATCGAAGGTAGCAACGGTTGCTGCTGTTGAGATAAGCAGAGCACCAACCAAAAGTTGACGGCTCCTAGCCACGTTAAAACTGGTACCCCAAGCACGAACGAGGAGTCCTCGACCTACGAAGTAAACGACAATCCACATCAGAACCCCGGTCATCACCCACGGTATTGAATTGAAGACTTCTGCAATCCACGGTTCCCGATAACCACACAACAAATCGCCGTGTGAATCTAATTTACAGAAATCAGACCTGTTCTTTCCGTAGAGTTCCAAGAAGATGTTGATTGAAAACACAGAGATGAACCAAATGTGAGCGAGATAAACTGCTCCTGCTGCAGCGAACCATGGGTCCTCTACAGGTCGCTTTTCACGGCCACCGAGGAACGGGGGAAGTGCGAGAATACCCACTGGAATTCCAGTAAGTGCAGCGCCCCACCATGCAGCGTTCCAAGGGAACATAGGTTGACCAACAATTTCCCCTATGAAACCGGTAGGTACAACGAATTGAGGCAAATATTCTCCCCATCGCAAGTATCCGTATGAGAACAGAACATACCAGTCCGGGAAAACGAACCCTGCTTGTGCATAGGGGTCAGCCGCACCGTGAAGCGGTGGCGGAATGAGCCATGCATAGAACAGAAGGATCGCAAGCATCGATGCGAAAATGATGCTGTCACGAAGAACTTCATGTGGCCAAAATCCGTGTCCTGTTCGGGTACGCTTACGCTTCTCTTCAGCTTCCTGAAGGTGTTGCTTTTCCTCCATATACATGGAGGCGACTCTGCCAAAATTATCGATTAATCCCATATTTTCCCCTCTGTATCAATGCGGCTCCGCAATGCCTTGTACCCAGACAATAAACAAATGTATGATGATGAGTGTTGTAACGATTACAGGTAAGATGAACACGTGAATGAAGTACATGCGTGTAACCGTCAAAGGAGTCAATTCAGAGCCAGAAAACAGCAATGTTGCAACGTACTTTCCAACCAGCGGACTCGAATTGGCCAAGTTGATTCCAATAATTGCGGCACCGTATGCGAGGCTGTCCCACGGCAAGAGGTATCCAGAATATCCGAATACGATGGTTAGAGCCATCAAGGCAACACCGATGAGCCAGTTAAGTTCACGTGGGTTTCGGTATGCACCTGTAAAGTAAACACGGCACATGTGCAAAAAGACGCTTGCAACCATGAAGTGGGTCGTCCAGTGGTGTACCGCCCGGAGGATGTAACCAAAGGGAAGTTGTGTCATGATGTATTCCATGCTCGCATAGGCGGGAGATGGATCTCCTTCTCCGCCGGGAACATAGTAAATTCCAAGCACGGTTCCTGTAATGACCAAGATAATGAATGAAAGAAAGGAAATTCCTCCAAGGCAGTAGAGGGGGTACCAGTACCAAATGATGCGCAGTTTGTACTTTTCAGCGTGAGTAAGGGGCATCTGACGGTGCATGTTGTAATATGCGCCTTTGGACATGTTCCAGTAGTCCTGGAGACGGAATCGAGTATCAAGCCATGAAAAGACCCACAAAAACGACCGTTCGGCCACGCCCATCTTGCCGGTCGATTCTACAGCACGTAGAATGTCACGGCGGGGCATGTCTTGATTTTCCTTGCGCAGTGTAAATGCAACAAGAACCACCAAAAAGGCGATGAAGAACCAAAGAATCCAGAACATTGTCGTCATCATATCACCTCAGTCACAATATGTGTACCAATCCACGTAGTCTGTAAGACCTTCCAAAACATCGCCATTCAATTGAATGGGAATGATGGGGAGGCCCACCGGTGCTGGCCCGCCTGAACGGCGGATTCCAGCGTAGTTGAATGTTGCACCGTTGGACCGGTTACGGTTTGTGTTCATCTCAAGAACGGTTGGGTCAAAACGAGAGGAGTGGCAGATGCAGAACAGTTTGGTTCCGCCATCATCTCCACCGCCGGGAGTCCATGAGTCCTCAGTGTAGGAGTTTGAAACGAGTTGCCAACCTGGGATGCAACACAAGTGCGTACAACGACCAAACACCATGACGAGGTCTTCGCTTGGCATCAAACGAGGATCCGCTTCAGCGAGGTCATCAAAGTGGCCAACGTATTTCCCAGTTTCATCAATACCTTCAGTGAACTGGAAGCGTGCTTTTCCATTGGCATCGGGGGTGCCTGCATACTTTGAATGTTCAACATACATGACAACAACAGGAACTCCGTTCCACACGCCAGAGGCTCCAGCTGTTTTTGTTGAGGATGCTGCGGCCTCGGCCACAAAGGAACTCTTGGTCATCGATTGCAGGTGTTGCGCACCGTACCAGGCAGAGTCTTCACGGCCCTTCGCCCAGAACTTAACGGCCAAATCCCCGCCGCCACCGCCGCCAGGAGGCAGTAAAATCGAAGCAAAGCCGAGCACACCCAACGATGCCGTGAGGACGCCTGCAGCGGTATTGAACCCGTAGCGTAGGAATTGACGACGATTGATGGTAGTAGTGGCATCAAGAAGATCCGCTGCGCCTTCACTGGGTGCTGGTTTGAGTTCGTATTCACGCGCCATGTTTCATCACCACTTGTACTCCCGCCAATCCTTCATGTGCTCAGGAACAAACTTGTTCTGAGAATGCTTTACAATGATCGTATCAGGTAAAACAAATTTGAGATAGATTACGCCGACCATGATGAGCGTGGTAAAGGTCATGGCGAGATGGAAGGAGAGTTGTTGTTGGTCCCAACCCTTTGCGAGGCCGTAAATCATTGAGAAACTCCAGTAGCAAATCCAAAACAGACCCCAGCCCAAGAAAAACATCGTGAGGTAGGAGCCTCCAGAAGGGGCAAGAGAAGCACTCACGATGGTTCCGGACTCCGCGAGATTGAATACGCCATGGTCGATTGCGGAGGTCATTTGGTCTTCGGTCAAATTCACGTCTTCCAAAGCAGTCCGTGCATCATCGATCGATACCGAGCCATCGGCGACGCCTCGCAACAAAATTGTGATTGTGTCGTCCATCACTGGTCACCTCTTCGATTGAGTTTGTAGCGCAACCTGAGCTGGTTGCTTCGGCCTTTGTAGGATGTAGAGAAGCCATAGCGGAGAAGCAGACCGGCAAAGACGATAACTCCGATCACAGCACCGAATCCAAGCAATCCAAGCCAGTGGGCACGCAACTTAGCACCCATGTGGTGGAGGTCAACGCCATGATGGTCAGGCTCGGGAGGGCTGACGTTACCATCGCCAGCAAAGAGGGTGCGGGTGCCGAGCGCAGTTGATGCGTCGTCGCCTTCAGTAAGGGCGAATTGGAGTTGATTCCATCGGTCCTCGACGCCCGGCCCTTGGTCTCCGTTGACCGAGTTGCCCGAAATCCAGAAGGTTGCAGCGCCAGCTTCTGCTTCCGCTGGCGCCACCCAATCAAAAGTCCATGAGCGATCGCTGGTTGCGGCTGATGCTTCCGTGTGAGTAAGTGTCTGTTCGTCGACGGTGCCGTCGATTTCCCAGTTTTGGACGTCGTCACCGGTCAGCGTTCCGAGTGATACTCGCATCGCAAATCCTGCCGTGTAAACGCCCGTGGCTTCCGGTCCGCCAATCAATTGGAGGCGGAGGGTGTAGGTTTCGCCGGCAACCCAGCCGTAAGGGACATCATCAAGGATAATTTGGACGGAGTTGTCTGCGACCTCATTGTGGCAGAGGCAGCCAGATTTAGCAACGTCGTCAATTTCAACGACGCCGTTTGAACCCTGGTGAGATTGGGGGCCACCAATGCCCCCGTGGTAGGAAGATGCGAGTGCTGGAATGACCAGAAGAAGCCCTACCAAGACCAATAGGGAAGTTCGGGACGTTCGTGTGGTTTTGAGCATAGCCTCACCCTTACATGTTTCCGACTTGTACGGACTCCTTAAACATTGTCAGCAAAACGCCACAAAAATTGCGGCGCAGTGTAGCGTTTGTTCACGAAAAATGAACAACAGGCCCCCAAGGCTTATTTTGGCCGGTTTGGCGGGGAGGAGGTTTGATGGAGGGCGACCCGTTCGGAGAGGATGAGACCCATGGGAAATCATACCTTCGACAACACCTACAATCTCTCCGACAAACAACTCGAGTTGCTTGACGAGGCCGAGGATTTGATGCTCAAGGGAGCCCTTGGGGCAGCTGAAAAAATACTTCTTGGAATGCTCAAAGGCGACGAAGAGTGCATTCCTGTTCTTTCGAACCTTGGCCACTTGTACGGCCGATATTTATCGGAATTTGAAAATGCAATTCAATACTACGACCGGGTTCTTGCCCTCGAGCCCGACAACGCTTGGGCAAGGGATGCAAGACGCCGATACCTCCGCTACGTGGATTAAAGTCCAACACCGCGCACACCAAAGTTCAAGGAGATGCTTCGGTCATTGCCGCCCATGGACCCCTCCAACATCCTGATTGCTGGGGTCGGGGGAATTGGCTGTTCGTGGGCACACCAAGCCTACAAGCGCTGCGGGAAGGGGGCCCATCTTGCTTTGATTGATGCAGATGACAGCAGTTTCCAGACCGGAGAAACCATTCATGTCCTCCGCCTTGGACACGCCCTGGACAGCATGGGTTGTGCTGCCTTACCGCCGCTTGCTGAACAACGAATGAGAGGACTCAACAAATTGACTCAGCAACTCCTGAAGGACACCGAGCTGGTCATTCTTCTCACCGGCCTCGGAGGAGGAGTCGGAACCGGAGCCGCCCATGAGTTTGCTCGCCAGGCACGACAATCAGGAGCCATCGTCCTCGCCGTTGCCGGCCTACCGTTCGAGGCCCAAGCCACTCGTCTGGCTCTTGCTGAAGACGGATTTGACCGGCTGGAGCGCATCGCTCATGTCACGGTCCGATTGTCGCTAGAACGCCTTGCTCGCCAAGCACGAGAAAAGGGTCAGAGCTGGCAGATGGGCGCCGAATGGATCGAAGACTTGGTAGACGGATTGGTTCGGACCCTCATGCGAATGGGACTCATCAATCTGGACTTGATGGACTTAAGGGCCATCGTGGACCAAGAGGGAATGGCCACAATGTTGGTCGGAATTGGCCGCCCGGATGACCCAAAGGGAATCTTGGAATCAGCCCTAAAGGCACCGCTTGCTGCGCTCGATGTCGGCGGTGCGAAAGGATGTTTGATTCAGGTTGAAGGTGGACTTGGAATGACCATTGGCCAAGTTGATGCAGTAGCCGAATTGTTTACTTCAGCCCTCGACGACGACGCCCAGGTTATTCTCGGAGCCCGAGTCAGTGAAGATTTGGTCGATACGATTCGAGTCGTCACGTTGCTTTCTGGAATCAAGCCAGCTTAGTCGTCAACCAACTCAATGACGTCTTCTGCACTCCATTCAACGTCCTGGCCGATGTCCTTTGAGTTGTTTTCAGACCACTCCTCGCTTACGGCAATACCGGCTGAACCACCGGCCCCCTCCGCATCAACGGAGCCGCTGGAGACTGACGGGTCATCTCCACGCCCGCCGTCTTTGTCCGACGTGTCCTCTACGGGAACTTCACGAATCGTACGCATGATTCCCACGGTCGAATCGTGGTCGGCAAGCACACTCATCAAGACCCTTCGTTGCATCCACATGAACGTGAGAATCACAACGATATGGCCGGTGATCATGACGTAACGAATGTCAACAAGAACCGTCGTCAACATGGCTACACTTCCGGCATAAGCATAGCCAAAGGCAAGTCCTATCGGCAATGCATTGTGCTCATCTACCAACCGATATACGGATTTGTAGGAACGCGAAGTCAACCCCCATATGGCCATAAAGACCGTCGAAATCATCAATACCAATTCCTCAACCAACATGATTGGACCTCCAGTGGACATGACAGTATGACGCCAAACGGTCAACAAATGCCATGTAATCAAGGCTTGAGTTAGCAAGAACCAGCGTGAAGAAAAACGATGCAGGGAGCGATGTCTTGAGGCCACAACTCGAAGCTTCCAAGTCAGAAAGGTAGAGGCCAAAAACAATCCTGCAAAGGCGAGAAAGAAAAGGCCATTTTCAGCGACATCCTGAGCCAATCCATCTCCCTCTCCTTGAAGGAATTCAACACCGGCAAGAATCAATCCTGAAAGAACGACGAGCAGCAAAAGATGAACGCCGACCACGAGATTCAGGCCTCCGCTTCGTGGACCATCATCGGGCAATCGAAGAGCGGCGACTGAAGACAACCAGTGTCCAAAACTTCTCCCTTGCATCACCGCCCAGAATACAAACAAACTTCCCATCACAAACGGTAGCGATTCAAGTATGCTTTCTCCAAGGCCGTCACCACCCAATACTGCGAGCAGCAACAACATCCAACCCAGTGAAAATGCTAGGGGAAGCAAACAGATTCGGAATGAGAAAAAGAACCGCTTGATCCGACCCGCCTCAACTGCATCGGTCAAATCTGGAAGGCGTGTAAGTCGGTCAATTCGTTCGTACTTTGACAGCAACCCCATAACGAGGTAACCTCCTGTTAGGGATAAGAACCCCATTGCACTGAGTCGTTCGGCGCCTTTGGTCGACAGAAGATAGAACAGGGATGAAATAATAAAAATGAGAATCACGTGAGGCAGCGTTTTTACGTCCAAAAGCACCTTGATTAGGGCACCTAACGACGGATCGTTGCCCTTCAACTCGCTGAGTTTTGTTGAGGTCCCCTCGCCCTCTTCCTGCGCCGGAAGGGAGGTCCCAACTTGTCTCTCGTCCACAAAGGCTGGTGGTGGTTGACCTTTTTTCATACTATGGTAAGATTTGACTCAAAGGTCATGAAGCAGGAATGTTTGGAACAGCCATGGCCAAACGGTTGAGCAAGGCGCTAAGAGGCAAACGCCGTTGGATCGGCATTCTTGTCAGCAGCCGATATCAAACACGGCCGTCATTGAACGGGCTCATCGCATCGGTTGCTTCCACCTTTCAATCAGAACGACCCATCAAATTGATGGAGTTTCATCCCAGTGAGAGCGATACGGCCAAAACTGCATTGCAACACCTCAATACAACGACCGAACTGACCGCCAGTGATTTGGGGGTAGCCATCTTACAAGTCCCTTTGGAACTAACAAAAGGAATACGAGCACTGCTCGAAACCGAAGATGCAATCCGAAGAATGGAAATCAAATGCATCACGACCAGCGGGAAAATACGCCTGGTCCGGGAACGAATGGCCCTTCCCAAGCCATCAAGGAAGGGTTAGGGAGCCTAACCTTCATGGTCGGTCATCGATTGGCCACTCCATGGGCGGTGGAGGAACAGCACCAAAAATGAAGATGAGCGATGCGCTCATCCTCACAGGAGTCACCGTTCTACTCGGTGGGCTCTTCATGGTTGCATGGGTCACCCCCGTCGAGCATGCAGAGGAAAGCCCACCCTACGTCAACGGAGCGTCAATGTGGGCAGGGGATTCGTTTGAAATCGGCATTACCCCAGAGAACGACACCGCCGTGCGGTTGGTGTTGAAAGCCGAAGACGGAACGATTCTAAGCGCTCAAAACATCGACATTGCAAGCGGTGAAACAAAGTCGATAGCCTTAGAGATTGACGAGGGAGGTTATTACACCTATGAAATCGATACCAAGGGCGTTGGGGCGACGTTTGACCTCGACATTGACCGCAAATACATGATCGATATGCTGCCCTTCCCAATCGGAGGACTGATCTTAGCATACGGTTTGTACCAACGCGAAGGTACTCAAGATGAAAATGAAATCCTCGATGCGGAACTAGATGTTTGACCATTCCAACTCATCGGGGTCGTCCAACAAAATATTCGCACCCAACTCTGTTTCAACCCGGAGGGATCCTTGATCATTCAAGCCCGATACATGGACTTCCCCACCCCTATAGAGCACAGGCCCCAAGGCCAACGAACCGAATACCAAGGCCTCATCAAGGTCTTTTCCGGGCGGAACAGTCAACGGAATTATTGGCGCATCAAGAACTTCAAACATTGAGGCCACTACTGCGTGAAGTTGACCAAGAAGGTCCTCCCCCTCTGCAAGTTGACTCAACTCAGCAAGACCTGCAAATTTTGAATCGGAAGGCGCCGTGACATTGAGACCGATCCCGAGGACGGTCCGTTGCCCACTGCCCATCGTCCTCCCTTCAAACAAGACTCCAGCGCATTTTTTCCAAGGAGTTGACAATGAAGAACGTACGTAGAGGTCATTGGGCCATTTTAGACAGATGCGGTCTGGTCCAAATGAATGAAACAATTTCAAGAGGTTGTATCCAAGATGTACTTGGTCAGCCGGCTTGTGAAGAGAATTGGTCCCATCTTCGACGACCCAAGAGGCGGCCAAAGCGCCCGTCAGGGACTCCCAAGTCCGCCCTCTACGACCTCGACCCTGGTGCTGGACATCCGCCGTACAACGGACTCCGACGGCGTATGAATTCTCCAACAAAATGGCATTGGTACTTTCAACAACCGCCTCATGCATGCATTCCTTTCCAGAGTAAGGGTGCCACATAGCGATCAGAACAAGCGATTCTCCGTCTTCGAATTCCTTTTCTGACAAGACTCGGGCAGCCAACCCGTGCTTCCATGCAGTTGAACACGCATGCCGGCCATCGAGCAGGCTTGAGACGACTGCAAGGGCGACCCCCTTCTGTTTAAGCAACTGTCCGCTAGCAAGCCGTTTCACATAACGAATGAAGAGCCCTCTTTCGTCGCTATCAATGAGGGCTGATTCTTCCATCGGGCCCAAAACATCCTCGCCCATCTGCGGTTGAGGCAAGTATGGAAGATTCCACATGACAACATCATAATGAGCGTCTCCCCCCCACTGATTTGAAACACCATCAAGTTCAGGACCTGGCCCTCCCTCCAATACCGTGATTGATTGACCGTACAAAGAGGCATGATGCCGTGTGCAAGCGACTGCAAATGGATTGACATCACAAGCAACAACCCTCCACCCCAAAGTGGCCGCATGGATGGACACTGCCCCGCTGCCGCACCCGATCTCAAGGCACGATGTTCCGTGAGGCAGACCCAAGCGATGGAGCGCTCCCGCCAAGAGGGATGTATCTTCTCTAGGAGGATAAACTGTCACGGGCAAATCAAACTCAAACGATTGGCGTGTTGGCGAGGTCCAAACCACTTTTTGAGCAGGTCGTTCGAGGCGCTTAATTTCCTCCTCGGCGGCCTCGGCGCTAAAGTTCGGACCTGTTTTCACAAGGCTTCCCAAACCAATCCACCACAAGAGCCTATGCGTCCATCAAAGCCGATGTCGGCCCAAACAAGGTCAAAACGCAGTTTTTATCACCCTATGGCGGAAGTCATAATTCAACGGGCGCCTTGAGTGCAGGTCACTCACTCCCCGAAATGTATAATAACACCTTGAAGGTCGGACGAAAAGCCCAAGTTGCTACTTTGGGCCTGTAGCTCAGTCAGGTAGAGCGTCGGACTTTTAATCCGATGGTCGCGGGTTCGAACCCCGTCAGGCCCGCCTGCTGAATCTACCGGCTCTTGTGCAAGGGTGTTCGCGGGGTGTCAGAATGGTAGTAAAAAGTGCAACTAAAAAACGCTTAATGGAACTGGGAGTTTCTGAGGATTACGCTCACAAACTTGCCACAGACCGTAACATGACCGACATCAAAAACTTGGGCCATGATGAAGTGGCCTCTGTCCTCGGTATTTCAAAAGACGCAGAAGAATTCGTCACCACAATGAACATCATTGCAGAACAAGGCTCCCGCCGACGTGCTGCTAAGAAGAGCAAGAAGATCACCATCCGTTCAAAGGCCATTGATGACTTTGACCGCCCAGAGATTACTTCTCGCTTCAACGCACTCAATCACATTCTCGTACCTCACCAAGAACTCATTGGAGAGCCCAACATCTCTGAAGAAGACCAACTCGCCATCGAGTTGTCAGAACTCGCCCCATGGGATATGGTACAACCTGACATCGAGACCGGTGAAGACCGCCTCGCCAAAGAATTGCTACCCAAAATCCTGATCACCGACCCGGTCGTCCAGGTCATCAAAGAACTCGCAGAAGCAGAAGACATGGCCCGGCTTGCGGCTAACCCCGACCACAAGCCATTGGCGGCTGGTTGGATTGCTGACCGAGTTTTGAAAGTCGTCCGCCAATCCCCATCGGCAGGACGCACAATTGCCTACCGGCTGATTGTGGAGGGGAACTGAGGAGAGGATAACATGCAGGAAATCATTCAATCATTTTTCAGAGAACGAAGTTTGGTCAACCACCAACTCGCATCATACGACGACTGTATCCCAGCTACGGAGAACTCACTCTCCCGCATGGAGAAGATCATTCGCAACATCCGTGTTGGAACCGACGAGGATTTCAACGACGATGAAGGCGGATACATCAAATTGGACGTAGCCGACCAAGACATTGTCATCCGAATCAAGAACGTGAAGCTCGGCAAGCCAATGGTCAAAGAAGCCAACGGAGCCCTCAACGACTCCACGCCAATGCAATGCCGACTGCGAAAGCTCACCTACATGTCTCCTGTTTCAATGGATTTCACCATCAAGCGAAACGGCGTACCATCCCCTACCGAGAAGGGCGTTCAAGTGGGATCCATGCCGATCATGGTTCGCTCAGAACGATGCAACCTCCACCCCAAGCACATCGCTGGAGACCGTGTCCTCGCACCCACAACCTCTGACGAAGACAAGGCAAACTGGCATGACCTCCTACGCAAGAAGGGCGAAGACCCTCTTGACCCTGGTGGCTACTTCATCATCAACGGAACTGAGCGAGTCCTCATCTCAATGGAAGACCTTGCACCAAACCGTGTTACCGTTGAAATCAACAAGCGATATGCTAAGCAAACTGAAGTCGCAAAAATCTTCTCTCAGAAAGACGGTATGCGCAAACCACTCACCGTCGAAAAGCGACGTGATGGAATGCTCATGGTTAAGATCAGCACGGCTGGAACCACTGCAATCCCTGTCGTCCTCCTCATGCGAGCGCTCGGCGTTGAAAACGACCAACAAATATTCCAAGCAATCGCTGGAAACACCGATTCATTCAAGTTTATCGTTGCCAACATCAACGAAGTCAAGGACAACGAAGAATACGGAGTTGAAACCAAAGACGAAAGCCACGAATGGCTTCAGAAGAAATTCGCCGCTGGACAACAAAAAGAGTACCGAGAAGCTCGGGTTAACCAACTTCTTGACCGTGAACTTCTTCCTCACTTGGGAGACAACGAAGAAGACCGTGACAAGAAGGCCATCTACCTGGGTCGAATTGTCCGCCAAGTTTTGGAAATGGCCATTGAAGGACGAGACCCCAACGACAAGGACCACTACGCCAACAAGCGTGTTCGTCTTGCAGGAGACCTCATTGAAGACCTCTTCCGTGTCTCCGCAGGCCAACTCTCCCGTGACCTCAAGTACCAACTTGAGCGACACCACAACCGAAAGCGTGAACTCAAGATTACTTCCTGCCTTCGCCCTGACGTCTTGACCTCAAAAATCATGCACGCACTGGCAACAGGTAACTGGGTCGGCGGACGCTCTGGTGTAAGCCAACTCCTTGACCGAACCACCTATCTTGCGGCCCTATCCCACATGCGCCGTGTCACATCACCGCTCGTTCGAAGCCAGCCTCACTTTGAAGCACGTGACCTCCACCCCACGCAATGGGGACGTCTGTGCCCTAACGAGACTCCTGAAGGTCAAAACTGTGGACTGGTAAAGAACGCTGCACAAATGATTGACATTTCAGAAAACATCGATGAAGTCGAAATCCGAGAACGACTTGACGAGTTGGAAGTTTACCAGCCTGACGACTGGACCGATGGTGACCGCATCCACGTGAACGGTGACATTTATGGAATCCATAAGAAGGGACAGAAATTGGTCATGCACTTCAAGTCTGCTCGACGCCGTGGTGTGATCCCATCTGAGGTCTCCATTCGCCACGACAAGGAGAACAAAGACATCTTCATCAACACGGACAAAGGACGTATTTTGCGACCTGTTCTCATCCTTTACGACGGTGCCCCTCGCTTAACGCTTGAGCACCTATCAAAGTTGACCAGCGGCGAAATGAATTTCCGCTCCTTGGTCATCGAAGGAATCGTTGAGTGGATTGATGCAGAGGAAGAAGAAGACCTCTACATCGCTCCACGCCCGTTCGTTCTACCAGAAACCGTCCCTGAAGGCGACTCTGCTGGCCTTGCCGGTCGTACCGTCAAGAACGAAGACATTGAATGGATGAACCTTGGAGAACCAGGTGCACGAACCGCTCACCTACGAGCCAACGTCCGCATGCCCAACGGCGACTGGAACACGACCGAGTTTGAAATCCCGCTCCTGTACACCGAAGAACACACACACTGTGAGATTGACCCACAACTGGTCCTTGGGGTATGTGCATCGCTCATCCCATACCCAGAACACAACTCAACACCTCGTGTTACTGGTGGAACAGCAATGGTCAAGCAATCGCTTGGACTACCGAGCGCTAACTACCGAATGCGACCGGACACACGCGCTCACATCTTGCACTACCCTCAGCGCTCAATTACCAAAACTCGAGCAATGTCAACTACGAACTTTGATGACCGCCCTGGCGGACAGAACTTCATTGTCGCCATCATGTCCCTGCACGGATACAACATGCAAGACGCAGTCATCATGAACAAGGGTTCAATTGACCGAGCCCTTGGTCGTTCAACCTTCAACCGCACCTACAATGCAGAACGTCGCAGATTCCCTGGTGGACAAGTCGAAGAAATCGAAAAGCCCGGGTCCTCGAAGCAGGAAATCAAGGGACTCAAGACGCCAGAAGCCTACATGCACTTGGAAAACGACGGACTACCTGTTCCTGAAACCGAACTCATCGGCGGAAACGTATTGGTTGGAAAAACCAGCCCTCCTCGTTTCCTCGAAGAAACATCCGGTGGAGCCTTCTTGATGGCCCAAGAACGCCGTGAATCTTCAATGCTCGTTCGCCACGGCGAAAAAGGATGGGTCGACAACGTGTACGTCACCGAATCCCTTGACTCAGGCCGCTTGGTCCGAGTCATGGTTCGAAGCCACAAGATCCCTGAAGTAGGCGACAAATTCGCTTCTCGTCACGGACAAAAGGGTGTCATTGGACGCTTGGTTGAACCTGAAGACATGCCATTCACCCCTGATGGCGTCGTGCCCGACCTCATCATCAACCCTCACGCCATTCCTTCAAGAATGACCGTGGCCCACGTTCTGGAAATGATCGGTGGTAAGGTTGGAGCTATGGAAGGCCGCCGTGTTGACGGTACTGCATTCCGTGGTGAAAAGGAATCCAGCCTTCGTGACGGTTTGGTCCGTAATGGACTTGACCACACTGGTCGTGAAACCATGATTAACGGTGAAACTGGTGAATCATACCCTGCCGACATCTTCGTTGGATGTATTTTCTACCAACGATTGCACCACTTGGTATCGTCTAAGATTCACGCCCGATCCCGTGGACGTGTTCAAATCTTGACTCGCCAACCAACCGAAGGACGGGCCCGACAAGGTGGTCTGCGATTTGGTGAGATGGAACGTGACTGTTTGATTGCACACGGAGCATCGATGGTCATCAAAGACCGTTTGCTGGACGAATCCGACGGTATCGACATGTATGTCTGCGCTCAATCCGGGCACATTGCCTGGTACGACCCGAAGCGTGGAACTTACGTGAGCCCCATCCATGGAGATGGAGCAGAAGTCTACAAGGTACAGACTTCATATGCATTCAAGCTACTTCTAGACGAAATGAAGAGTTTAGGAGTGGCCATGCGCCTTGAACTGGAGGACCGAAGATGAGCCGAAAAACGACAATGATTCCCAAGCGGATTGCACAAATCCGATTTGGACTGATGGACCCTATTGAAATCAAGAAAATGTCTGCAGTCGAGGTGAAAACTGCTGACACCTACAAGGATGACGGCCACGCATACAAGCAAGGACTAATGGACCCTCACATGGGTGTTATCGAACCTGGACTCATCTGCCCAACCGACGGTTGCAAGTACGACGAATCCCCCGGTCACTTTGGACACATCCAGCTTGAACTGCCTGTGATTCACATCGGTTTCGTTAACCTCATCAAGACGGCCCTCAAAGCAACCTGCAACACCTGCAGCAAGATCCTTCTTCACACAGAAGAAGGTACCAGCCCGTCCAACCCAGAGCACTCCGAACAGGATTACTACCGAAACCGTATCCGTGACGTCATGACGAAGCACGGTGTTGGATCAACTGAATTCTCGAAGATGATCAAGGAAGTTGAGAAGGTCACCTCTGGTACCAAGCGCAAGGTGTGCATGCACTGTGGCGCAGCCCAAGGAAAGATTGTTCTTGACAAGCCTACAACCTTCAAGGAGAAGAGCGAAAGCACAGAACGAAAGCTCAACGCTCGTGATGTTCGTGAATGGTTGAGCAGCATTCCTGCTGACCACCTCATCTTCATCGGAATGGACAAGCAGAACCGACCTGAGTGGATTGTTCTCAAGGTCCTCCCTGTACCACCCATCACCGTTCGACCGTCCATTACATTGGACAGTGGAGACCGGTCCGAAGACGACCTCACACACAAACTGGTTGACGTTCTTCGTATCAATCAACGTCTTCGTGAAAACCGTGACTCCGGTGCGCCTCAATTGATTGTTGAGGACTTGTGGGAACTTCTACAGTACCACATCACAACCTACTTTGACAATCAAACATCAGGAATCCCCCCAGCCCGCCACCGTTCAGGTCGTACACTCAAGACCTTGACACAACGACTCAAGGGTAAGGAAGGACGTTTCCGAAGCAATCTTTCCGGTAAGCGTGTTAACTTCTGCGCACGTTCGGTTATTTCGCCTGACCCGTACCTCAGCGTGAATGAAGTCGGAGTTCCAACAAAGATTGCAAAGGAACTCACCGTCCCAATCCGAGTTACTGCTCGTAACCGAGAACAAATGCGGCAAATGATCCTTCGTGGACCTGATGTTCACCCTGGCGTGAACTACATCATCCGTGGCGACAACCGACGTGTCAAGATCAACGCACGAAGCCGACTTCTTAACGCTGGTTTCCGATGCCACAACCCTGAATGCAATGAAGACACCACGCAGCGAGCTGACCTCCACCAAGTCATGCCTGCTCCGAACTTCCTCCCAGGAATGGTTATTCAGAAGCAGATTTCACTCAGCGGAATGGATCAAAGCATCGAAGAAGTCACTTACGCTGTTAACGATGCTGCAACACTCATGAACTTGCAAGGCATCGACGAAAGTGGTAAACCACTTCCTGAAGATGACCCTCGGGCAATCCTCCACTACCGTTGGATGCACGAGCTTGCACAAGCTGACAAAGCAGACCCAGAGCCCTTCCCTGCCCACCTGGAAGTAACCTGCCCTCACTGCCTCAGCCCTGTTGACGAGTTCTACGGCGAGCGTACCCAAGTTGAAGACCGTCTCGCAACGGTTGACCGCTACGGTAACCCGAAGCCTGGTCTCCAAGTTGAACGCCACCTTATTGATGGCGATGTTGCTATCTTTAACCGACAACCTTCGCTCCACCGTATGTCAATGATGGTTCACGAAGTTCGTGTCATGAAGGGTCATACCTTCCGGTTTAACCTCGCAGTTTGTACTCCATACAACGCTGACTTTGACGGTGACGAAATGAACCTCCACGTGATTCAATCTGAAGAAGCACGTGCTGAGGCTAAGATTTTGATGCGTGTTCAAGAACACATCCTCACGCCTCGCTACGGCGGTGCTGTGATTGGTGGTATACACGACCACATTTCCGGAGCCTACCTCCTGTCCCGACCAGGAACGCTCATCAAGCAATCCAACGGATTGGAAATGCTTGGGAACATTGGATACACTGGAAAGCTTCCTGAAATTGTCCAGGACGCTAACGGTGCAGACTGCTTCCGTGGGCAAGACTTGATTTCGCTGATCATCCCCGACAACATCCACCTTCGGTTCCGCAGTCGTTCTAACGACTGGGTTATCGTCAAAGACGGTCATGTTGAAGGAACCTTGGACAAGCGAGCCATTGGGGCTGAAGACGGTCGTCTTTTGGACGCCATCGTACAAACCAACGGTCCTGAACTCGGTGCTCGTTTCCTTGACGAATTCACACAAATGTCCATCGCTGCTTGTACGTCCCTAGGATTTACAACCGGTATCGATGACGAAGACCTCTCTGACGAAGCTGTTGCTGCAATTGATGCTGCAAACGCAAAAGCCAGCGATGAAGTCAACGCAGAACTGGAAAAGTTCGGAGCAAACGGCAAGAATTACGAAGCCCGACCAGGGCGAACACCCCGAGAAACCATGGAAGAAAACATCATGCAAATGCTCGACAAGGGTAAGGAAGAAGCTGGTGAATACGCAAGGGACGAGTTGAACAAGTCCGGTTCTACCAACGCTGCCGTTAACATGGCTATTTCCGGTGCTCGTGGTTCCATGGACAACTTGACCATGATGGCTGCATCAATCGGACAAGCAAAAGTTCGTGGAAAGCGCTTGGAACGTGGATACGATGACCGTGTCCTACCTCACTTCAAGCGTGGTGGCCGTGGAGCACCAGATCGTGGTTTCATCGCATCCTCATTCAAGCGTGGATTGAAGCCTACGGAGTTCTTTATGCTCTCTGTATCCGGTCGTGAGTCTCTGGTCGATACCGCTGTCCGTACTGCAAAGTCCGGATACATGCAACGCCGACTCATCAACGCAATGGACGATTTGAAGGTCTATGATGACGAAATGCTCTCTGTTCGAAACACTGCAAATCGTATCATCCAATTCAGCTACGGAGAAGACGGAATTGACCCGTCCCGTGGCGTGCACGGGTCTCCATTCAACATCGACGTCATCGTTGATGCTGCTCTTGGAACATCCGGTGGACTCGAAATTGATCGTGACTCCTACGAACGAGATATCGTTGAAGAAGATCTCGGGGCATGGGAAGATGACGCTGAAGAGAACGATGGAGGTGAGAACTGATGGTCGTAAAGAGTGCAACCAAGAAGAAGCTCATGGATTTGGGTATTGCAGAAAACTTCGCACACATGCTTGCAGACGACCGAAAGTGGGACGATGTCAAAGTCATGACCCAAAACGACGTCGCTAAGTTTTGTGAAACCGATTCAGACACCGCAGGCACGATTCACGCAACCATTGTAGCCGCTACCCAAAAGGGTCGTGATGCAAGCAGTGAGGCAACTGGGCCGGTCACAAGCGTTCGTCTACGAAAAACAACACGCCGAGCTCGCACCAAGACCGTAGTGGCCATTGAACCCTATGACATTGATCGTAAGATGAAGGCCATTGAAGACGAGTTGGCTGATGACCCTGTGTTCAAGTCACTTATGGCGGCAGCTGAAGCATCAGGATCAAGCCGCTTCACGAACCGTATCTTTAACGATTTGACCGTCGCATGTCACAGCCGTGGAAAGAAGAAATTGACCAAGGCTCAAGCAAAGAAAGTTATCGATGAATCCATCGTTGCATTGGATCGGGCGAGTATCGACCCTTACGAAGCAGCCGGAATCATTACCGCACAATCGATTGGAGAACCTGGAACTCAGATGACCATGCGTACGTTCCACTATGCTGGTGTTGCAACGGTTAACGTAACCCAAGGTCTGCCACGTATCATTGAGATCGTAGACGCCCGTAAGGTACCACAAACACCTACAATGACCATTCGAATGACTGCTGAACAAGAGCAAAACGAAGGTGCAGCAAAGAAACTCGCTGCTGCCATTGAAGTAACAACAACTGTGAACATTGCATCGTTGGAAACAGACGTCGCTCAACGACGACTGGTTCTCAAACTCAACAAGGGTAACCTCAAGCAAAAGGGAATGACTCCTCTTGAAGTGAAGGACAAACTTGAGCGAGCTACACGGCTCTTTGTTCAAACAGATAAGCCAAAGAATCCTTCAACTCTGACATTGATTCCCGGTGTCCATAGCGAAGATGACCTCGCAGACCTCGGAGAGAATCCACCATCGTACACCATGCTGTTGCAACTTGAGGAGAAAATCCGAGACATGCGACTCAAAGGAATCCCTGGTATCGAGCGAGCAAACGTCCAACTGGATGACAAGACTGGCGAGTACTACCTCTCAACGATTGGAAGCAACCTCACCCGTGTGAGCGAATTGGAAAACATTGACCGTTCCCGTACCTACACCAACAACATCATTGAAATCTACGAATACCTAGGCATTGAAGCTGCTCGACAAGCCATTGTTGACGAACTTCAACTGACCCTAGACGGTGCTCGATTGGAAGTTGACGTCCGTCACTTGTTGATGGTCGCTGACGTAATGACCTCTGAAGGTGAAGTCCGTGCAATCGGTCGTCACGGTGTATCGGGAACAAAGCACAGTATCCTTGCTCGTGCTGCTTTCGAAGTCACTGTGAACCACCTGTTGAAGGCTGGTATCATCGGAGAGAAAGATTACCTCACCGGTGTTGCAGAAAACATCATCGTCGGGCAACCGATTTCACTGGGTACTGGAAGTGTAGCATTGTACTACATCCCTGAGGAGTAACTTTCCCAACCATGAGAAACACATGTGGAGAATGGAGGAATAAAAAATGGATCTAAGCCGACAATTGAAAAATGCAATCGCAACAGGAAACCTGTTGTTTGGACAACGCCAAGCAAACGACGCTTGCGCTAAAGGAGAGGCGAAATTGGTGCTCATTGCTGCCAACTGCCCAGAAGAATATACTGACGCTTTGCGTGCAAATCACCCTGAAGTGACCATGTACCGTGCAGCAATGGTGAACCGAGAACTCGGAATCGCCTGTGGTAAGCCATTCTCAGTGTCCACCATCACCGTACTCGACGCTGGTGACAGTGATTTGCTTGCTCTTGACTCCAACATGGAGTGAAGTTGTACCGTCAAGGAATCAAAGGCTTGATGGCCTTTGAGCCCTGCCCGTAAAGTATGCAGCGTGCTCGTAGCCATCACCTACCCTTGTTCTTGGTCACATTGTTTGTTCTGAGTATACTCAGCCCACTTACCACCCATCAAGAAACAGTACCGACCGAATTGACTTCGCTTCAAAGCATTGACGAAGCCTCTGGTCGTGCTTCATCCCCTGAGGTCTTTCTCTCGTCTGGAGGCTCGGCTAATGGTGACGAATTTGACACCATGATTACCACTGGCCTTGATGGGTACTTCGTTGGTGGTGACTTTAATCGCTCGTTGACCTTTGGTATCCATCAACTTCAACCAACATCTCCCTTTTCAAATGGAAACGAATTTTACATCGCAGGCATCGATTCTACCGGGTCTTGGACCTTCCTGACTGGGGCCGACCACAGCATGGGGGGCGTTTCATTCCTCACTGACATTTCAACGGTCAATGGCATGGCGGTAATATCCGGTTACATGTTTGGGCAAGTGAATTTCGGCCAGACCATCTTGACCACTCAGGTATTGGACGGTTTCGTTGCAGTTGCGGACCAAACAGGAAATTGGATGTGGGCTACCGCGTTCCAAACGCTCCCAAATACCACCACTGATGCCAGCATTCCTCAAGCAATATCCGTAGATAATGCGGGTGATATCGTCGTGGCTGGATATTTCTCTGGTGAAACCGATTTCGGTGGAACGGCCATTAACGTCTCAAACGATGAGGTGTTTATCGCCAAACTTGACGGTGCGAACGGGGCGCTAAAATGGGTCACAAATGGAGGGGGCATCGGACAACAGATCGTTACGGACGTCACAACTGACCTCAACGGTGACCATCATATTTCTTGTTTAACCCAAAACGATGTGCTTTTCGGTATGACGAGTTATTCAGTAGCGGGCACACAAGACTCCTTCATCGTCCAAATGACCAGTACAGGTTCTATCGCCGGAATTACAGGCTATGGCATTCCATCCCAGGTCGTATCCGTTCAACACCTGGATGTTGACTCGACAGGCGCTTTGTACCTGGGCGGAACCTTTGAAGGAACTCTTGCCCAAAGCGGTTGGTCCATTACAGCAAACAAAGGTGGAACTGATGTCTTTTTCATTAAGAAAGGGAGCGGAATTTCCAACAGCAATTGGGCAGTGATTGGTGGAACAAGCGACAATGACGTTCTCGAAGGAATGGAGATGACATCGAAAGACGAACTTATTTTCACAGGCTACCTCCAAGGCACCTTTACCGCTGGAAATAAGGCTGTTACGCCGGATGCCAATTACGATGGGGTCGTCGGTGGTGTCTCGAAAACGGGGTCATGGTCGTGGCTGGATGTTACCGATAGTCCTGATTTCGAAACAGGAAGGGGTATTGCAATCAACGGGACGGATATCGTCGCTGTTGTTGGCGCCTTTGCTGGTCAAGGCACATCGCCAAGCATCACAAAAGGGACATCGACCGTTACGAGCACCGGTGGCTGGGACGTCTATGTTTGGGCCTTTGATTCATCGATGAAACAAGATTCTGACAGCGATGGAGTTCCTGATTTCGAAGACAATTGCCCGACGGTCTCGAATCCTGGCCAAGGCAACACTGACTTCGACGAGAAGGGGGATGAATGTGACCCCGATGATGATAACGACGGACTCACCGACAATTCACCTGACATCTGTGCTCGTGGAGGCCAATACAACTGGACATCAACGCAAGACTTCAATGACCCAGCCAACTCAACGGATTGGGATCGTGATGGATGTAGAGACAATGTTGAGGATGACGATATCGACAACGACGGTGTCAACGATGATGTGGACGCATGCCCCCGAACATCATACAGCCCACCTCGTCCGACTTGGATTTCTGATTCCACGACGGACATTGATGGCGACGGATGCAGAGATGTCGACGAGGACAACGACGATGATGGGGATGGATTCAGTGATGGAAGCGATGATTGTTCCAGTATTCCAGGAACCTCTACACTTGGGGAAGTAGGATGTCTTGACACTGATGGCGATGAGTGGGCTGATTCCCGAGACGATTGTCCCACCGAATACGGAAACTCGACTGAGAATGGAAAGATAGCCTGCCCAGATACCGATGGAGATGGTTGGGCGAACAGTGACGATGCATTTGTCAATGAACCAACACAGTGGGCTGACAGCGACATGGACAGCTATGGGGATTCACCCGATGGACTAAACCCTGATGCATGCCCTAATTCAGCAGGAACTTCAACATTGGACCGTATGGGTTGTATTGATTCCGATGGGGATGGATATTCCAACCCCGATGCATTGTGGAATGTAGAGGATGGAGCAGACGCGTTTATCGATGACAGTACACAATGGTCGGATTTCGATGCTGACGGTTTTGGAGATAATTATGCCAACCAAAGTTGGGATGACCGAAATCCAAATTGGCCGGGAACCTACGTCGCTAATGCCTACAATCAAGATGCATGCCCTACACGAGAAGGTACTTCTTGGAAGGATGACACTGCAGGATGCCCAGATGCCGATGGTGACGGATGGTACAACCTCCAAGATGCATTCCCTGTTGACAATACACAATGGAGCGATGAAGATGGAGATGGATACGGTGACAACCAATCAGGAACAACACCGGACGCTTGCATTCAACGACCAGGTGGTTCTTACACCGACCGGTTTGGATGCGGAGATTACGATGAAGATGGAGTCTCCGACCCCGACCCAGCGTCCAATTACTTCGTATCCGATGGTGCAGATGCATTCTTTGACGAACCCACTCAATGGGCAGACAGTGACATCGACGGATACGGTGACAACCCTCTTGGCTTCCAACCCGACGCTTGTCCTCAACTTCGTGACTCTTCAACGGTTGACCGTTTTGGCTGTACGGACAGTGACGGTGATGGACTTTCTGACCCTGATGCCTCATGGACCATCACCAATGGAGCAGATGCTTGTCCAATGGTGTACGGAAACTCAAGTGCTGACCGCATCGGGTGTCTTGACCAAGACGGCGATAATTACTCCGATCCAACAGACGATTGGGGTCTCGCTGAAGGAGCCGATGCATATCCAAAAGACCCTACACGATGGATCAAGGAAGCAGATGATGAGGCTCAAAGCGCAAGCTCATTGACGACATACCTTGCCGGAGGAGTAGGTATACTCATTCTCGCAGGAATTGCCGTACTGGTCGTTGTTCGTAGAAAAGGCGAAGATGAAACAAAGGCTTGGGCGGATGCTACTGCTGGCCAAATTGCTATGCCAAACTTCCAAGCACAGCCCGCTGCACAAGTTGCTATGCCAGACTTCCAAGCACAACCTGTTGCACAAGTTGCGCCTCAACCGATGGCAATGCACGACCCTGCTCGTGATTACTACAACGGTCTGCTCGCCCAAGGCTACCCCCATGCTGAAGCGCTTTCCTACACACAGCAATACTTCCAAGAATTCCGAGGATGAGTTGGAAAGGTCAACTGGTGCATGACATGAGTGAAGCATCTGATTCAACTTCTTGGATGGCTCAAGCAACGGACCATCCCCTCGTGAGAGGCTTCCTTATTTTTGCGGCTTTCCGAGCAGTCTATGGAATGGGAATCTTGGTTGTCACCTACTTTCTGGTGACCAGTGAAGAAGCACCGTGGTGGACTTCCATCGTCTTCCTCGGTTTCTCAATGGTGTTTTCTCGGCTTCTCTTTCGAGCACTCAAGCAACGCTGGCCTCATGTGTTCAACAAAGAACCTAGGTCCAGTCCAGTCACGAATGAAGTAAAGAATCAAACAATTCCTTGAGCCATCATTGCTTCGGCAACCTTGAGGAAACCAGCAACGTTCGCACCGAATACATAATCGCCTTCCCGTCCGTATTCCTTCGCCGTTTCGAAGGCGTTCTTGTGGATGTTGATCATGATGTTCTCAAGACGCTCATCAACTTCTTCACGACTCCAACCAAGGCGGAGTGAGTTCTGTGACATTTCGAGTCCAGAGGTAGCAACACCACCGGCATTGCTTGCTTTTCCAGGTGCGAAAAGAATTCCAGATTCATGGAACACTTCTACTGCTTCTGGTGTGCAGGGCATGTTTGCACCCTCACCAACAGCGATAACGCTGTTTGCGACAAGCATCTTTGCTTCTTCACCATTGATTTCATTTTGAGTAGCACAGGGTAGAGCCACATCCACATTTACGCCCCAAAGTCCGTTAAGGGAGGGTTCAGGCTCGCTCGCTGTGAAGGTTGCTGAAGGGAACTGCTTGGGGTATTCAGAGATACGCCCACGCCGGTTGTTCTTCAAGTCCATGATCCAAGCCAACTTTTCCCGGTCGATTCCATCAGCATCATGAATGAATCCAGAGGAGTCGGACATAGTGACCGGCTTTCCACCAAGGTCGAGGACTTTTTCGCATGCAAATTGAGCGACGTTGCCCGACCCCGAAATGGATACAGATGCACCCTCAAAGGACTTGCCTTTGGTAGCGAGCATCTCACGAGCAAAGTATACCAGGCCGTATCCGGTGGCTTCGGGACGGACCAGTGAACCACCGTAGGAAAGCCCTTTTCCAGTCAAGACGCCACCTTGGAATTCGTTCTGCAAGCGCTTGTACATACCGAACATGTAACCGATTTCTCGCCCACCAACACCAATGTCTCCAGCGGGGACATCGCAATCTTGGCCGATGTGGCGCCAAAGTTCCATCATGAAGGACTGACAGAACCGCATGACTTCACCATCGGACTTCCCCTTTGGGTTGAAATCTGCGCCACCTTTTCCGCCACCCATTGGGAGTCCGGTAAGGGAGTTCTTGAAAATTTGCTCAAATGCAAGGAACTTCAAGATTGATGCATTAACACTTGGATGGAAACGCAGCCCGCCCTTGTAGGGTCCAATTGCACCGTTGAATTGGATTCGAAACCCACGGTTCACTTGGGTTTCTCCAGCATCGTCGACCCAAGGAACTCGGAAGTGAATCAAACGTTCAGGCTCTACAACTCGCTCAACAACGGACACATATTCCGGATGGGCTTCCAGTACAGGCTCAAGGGATTCAAGAACTTCTTTCACCGCTTGGTGAAATTCTGGTTGGTCTGGGTCGCGGGCTACAACTTTTGCATAAATGGCGTTACTAGGGCTCATCTTTCTTCCTTCTAACACATTAGTGTTGAGGCGCCCTAGCATAGGCCCTTTCTAATGGTTGTCCCTAGTTTACCTCAACAAACCCTGAACACAGGACCAATTGGATTCAACGATAGGGACAAACGGTGATGAACCGTTCAAGCCGTTCGATACGCCTTCGCCCTTTAGCGTCAATCTCACCCATTGCACGGATTGCTTCTTCAATGAGTGCATGCTGATCTTCCTGAACGCCAATCGTCTGGCGCAAATGGTCAAGCATCGCCCATTCATCTTCTGAAATAACATCATCATCCAGAGCGGCGATGAGAGCTGATTGGTAGGTGGTGACGTCACCAATATGGTGTCCGCCGAAAGCGTCATCCTCCTCAAACGGCGAGGGAACCTCCCCTAGGATGACCGATCGGCATTCCGCAGTATCTGCAGGCGCAACCCCCAGGCATCGCGAGAGGACATGAAGGATTTGGGCTTCATCTTCTGTAACGATGGCGTCCTCAAAAGCGATTTTAAGAATTTCAAGGTATAGGTAGAGGCCACGGCTTGGGACGAGAGGCATGAACCGTGGTTTCGCTCCCTTCGCTTTCAAACTTCGGTCGTGTTTTAATGAACTCGTCGATGAGGTGCAGAATACAAGTGTATTACAAATTATGACAAATCGTAATTATATGGTTACATTTATATGATGACCGCATCTGTCTACAGATAACGGAGGAACCAAGATGAGCCAACCAACCAGTGCAGTATCACTCAGAATCACTGAGGAGGATCTTGCATTGCTTGATGCTCAAGTCGGGCTCAAGGGCTCCAGGAATCGTTCGGATGTCGTAAGAATGGCCATCCAAGAATACCTCCACAACCGCCCACTCCTACAGGATATGGAAACCATTCGAATCCCGTTGGGCCGCCACGACCAACAACAACTTGGGAAACTCTACGAGTTGCTTGGAGTCACTCCCGAACTCGCCGCCCAAGAAGGAATCAAACTCTACATCGCCAAGGCTACAGCTTCCTTGGCGCCGATCAATAACACACTCGATGCAGTTCTGGAGGCGTCCAGAGCAGCAACGATACGACGCAGTGAATACCAAGAATAATGGTGAGAGAGCGGAGGGGATGGGATGATTTGGCAAAACTCTGGATACAACCTAAGTGGAGCCACCCCAACGGCCAAGCAAGTTCGGTCAAACTTGCATGGCTTTGCCTCATTGTGTCAGCGTGCCCGTCATGCACGCCTTGGCCCTGGTTACCCCAACCAAAACCCCACAACCCCCCCCTTGGATGACGGCCAGGGGGACTCTGATTCCACTCCAGCTTGCTGAGTTGGTGGTTCCCGTGCCCAGCCCCCACATATCTGGGCACATCGATTTGGAACCAGCGTAAGCCATCCCGCTCAATCCCAATCCTTTAGGAGGGTCGTCTTCGCATGAGCGATATGAACGACGGGAATGAGGTGATTCAACCACCGCATTTCCCGTTCCTCGCCCACACACAACCTCGGCCTGGGCAACTTGAGATGATTCAAGATTCCATCAAGGCGCTCGAACAAGGGGGTTACCACCTCGCTGCAGCCCCGACGGGAATCGGGAAGACTGCTGCATCTCTAGCCGCAGCCCTTCAAGTCGCAAGCCAGCAGCCCCAAAGGAAAACGATCTTCTTCCTCACCTCCCGTCAAACACAGCATCGCATCGTTGTCGATACGGTTCGTAAAATCAACCAACAACGAGTGGGCATGGCCCCAATAAGACTTGTAGACATGGTCGGACAAGCAGGAATGTGCGTCCAAGAATTCGCCAAGGAATCGTCCGTTGTGTTTTCCCTCATGTGCAGTCAAGCCCGAAAATCAAGGTCATGCAGGCCTTGGATTACCAGCGCACCTGGACTCAAGGAACGAATTCTAGAATCACCTCTTCACGTTGATGAACTCGTATCCCTTACCCGAACCCATACCGTTAACGGTGAAGTGACCCAAGCATGTCCTTGGAAAGTGGCCCGTGAAGCCGTGAATGGAGCAGATGTTTTCGTTGGAGATTACAACCACCTCTTTGACGAAGGCGTTCGTGATTCAAGTTTGAAAGCCATGGACCTGTCCCTTGAGGACATCATTGTTGTTGTTGATGAAGCACACAATCTACCCGACCGAATCCGGCTTACGCTTGAGAAACGACTCACGCAGACCATGATCCGGAACACGTTTGCCGAATTGGAAGAGTATGTCGGCACGCTTCAACAATCCATGAACATGCCTGGGGGAGAAATGCTGGCAGCAACCCATGATTTAGCCTACTGGGCTTTCGAGGTTATTCGAACCTCAAGGAAGAGTTTTGCAGACTTTTTCAGTCGTCTTCGCTCATCCTTAACCGGTGACAAGGAAGAGTGTGAAGTTCAAGTTGAAACCCTCCTCCAAGTGTTCCACCGTGCCTGTGATGAAGTTGACGGGATTGTCGGTCAAAAGAATTTGAATTCCCCACCTGTCCAACAACGTAAGCATGGCATTGACCCAGCCGTCAGAATTCATCAATTGCGAGACATTCTTTCAACCGTGGATGTTGATATGGACGCTGGAGACGATGGAAATCCAATGGAGCCAAACGCTCATCGTGTCGCCCAAATTTTAGATTGTCTCATTCGCTTCGGCTCCACAACTGCAATGACGATGGTGTACGATACAAAAGGAAAGGATGGTCGAATCACGACCCACCTGCTCGACCCAGGATTGGTCTCGAAACCTGTCCTTACCGGCTCAGCCGGTGCCGTACTGATGTCAGGAACGCTGTATCCACCCACCATGTACGCCAACATCTTGGCGCTACCGACAGCCAAGACCACCGCTGTAGCCTATGCATCTCCTTTTGCTGCTATGCGACGGCCGGTGCTGGTGGCCTCGGATGTAACGACGAAATATACCGAACGAACCCCTCAAAACACCGATTTGATGCGCCAGCACATTCAATCCCTCATTGACACGACCCCAGGAAACGTTGCTGTCTTTGCCCCATCCTATGCACTCCTCAATTCCACTGTCGCAGAAGCTCATTTCTCTGGTGTTCGGATGATGGTTGAGGACCGTAATTGGACCAAACAAGATTTAGATCAAGTGGTAGAAACGCTCCTCGAAGAAAAGAAAGCTGGCCGGCGTATTTTACTCGCCGGCGTATTCAATGCTCGTCTTTCCGAGGGAGTTGACTATCACAGCGGTGCACTGGATGCGGTTGCATGTATTGGCATTCCAAATTCACCGCCTTCCGTATTGTCATCTGCGCTCAAAACACACGCTGAAGAACGCTTTGGAAGGAACCTTGCATGGAGGTATACCGTTTCTCAGCCAGCGATCAATTCCATTTTGCAAGCGATGGGGCGTCCTATTCGCTCGATTGGAGATAGGGCTCTCATCGTGTTGTTGGACCGGAGGGTTACAGAACGAACCTACGCCTCTTGTTTCCCTGACGACCTGAGAATGAACGAATCGAGCGGGCCCGAATCAACTGGCCATTTTGCTCGGAGGTTTTTCTCCAAAATCCAACCCGACTCCACGCTGGAGTGAAGGAAGAGTCGTCCGAAGGTTCATGTGGGCTCGTCGTATCCAAACCTCATGGACGAATGGTCACCTCTCGCAATTGAGCAATCACTAAGCACGAAGAACGATCACTCTGACACACCCAGTTTGGACGGTTTTTCACCCGATGCATCGATGCTCCAAGCCAATTTTGAAACCGAATCAACACACCTCTCAGAAGTTCGCCAACTGCACACAGAAGTTCTGGTCACTGCCGGTATGCTGCCAGAAACATCACTTGCAGAAGTAGAACCTGAACGGGCTCTATCTTGGATTGTTGAATCCATCAATGGAAGAATGAACCCCGACGGCTTGACCATCCCGTTGTTGGGAACAACATACGACAACCTCCACCTGCGGTTCAAAACCATCAACGACCAAACCGTTGTTCAACTTCAAGTCAATGATGGAGACCTGCCCCCTTTGGTCAAGGAAATCCCACTTCCAAAGGAGGCTTCATCAAACCTAACTGCCGAATTCAGCAACGGTCGTCTTCATCTTCGCTGGTGAGCAACTTCAGCGCTGAGGGAATTTCTGAATCTGTTCGATTTCAGTACCCATTCGTGTCAGTGATTGCACGGCCACTTCTTGATGCTGACTTCCCATTTCTTCTCGGCTGTAACGAGCCATTTCAAAGGTATTGTCCAAGGCTGTGAGGGCGTCATCTGAGACTCCATGCAACGCCTGACGGATGGCAAATTCAAACTCACGGACCGTTTCGAAATCTCTTCTCAAGAATCCTCGTTGTTGGAGGAGACCACAGAGGTCCTGGTAACACGTGAAGATCGATTCACGGACGGCATCACCAGCGGCGAGCAATTCAGCGGTGTAGGCAAACACTTCAGCAGCGTCTTTCAAGAGGTCATCAGAAGCAACCTTGCGGCGGTAGAGGACGACTCCTCCAGCGATCAAAGCTCCCAGCAACAGAACCATCACATAGGCCCATGGGGACACCGTTGATTCTTCAGCAGCGTAGGAATATTTCAATTCAAATCCTTCGCTGCGCAGGGCTTCGAAGTCTTGTGTACTTTGGCTGGAGATACGTGGGTCGTTGATGACAATATCCATGGTGACTTCGCCCCAGAAGGAATAGTCGCCATACGGTGGGTCAGCAGGGAAGTCAAACTGCACCACACCAGAATTGTCAGTTTGGCGTTGCTGAGAGGCAATTTGACTGTTGTTTTCATCATAAAGATAAACCACAACGTCAATGCCTGGAATTCCATTCTTGGTATCTTTAGCGGTGATGAGGACTTCAATATCAATCTCTTCTTGAACCCCTTCAACTATGGCTCCAATCGTGGGTACGATGTTTGCATCGACCTGTACAAAGACTGCCTTGCTCACGGTTCCTGCATTCAGATGGTTTGAATCGTTACGAGCAGAGTCGACTGCAAAGTACTGTGAACCTACATCAAGCCAATAAGGTGCGGTTGCTGTCACTGAAAAGTTTCCATTGGCCCATGTAATGAGGACGGTCCGGAAACATTGAGCACCTTCACGGCCATTTGCACATTCTGAACCGTTGCCGATGGTCAAAACGAGGTCTTCAAAGACTTCTCCTTCGCCACCTACTTCCTGTACTGAACCGGTATAAACGATTGGTGCAAACACGTCATCAGAACGCGTTACAATCGACGTCGAGGTTGGGTCAAGCGTAATGATCACGTCCGACCAAACCATTAGGTTGCTGTTGGTTGAAGCAGCGAGATGAGCCGTTGTACCTTCGAAACTAACGGACAGTGTGTGCTCTCCACGAGCAAGGTCCATTGTCGCAGGGATGCTTGCGGACCATAATCCGTCGGCACCGGTCACGGTCGAGAACAATGGAACTCCATCCATCGAGATGTCAACCATCATTCCAACCAAACCCTCTCGTTCGACCGTATCATAATCATACAGGCGGCCGTTAACCTCCCATGAATCACCACGGGTGGCCTCGATGCCGTCTTCAAACAGAAGCGTAACCCAAGAGCGATGCGAGAGGAAGAAGGTCACATTTCCTGTACCTGAGCGGTAGTATCCTTGTGAAGCCACATCCGCTTCAAGCGTGTGGTTACCGAATGCGAAGATGTCGGGAACAAACCAATCATAAGAAAATGCCCCGTTTTCATCGGTAGTGATTGAAGTGATGACAATTCCTTCTACAACCAACTGAACTTCATGCCCAGCGATTCCAAGCAGTTGATTATCAACTACAGTCCCGCTTACAGTAACCGTTTCATTGACGGCAACTGGAGAGGTCATATCAACGGTCACGAGGATCGGGCTAAAGATCTCCCAAACACCTGTTGCATTGCTCGGCAAATAGGCCACTGTCCCAGTGAAACGAATCTCAACAGAGAGCGGACCAAGTTGTGCGTCAGCAGGAACCGGGTGGACGGCGATGAAGTATCCGTTTTCATCGGTCGTGGTATTGGTCAACCATTCTCCATCAAGCCAGATTCCAATCGTCAAATTCGGCAGGCTGTTGTCAACAAGGTCAACCAGTTGACCTTCAAGGGTCATGGTTGATTCACGGTCTGCCTGGCCAGTTGGGGTCAAGAATATAATTTCAGTAGGGACACTGACGTTGAAACCAACGGTTTCTGAACTCGGCAAGTAGTATTCCGGATTGACGATATCTCCGTAGCCGACTGGGTCAACCCAGTCGCGACCACCGCGGAATTCGACACCAATCACGTGAGGACCAGCTGCTGTGTCTTCAGGTAACGTGTATCCAAGGGTGTAGGAACCGTCGGTTGCATTGGTCTCAATGCTGGCCACTGGAACACCATCAATCGTGAGATGAACAACTGCAGTCGCAGGTGCGCCTGCTTCCACAAGCGGCATTCCAAGGTCGTCAAGCAACGTCCCACTGACCGTTAGTGAATCTCCAGCAGTGAGGACGGTTGGAGCATCTGCAATGGTAAGGTTGGTTGCGGCTAACACAACAAAGAGCGTTGTACCGTTTGAACCAATGATTCCAGTTGTACCAGAGATTCCAACGAAGGATGCCCGAATGTCTGCGGGGCCGACTGATGAGTCATACGGTACGAGAAGCGTACCAAAGGCGCTACCGTTAGGTGCAGTTACAAAGACGCCGCTTACGTTGGTTCCTGGAAGGGATACGGTCAGCGATTGATTGCCCATTGCCTCACCTTGGTTGTCACGCAATAGAACTTGGAAGGACACGTTGGTTCCGCGGTCTGTACGATCGTTCAACGAAGGTTGCCCAAGTCCGTCGAGGCTTGGTAGGATGAAGTCAAGTGTGGAGAAGCCTCTGGAATCAAAGGTTGTGTTGTTTTCCGACCCCACGTAATAGTTGACATTGGGGAGGTACGTTGCTTCCAGAACATGAGTTCCGGCGCCGAAGGTTTCCGTGAGGCGTAGGCTTGCGTTCCAGAATCCACCGGTACCAATTGCTCCACCTGTTACCGTAAACCCGGTTGGAACTCCATCGATGGAGAAGAGCACATTGGCGTTGGGCAACGTAATGTTATCGCGTTGAGTTAATCCTGAACCGTTGTCAGAAGTGACGCGCCCTGAAATGTTGAATTCATCACCGGCGACTGGATTGTCCGTAATGCTATCCACCACCATGAACGTCAATGACCTCACGGTGATTGAAGTCAAGTTTGCAGAGGTTGAAAGGAGGTCGGATGATCCGTTGTAGACCATTTGGACCACGATAAGACCCAGCGGGTGGTCGTAAGGAACCGTGTATGAGAAATTCGCAAAGCCTTCGCCGTCGGTAGTAGCGGATGTCAACCAAGTTTCGTGGAATTCAAGACCAACATCGTATCCTGCAAGAGGTGCAAAGAGGTCCGATGCCTCGACAAGTTTAGCCGACATGTTGACTGTGTTTCCTCGGTTGATGACCACGGCATTGAGTGGAACCAGATTTTCTAGCCGAGACACGCCCATGACCTGAATGGGCGTTTGAGCCGTTGCAGTAAGGTAGAACGGTGATGATTCGTTGACAACCGAGATGACAAGCGTATGTGGGCCTCTTTGAGTCCCATTATTTGCGGTGTCTGTTGGAACGCTCATGTTGAAACTGCCGTTGTTGGTAGTGGAGAATCCGTTGAGAAGGAGTTCGTCAGGGTATTCAAGCCAAAAGACATTGAGTCGTACAGCTGAAATTAGCGGCCGTGAACTGTTTTCTGCGTCTAGAACTTGCCCAACTACATTGAACGGAGTTCCTGCTGTAATGGTGGTTGGGACATTGTTGAATTGGATGTCACTCGTCACTTGAATGGTGATGTTCAGCAAGGTTGAGTTGCCGAGGTACCGCGTATTTCCTGCAGTTAATGATGAACTGATATCGTCCTGAATGATGACCATGAGGTCGTAGTATCCAGGGGCGATACTGGATGGCGTGAAGCTGAAGGTTGCGTTACCGTCTGCATCGGAGGAGACGGTGCCCAACGAGGTATTGCTAACTCCGTAGTCCCAGATGTACTCAACCGATGCTCCACTGACGTTTGAACCGTCGGCAAGATCAGTAATCTTAGCGATCAAATCAACGGTATTGTTCATTTCAATGATGTAGTTCGGTCGTTCAGCCGTCACGACGACTTCAGATTCAATACCTCCGAGAACAGAGACCAACGTTGGAGGGCTTGGAGGTAAACTCGTGTCGAGGTAGGAGTAGTAAGCCCCACCGAGAGGCGCCTGGGATTCAAAGTCAAATTCGACCACGAAATCGTAGACGCCTGAACCGATTGTAGTCGGCATGGTGATTGGTATGTTGAAAGCCCCTGTGGAATTGTTCAGCGAAGACTGAGCAATGTCAACCGGCCCGTCCTCGAGGTTAATAGTAACACGAATCTGAGTGTTGTTGTTCAGAACAGGTGTGTTGTAAAATGCATCAAAAATGTCACCGGACAAGAAAGTGGAGTTACCGATGTGGGTCCAATCCTGCCCAATGGAGAGGTTGTACCCAATCTCTGCCTGGACTCGGATGCTTCCATTACCGATTGAGGGTTGGTAATAATCTGAGCCGTTGAAAGAGATATCGATTGGATAGTCGTTTGCGACGAGATCTGCCGCAAGTGGCCAAGAAAACTCAACCACGTCGCCGGTTGGGTCCGTAGTCGTATTGTACCATGTTCCGTCAAAGGAGAAGTCGTAATCTCCCAAAAGAACGAGGTCTTGAACAAATCCACGGTGGTCTGTGATCGACACTTCAACGGTTCCGTCAAAACCTCGCATTTGAGCAGACTCACCCACCTGGAACCCGAGGAAACCTCGCAAGAAGTACGGCACGCTCGTGCTCATGTTAGCGTCATCTGTCGCAGGGAGTGAGGCTGGGAAGAAACGCAGACGCACTTCAAGTTCGCCTGAACCGACCATCGTGGAGGATGGAAGGAAATGTTGGATTGAAAACGTCCCTGTGACGCTTGTGTTGAACACTTCAAACCAAACATCTCCGCTGTTGTTGCCTCGAATGGAAAATTGCAGCGTTCCGGTCAAAGGAACTGGAGCAGCTCCAACAGATACTGCCGAGCCGTTCACCCATATGTTGTCATCAAGAAGGAGAATGCTCTTGTTGGTCAGTGGTCCTTCAATGATCGCTGTCAGATTTGGCGCATCGGTTACGTTAAGGACGATTGATGTGGTTGTTGGGTTGAGATGGAAGGCTTCGAGGGGGATGCCTGTAACCGATGTGTCCTGCCATCCGGAATATCCAAGCGTTGCAGAAAGATTTCCTTTGGTTTCAAATTCACTGAGATTCAAGGTGAATGTGAACGCTCCAGCGCTGTCAACAAGACCGGTGAGGTTCTGAGCACCGTCAACAGAAGAGGTATAGGTCAACCAAACGGTCTGATCCGGAAGTTGGAAGAACACGTCGAGAGGTTGATTTTCAAATTCGAGCAATCCTTCAATGACGGTAGTTGCACCTGCACCCGCAACGGGGGCATTGATCACGGCAGGTGCCGTGTGGAACAAGGTTGAATTCTCAGTCATGTTAACGTAGCTATCGTAAATTGCCCCTCCGTTTGGAACGTACCCAAACTGACGGTATTCAACGACGATGTTATGCATTCCTGGCGCAGTTGGTGCATCGGGAACGCCTGTGAAATTGAACGTTCCATTTGCGTCGGTTCGTCCCTCACTGATCAAGCGCTCCATAGGACCGCCCGGGCCCGGTACGAGATTAGCCTCAGAGACCGGGACGAGATAAGCAAAGACTGGGACTTCGGACGCAGGTGTTCCGTTTTCTGCATATCGGAGTTGACCTGTGACGTTGATATCTTGGGTACTGTCACGAGACCAGGTCAAGGTGGAAATGGTCTGGTTAACGACTTCCATTTCTTCCGCTGGTGGGCAGGGGTCGAAGGCAATCCATCCGAGGTCAGTATTTCCGTTAGCATTGTTTTGTTGCAGGCGGACTTCTGACCAAGTCGTTGCATCCGCTGCATATACGGCGTAGCCTTCACCGGTCCACGTACCTCCGGAGTAGCCGGTCACTTGGCGTGCAGGTAGACCTGCAAGGCGAGCCATGGTCACGAACAGAGTGTTGAATTCACGGCAAGAACCTTCTTTTCTTGTTTCAAGAATGTTAAGGGTTGTATCAAGAATGGACGGTGTGCCTGAGCCGTTGTAATTACGCTTGAATTCCGTAGAACTGTTTCCGTTGGTGAGGAACTCCTCGAGGGCTAGGGCAACGCTGTAAGCATCCGTTGCACCGGAATCGGTCACGACACCGTTGGTGACGTTGAATACATAGGAATGAACGTCGCTCGTGTTGATAAAGATCTCATCTGTGAGGAGCTCATACGGGAAGCCTTGCCCGGGAACAGTAGTGGATGCAAGCGTTGCCCAATCGAAGTAATATTCGGGTTCTTGGAACCAAAGTTCGTTGATGGGGCCTTGGTCAACCGTCACGGTATGCGTATCATTGTTTCTGGAGAACGTGGCTATCGCTTCAAACACATACGAGATGTTCGAATAAAACGATGGAACAGGAACCTGCCCTACATTGATTGGATTGTTGTAGTTAATGGTCCATTCAATGGTATCGTTGGCGAACGAGAGTGGAGCAAGATGCGTGAGGTTGCTGTAAGGAATGGACACTGCTTCTTTGGGATGGACGCTGTCAAGTTGTGCATAGGTAGAACCTGTGTAAAAATCGTTGGTATTCACTCGCCAACGATGAACACTGTTGACGTCAACAACGCCTGAGGAGTTGTTGGCCCAGAAAAGTACATCGTTGTTGAGGATGTCATCAGTAGGGTCGAACGGGTCAAACGGTGAACCTGCGCAGTTAGCAACCCAATAAAGGTCAGGGCACTCAATTCCATCGAGTAATCCACCGCCGTCCGTATCTGGATTGGTCCAATCCGTTCCGGTCTGATTTTCAATCGCATCAGGGACTCCGTCGCCGTCAAAGTCGTCCGGTTGGACGTCATCACTCGGGTCGTTTTGAGGGTTGGTTCCGTCGTAGTATTCCGTTCGGTCGTTAACGCCACCCTGGTCCGTATCAAATGATGCATAATCCGTGACCCATATGTCTTGTGAGCCGTTGGTGATTCCAATGAAGTTCAGATCGCAACCTGTATTGTTTTCGAAATAGTTGTTGAGGCCGTCGCCATCCGTGTCCAACAGATTCGCACAAGGTTCGTTTGGATCGGTATTGTCCGAAACCTCACCAAAGTCGTCTACGCCATCAGCGTCTGAATCAGCAATGTTTGGATTGGAGAACCATCCAAATGTGCCCAACAACTCCTGCCAGTCAGCAAGACCATCTTGGTCACTGTCTGTGTAATCGTCGTCACAATATTGTTGGGTGGAGCCGATGGTTCCTGCAGCGACCGCATCGGTGTGGCAGAACGAGCCATTTCGATTAGCAACTTGGCTGGGCGTAGCGCTTGGCCCGTTTGATACGCCTTGAAGCACGGTGTTCACTATCGTTGCATAAGCGAAGGACTCCCAAGACCCCGAAACGTTGTACCATCCTACGCCCCCGCCGGGATTAAATCCGCTACCGCTTCCGAGGGTGACTTGGTTTGAAGAGGAATCGTAACTTACGAATGTCGTTTCAAAGTTCACGAGTGAATCACAAGGATCGGTTCCGTGACTGATGTTTCGTTCGTCCCCATCACTCACGCCACCAAAGTCCGTATCCGCTACGTTCCAAAGGGTACAAGAGAGGTTTTCTTCCCAGTTCTGAATCCCGTCATTGTCTTCATCGCCGGCATCTTCTCTGCGAGTTGGGTCGGTTTCGCCTTCGTCCACCAGTCCGTTGAAATTTGTGTCTTCTTCACCATCGTCGAAGGCGTCGTCATCGGTATTGTTGTCACGAGGGTCGCTTGCTTGAGCAGGATTACCGTAGGCTCCGTTAACTTCGACACCGTCACGGATACCGTCACCATCGGTATCTGCAGCAGTAGGGTCGGTAAGAAGCGTAAGAGCTTCATATGAATCGTTGAGGCCGTCACCATCGGTGTCGGCAATCTGAGGATTGGTCGAAGTGATTCCGTCCACCTCGGCCGTGTAGGTTGCACAAGCACCGGGGCCAACGCCTTGAACAGGGTCGCAAGGAGATGTGGTTTCAGTGACTGCACCATCTGGGCCGTTTCTGAAACACGGGGATGACCCACACATTGTGGTCCAAGTCGGGTTAACGTATTCCATGAGGTTGGTCAACCCGTCGCCGTCAGGGTCGCCATTTGGACCGTCTGCATTGGACGGAGAAGTTGCGTTGAGGTTGTTGGCTGCCTCCCATCCATCGTTCATTCCGTCTCCATCGGTATCCCATCCCGCTGGGTCTTCGTCAATGAGTCCGTCCCCGTCGTCATCGTCGCTCAAACAATCTGCATCTCCGTCGTTGTCTGGGTCTGCAGCATCAACAAAGCCGTCTTTGTCGTCGTCAAACCCGTTTGTACAGATGTTCCCCACAGGGTCTTCGTCGCACAAAATGATGCTGCCAGTTCCGTCTGAACCAGCTGCGCCGCAAGCAGGTTGATTGTACTGCATCGAGTTTTCTTCATTCCAATCGTTGACAGGAATGGTGCCGTTCCACCAAACGCCGTTGTCGAGAACAGAGCCCGTACTGGGGTTGTCCCAGCCATTGGGCATGAGGTAAGTGTATTCTTGCAGATTTGACATTCCGTCGCCATCAGGGTCGGCAACTGCACCGTCTGCTCCACTTGATGAAAGCGGGTCAAGTCCATACTTCCACTCCCAACCGTCAGGAAGACCGTCATTGTCGGAATCAGGGTCGTTAGGTTGTGTGTTCATCAGGTATTCCAAACCGTATGTAAGCCCGTCCCCGTCTTGATCGGAGGCTGCTTGCACATCAATGGCTAAATATTCGATGGATGCAAGCGATGAGAGCACCATCAAAAGGGTCAAAAACACTGATTTTACAGCATTTTTACGCTCTGACAGGCGCAATTGAGGAGTCGCGGCGGTAAGGTTCGAGCCTGTCAGCATGGTTCTCACAATGGACGGTGGGTTTTATGCCTCATAAGGGAAATGGTACGATGTTCATACAACCCTAAGAAAAAGAGGTTGTTTTTGACTCAAATATCGTCAAGTTCTTCGAGCAATTCAAGGTCGTCGTCGTCGGCTTGGGCAACCACCGGTTCAGGAATTGACTCATCCAGTTCAGCCAACTCCTCTTGGAACAAACTCTCAGTTTCTTTATCCGGCACAATTGCTTCAAAGTGTTGTGCTGGCTGTTGCTTGCCACGCCGAGCAGCATAGAGCAAGAGAACGCCCAGAATCACATAGAACACCATGGTCTGAGGTTCAGGGTTGGTCAATTCACCAAACAAGCAAGAGGCTCCGCTGCATTCTGTGACGTACTGGAAGGCAAAGGTTTGTTCAAACTCTTCCGCATAGGGAGTTTCGTTATTCATCGGAGTCACTTTGAATTCAAAAGCCACTGATGCACTGTCCTTGAGTGATTCTGGGGCAGTCATCTTGAGACTGAAGTCCTTGCTTTCGTAAGCTGAGAGTTTCAGGATGAGGAAATCACTTCCAAGTTGATTGGACGTTGCACGGATTGCACCATCCCACCCGAGAGGTTCATCCAACAAAATAACCACGTCAAGCTCAACGTTGTTTTGATTGGTGATCTTGAATTCCAAGTTTTTCTCTTCCCCTGAGGAGAAACGAGAGGCTTCGGTCTTTGCGGTGATTTCTATCCTACCGGGTACGACGTCTTCCTTGATGATGATCTTAACCGGGAGGTCAAAATACCTCGGTTCATTCTCCTCCTCAACACCTTCTTCAATGATTCGAGTGTAAACGATGTGTTCTCCCGCTTCCACCTGTCCGTTCAGTTGCACACCGAGACGAATGTCAACGTATCCATCAGCAGGGAGGGACACTACCACGATGTTATCGTTGGTGTCGTTGGAAATGGAGTATTCCCACGCCGTATATTTAGGATTGTTATCTGCATTCCTCGACAAGTCCCTTGGGTTGATGATCCGCCAAGTTGTTTCGGTTGTACTTGTGCTCGAGGAGTCCGAGATACGTACGTTGTACCATACATCTTGATTTGGACTAACTGGGCCCACTTGGCCGAGCAAATTTTCATCACCCACTCCGTCACTATCGGCGATGACCTCTGCGAGAATGCCAAAGGTTCGGTGGACAGTAAACGCCACATCTGTTCTTAGCTCTGAATCTTCTGTACTTGAGAAGGCGAGTGAGAAGAGACCAATATCAAGGCTTTCTCGGTCCTCTGGCGGAAACACTTGCATGCGCACCGTCAACAATTGAGTGGACCCAATATCGCTGGTCAGGTGATAGATGCCATCCTCAGTAAGTTCTGCTCCAGTTTGATTGGAATAAAAGCGGTACTGCCAGTCATCGGGTTGCTCAAGGATTTTGATTTTGAACGAGTCCGTATCGAATCCGGAATTGAACACATCGATGTAGAAGTTTTCACTGCCGTTGAACGCATCGACATAATGCGATAGGCCTTCGTCGTAAGCCTCGGGTCGAGTGGAATCTGCTATTTGCTTTTGATGCTCTTGATCTTCGTAGACGGAGATACGAGGTGGAGCAAACACGTCGATCTTTTCAAAGTCTATTCTTAGGCTCTTGATAGCAACCTCTTCACTTTGGCCTTGATCGTTTGTTGCGTAAACCCTTGCCTCGATTTGAAGATAGTCAGGAGCATCGGACAAATCTCCTTCAGGGACGTCAATTAGCAACTCAGGGATAGCGGAATCGCCACCACCGGTAAGGGTGTAAGAGCCGCTGGCCTGACTCCACAAAGGTTCAGCCCATTCCATGGGGAGATTATCAGCGATGTCAAAGACGACGTCCAAACTTGATGATGCCGACCCCGTATGCTCAATGAGGAAATTGACTTTGCTGGTTTGACCTGGAGCATAGAGGACAACGTCCGGTTGGTTTTGGGGGACGGTAAGGTAAACATCATGTTCTAAAAATTCCAATCCGGGGTGTTCGAAAAGAAGCGAATGCCCTTGTACATCATTGATTTCCAAACGTACGGGGTACTCGCCAGAGGCCAAACCCGAAGCGGTGTGATTGTAAATCCCCACCAAACCATTGTTGTCAAGTTTTAAATTGTCGTCATCAAATTCCACCTCAAAAACTGAGGTGGCTTCGTTGGGTGTGCTCATGATAAGCGTAACGTCTTCAATATCTTCACGGCCAAAAGCATCTTGGATTTCAACCGAAAAACGCATTTCACGGAATTTCAAACGGTGGTTGGGAGCCCATTCAAGTTTTTCTTCGTCGTTCCAATTGCAACCAAAGTCACCGTAGCAACTGTGAACACGTACCGATGAACCGGAAAGCGCATTGGTCATGATTTGCAATCGGGAATAGCTGTCTGCACTCCCGACCTTTCCAAATGCAAACTCAACATCGCAGCCGTTGGCTGATGGGAGGCCACCTTGACCGTCCGCACACTGGGCATCAGCATCAATTCGAATCTTGAGTTGTTTCCCCTGAGGGACTGTGAAGCCGTTACTGCCGAGCACGAATTCAACTTCGATGATGGCCCAAGTACAAGCATTTTGAGAGAGCGGGTTGGTTGAGCACGGGTCTGACAATTCCTTGCTCTCTGAAACAATTTGTGAATCTCCAGATTTGAGAGCAAATGTCGCGGTGGCAGTAGACCCGGTCGGTCCACTGAATTGATAGTAAATGGACAAGCGAGCAATGTTAGAGGCGCCCGTGCCGTTAACGTACAAGTCGCTGATCAATTCTGCACTCCTGAATTCAAGTCCATCCACTGCGCTTTTTTCTTCTTGACCATCGTTTGGGGGGAGCGTCGTAATCGTTCCTTGACCACCCACGGTTTCGTTTTGTTTGTCGAGATAGAGGTCGTAGGTTTGTTGGGTGTTTGTGTTTCTAAAGACGACCGGAGCGTCCTCCAATATCGCCTCTTGATTGTTGTCATTGGAAGCGAGAAGAACGGCGCTTGTTGAAAGAACCATCAATGCAGCCAAGAACCAAGCGACTGAGTGCGAATGAGTTGCAGATTTGCTGTACAGCATCTTGTTCACCATGCCTCCGTGGTGCAGGGGGTGTTAAACGGTTTTGCATGGGATGCATCAACTTAACCGATTATGAACGATATAGCAGCGAAGCCGAACAGTGTGATGCAGGGGGTGGGATACGAACCCACGAACCCATACGGGACCGGATCTTAAGCCCGGCGCCTTTGACCACCTCAGCCACCCCTGCATTCTGAGCGGTGGCGCCTTCCTTCTTCAATGAAACTCAGGCGTCTTCAATAGACCAGCCACCGTCAACATGGAGCACCTGGCCTGAAAGATGGGATGCTTCGAGCAGGTGAAGAACTGCCGAGGCAATATCTGAGGCTTGGCCCGAACGACCCATCGGGACTTTCTCGAGAACTTTGGTGAAATGTTCGGTTTCCCAATCCGCAGCCATAATCGCACCTGGCGCAACGCAATTAACATTCACATCCGGGCTTAATTCACCCGCCAGATTCAACATGAGTTGGCGCAACCCTGCTTTGCTTGAAGTATAATGAGACAGGCCTTCCCAAGCCTTGCCCCACGACGTGTCAACAATCCCAACTACAGAGCCTCGAGAACTTCGCAGTTCTGGAAGCAATTGCTGGGTCAAATAATAGGGCGCCTCCATGTGTAAACGGTTCAGGTTTCTGAAGGTTTCAAACGATGTCTCCTCAAATATAGATTGGCTATAGAACGAAGCGTTGTGAACCAGTCCAGAAAGCCCATTCTCCTTGACGAGGGCGTGGTTCTTGACTTCATCAACCAGGTGTTTTAGTTGATCATCAACGGTCAAATCTGCCTGAAGAATCGCCCCGCATTTGCGGTTGTTTTGAGCCTCCGCTTGTTCGAGCAGTTCTTGTGCTGCTTGGCGGGAGGAACGGACATGGATCAACACAAACCATCCCGCATTCATGAGCCTGTTCGCAGTGGCTGCACCTAGCCGGTGGCCAGCCCCTGTAATCAGCGCAACTTTGGTGCTCATGGTACGAATGGCGAGGACTCAATTCATGAAACCTCGTATGAATTCACGATTCACACAACACCTTGACCAGCATGGCCTTGAATCACACACCTTTTTGATGGCCTCCTGCTGCCCCTTACTGAGGAGGGAGTAGCGTAGAAGGAAAACCCCTCCCAATGGCCACCCCCAAAGGTGACTCCGAAGCATCCTCAAAACGGCAAGGACGGCTCCCCAAGTGGTTCAAAACCCGACTGCCAAGCGGAGAACAACAAGCCATCTTCAACGCCACGAAAACTGCTGTTAAGGACAACAAACTCAACACAGTATGCGAAGAGGCGCGCTGCCCGAACATTCACGATTGCTGGGCTTCAGGCGATGCAACATTCATGATCGCTGGCCAGGAATGCACCAGAGGATGCCGTTTTTGTGCCGTTGGTACCATCAAGAGACCTCCTGCGCTTGACCCGGAGGAGCCTGCGCACCTCGCTCAGGCCGTATCTTCGATGAATTTGCGTCATGCCGTCATCACGGTGGTCAACAGAGACGACCTGCCCGATAGCGGAGCTGACCATTACAAACAATGCATTGATGCCGTTCACGCACATGCACCGGAGGTCACACTCGAACTCCTTTGTTCCGACCTTGCGGGAGATCACGTGGCGCTCAAACACTTATTGAACAACAGCCCGCTCGCAGTATTTGCACATAACGTAGAGTGCGTACCCAGGCTTGATGCAACGGTCAGAGACGCACGTGCATCGTTCAACCAGTCTTTGGAAATCCTCAGGCAGGCCAAAGTGTTGCGTCCGGATATCCTCACCAAGTCATCCCTGATGGTCGGCGTTGGTGAAACCGATGAAGAAATTCTTGAAGCGTTGGAGTTGCTTAGAGAAGCGGGTGTTGACCTCATCACCATAGGTCAATATCTCGCTCCTTCTGCAAGCCATCTTACCGTTGACCGATTCCCTGAACCTGAAATGTACGATCTTTGGGCCATTCATGCCATCGACATCGGATTCTCTGGCATTGCAAGCGGCCCACTGGTCCGTTCATCCTTCAAAGCAGGCCTCTTGTACAGGAAAACAAAGGATGCAGCCAACACAGAAACAATGCCGGGTGCATACGTCCGTGTTGCTAACCACCAAACCAACTCACCGACACCCCTTAAGGTGGACCGGTCCTGAGGTGAAACGATGACGGAGAGAAGTACGGCTACAACCTCGCCCTACACGATTGGGGTTGCGCCATTCCGTCCCGGAGACACACCGTCGTTTGGCGACAAATTTGTTGAACAACCGGGTGATTTGAACCGTCCCGACCCGGCGACATGTTCTGCAGAAGACACCGCGCCTCATGCATCAGGTTTGGTCCGTGTACTCACCGATGATGGAGTCGCTGTTGGCGAATGGGACCCTGGCCTCGACGCTGCATCCCTTATTCAGGGTCTTGAATACATGATGCGACTTCGAATCTTTGACGATCGAATGATCAAAATGCAACGCACTGGAAAACTCTCCTTTTACATGCGATCGCTTGGTGAAGAAGCCGTGGCTATTGCTCAAACAATGGCGCTTGAAGACAACGATTGGATATTTCCATCGTACCGGCAACCCGGTGCGCAATTCGTACGAGGCAGGGACATGGTCAGTATGATCTGCCACTGCATCGGAAATACAGAAGATAACGTTCGTGGGCGACAAATGCCGGTTCACTACACGTGGAAAGAAGGACGGTTCATCTCCATCTCTTCCCCTGTAGGCACTCAGTTTTCACAAGCGGTTGGCGTGGCGATGGCCAGCGCTTACAAAGGCCTCGATGAAGCTTGTATCACGTGGCTTGGAGACGGTACCTCAGCCCAGGGAGATTACCATTATGCACTCAACTTTGCATCAACATTCAAACCCCCAGTCATCCTCAATGTGGTCAACAATCAATGGGCCATCTCCACACATGTTTCACTGGCCACCGGTGGACGAACATTTGCCGAGCGTGGACTCGCCTACGACATTCCCTCATTCCGTGTAGATGGAAACGACTTCCTCGCACTCTACAGCGTCACAAAGTGGGCTCGTGAACGGGTCTCTGCAGGACTCGGACCAACCCACATAGAAGTCTACACCTACAGGTCTGGCGCCCATTCCTCTTCGGATGACCCGTCAGCCTACCGGCCTCATAATGAAGCAGAATCTTGGCCAGGTGGCGACCCTGTAGAACGACTGCGAGCCCACCTCGTTAAAATTGGCGAATGGGATGATGAAAAGAACGCTGCACTGGCGGACAAAATTGATGCTGAAGTCATGACGGCTTACAAAGAAGCATGCGAATTCGGGGACCTTGCTACCGGACCTTACCCTCCTGCATCAACCATTTTTACAGAAGTTTACGAGACGGTCCCCTGGCACATTCAAGAACAACGAGAGGAACTGGGAAAGTGAGGTGTTAGCATGGCAAAAATGAACATGATTGCAGCCCTAAATTCTGCCCTGAAGCACCAGCTGCAAAGCAACCCCAACGTCGTCATCTTTGGTGAAGATGTGGGCTACTTTGGAGGCGTGTTCAGAGTTACGGCCGGACTCCAAGAAGAATTTGGCCACCACCGAGTCTTTGATTCACCTCTTGCAGAAGGTGGTATTGCCGCCATCGCAATGGGAATGGGTTTGAACGGACTACGACCGGTTGCTGAAATCCAATTCGCAGACTACATTTTCCCTGCCTATGACCAAATTGTCAACGAAATCGCCAAACTGAGGCACCGGTCTGGCGGAGAATTCACCAGCCCTGTGACGTTTCGAACACCAGCTGGTGGAGGAATCAAAGGAGGACACCATCATTCACAGTCCCCCGAAGCACAATTCACGCATACACCTGGCCTCAAAGTCGTGTACTGCTCTAATCCAAGAAATGCAAAAGGGCTGTTAACAAGTGCTATCGAATGCAACGACCCGGTTATTTTCTTCGAACCAAAGCGATGCTACCGTGGCCCGTTCTACGGAGACCCGCACAATGTCCCAACTTGGAACGACCATCCTGAGGGCGAAGTTCCCGAAGAGTACTACTCCATTCCACTTGAACAAGCTAATATCGTCCGAGAGGGCACCGCTTGCACCGTGATCGCATGGGGCGCAATGGTCCATGTGAGCGAACAGGCCATCAAGAATTCCGGTATTGATTGTGAACTCATTGACTTGCAAACCTTGGTCCCTTGGGACCGTGATACCGTGGTCAATTCAGTGAAGAAGACCGGGCGCTGTGTCATCGTCCATGAAGCGCCGAAGACCAGCGGTTTCGGGGCGGAAATGAGCGCTTCAATTCAAGAACGATGCTTCTACCACCTTGAAGCACCAATTCAACGAGTGACTGGCTGGGACACACCGTTCCCGCACACCACCGAGTGGGATTATCTTCCGAGTCCGTCAAGGATTGCAGAAGCCATACAGAAAACACAGGAGGAATAAACATGGGAACATTTGAATTTAAGCTACCGGATATTGGAGAAGGCGTTGTTGAAGGAGAAGTCGTAGAATGGCTGGTCGCCGTTGGTGACAGCATCAAAGAAGACGACCCTATTCTCTCCGTGATGACCGATAAAGCAACCGTTGAGATTCCCGCCCCTTGCGAAGGAACCGTCAAGAGCATGGTTGGCGAAGCAGGAGATATTCTTCCAGTAGGTGCTGTATGCATCGTTTTCGAAGTGGATGGAGACGGTAATGCCGGCGAAGAGAAAACCGAGACACCTGCCCCAGCCAAAGAAGAAAAGCCAGCAAAGAAAGTCGAAGCCGCTACCCCAGCAGCACCAACGCTTCCTCCCGTTGAAGCCGCTCCTGCCGCAGCACCCGTTTCTCGTGCAGCAGGTACGAAAGCACTCGCTTCACCTGCAGTCCGCCAACGAGCTCGCTCTGCAAACGTAGACTTGCAACATGTTGCGGGCTCTGGCCCTGCAGGACGCATCAGTCATGCCGACTTGGACCGACACATTGCAGGCGGCGCATCTGGAGCCTCATCTGCGCGCCCAATGGGTGGCTCGGCGAAAGTAGAACGAAACGGCACTGAGGAAATCAAGGTCATCGGACTTCGTCGAAAGATCGCTGACGGCATGATGTCATCCTACAGCACCATTCCTCACTTCTCTTACTTTGAAGAAGTGGACGTCACGGCCCTGGAAGAACTGCGCCAACACCTCAACGCAACACGTCCAGAGGGTGCTCCAAAACTCACCTACCTGCCCTTTATCATGCAAGCATTGGTAAAGGCACTGGAACAGCGGCCAGAATGCAATGCATTGTACGATGACGATGCTAACGTCGTCACTCGCCATGAAGCCATCAACCTTGGAATTGCAACTCAAACCGACCGAGGACTCTACGTTCCCGTGGTCAAGCATGTTGAAGCCATGGATATTTGGAGCGCAGCAACAGAAATGGTGCGTGTTACCTCCGCAACTCGAGATGGAAAAGCAGGTGTTGAGGACCTCAGCGGTTCAACCTTTACCATCACCAGCCTAGGACGCCTTGGTGGGCTTGGAGCAACGCCGATCATCAACAAACCCGAAGTTGGAATTCTTGGAGTCCATAATGCAAAGGATCGTGCTGTTGTTCGTAACGGCCACGTTGTTGTTCGCCGGATGATGAACCTCTCTTCTTCATGGGACCACCGTGTTGTCGATGGACATGATGGGGCCACACTCGTACAGTTGGTTAAAACTTACTTAGAGAATCCCGCTACAATTTTCATGTGAGGTGATGGTGTGAAAACAAAACAATGTCAAGTGCTCGTCATCGGAGCTGGCCCCGGAGGCTACGTTTCTGCCATCCGTTCGGCTCAACTCGGAATGAAAACCATCATCGTTGAGGGAGAACGTGCTGGAGGCACCTGCCTCATTCGCGGATGCATACCATCAAAGGCACTCATTCATGCCGCACACACCTTCCACAACCTTGCAAAGCACGCAAAAAAGGACGGCCACATGGGAATTTCAATTCCAAGCCCGGCTGAACTCAACATGGCCAACCTGGTCGGTTGGAAAGAAGGCATCGTAGACCGCCTCAACAAAGGGGTCGAGGCTCTTTTGAAGAATGCAGGAGCAGAACTGATCACTGGATGGGCTACCTTTGAAGACGCAAAGACTGTGAAAATCGGAGAAGGAAAGGATGCGACTTTGATTCAAGCCGAACACGTCATCATGGCGCAAGGCTCAGTACCAATTGAACTCCCATTCATGCCCTACGACGATCACGTGCTGTCCTCAAGAGAAGCACTCTCTCTCGAGAAGCTCCCAGACCACGTTGTCGTGGTCGGTGGCGGCTACATCGGTCTCGAACTCGGCATCACCTTCCGTATGCTCGGATCAGAAGTGACCGTGGTTGAAGCCATGGACTCGGTCTTGCCCTTGTTCGACAAAGAATTGCGCCGACCTCTCGAACTCTTTCTCAAGAAAAATAAGATCAAGGTTCACACAGGTGTCTTTGCCAAAGGTGCCGAAAAGCAAAAAGGCGGTAAAGTCAAACTCAACTTCATCGATAAAAACGAGAAGGATGAGAAGAAGATGCAGCACATCGTAGCCGACAAAGTATTGGTGACCGTGGGTCGGAAGCCCGCTTCATCAGGACTTGAAAGCACTGGCGTTGCACTCGACGACCGTGGCTTCGTCAAAGTCAACGAGCGTTGTGAAACCAATATGAAAGGCGTTTACGCCATTGGAGACCTTTGTGACTTGGGCGAGATGCTGGCACACGTTGCTTCCTTCCAAGGTGAAATGGTAGCGGAACTCATCGCTGGCCACCGCAGAGCCTACGACCCAGTCGCAGTCCCTGCCATTGTATTCACAGAACCAGAAATCGTCTCCGTTGGTCTCTCTCCCGACCAAGCCAAGGAACAAGGCCATCCCGTGATCATTGGAAAATTCCCAATGGCCGCAAACGGACGCTCACTCACACAAGAAGCTGAAAAGACCGGTGGATTCGTCCGCGTCGTCGCTCGAGAAGACGATCATCGCATCCTGGGCATCCAAGGTGTTGGAACCCATATCAGCGAACTGGTTGGAGAATGGACGCTTGCTCTTGAGATGGGAGCTGTCCTCGAAGACATTGCACATACCATTCATGCTCACCCGACCATGACGGAAATGACCCATGAAGGAGTACTGGACACTCTAGGTCATGCGATTCACAAGATGTGATTTGGGTCGGCGGCGAAACAAAGCAACATGATGAGGACGTTGACCTCAAAGAGAAGCGAAAGAACGAGAGGGATGCAAATTTGGACACCCATAAGGCAGTGGATGTAAGCTTCTTTCAATCCCGAGGTCTTCTCAATCTCTGTATTTCGATGACACCACCAGTCAAGCATTCCGGCAATTCCCCAGAGCGGTAGAAGGACGTACAAAATAACATTGAGTACCAAAGTTGCTTCATCCATTGTTATGCCTCAACCGTCCTATGAAGATTCCACAGTTAAAGGAATCTCCGGCGCGAGGCACCTCAACCAAGGATTTAATCAAACATCAAGAGCCACACATCAAGCAGTCATCTGGAGTGTCGAGACTGCATGCAATTGCTTCAAGGCTGTCAACATCTTCTGCACGCTCAGCAAGTCCACCGACGGTTTGGTCGTCTTTGGACTTGGATTCAAGGGTGAACTGAATGGCGTCGGCAGCTGCCTTTGTTCGCAGATAGTACATTCCGGTCTTCAGACCTTGCTTCCATCCGTAGAAGTGCATTGAGGTGACCTTTGCAGGATTAGCATCAACCATGTGGATGTTCAACGATTGGCTTTGGTCAATGTATGCGCCGCGGTCGGCAGCCATGTCCAAGACGTGGCGTTGACTGATTTCCCACGTGGTTTTGTAGAGGTTACGGATCTTTTCAGGGATGTTTGCAATCGCTTGTATGGATCCCTTATGTCGCAAAATTTCATTCTTCATCTCAATACTCCAAAGGTCTTCCTTGATGAGGTCTCGAACCAAATGTCGGTTGAGGACAACGAACTCTCCGGAAAGAGTGCGACGGACGTAAAGGTTGGAGGTGAATGCCTCAAAGCATTCGTTGTTCCCGAGGATTTGTGAGGTTGACGCTGTGGGCATAGGAGCAACCAGCAGAGAATTACGCATTCCATGTTCCACGATTTCTTCCTTGAGTGAACTCCAATCCCAGCGGCCGCTGTGTTCGTTCATGCCCCACAAGTCAAATTGCAGGACACCTTTGCTGGCGGGTGAGCCTTTGAAGGTTGAATAAGGGCCTTCTGCGATTGCTGCATCTTTCGAAGCGGTGCAAGCAGCGTAGTAAATTGTTTCAAAAATTTCTTTGTTCAAGGAGCGAGCTTCCGGCCCATCAAAGTTCATTTCTAGCATAGCGAAGGTGTCTGCAAGTCCTTGGACGCCCAGTCCAATCGGACGGTGACGCATGTTAGAATTACGTGCTTCTTCCACCGGATAGTAGTTGACATCAATGACACGGTTCAGATTGCCCGTAGCGTGATACGTAACATCGAAGAGTTTCTGGTGGTCAAACTCTCCAGTGCTCATGTTCACGAACTTGGGCAGTGCAATCGATGCGAGGTTGCAGACAGCAACTTCGTCCTTTGCGGTGTATTCCATGATTTCAGTGCACAGGTTTGAGGAGCGGATGGTTCCCAAGTTCTTTTGATTCGACTTGTTGTTTGCCGCATCCTTGTAAAGCATGTAAGGCGTACCGGTTTCAATTTGGGATTCAACGATTTTGTCCCAAATGGTTCGTGCAGGAACCGTTTCACGGGCGAGACCTCTTCGCTCAAAGTCTTCGAACATTGTCTTGAATTCATCACCATAGACATCTTGCAAACCGGGGCATTCATTCGGGCAGAAGAATGACCAGTCGGCGTTCTGCTCAACACGTTCCATGAACAAGTCTGGAGTCCACATTGCGTAGAACAGGTCACGTGCTCGGAGTTCTTCCTTTCCGTGGTTCTTCTTGAGGTCCAAGAATTGAAGAATATCTGGGTGCCATGGTTCAAGGTAAACTGCGATTGAACCCTTACGCTTACCGCCGCCTTGGTCGACGTAGCGGGCCGTATCGTTGAAGACTCGCAGCATTGGTACGATTCCGTTGGAGGTTCCGTTTGTGCCCTTGATGTACGAACCTTTTGAACGCACATGATGGATGGACAACCCAATTCCTCCAGCAGACTTGGAGATCAAAGCGCACTGCTTGAGAGTGTCATAGATTCCGTCCAATGAATCGTCTTGCATGGTGAGCAAAAAGCAAGAGGACATTTGAGGCATCGGTGTTCCGGAATTGAACAACGTTGGTGTTGCGTGAGTGAAGTAGCCTTGACTCATGAGGTCGTATGTTTCGAGGGCCCTTGGGATGTTGTTGTAGTGGATTCCAACAGAAACCCGCATCAACATGTGTTGAGGGCGTTCTGCAATTTCACCGTTTAAGCGAAGGAGGTAGGAGCGTTCCAGGGTCTTGAAACCAAAGTAGTCGTAATTGTTGTCTCGAGAATAGTCTATGTGGTTGTTCAATACGTCTGCATGTTCCATAATTACATCAAACACTTCTTCTGAGATCAACGGTGCGTGCTTTCCGGATTCTGGGTCGATGTACTCGCGCAGGTCAGTAATTACATCGGTGAAACTGTCCTTTGTTGCACGGTGCAAATCATCCACACAAATACGGGCTGCTAGGCGACTGTATTCAGGGTGTTGAGAAGCCAATGATGCGGCTGTTTCAGCTGCAAGTTGGTCAAGTTCACGGGTGGTCACGCCATCGTACAGGCCTTCGATGGTGAGCTTGGTAACATGTCCTGGGTCAACCCATTTTGAGTTCAATCCTTCAGAGAGTGTTGTTAATTTCTCAAGGATAGCATCAAAGCGCACATCCTCTCTTTCGCCTTTCCTATTTACTACTTGCATGGCCATGTATATTTCCTCCAGATTCGGTGAGTGTGATTGCGTGGTAAGTTCCTTTGTTCGCGTACGGTTCAAAAGTCTTCGTCAACAGAGAACCGCTGTTGAACGCTTCCAAGAGACGAGCCATCCATAACACCAGCCTTCTGGTATTCTGCAACTCTCTTCTCGAAGAAATTGGTTTTTCCTTGCATGGAAATCATTTCCATCCACGGGAACGGGTTTGATGTTTCGTAGATCTTGGAACAGTTCAGCGAAACAAGCAGACGGTCTGCGACAAATTTGACGTATTGTTCCATCAAGTCAGCATTCATGCCGATGAGGTTTACCGGCAATGCCTTGGTGATGAATTCGATTTCGATTTCAACCGCTTCAGCAATGATGCGACGAATGACGTTTTCACCAGCACCGCGCAACAACTTGTTGTGAAGCAGGCAAGCGAAGTCACAGTGAAGGCCTTCATCGCGAGAAATCAATTCGTTAGAAAAGGTAAGCCCGGGCATAAGTCCTCGCTTCTTGAGCCAGAAAATTGCACAGAATGAACCTGAAAAGAAAATACCCTCAACTGCAGCAAACGCAACCAAACGCTCAGCAAAGGAGCCTCGCTTTCGAGAAAGCCAGCGCATGGCCCATTCCCCTTTCTTTTGAACGGAGGGGACGGTCTCCAGTGCCTTGAACAAGTGGTTCTTTTCTTGGTCATCGTTGATGTAGGTGTCAATGAGAAGCGAATAGGTTTCAGCATGGATGTTTTCCATCATGATCTGGAAACCGTAGAAGGCTCGAGCTTCGGGCCAGCATACTTCATTGGAGAAGTTCATCACCAAGTTTTCGTTAACGATGCCATCACTTGCAGCAAAGAACGCAAGAATATGCTTGAGGAAGTGTTGTTCGCCTTCGTTGAGATTCTTCCAATCTTTGAGGTCTTCAGCAAGGTCGATTTCCTCCGCAGTCCAAAACGATGCTTGTTCCATTTTGTACATTTCCCAAATATCGTCATGTTGAATGGGGAACAGCACGAAGCGGTCCAGGTTTTCTTGGAGCATGGGCTCAATATGTTCTTTCGTGAAATCGACGTCAACTCCGTCGTCTTTGTTGTGTTCTATGACCATGACATATTCCCCCCGCCTATTTGCGTCGCGCTGGATTTTGTTTGCCCTCCTATAACGCCTATAATGATACCCCCCGCGAAGGCATAGAGCACATGCGTTTCGCGACCCTTTACCCCCCCCTCGTACAATTGAGCAGTGTACCGTTTGGCGTATTTAGCCGCGAATGATATAAAACGCATAAAAGAATGTAAAATTATCATGGAATCACCTCTATTTCCACTGCAGGCGCATGTGGGTAGAATCTTACATCATCCCAACAGTCAAAAAGCGATGTATTCTCACCGTGTCTATGGAGCAGATTTCCCTGACCGTACAATTCGCCCGACTCGATGAAGGCGCCATCTTGCCGACCCAAGGCTCAGCCTTGGCCGCAGGATGGGACATGTATGCGCTGGAAGACACTGTCGTCCCCAAAGGTTCGTCAGTCCTCATCCGTACTGGCTGGGCTGCGGCAATCCCCGAGGGATGGGAAGGGCAATTGCGCTGCCGCTCGTCATTGGGTAAGAAAGGAATGATTATGCCCAATGGAATCGGTACCATAGACGCTGACTACCGTGGTGAATTGATGGTCCTCGCCACATGGATTGGCCAAGGCGAATCATTCTCAATTGCAGCGGGAGAACGTGTTGCTCAGATGCTTTTTGCTCAAGTCCCAAAGGTCACGTTGGTTGAAACAACCATGGACCATTTAACGGATACCGAACGAGGAGAGGGCGGTTTTGGCTCTTCGGGTCAGTTCTAAGACAGTCGATGAGAGGCGGCGTGCATGGTAGTCATTCAGGAACTCGGTGTTGTCCCGTACGAGGACGGACTGAAACTGATGAAATCGTTACAAGCACAACGTATCAACGACGAAATCCCAGATACATTGCTCATCCTTGAGCATCAAGAAGTTGTCACTGTAGGTCCACGCGCCCGCAACGACGGCATTCGACCACCTGAGGACTACCCCACCCAAGCCGTAGACCGTGGCGGTGGCCTAACATGGCACGGGCCAGGACAGATCGTCTGCTATCCCGTATTCAAATGGGGCCTTCGCAAGGAAGAAGCATCGGTCGCTGAAATCATCACCAAGATTGAGCAGTGGGTTATCGACGCCCTTAGGTTGCTGAACATCAACGGCGTGCGTGACCAGCGGATGCAGGGAGTATGGGTGGATGGACACAAGATTTGCAGCATTGGACTGTCATTCCTACGCTGGGTCAGCCGACATGGATTTACCGTCAATGTCAACACACCTCCGGGAAGGGTGGAATCTGTGGCTGGATGTGGCCTTACCAAAGACACAACAACTTCCCTAGCGAATCTCGGATACGAAGTCGATGGTCAAGCCGTGAAACAAGCCTTGCTCGATGCAATGCAATTTGGGCCCGTCATTGGTTCTTGAGGTAATCCTCACCGTACCACGCCCATTGGTCAAGCGTCCAACCGGCTGGCAATCCTTCAGCAGGCACGGGTGGGCCGGCAGGAGCCACCGTTGGGACAACTGGGGCTGCAAGTGGAACAACTGGTTCCATCATCATGGATTGAGGGGTGTGAGGTTGTAAGTTGATGGACGGTTGGTCTTGGTTGCGTCGCTGAACCGCATAGCCAAGAACAACTACAGCCATGACACAAAGGATTCCTACGACGAGGAACAACTGATTGTTTGAAGAGGAATCTTCAGCAGATGCAAACCGAGATGCATCTTTAGGATAAGAATCTCCAGAATCGGACCAGCCGTCTCCATCACCATCGACGCAGCCAACACGGTCTTCTGTAGATGTCCCTGGAACCTCCGGACAATCGTCGGAAAGGTTCGTACCTTCTTGGTCGGGGAATCCATCGCCATCGGCGTCCGACCAGAAGCGTTGGTCATCGGGGAAAGCGTCAAGGAATCCAGCCCATCCGTCACCGTCTGGGTCAGGGCAGCCGAAACGTTCCATGTCAGAAGTACCGTAAATTTCAGGACAGCTGTCCGGAGTTGTACCTGTTGCCGAGTCGCCAAAACCATCTCCATCTGCATCGGAATGTTGTGTTGCATCTTCAGGGAGGGCATCGTTGGCATCCGACCATCCGTCGCCATCCGAATCAAGACAACCCAATCGGTCTTCTGTAGATGTTCCAGCGTTCAAGGGACAAGCGTCGCTTTGGAATCCATCCGAAGCATCACCGTAGCCGTCTCCGTCTTGGTCAGAATGTTGCGTTGAGTCACCAAGGAAGGCATCTGCCCCATCTGCTACCGTCCACCCTTCATCTGGATCTGACCACCCATCTCCGTCTGAATCAATGCATCCGTTGCGATCTTGATTGGAGGTACCCTGGACCAAAACGCATTGATCGCCTTGCTCGGCGTTGGAGTTGTCTCCGAAACCATCGGCGTCGCTGTCAAGCCACTGGGCTCCATCGACCGGGAAGACGTCCACAGCATCACCGTAGCCGTCACCATCGTAATCGGAACAGCCAATGCTTGCTCCAAGTGAACTCGAACCTGCTTCGTTAGGACAGTCATCAACGTCGTCTGAAAAACCATCGTTATCGTCGTCGGTATCTTCACCTGCATCTTCACATCCATCACGGTCAACGTCATTTCCTACAAAGGAAATGAACGATGGTGAACTTTGAGGGCAGAGGTCGGTTCCAGCGGATGAAAGAGAACAAACCCAATCGCTGCTTGAATTATCTGCATCACAGATTCGGTCATTATCATCGTCCAAATCTTCCCCTGCATCTCTGCAGCCATCTCCGTCGTAATCTGTCGCGGTCAATGAATTCCAGTCGAGGTCACCTGTCGGACAAAAGTCCGAAGAGTCGTAAATCCCGTCGTTATCATCATCGGAATCTTCTGTCAAATCTGCACAACCATCAGAATCGTGATCCGTCAAGGCTGAGGAAACCCATGACACATTGCCAAGGGCGCATTGGTCATCAACGTCCAGAAGTCCATCACCATCATCATCGTCATCGCATGCATCCCCGAGCAGATCCCCATCGTGGTTGGCTTGGTTGGCATTCGGAATCATTGGACAATTGTCAACCTGGTCGCCCACGCCGTCTCCATCTTCGTCCATGTAAGGGTCGATGCGAACAACTTCATTTTGTCCGAAGTCAACGTAATACAAGTGGCCGTTTGGACCGATCTCGAGACCCATAATGGATGTGGCTGAAGTTTGGATGGAGTCGGTCTCTGTGGCCGACTTACCATTTGAACTCAAATCGTATGCGACAATTTGACCGTTGCCGTATTCAGAGACAAAGAGTTGGTCGTCGTCAAGAACAATCCCCGACGGCATGTTGAGACCCGTTGCGAGAACGCCCCATTCCATGCCGGTAATGGACGAGTACTCCTGCAGAGGCTCCATACGAGAGGAATCGCTCATGATGTTTTGAGTATTGGTTGAAGAATCATCGGTGTTCACCCACAAAACCCTGTTTGCCCCAGGGTCTGCAATGTAAAGGAGTCCTGAATCGTCATCAAGAATCATGTGGCCGGGAACGCCCATGATGTGCGTGAGTTGTATCTCGGAGTACCGACGTACAATAGCATCGGAGTGGTCGTCACGACCGGTGTCGTGGTCGTCTTGGAAATCATAGTACACCAATTCACCGTAGTAGCCGTCGTTGTACCAATAGGCATTATCAGAATCGTGAGCAATTCCAACGCCATAGGGTGATTCATGATTCATGTCAATGTGACTGCCGAGAAGGCCGTTTCCGTTGTTTTGGTTTTCAACTGCAAAGTGGCTCAGTGAGGACGGCCACAGGGTTGGGCCCATGAAATTGTTTGGAGAGGCCTGGCCGCAGAATGTATTGGCGGTTTCTTGGGCGGAGCCCCACTGCCAGTCAAATTCTGGGTGATAAGCGCCAAATGCAATGGCGCTGACTTCTTCCAAGAAGTGATTTCGATTGGAATCTTGGCGATTCTGAGAGGTTTGGTTGTCAAGCCCTGTATTTTCCACGATGGTGATGCTGTCTGTGTACTGATTTGCAATCCACAATTCATTGGCTCGACCAGGATGAAATTCAAGATCTCTTGGATTAGAAAGCGCATCCGAGGAATCGGCAATCACGGTTTCGTCAAAGCCCATTCCGAATTGTTCCACCATCACAGCGTCTTTAGCCGCCGTAGCGAATGAAGGAATTGAAAACAAGAGAATACCGAGCATGAAAAGCGCTACTTGCTTCTTGGCCATACTACATCCAAATGGAATGAGCATTTCATACTTTGTTACTACCGCGTGTTATTTGCGCAGACCGCAACATAACAAAAGAGCACATCCATGATGGAATACCGAACAGGTTCAAGGGATGATAATGAAAGAAAAATCAGAGAAAACGGCCCGAGACCCAGTGTTTAGGGACATAATGTTTCGTTTTTTTCCAATGCATGACTGACCCATTCAAAGGCCAATTGATCTTTCTCCTTCTCTTCTTCGCTCCGACGTTTGAGGTTGTTCATTGCCATCTTCATTCGGTAATTTCCTTCAAAAGCAGGGGCATGACGAGCGAGGTATGCCCAATAGAGCCGTGTCATTGGGCAGGTTTTCTTAGGATGGAAATCACAGGATTTGCAATGGTCGCTCATCCTGTTGATGTAAGCGGAACCGGCCACATAGGGTTTCGTCATCATGGCGTCCCCAAGTGCAAACGTACCCATTCCGAGCACATTCGGTTCAACGACCCAATCATAGGCGTCAACGAAGGCAGCGTGAAACCAATCGGTTAACTCACGGGGATTGACGTCCAATAAGTTCCCGATATTGCTCAGTACCATCAACCGAGGTATATGGTGGGTCCATCCCTCTTCCATCACGGACTGAACCGACGAGTCCAGACATTGCATCCCACTGTCGCCGTTCCAATAGACTTCTGGAAGTGGCCGCATTTGATTGAGATGGTTCGGATGTTCCTCCTCATCGGGTATGGCTTCAGCCATCCATGAAAAGGTTCGATTTGATGACGTTCGTTGAACGTTGAGCGTACGGAAACCATCGGTGACTTCGTGAATATGATGAACGTATTCCCTCCATATCAACTGCCGCAAGAATCCTTCTTTACTGTTCAATGGAGCCTCGGTTTCTAACACTGCTTGGACCAATTCACTCGGCATCATCCTGTGAAGGTTCAGGAGGCCTGCAAGGCGTGAGTGGAAGAGTCCACGGCTTTTATCCGTCATAGCATCTTCATAGCGTCCGAACCAAGGCATGCATTTCATTGCAAAAGCGAGTGCAGTGGCGACATCAGCCTCGGATGTCGGCAACTGTGTCATGTCTAAAACACCAGGGTGTGAGGAAAACTCAGCATTGACAAGTTGTTCTACTTCAAGGTCGATTTCATCGGGTTCATACCGTGGAGGCTCTGGAGGAAGGGGGTCTCCCTTCCATGGAAACCGATTTTCAGAATCAAAGCTGTATTTCCCCCCTACTGGTTTTCCCATTTCCATTAACCAACCTGTTTCATGACGTACTTTGCGATAGAAACGATCCATGCGAAACGGGGGCTTGGAACCCACACTTTGTTCAAACCATGATGGCTCGGTCAACCACCCACCGTGCTGATGAATCACAACGCTCTTACTTTGAACCATTAACTGTAGTTCCTTCCGCATTTCCAACTCTGCATGCGCGACGGCATGTACGGGGCCGTAACGGTCAATGTGTTCGTTCAACGCGTCCTCATAGGTGCCATTTGTTGTGAGGTATCGAACGGGCCTTCCAGTCGCTTGAACCTCGATGGCGAAGTGCCGTTGCGATGAAAGCAGCAGAGCCAGTTTTTGCTTGTGATAGGGGCGCTTGTTTCCTTTTGCAGCAGACTCGATCAAGAGGATACCGTAGCGCGACGCATCGGGTTCAACATCGTTCACGAAACTGAGGTTGAGTTGGTCATAGGAAAGCCACAACCAACCGTCAACTGGAGTCTCCTCGTAAGCAACGAGAGAGGATGCAAAGGTACCGGCTCCAAAGCCGAGGGCAGAAACATCGGCTTCGCCCATGACCAAATTGACTCTTTTGGGGTGATAAAGCAGTGCTTTTGACCAGTCAATAATGGACGGTGAGTTTTCTTGGTTCTAACGTTTCTTCAATTCGAGCCCGCATAGCAGCAGCCTCCATTGTTGCTCCTCGCATGGTCGTCACAAACGGGATGTTCAATTCGACCGCAAGACGGCGCATCATGTTGCCATCACGAACTGCCCCCCCTGAGATGGTAGGGACGTTAACAATAAAGGAAACTTTGCCTTGACGCATCAAATCAAGGGCATCAGGGTGCTTTCCTTCTGCGATTCTATAGACTGTTGCGACAGGGATGTCGTGGCGGCGCAGGGCGTCAGAAGTACCCCCTGTAGCATACAATGTGAACCCTAAATCCACCAACTCACGAGCAACCGGAACAAGGCTCTCTTTGTCTTCGTCTCGAACGGTGAGGTACGCACCTCCTGATGTTGCGACTGGAATTTCGGTGGCTAAACGCGCTTTGAGGTAAGCCAAATCAGCACGCTCATCCGAACCGTAGACTTCTCCGGTGGATTTCATCTCTGGCCCTGGCGCAGGGTCCAATCCACGAAGCTTGATGAACGGGAACACCGGTGCTTTTACACAAACTTGACCCGTTGTTCTGCGAGGGATGGTTTGGGACGAAAGCGGTTGTCCAATGGTGACGCGTGCTGCGATACGGGCAAGAGGTAAACCGGACGATTTTGCAACAAATGGAACCGTTCGTGATGACCGTGGATTGACTTCCAAAACATAGAGGTCATCTCCTTGAATTGCAAATTGAATGTTAAAGCAGCCCTTGATGTTCAAGCCCAAACCGATGATCTTAGTTTGTTCAGCGACTCGCTTGAGCATGTCATCTGAGATGTTTTGAGTCGGAATAAAGCAGGTCGAGTCGCCCGAATGGATACCGGCCTCCTCCAAATGCTCCATAATGGCTCCAACCAAAACCTCCTCACCATCTGCTGCTGCGTCAACATCCAATTCAGTGGCGTGACCTAAGTATTCATCAACAAGCAGTGGCTTGTCAGGAGCAAGGTATGCGTCCCTGAGGTATCCGTCCAATTGCTGTTGGTTGGATAAAATCTCCATACCGCGCCCTCCGAGAACATAGGAGGGGCGAATCAAGACGGGATACCCGATTTCTTTAACCGCCGCCCGTAGATCATCAGCCGATGTTCCCGTTGCCCCGCGAGGCATTTTTAGGCCGCTACGTGAAGCAAATGCTTCGAAACGTTCTCGGTCGCTTGCTTCGTCAATAGCGTCACAAGAAGTTCCCATGATTCGGAGGTCCAGCCCCTTGAGGCGGAGGTCGGGCAAACGTTGCTCCAACGGCAAAGCGAGATTGATGGCAGTCTGCCCACCAAACTGAAGAAGAATACCGTGGGCTCGTTCACGCAGAAGGATTTCACTCACATATTCCAAGGTCAACGGGTCAAAATAAAGTCGGTCGGAGGTATCAAAGTCAGTAGAAACCGTTTCGGGATTGTTGTTGATGATGATGGCATCTTTACCTGCTTCACGGATAGCCTTTACGGCGTGGACACACCCGTAGTCAAATTCGATGCCTTGTCCAATGCGAATTGGACCGCTTCCGATGGTCACCAATCGGTCTTTTGTTCGTTCTTCTAGATTCGGCAAGAGGTCGATCCCAGGGGAGCCAAACGGCTCGTAAGTGGAATAATAGTACGGCGTTTTCGCAGCAAATTCGGCAGCGCACGAATCCACCATACGGTAAATTGGGTGAAGGCTCAGTTCATGCCGACGTTGCATTACTGCACGCTCGCCTTGACCTGATGCCAGCGACTTCAGTCCTTCAGCGGGGAATCCTGCAAGAGCATCTGCAATGTGGGCATCACTGAATCCGTGGCTCTTCCAGCGACGCAGTTCCTTCTCTGTCAATTCGGTTGGAGATACGCCCCGGGCGGTAATCTCGGCTTCCATCTGAGCCAATCGCTCAAACCCGTAAAGGAACCAACGTGTGATGCGTGTAATCTCGTGAACGCGTTCAACGCCCCACCCTCTACGAAGCGCTTCAATAACAGCACCCATTCGCCGGTCCGTTGCAATTTTGCACCAATCCACAAGGGTGCTATCAGGGAGGGCTTCATGGGCACGCTCTGACATTCCTTCCCCTTCGGATTCGTCTGCTCTTGTTAGCGGACGGGGATGCGCACATCCTTGTTCAAGGGAAGCCCAAGCCTTGAGGAAAGCCTCTTCGAAGTTCCGACCGATGGCCATGACTTCACCAGTTGATTTCATGGAGGTACCGAGCGTACGGTCTGCGGTTCTGAATTTGTCAAAGGGCCACCTTGGGATTTTCACAACACAATAATCCAATGTCGGTTCAAAGGCCGCGGTGGTGCCGTCACCTGTAATCGGATTTGGAAGTTCATCCAAAGTGTATCCTACAGCGATCTTGGCCGCCATTCGAGCAATTGGATATCCAGTGGCTTTTGAGGCCAATGCCGAGGAACGTGAAACGCGAGGGTTGACTTCAATGACTCGGATTTCTCCAGTAAATTGATTGAAGGCGAATTGAACGTTACACCCTCCTTTAATGTTCAAGGCCCGAATCAAGGCCAACGCTTGGTTTCGCAAACGTTGATGGTCAGCATCGCTGAAGGATTGCAGCGGAGCCACGACGGTTGACTCCCCGGTATGCACGCCCATTGGGTCAATGTTTTCCATGGTGCAAACAATGGTTGCATTGTCTGCTTCATCTCGCATAACTTCGTATTCAAGTTCCTGCCATCCCAAAATTGATTCTTCGATGAGAACCTGAGAAATGCGTGAATTCCTCAATCCGAGTTGTGAGATTTCTACCAACTCGCCCAAGTCTCGTGCAGTGCCTCCACCAAGACCTCCTAGGGTAAATGCCGGGCGGACTAAAATGGGCCAACTTCCGATCAAATCTGCTGCAGCAATGACTTCATTAATGGTATTGCAAGCCACTGCTTGACTGATTGGCAGTTGAATGGACTCGCAGACTTGGTTGAACAATTCCCGGTCTTCTGCTTTATCGATGGCTTCCAAATCAGAACCGATGAGTTCGATATTCAGGCGTTCAAGGGTTCCGTTGTGGGACAGTTCACTCGCGATGTTGAGGGCTGTTTGACCGCCCATTCCCGCCAGCAGAGCACAAGGTCGTTCAAGTTCCATAATTCGTGCAATCGTGTCAGGGAGAAGCGGTTCAATGTAAACCACATCGGCCATTTCAGGGTCGTTTTGAATCGTAGCGGGATTGGAATTTACCAAAATAACACGGTATCCGTCTTCCCTAAGCGCTTGAACCGCTTGGGAACCCGAAAAGTCAAACTCGGCAGCTTGGCCGATTTTAATCGGTCCGCTACCCAAGACTAATATCGTCTCCAAATCATCACGGCGAGGCATCACTGTTCACCCCCAAGGTGAGCGTCGACAACGGCTCTGAAACGCAGGAAGAGATGGGTCGCGTCGTGTGGTCCAGGGCATGCTTCAGGATGGAATTGGACGGTGAAACATGGTTTACCGATGACATCAAGCCCTTCTACGGTTCCATCATTAGCATTGACATAGCGAACCTCAACCTCAGCACCGTGTTGGTTCGGTGAAGGCGAGGACGAAGCCCCTGTGGGATGGGCTGCGAGCATACCGTCTTGGGGATGAGCAACTGCAAAGCCATGATTCTGGCTGGTAATGGCTACAGTTCCTTCCTTGAGGTCCACCACCGGTTGGTTCGCTCCACGATGACCGTATCGCATTTTGTAAGTTTGCAAGCCCGATGCAAGACCCATCAACTGATGTCCAAGACAAATCCCCATCACTGGAAGACCGTCTTTAACCGCTTCAGCAAGGGTGTTTCGGGCAGATGTCGCCATTCCTGGATGGGCGGGGTCACCTGGCCCGTTTGAACAAAAGAGAGCATCGATGTTGTAGGTGTTCTTCAAAACGCCGTATGGCGTATGAGGAGGACACCAAACCACATCAAAATACATGCAGAGATGGCGTAAAATATTGTATTTCACACCGCAATCAAGGACACCCAATCGCGGTTTTCTAACCCCTAAATCGTCCGTAACCCCGGGATTTAATTCGACCGGTTCGTCAATAGAAACTTCATCCACGAGGTCTTCCAATTCCGGGGAAGAAAGCGATTCCAACTTAGCTTTCAACTTGTCTTCTTGACCGATGGGGCCAAAGACACAGAGGACTGTCCCCAGTTCACGGACACGGCGGGTAATCGCCCGCGTGTCAATCTTCTGAATACCAGGAACGCCATGAAGTCTCAGCAATTCATCAACCGTTCCGATTGAATTGCGGTGATCGGGTTGGTGCATGGCATGACGTACAACCACGCCTCGAGGCCAAACACGTTTGGATTCAGAGGTCCCATGGTGTATTCCGTAGTTCCCGATCAAGGGGTAAGTGAAGGTCAACACCTGTCCTGCAAAGGAAGGGTCGGTCAGAGATTCTTGATAGCCCATCATACCGGTGGTGAAGACCAGTTCTCCTGCACCCGCTTGTTTGGCTCCAAACAGTTCACCCTCGTACCGTCCACCATCCGCAGTCAAAAGAACACCAGGGCCCGATGCACCCTCTGGAATCTGGACCCCTTCAACAAGTCCGTCGGCGGCATCACCGATGTCCAAAGATGACGGGTTGTAGAGCCGATGAGTAGCGGGAAGTGAACGCCCATTTTGGAGTTCGCTTCCTAACATCGTATTTGGTCGTCAACGGACACCCATAATGATTGGGTGTGAGTTTGATTGGATGAAGGAACTCAAAATAGGGTCAAAAATAGATTCAATACGATTCTTAGTGATGCGAACAAATAACAACTTACTTCTCATTTTCCCGCTCTTTATCATGAACTGACTTCCCACGAGCGGAGGGCTCAATCACAAGCCGTGCATCTGGGAAGTGGCGCTCGGTTCCACCGTCCCCAAACCACGCCTCCATGAACAGTGCTAAAGCGGCGACTTCCGAGTGCGGTTGATTGCCTACAGCCACGTTGTATTGCGAATGTTTGAACACATCACCAGGCACCTTAGCCCCTCCAACAATAAGAACCACTGGACGGTCACGGCGAATTTGAGGAATCACCTCTCGGTAAGGCTGACCGTACATGGTAAGGTGAATCGCAACACCGGGTTCACCGTCCCCTGCATCATCCTCAACGAAGCGCTTCAGCCACCCCATTGAGCCCTTGATGTGTTCACAAGACATCGCTCCTCCGAAGCGTTCGTTAACCGAAGCCACATTTTCAAAGAGGTCGTCATCTTCATCCCCAGCTAAAAGAAAGCGAGTACCACCGAGTGCTCTCGAAACTAAGGCCAGGTGCGTGGTAATTCGTGGGTCACGGCCCTTGCGGTACCCCAAACGAAGCACATTGAACGGCGTGTCGGCCATGTGCAGACGACTGGCCTCGCCCACATGAGCGTAGCGGCTCATTCGGTCTTATCGATGATCGCCTCGGATGATGGTGAAGCATCTGGCATACCCGTAAATTCGTAATCGTTTGAATCAATAAACCGAATCAGCCAATTCAACAACATGGCGTTGACAAGGAGATTGGACCCCATCGACATCCCACCCCAGAGGGCTCCGAGTCGTACGGTTCTCCAAAGACCGTCTGCCGTGGAAAGGTCGCCGGTTGCAACAAAGGAGCCAATTAACGGCTCTACAACGTAGAGACCTGCAAGAATGAGCATCCCACCTGCGGCGGTTGAAGGGAATATTTTTCCCATATCTCTACTGAATTCAGTGAGGATGGCGGAGAGCAACGAGAGGATCATCACGGCAAAGGCGACCTGGCCGAAATTAAGTCCAAAAAATACCGAGATGCCTTGGCTCATGTTATCGTCTTGTGAATAAATACCCAACCACCAGACGGCCACCATGAGGGTAATGAGCATCCCGCCTAAGCGTGATGTGCTGGCTGCTTTATCGAAAACCTCTTGCAAATTTCTTGGTTTGAGGCGGCGAATGATGCGCTCAGCAAATTCAGAATCACTGACCGATGCACCATTGACCGAATCCGACCCTGCAGCAACAGGAATCGTGCTCATCGATGATGGTTCGGCCTCGGACATACGAGTACCTTCTTCGTCACATCTTATGAAACCTGTCGCTTTGGAGGTGTTAATGGTGACCGACTCGGGAGTGTCTCATCCGCGCCGAAAGCGGATTATTGAAGGTCTGAAACAGAACCAGGGTTTTCCTCAAATCATGGGAATCATCAACGTCACCTCGGATTCCTTCTTTGAAGGAAGTCGTGCTCTTTCACCAGAAGATGCCGTGGAGCGGGCTTTGGCCATGTGGGCATCTGGAGCAACATGGGTCGACATTGGAGGTGAATCGACCCGCCCAGGAGCAGAACCGGTTGATGAAGAAGAGGAGATACTACGCGTCGTCCCCGTCATAAGAGCCTTGAAGATGGCCAACCCCGATGGATTGATCTCAATTGATACGCGCCATGCTTCGGTTGCACATGAAGCCCTGAAGGCAGGCGCAGACATGGTCAACGACGTGTCGGGACTTGGCGATAAGGCGATGATTGAAACGGTGCTTGAATGGAAGGCTGCGATATGTATCATGCACATGCAGGGTGAACCAGGGACGATGCAATCAAAGCCCCATTACGAGAATTGCGTTGAAGAAGTGCGCACCTACCTGGCCAATCAATGCAACTTGCTGACAGATCAGGGCCACCCAAAGGAACTCATATGCATTGACCCTGGAATTGGATTTGGTAAGGACCACGGCCACAATATTTCTTTACTCAAAGCGGGGAGAACCATCGGTGAAGACCCTTCAATGAGCGTTCTTTGGGGTGTTTCTCGTAAACGAATCGTTGGCCACCTTACTGGACACGAGCATGCAGATGACCGTTTAGCAGGAACATTGGGCCTTGCTGCTGTTGCAGCCTCCCTTGGGATCAACATTCTGAGAGTACATGATGTTCAAGAACACGTGGACCTCTTTTCAACAATGAAGCCGTTTGATTGAGGATTAGACGCCACCCAACAAGATGATGGGTGCAACCCAAGCTCCAGCCATGGACCCTAAATTGGTAAGAGCGGTAACCAACAGAACCTTGCCGGCGGGATTGGACCAAAATGCAGAAAAATCATCCAACTTCAAAAATTTCTGTAAATCATCTGCCGTTGGCTCTGCAACTTTGAGTTGAACGTAACCAGCAAACCAACCTGCAGCCAACGCCGGGTTCAGTGAAGTGATTGGAGACGCTGCTGCGGCGGTGAGAATCGCCCAAGGGTGGCCACGGGCAATAATGCATCCAACAGCTGCAAAGACAGCGTTTGCAATCGCCCATACTGTGAAGAACTCTAACCAGTCCACACCTTCCCCTTTTGAAACGAAAACGGCGATGGCTGAGATGAGAATAAGAGGCATGGCCCAAGGAAGCATTCGTGCTATTCGGGAACGTTCGGGGAGCGTGGAAAATTCTTCAAGTTCATGAGCAGGTGCGGGCTCAACCATCTTCTTGGCCACGCCTTTCAAATGACCTGCACCAAGAACTGCTAGAACTTTCTTATTCGGGTCAAGTTCTGCTAATTTCCCTGAAATGTAAGCATCTCGTTCATCGATGAGAACTGTTCCTGCCCCTGGCGAGAATTCTTTCAACTCCTCCATCATTGAAGAGAGCATGTCGGAATCCCGAAGCAACTCGTTCACATCGACCTCATGATCGTCTTCCTCCTCATCCTCAAGAAGTGACCTGAGAAGACGCCACTTTTCTCGGAATTTCATTTTACGCCAAGCACGGCGCAAAGTGACCTGAATGTCACGGTCAACCAGAGCAATCTCACAGCCTGCTTCTTTTCCAATGTTGACCGCTGCAAGCAATTCTGCACCGGGTTGTTGACCTTCATCCAGTCCGAGTTTGCGCTGTTCTGCAGAAAGCATGGATTGCAACAAGACCATGGGTGCTTTTCCTTCTTTCACGACTTTGAGCAGTCCTTCTTTGTCCAAACGGCGATCACTGATGAGCGTCTCATAGCGTCCTTGACACAACTCTACCGCCACGATATCAGGCTGATAAACAGCGATTTGCTCCATCACTGCTTCAACCGATGCGGTCGCAATGTGGGCAGTGCCCAACAGACGAAGTCGGTCGTTAACATCAATCAGCGGAGTTTCTTCACTCACGCTTTCACCTCAATTTCAGTCATCCAATGGAATAGCCCAGCGGGCAAGAGTCAATCCTCAGAAGGTAATTTCTACGTTCTCTCGGACGTGAGCTGCAACGGTCCAAAGTTCTCGGCGCACGCATCCCTTGAAGTTGGCAACGATGCTGGCAGGGATCATCTGAATCGCCTTGTTGAAGTTGGTGGATGCAGCGTTGTAGAATTCACGGCGGTCTGCAATTTGGTTCTCCAAAGAAACCAGTTTGTTTTGAAGGTCCATGAAGTTCGCATTCGCTTTCAGATCCGGGTATTGTTCTGCAACCATGTTGATACGAGGCATCATTCCAGAGAGCAAACCTTCAGCGGCAGCGACTCCTGCTACGTCACCACGGGCCAATGCACCAGCTGCTGCTTGGCGAGCCTTTGCAAATTCTTGGAAAATACCAGCCTCATGCTCGGCGTAGCGCCCAACAATCTTGACAAGGTTCGGAATCATATCATACCGCTGATTCAGCAATACATCAATGTCCGACCACGATTTGTTAGCGTTCTCTTCAAGTCGAATGAATCGGTTCCAGGTTGAGAAGAACCAAACGATAAGAATCAAAATTACAATTGCTGCAATTGCCGCAGCGACATACGTCATGTTTACCATGTTCATCCCTCGTTTCAATTCGTACTTGAAACCTTCTCTTCAATACTGAATCCAATGAGCAAGATGATGAACATTAACATGGTGGCCGGAGCAAGGGTCCCTTGATTCAACCTTTATGAGTCAGAAATCAACCGCTCGAGATGAATACAATGTTTGACACAGCCCTCATCTTTTTTGGAGTCTTCTGCATCGCTTTTGCCTTCGCTCCGGTAGGACTTGGCGGGGGGTTGCTTTTCGTTCCCCTTTTGCATTACGGGGCTGACCTTCCAATCGACGGAACCCTACTTGCCGTATCCTTGACCCTCACAGCCGTTGTAAGTTATGGCAGTGGTCTTGCACACCGGAAGAAAGGTCACTACGATGACGAGGCCATCAAATCTGCACTTTTCGGTGCGATTCCAGGGGCTTTGGTAGGGGTTGGAATTGTCGTGCTTCTTGGTGACCATCTTGACACCGTATTCAAGACGGTCAGTATTGTAATCTTGATCTGGGCCCTCATTAAAACGAGGAGAAAAATCGCCTCAACCGGTTCTAGCGAAACCCATGAACGTTCTGAACCAAGAGAAATACATCATCGAAACCTTAGACTTGGAGCGGCAACAGGAGGCACGCTATCTTCCGTCCTCGCCATCGGCGCAGGCGTCATTTATGTCCCCGTCCTCCAACAGTATACTGGATTGAGCACCAGAAAATCCATTGGTTCCAGCCTTCACTTGATGATGGTTGTCGTACCTATTGCTGTCGTGACTCATTTGGCGTTCATTTCTTCCACAGAACGAGAGGCCCTTGTCGAACAAGTGGGCGTTCTGTTTGCACTACCGTTTTTGACCTTCATAGGGGCACGTCTGGGAGCACAATTTGGAATGAGGTACATTTCTTCTCAAAACATCATGAAAATCTTCATGACCCTTACAGCGATTGTTTTGATCCGTTACCTTTGGGATCTTGGCGGCCTCATTGTTTGATGGATTCGATGACCATTGCAATGCCCTGCCCGCCACCGATGCAAGCGGTAGCAACGCCGTAGCGCCCACCGCTGCGTTGCAATTCGTAAGCGAGGGTGAGAACCAGACGGGTCCCAGTGGCGGCTAGTGGATGGCCGATACCGACCGCTCCTCCGTTGACATTGACCTTCTCAACATCGATTTCCAAGTCTTTGATGCATGCTACAGCTTGACCCGCAAAAGCTTCGTTGATTTCCCAGCGGTCGATATCGTCCACTGTAAGACCGGCTTTTTCAAGGGCTTTCCGAGAGGAGGGGACGGGACCGTATGACATGATGGCAGGTTCCAGGCCAACGATACCCCAAGAAACAATTCGTGCAAGGGGTTGGTCACCGTCTTCTTTTGCCTTGGAAGCAGATTTGATAACGACTGCAGCGGCACCGTCAACAACGCCTGATGCATTACCTGCTGTAACAAAGGATTCTGGGCCAAACGCAGTGGGAAGGCGAGCCAAACTTTCCTCAGTAGTACCACGAACGACATGGTCCTCATCCTTGTGAGTAAGGACCGTATCGCCACGGCGGGACGTGATCGTGACAGGAACGATTTCTTGTTCAAAGACATCGTTGTCAATTGAGGCGGCAACACGGGAATGGGAAAGGGCTGCAAAGGCATCAATTTCTTCCCGAGTCACACTCTTCCGCTTGCAAAGTTCATCAGCAGTCTGTGCCATGAAGAGCCCACAGGTCATGTCTTGGAGGTTGGTCATCATGTAATCTTCAACTTTCGGTGAGCGACCGAGTTTCCATCCTTCACGACCTCCACGCATCACGTGCGGTGCTTGAGAGAGGTTCTCCATACCGCCAGAAACAACGGTCTTTGCCTCATCGAGCATGATCATCTGTGCTCCACTGACGATGGATTGGATTCCAGAACCGCAAATACGAGAAAGTGTAAGCATGGGTACTTCTTGAGGCACACCGCCTTGCAAACCTGCATGGCGTGCTCCATAAATCGACTGGGCGCATGTTTGGAGCGCATATCCCATCACGATGTGGTCTACGGATTCAGGAGCCGTTCCTGTTCGCTCGAGGGCTGCTTTAATGGCGATTCCACCAAGGTTTTGTGCGCTAAGTGTCTTGAGGGCACCGCCGGTTTTGCCGTCACCACGCTTTCCGCCAACCCATTCACAAAACGGTGTTCGAGCACCGCCAATAATCACAACATCTTCGCTCATGTTCCATCCCAAAAGGGGGAGGGTCATGAATCTCACTGTTTCTCAATTCAACCGAAAAGAGAACTCTTGTCCAAACCGTTGTTGCTCACCATCAGCGGTATCGCAGCGATAAGGGCACACATGCCTCCGCAGAGGGCTACAAAGAACATGCCAATTCCTGCGACAAGCCCTGAGCTGGCACTAATCACATCATATTCTTCTTGAGTGAGGTCGCCGTCATCCAACATTTGGTCGTAAATCTCATCCATCATCGTAAGTTCAAGCCCACTCAAAACAGACCCAACGAGAATGGCGCCAAAGAGGAGTTGAACTCCTCGGCGCTGATAGGAAACCAGCATCACGCCTCCTGCGACGGTTGCTATGCCTACAGCAAGGCCTCCAAAGTAAACAGCGAAGAGAAGCGGTTGAGACGTTTGATTACCAACGACGTCTAAGAGGTTCAGACCGGATGCCCCGATTCCGATGAAGACTCCCCACAACACACAGAGGATACCGACGACTTTTGGGGCACTGGATGGGGGGCCAAGAAAGATCATTTGCCCTGGGGGCATTTCTGCCATCCCCGAAAGCATAGCACCGTTTTGCATGGTTGAAAATCCAGCAGAGATTGGTATTGTCTCCGGTGCTTCATCCATCAAAGGAGAATCCTTCATTTCGCTCTCAGGAGTAATATCATCCCATGGTGAGTCAGACTGCATGGGCGATGGTCGGGGTGGACCCTTATGGTTCTTTTTTTACACGCACAAAGGGTTGTGTTCTTGAAGCATGAACTCCTGCAAACATCAAGGGGGGCTGAAATGAACATACTCGTGGTCTACAAGAAAAATTTTGAATCGGTCCACGACACAGGCTTAATGGAAGTCAAGGAGGCCCTTTCACGCACCAGTTCGCCGACAGACCGAGTGGACTTCAAACCCCGAGAACATGTTCGCAGAGCTGATTTCATTGCTCGTGACCTCGTGATTGTATTTGGTGGAGATGGGACTCTTACCTCACTTTCACACAACATTGATGCTTCTACCCCAGTGATGGGGGTCAATTCCCACCCCAGAAGTGAAGATCCATCGGGAAGTTTTGGATTTTACATGGATTCATCAATCGGCACCTTTGAGGCTGATGTGAGGACTGTCATAGCCGGAAAGGCGATTGTCAATGAACTTCCAAGATTGCATGCCATCATTGACTCAACATCAGGGAATCGTTTCACAACTGACCCAGCGATGAACGACCTTTTGATTGCGAATACACATCAATATGCCCCAAGCAAGTATCATCTGCGTCGAGGAGATCAACAATGCCTACAGCAAAGCAGTGGACTGTTGTTTTCGACATGGTTCGGGCAAGGAGCCTGGCTTCGCAATGCAATGAGTGATGATGAATTCAATACACTGCGTTCAACAGTCAAGGAAGGTGATGTCGATTCCCATTATTTCGTACTCGCACGAGACATTCCCCCTTCAGAACGAAAGCATCAGTCATGGTCTTGGGCAGATTGGACGGGCGCATCAACGACCATTACGTCTGATATGCACCGAGGATACGTTGTCCCTGATGGTTGGGACGAAGTTCACTTCAACAGAGGCGCCACCATCACTGTAAACGCTGAGGCTCCACCTTTGCGATTGCTGACGTTTCGCACGACGTTAATGGAAAAGCTACGCGAGTTAGAAGCGAGTGAGTGAATAAAAAATCGCTGAATTGCATTCTTTGCAGCGCACCAGCCATTCGGTGTAAAAAGTAAACTTGGTGATCGATAAAAAAAGGGTAGGAGACTGGGATTCTTACGAATCCCAGCCTCCAGTTTCTTAGGAGGTGATCCATCTGCAGGTTCCCCTACAGATACCTTGTTACGACTTAACCCTCCTTGTCGAAGGCAGGCTCGAATACGCCATAAAGCGCAGCCTCACCCACCCCCAACTAAGATGGTTTGACGGGCGGTGTGTGCAAGGAGCAGGGGCATATTCACCGTGCTATATTGAAACACGATTACTACGGAATCCAGCTTCATGAGGGCGAGTTACAGCCCTCAATCCGAACTATGAACGGGTTTCGGGTTAGCGTGGCCTCTCGGCCTAGCTTCCCATTGTCCCGTCCTTTGTAGCGCGCGTGTAGCCCAGGACATTCGGGGCATACTGACCTGTCGTTGCCCTCGCCTTCCTCTGGTTTCACACCAGCGGTCTCTCTATAGTGCGCCGCCTCCGGAGAGACAGGTTGCAAATAGAGATGAGGGTCTCGTTCGTTATCTGACTTAACAGAACGCTTTACAGTACGAACTGACGACGGCCATGCACCACCTCTCTGAAAATCCGACAAGCTCATTACGCTGGTCTTCATATAACAGTCGGCCCTGGTGAGTTTTCCGGCGTTGAATCCAATTAAACCGCACGCTCCTCCCGTTGCAGTGCTCCCCCGCCAATTCCTTTAAGTTTCAGCCTTGCGACCGTACTCCCCAGGCAGTGAACTTAACATCTTCACTCCGGCACCGGGGACCCCTTGCGGACCCCCGACACCAAGTTCACAGCGTTTACACCTAGGACTACCCGGGTATCTAATCCGGTTCGTGCCCCTAGGCTTCGTCCCTGACCGTCGGATCCGTTCCAGTGTGGCGCCTTCGCAACTGGTGGTCCTCGAAGGATGACAGGATTTTACCCCTACCCCTCGAGTACCCCACACCTCTCCCGGTCCCTAGTCTGGCAGTCTCTGCAGAATTCAACCAGTTAAGCTGGTTGATTTACCCACAGATTTACCAAACAGGCTACGGACGTTTTAGGCCCAATAAAAGCGACGACCACTTGAGCTGCCGGTATTACCGCGGCGGCTGGCACCGGTCTTTCCCAGCCCTTATTCCTGAACCGATTAAGAGTTCAGAAAAGTGTACATAAAATGCACACACTTGGAGTTCCCTCATCACAGTTTCCTGCAGTGTGAAGTTTTCGCGCCTGCTGCACCCCGTAGGGTCTGGATTCGTGTCTCAGAATCCATCTCCGGGCTATGTCTCCCAACACCCGTACGCGTCGATGGCTAGGGGGTCCGTTACACCCCCTACAACCTGATACGCCGCAGACCCATCCTACCTTTATCCACAAACCGTTCCAGGCATTGTGAACTATCCGGCCTTATTCTCAGTTTCCCGAGGTTATTCCAGACGATAGGGCAGGTTATCCACGTGTTACTGAGCAGTATGCCGAGTCCCTAAGACTCTCGACTCGCATGGCTTAATCGAACTCCAAAAGCGGTCGCCTCTGGCAGGATCAACCAGATTTCTCTTGTTATGATCCTTTGGTTACTTGTCGCTATTCGCAATGAATTTGCTGACCTAAATGAAATTGGCGAGAAAATAATGCACTTGAGCTTCTTGCACAAAATACGTCATAATCTCGATCACCTACCTGACCCCGAAATCCGTGAGGATCTGCTCGGAATCGCAATCGCTTCGGCATTGCATCAGGGAGGATGGCGACGGTCATTGTCCGAAGACTCTGCCGCCAACGCCGTTCCCTATTGACGCAAGCAAGGTGTCCCACTGACCTCCCCTATATCAAGATACCCTTGAGCGAACCCACTAAAAAACGGTGACTGCGGCGCAGAAGAGCCGTATAAAGAGGCCTTCAGCCATCATGACTCATTCCAGAACGCATTCGAGGTCTGTGGGGGAGTATCGCCGTCGTGTTCAGCCGTGGTTTGATCGGACTCCATTTCATCGTTTTCTGGAAGCTCATTATCTCCAACATCGCTCGATTCGTCCCTAAGAAGTTCAACGAGGTGGTCCAATAAATTCTGAGCATCTTCTGTAGAATTCAGACCTTGCATCCCCGTAGCCTCGAGCGCCTCACTGAGAGAGTAATTGTCCGACCTTGCCGATTCATTATTGAACCAACTCACCAAAACTTTGGCATCGTTATTGCTGTCCCATTCACGCAAGGGAAAATCCTTCAATCGAATGTTTTCATGAGATGTTCTAGACACTGCACTTGGCTCGATCTGCCGAATCATTTCCGGCAGTTCAACACCCAAAGAATCACAGAGATTCTTGATGGTTGAATCGTATATAGAAAATTGGTCGCCGTGTTCTAAAAAGAGGATTTCAATAGGCTTCCGCCCATCGAAAAGAGTCACTTCAATTCCTTTGTGGTAGGTCGTCCAATGGTGGACTGGGCCGTTATCTCCACCCCCACTACTGTGTTCAACAGACTTCGTGTACTGCCTGAGTTTAAGGGTTGAAAAGTCTATGCCGCTCCATGTCCATCCACTGAGTCGAGTTCCGCCAAATACTTTGCGAGTTCTGATGGTTTTGCTCGAACCGTCTAACATGAGAAACGTACCCCTGGAATCGCCGACACTGAGGAAGATTCCACCGAAAATTAATCCGAATATGAAGGGGAATAGAAGTTCGATAACACCTGAATCATACGGTGCATAAATGTTGATGTATTCCAATGAATTCTCAGTGTACTTTTCGGCATTAATGTCTTGATACTGGCCGTCAACGAGGTACAACACTTCTCCTTCAAACAAGGGCCCTACGGCTGGTGAATAACTGAGGTTAGCCGTAGAAGTAGCACCGTCGTGGCACCAACCTGGCATGGCATACCAATAATCACCTGAGACCATGAGTTTTTCCACGGTCCAATTTTGGCTAAGAGATGATTCCATCTTGTAAAGGCTGCATTCGTAAGAGGTCTCTCCATCGTAGTCGTTCAACAAACCAATTGCAAGCATCTCATTACCCATCGACCATCTAAACTCTTGATCTTCAGAATACCCGTCGTCCCAATACATCGTATATTTGAAATGTTGATCGGCAACTTCCACAGAGCGAATGGGAGTGATTTGATCCCACTGCTTATCCTCACAGTAGATATCACCTCCACCCACTTCAAACTCCTCAAAGTAACGAGTATCGCATACAGAATCATTCGTCACCTGACTGTACACTTCGTAAACAGTGTAGATGAACGATGCACTGATCACAGCGATTCCAATAAGCAGGAAGGGAATTGAAACAAGTAAACTTCCAAAGGACCCTTTTGAGTTCTTAAGATGCAGCGTTCCGTCTCGTGTTTCAACTTCTAAATCTTCAGGATTGTTAATCCAAAGAAGGGGGCCACGAGGCGAACGAAAACGAACCATGGTTCAAAACCGATTGACATCCTTTAAGAGGGTATCAGTCTGCTCCGAAGAATTGACGAATCATCGGGTGCATTTCCATGGCCTGTTCCTTCTGGATTTGCTCATAGGTTCTCAGAATGATACCTACGGCAAGCAGCAACCCCGTTCCCGTCGCATTACCCACGGTACCGAGCAAGTCGGCACCGGCAGCAAGGAGACCTACAAAGGCTCCAGAAAAGTATGTGACCGGCGGGATATAGTTCTCAAGAATCTTTTCGAGAACCTTAGGGTTCTTTCGGAATCCTGGTATTTGCATGCCCGTTCGTTCAATTTGCTTAGCGACGTCTTTCGTCCCCATGTTGGTTGTATCAATCCAAAACTTAGCGAACACCATCGAACCAACGGTCATGAGAGCGACGTAAAAGACAACGTGGACCAGCATTTGTGTCAATGAGTGTCCAAAGACGTCTCCTTGTTGATTCAGCAATGGAATCAACCAATCGTTGACACCATTGACCATGCTTGCATACCATGCGAAACCACCCGATGCAGTGGTTTGACCAGGGTCGTATGTACCGATATAAGCAGAGGCTGACGCCCAACCGTTCTGACCTAAAATCGGAGTCTTACTGAGTGTCGGGTGGCTCCAGAAAAGAAGGGTAAACATGTTGATGTTTGCGAGTAGAGCGGCCATCAAAATCACCGGAATGTTGGAAGCGTAGACCAAGCGAATTGGATATTTTCCTCGGTGACCGCGTACTTTACCGTGCGTCAACGGCAATTCAAGCTTGCTCGATTCAGCATAGGCTACGACAAGGAACACGATGATCGATGACACAAGAGCAGCAACTGGATTGACGTGCGTTAGTAACATGACCTCAAACCCGTTCGCCTGAATCATCTCATAATTAGAAGATTCACGGAACATGTAGAAAATCATTGGAAGGGTACCAGAAGGTGGGTTTTGAATGGAGTAGGGGACGCCAGAGGTGGTTGCAAGAGGGGAGAGTGTACCAACAAAGGTGGATTGTGCGACACCCGCTGCAATAAAGAGCGAAATACCGGATCCAATACCCCATTTGCTCACCAATTCATCGAGAAGGAACACAAGATAAGAACCTGCAAAGAGTTGGGCGACAATGACAAAGTTTGCCCACCCAAGCCCGTATGCATCAATCAGCCACTCGCTCGGGTCAAGGAAACCGTAAGTTTGTGGAATCGATTCAATTGGAATCATAATAAGAACGAGCAACTTTTGCACACCTTGGTACATGGCTTTGTCATCCGAATTGCTGAGATCCAAGCGGATGATTTTCGCACCTGCAAACAGTTGCATGATAATTGAACCCGTAACAATTGGTCCAATACCCAAGTGCATGATGGTACCGGATGCTCCGGCCATAATGGAACGGAATCCACTGAACAGGTCAAGCGCTTGTCCTGAAAGTCCGAAGAGCATGACGTTGGTCATAGCGAAGTAAATGATGAGAACGAATGTTGTGGTCCACATCTTTTCATTAAAGCGAACGTGCCGTTCTGGCTTGGTGATGGTTGGGTAAACGTCAACGAATCGTCGAAGTGCGTAGAGGCGACTGCTGTCGTCTCCTTCCCACATGAAACACGTGAGGATTGCTGCTGCACCGAATCCAAGAAGAATGATACCAACCAGGAAGAAACCTACGCCTTCATCGTAACCGCCCCATGCATCAGGACGTACATAGTAAACTGCGATGGCAGCAAAGGTTAACCATCCTGTGAGTTTACCAAAACGACCAATGAATGGCATTTCCTTGAATGAACTCGGAAGATCTCGCTGGAAACATAGCATGCAGTAAGCAAGGTAAACAACAGAGAACAGCAATCCGAAAACTGCTGCGTTGTACGGGTCAGAGCCGCTGGCCATCTGAAGTTCATCAGACTGCCAGTATACGAGCAGACCGTAATACAATACACCCGTTAGAAGGATGGCCCATGGTATTGGCTTGTGCTTCATGTTCGTTCCCTACCTGTGTTGTTTTTCTTATGTTGCGGTGCGATTGAATGACAAAAGGTCATTCTTCTTCAAATTCGCCCCAGTCGTCGCCTTGTTCAATGGACCCGCCTGCGGCTTCAATCTTCTCAATAGCCCTGGCGCTTGCTTCACCCACAATGACCGTGAGTTTGGAGCGGATTTGCCCGCTACCGAGAAGTTTGTCAATTCCTAATGAAGTCAGGTCAATGCTCTTTTCGCCATTGGCCATCTCATCAAGTTGCCCAACGTTGACCGTCACGTGGACGGTTCGGAGGGTTGGATGTCGGTTGAATCCGTGCATGCCCCAATGGTTGGGCATGTACTTGATTCGAGTCATGACACGATGCTTGTTCATACCAGCGTTTCCACGGCCACCACGCTTACCTGCGCCACGACCAGCTTTCTTTCCTCGACCGTGGTAACGGTTTCGTCCACGATGCTTGTTTGCTTTTGTACCCATCATCAATCACCTCAAATCATTCGCTCTACGAGCGCACCAATTTCTTCGCCGCGGGAGCCTAGAGCGCCTCCAACAACGAAGCTTCGCTTGAGTCCGCCCCAGCCTTTTGTCCCTCGAGGAGGGTGAAGGCGGAAGACTCGCTTCAAGTTTGGAATATCTTTGACCTGTGCATCACCAGCGACGATTGCTTTTGCGAATTCGCCGATGTTCTTGTAATCGGTGTGTTCTGCAACAATCTCGTCTGTCAATGGAATGTTACCAGCCATTCGACCACGCTCAGCGAGCATGCGCTCAACGAGTTCAACATCTGCTTCGCCCCAGGTAATGTAGTCCTTGGCCTTTTGCAGCATACCACGGTATTGTGGGTTGTCTGCGATGATAACGGCGTGGTTAACTCGGGTCAAGTTCATGTGGTGCATGGTTTCACGAATGGATCGTTCAACCTTGACATCGCTTCGTGCTCGTACAACAATAAACGTCATTCAAATTTCCTCCCAGTATGGATGTGTAGTTTCTCACGCTGACCATCAAGAACACGGGTTGTGTTGATGTTTTGCAGAGCGTTGAACGTTGCAGCAGCGTAGTTGATGGTGGTTCGTGTCTGTCCCTTGGTTCGGGAGAGAACGTCCTTGACACCTGCGAGTTCGAGAACACGCTTACCGGTTTCACCGATAACAAGTCCCTTACCCTTAGCAGCAGGCATGAGTGTCACACGGGTGGAAGCAGCACGACCGTTCACCTTGAACGGGACGGTACTGCCTGGACCTGGCGACGATTCCCAAGAACCGTTTCCACGTTGGACGGGAATCAGGTTGAGTTTTGCAGCCGTGATGGCCTTGCTGATTGCAGTTGCTACTTCCTTGGCCTTGGCCATACCGAGACCGACGTATCCGTCACGGTTTCCGACGCAAGCCATAACGTTGAATCGCACACGACGACCGCTGTCAGTCATGCGTTGAACCATGTTCACAGAGATGACTTCATCCTCGAGATCAGGTATCAATGCGTCAACGATTTGGACTTCACGGATTGGTAGGCCTGAAGCCAATGCGGCTTCGTAGGAAATGATCTTTCCAGCCATGACTGCAGCGCCGAGGCGAGTACGTGGCTCCCACTTTCGCAAAGCTGCGATTGGGTCGTACTGGTTCTTTCGTCGGCGACGATCAGGTGTTTCTTCTGGTGCTTCGTCGGTGTACGCTTGCATCAAACCTGGCGCCATGGTAGGAATTGTTTGTTCTTCTTCAGTCATCAGTATGCCCCCTCAATGGATTTCTTTGTGTCTTCGATTGCTTTGGTCATCTTGTCGTTGATGTGAGCGCCGGTAAGGCGGTCCTCATCAGGGAAGACTCCATCGCTGTGTGGAATGTCAAGACCTGCGTCAACCATTCCCTTGAGTGCTGCGTAAACACGGCCTCCACGGGTACTGGCTGCTAGTCCGATGTCAAGAACTGCTTCTGAGGATCCTGAAGCCATAGCGGCTTTGCCCATTGCGAAGCCGACCAGGTAGGATGCTGGAACGGATTTCAACGAGTGGTCGTTAGGCCATCCATGTTTCTTGACGAGGTCTGAACCTGTAATGGAAATTGACACGAGGTCACCATCGGCTGCCCAAGTAACGAGCTGGCAGGTAGTACGGGTGTTGGACACACGAACAACTGCACGTGGCTTTTGTCCACGGAGCAACTTCAATCGGCGTCGGTAGTCGGTAAGACCGGCCTTACGTCGGCGGAAGATAGAGCGGCGGTTGTTTCCTGCCATCACTCGTCACCTCCAGGGAAGCTAACACCTTCAAGCGTCATTTGAGAACGCATGTGAGCAATGGAACGGTATGAACCGCCCTTAGCTTTGAGGTAGTACCGTCGGTACTGGGATGGGGCAATGGTTTCATCATCACGCAATTCCTTGAGTGTTCGGCGTTGGCTGCGAATTGTGCGCATCCATCGGTTCTTACGAGGGTTACGGGCATTGGCTGAACCTGCTCGAGTACCTTGTCCCTTGCGTCGACCCTTTCGCTTTTGAGCGAGTCTGGCGCGAGCACGTACACGAGAAGTTCCCTTCATTGGCTTGGCCTTAATCCAGCCTTCTTCAATGAATTCACGGATGTCGTCGGTCTGAACCGCAGAAGCCACCTGGTCCACAAAGGACGGGTGGATCCAAACACGGTTAACTCCGCATCCGAGCAATCGAGCAGCGAGGCGCTTTTGGTTGGTGATTTGCATCAGACATCCCTCCTTCGGTTCAACACACGAATCCCAAGTTCATCGGCTCGTGAGTAGATGTGTTCTCGCTTGCGTCCACCGACAGTGCTGCCAACTCGGGCTGCTTGGGTTTCAGGGTCGACCGTTTCAAGGTCGGCGATATTGTGAACCATGATTTCACGGAACCCAGACGGGTGAAGGAAGCGAGCTTCGGCTACTTTTCCGTGACCGATGCGAACAAGGGAACCACGGTACTTGTAGTTGCGGCGTTGCTTGTTGTCCATTCCGTGGGGAGCTCGCCATCCAGAGCGAGACAATCGCTTGTAGCGGAACCATTCAGTCCGGCGGAACGAAGGAGTCTTCTTCTTTTGTGCTGCACGAAGTGCGAGAGCGGCTTTCATGGTTTCATCCAAAACAGGCTTTTGCTTGACAACATAGACTTCTTCAGTCTCGTCATCCCAGTCTTCATCGTCCCATCCGTCTTCGGAAGGTGCTTCTGCTGGTGCATCTGCTGTTGTTTCATCTGCAGCGTCTGCTCCACCGTTGGCATCCACCAAACGGGCAATCAGTTCGCTTTTCTTACCCGAAATCGGAAGGCCTTGCTCTTTGAGCACTTCCTTCAACTGGGCAACGGTCATTGATTCATAATCTTCTGCCATCTCAATCACTCCTTGTTTAGTAGGTAAATACCATCTTGGAAGACACGTCGGTCTCGGTTCTTGATGGTCGTGCATCGTTCAATGTTGGCTGCTGTTTGACCAACTGCTTCTTTATCGATGCCCGACACTGTAATCTCTGTTTTATTGGATACCTTAACGTTCACGCCGCTAAGGATTTTTGCTGCCCGTGGGACACGCTCACCGAAGTAGTTGTTGACATTGAAGATGTCTCCATTGACGGCCAGTGTCATGGGAAAGTGGGAGTAGAAGGCTTTCAAATTGTAAGTGAATCCGTCTGATACTCCCTTGACCATGTTGGAAAGATGAGCATTCCAAGTTCCTGCAAGTGCACGTTGTTTGCGGCGTGGAACATCCACACGCACAGTAATTCCTGAACCGTCCTGGAACATTTCAATGAATGTGCTCACGAAGGTTCGAGAAAGGCTTCCTTTTGGACCGTTAACGGTCACGACGCCATCTTCACTGATTTCGGCACTAACGCCTTCAGGGATGGTTACGATGTGTTCGATTCTGTCGACTTTTACCATATTTCTTCACCTCAGTATACATAGGCCAGCAATTTGCCGCCTATTCGGGCATCCTTAGCATCGTAGTGATGCATCACGCCGGAGTTGGTCGTCATGATGAGGAGACCGAAGTCTCGAGCAGGAAGGTATCGAGTCTCCCACTTCTCATATTCTTGGCGACGGACACTGTGGCGGGGCTTTACCGTACCACAGCGGTTGATCGTTCCACGTAGTTCAACAACAAAGGCGTCGCCTCGGCCGTTTTCAACACGGGTAATGTCACCAACATAGCCTTTGGATTGCATGATGGTCAGCACGTTTCCAAGAAGTTTGGAAGCGGGCGAGAGTTCGACATCGAACTTTCCAGCTTGTTCAGCGTTGTAAATCTTGACAAGAGCGTCATTTAATGGGTCAAATTGCATACTTTTCCACTCCTCAATTCATCTTTTTAAAACCGATTTCCGGTGCTACGTCTCTGAAGCATTGGCGGCACAGTCGTAGACCGTGTCGACGGATCATACCACGCTTGCGGTTGCAGCGTCGGCATCCTTGGGTTCTTCCAATTCTAATTCCATGATCTCGTGCCATTCTTACTCCTCCAGGATACTGATATTGTATTGTTCTACGAACCATTCTCGTGATTCGTCAGGTGTGACTCTGTGATGATCTCCGACCTTGCTCTTGGCTCGGCGTCGGCGACTGACTCGGTGGCCAGGGCGTTCAACAACAACGGTGATGTCCATTCCGTAAATGCCGATTTCAGGGTCGTATTTCTGCCCGGGGAAGTCCGTATAATCACGGACACCAAAGGAAAGGTTTCCTTGTTTGTCGAAGTTCCAAGATGGAATGGTGTTATCACGGCAATTGAAAGCGTCGGTTAGGAATTTGTTGATGACTTCCTTGTTACGTATGGTTGCCTTGCACCCAATAGGCATGCCCAAACGAACCTTGAGGTCTCGGTTTTGGATACGCCCTAGTGTGCGCTGGGGTTTGACACCAGTCACCAATTGCAAAACATTTTCAGCATTGAGAAGGCGTTCTCCACCCTCGCCAACACCGATGTTGACACAGACCTTTGACACACGTAGTTGCGCCATGGGGTTCACGGTCTCACTCATTCAGCCACCTCCGTGAGGGGCATCTTTGCGTCACCGATAGCGAACACGTTACGAGTAACAGTACCAAAGGAATCAAACTGAACCTCATTGGGCATGCTGGATCGCTTGACGATGTATTCCTTGACATCAGCAGTGGAACCAACGTGGCCTCCACCGATGAGGTAGCATCGTGTGCCTTCTCCGAATCGGATGTGGTCGACGATGGATTGTTCTGGAAGACCGAGTTTGAGCGAGTCACCGGTGTTGTATTGACTTGGGTCATCAACAATGATGTTTCGTCCGTCGTGAAGGTTGAGTTGTGTCTGCCCACCCTTGATGGTCGTTTTACCTTCAATTCGGCAAATCTTCCAAGCGGCTTCATCAGCGGAAATGGTTCGGTAACGCAGGCGACCGTTGTGGTCCAAGACGCATCGGTAATGCTCTTCTCCGAGGGACAATACGTCCATCAAACCAACGCCACGGCGAGTGTCTTTCACAACACGACCGTCAATCTTGGCGAGTTCATTGTGAAGAATGAATCGAACTTCACGGCTGGTCTTAGCAAGTCCAAGTACGTCACGGATGACTAGGGAAACAGGCATGCAGTGCTCAAGCGAGTGTGCGCCTGGCGTAGGTCGGGTCACCCAAATGGATGTTTTACGGGGCAAAGGCCAGCTACGGGGCATGGCCAAGCGCTTCAAATGGTGGCTGCTCATCTTGTTCAACTCCTGTTACCAGTCAATTTTGCTATTCGCATGCGATCGGATTCATCAAGTTGAATCACAACCACGTTCGAGGCGTGAACTGGTACCGCCTCTTCTTTGTTATCGGCCTTACTGGCCTTGACTCCTTCAATGTACAAGCGGCCTTTCTCCGAATCAATACGAAGAACGGCCCCGGTGAGAGGCTCGTTGTTGCGCTTTCCACCGTGTCGCTTCCCACCGTGGGCGTGGTCGCCTCGGGTGGTTTGGACAAGATCCCCAACACGAACGGTTACGGTGCGAACACCGGCGAACCGTGCATCTGGCTTAGCAAGTTGCAGACGAGCCGCAACTCGCTTGCGCTTTTCGTGCATTGGCGCGTTGAAGTGCGCCTTTCGTTGTTTTCCTGGTTTCATACTTTTGACCATGTTCATCCCTCAAACAATCTGTTTTGCATTTGCAGCAATACGAGGCCACCGCTCTGCGGCTTCTCGTGATACTGGTCCTTTGATATCGGACCCTTGAACGTCTCCTTTTTCGTTGACAATGACACATGCATTGTCCTCGAACTGCACCCATGTACCGTCAACACGACGGAACGGTCGGCGTTGGCGGATGATGATGGCGTTGAACATTTGTCGGCGGGTGTCGGGGGTTCCTTTCTTGACGGACACCTTTGCCATGTCACCCACACCTGCGGCGGGGTAACGACGCATGGTTCCACCGAGCTTGAGAACGTTCAAGATTTGAACGACCTTAGCACCGGTGTTATCAGCGACGTGGAGGCGTGCTGCGGTCGGTAGACCACGGGTTTGCTTACCTGCGATTCCTCGCATCAGACAACACCTCCTGAGTTCTCAATAACACAGAATGAAACCGTCTTTGAAAGAGGGCGGCATTCCATGACCTTGACCGTATCACCGATGTTAACTTCGCCGATGCATGTGGGCAAGTGAGCGGAAACGACGCTGGTTCGCTTCTCAAATCGCTCGTACTTCTTCATGTAACGCACGTTGTTTCGTTCGATGGTGATTGTACTTTGCATCCCGGTGCTGGAAACTGTACCTTCCAAAACTTGTCCACGCAGACGTAGTGTCCCGTAAAACGGACAGTTTTCATCCCCATCCCACTCACCGGTGGGGTTCTTTACATCAATGCCAATATCTCGCATAGTATCACGCCTTCCTATATGTTCGGTGGATCCTGTCTTCGGGGCGGTGACCCACCATTGCCCCTTCGATGACGACCGGATGGTCGCCAACAGTGAATGTGATGCTGGCTTTGTTCAGGGTGACCGTTCGGTCTCCTTCACGAATAGCCAGAGTGTTGCGGGTTTCATCAACCACGCATCCTTGTCGATTGACAAGGGATGAATCAGTTGAGGTGAGTACGGTCAATTCACGACCGATCCATGTTTGATTGTAAATGTCCATCTTATCTCACCTCCACGTTAAATCCATTGTTTTTGAGTACTTCAGCAGCTTTCTTTTTGTGGTCTCCTTGAAGTTCAATCAATCGTCCCTTAACTGTTCCACCTGCTGCACATTTGTTTTTGAGTAGTTTTGCGAGTTGATTGATGTCGATTGCCGAATCTTCAATTCCCTCCACTTTAGTTACGATTTTCCCATAGCGTCTTCGGTCGGTGGATAAGATGGCTTTTTGTTGCTCTTTTGCAATTTCTTGACAGATGCACAACTCATCAGGGAGTCCGCATACATTACAAATAGCAGCCATCGTTAATTTTCACCTCTCCTCAATTCAGTTTTGACTACTCATGTGTGTCTTTAGACGTGCAATACTTCGGCGAGTAGCCTTGTATGCACCCATGTTGGAAGGAGTACCACCAAGAGCCTTCTCAGCCCGAAGTTGCAACAACTCCTCTTGGAGTTCCAGAAGACGAGCCTCTCGGGCCTCAGCACTCATCGAAGCGATTTCACGATTGGACACGAAACTCATTGTGCGTCCGCTCCTTCGATTTCTGCTTGTGCTGCTTGGACCTTCAATTCCTCTTCGGAAAAGATCGTGATTTCGTGAGGTAGTTTGGTGCCTGGGCGCATGATTTGCACGGTGACTCCAATGGTTCCTAGTTTCTTGACGGCGACGGAGTAACCTTTGTCCATGTGCTGGAGTGCGGTTTCACCACAGTACTTGACGTGTCCACGAATGTACTTTTCAGTTCGGTTTCGGGAACCGGTGAGTTTTCCGGCAACGGTTACGATAACTCCACGAGCCCCTGCGTCCATGATGTTCTGCGCTGCACTGTGACAGGCTCGACGGTGGTACCATCCACGCTCTAGGGATGCTGCAATTTTCTCAGCCATGACTTGAGCATTGAGGACGGGTTTCTTGACTTCCTCAACCTTGAGTTTAGGGTTGTAAAGTTCGAACTCTTGACTCAAGCGGCTTTGTAGATCGTTGATGATCTTTCCTTTGCGGCCGATGACCATACCTGGGCGTTCTGCGTGAACAGTAACGTCGGTACCTGCAGGAGTTCGACGGATTTCCAATCCTCCGAATCCGGATTTCTTGGTGTTCTTCATCAGGAACTCACGTACGAGCTGACGCTCTACGTTACGATTGATGATGGTTTGTACAATACTTTTCTTACTCATGATGGTCACCTCAGAATTCGTCCTCCAACTCGTCGACAGTGGTGTTCATGTCTTCGAGGAAGACCTCCAAGTTCACTTGGTAGTGGTTGCTTGGAGTTGCACGGCCACGGGCTCGCGGAATCCATCCTTTGCGGATGCGACCACGATGAGCGGCAATGTGCGTAATGAGCATTTCTTCAGCATCAATATCTTCGTATTGATAGCGTGCGTTTTCCATTGCGCTCTCGATCACTTTAATGATTTCACGAGAAGCCTTCACTGGGAAACGTCCAGGTCCGATTCCACCTTTTCGGTGTCCGACCATGGAAGGTCCTGAGCGACGCTTGCGCTTGTTTCCACTTCCGAGACGGAAGGGGACAGCTGCTGCCTTGCGGCGAACATCTGCACGGTTGGAATCAATCTTGAGAACTTGGTTAAGGAAGGCAATTGCTTCGCCAGCAGTCTTGTTCTTGATGGCACGGCATACTTCGAAGCAGTGCTTCACGTGCATGTCAACTTGCACTGAGCGAGCAGTAGCGAGGCGGCTGCCTTGCAACAACTGAGTGTATCCAGATTGAGGGAGTTGTTTACGTCGGGTTCGACGGTCCATTTGGTTTCGTTTTGACATATCTTTTCACCTCACTTCAATGGAACGTGCTTTGACGATTTGGTTGCACCGACACCGGGTCCACTGTGCGCTACGCCACGGCGTGTCACAGCAAATTCACCGAGATAATGTCCAATCATCTCTGGTTTGACTTCGACCTCAACGAAATGCTGTCCGTTGTAAATGGCGATACGTCGACCGACGAATTGTGGAAGAATCGGCATGTCTCGGCGGTGCGTACGCATGGTACGGCTACCTGATCGGTTCATGCGAGCAAGGAAATGCTCGTTTTCCACAGACATTCCACGGCCCATGCTGCGACGGGCTCGGGAAGGCAGAAGACCAACAATGTAGTCTTCGCTGCTCTCGTCAGGCCATAGGGGCATGGCTTCGAGTTGCTCAAGAGTGAATCCGCGGTATGTGAATTCTTTCTTGACTCGTGCTGACGTGGTTGATAGGCGCTTACGTGCCTTACGTCGGCTTGCTTTGGGGGTCATAAAGGACTTCTTCTTACGTGCCATACATCATCACCTCAAATTTTCTTACCTCGTCCTCGGCCAGTACGGCTCGGTGCGATCAAACCAACCTTAGCACCCGGTGGCGTACCACGAGCGACGGAGTTCGGTCCGTGAACAGCTTGGTGGTTTCCACCACCGTGCGGGTGGTCCACTGGATTCATTGCGACACCAGAAACGTGCGGGTAAAGCTTACCACGGGCCTTCGCCTTGTAGTATGCTGCACCAGCAGTTCGGAGAGGCATCTCCTCACGACCGTGGCCAGCGAGCACACCGATGGTGGCTCGGCACTTGGTCGACAGTTCCTTGAGGGAACCAGAAGGCAGACGAATGCGCACCATATCTCCAACACGTGCCTCAACCATACAGGAATTGCCTGCAGATCGAGCAACCTTTCCACCGTCGCCGGGGCGTAGTTCAAGATTGTTGATGGCGGTTCCTTCAGGAATGTTACCGATTTCGGTAATGTTCCCAGGACGCAGGGCAACATTGTCACCGATTGCGATTTTGCTGCCGATGGAAATCCCTTCGGTAGCTGCAACCAGTGTTGTGTCACCATCCGGTGTCTTCATACGTGCGAGGGGGGCGCTGTGAACAGGACTGTGAACCAGTTCTGTAATTTCACAAACCACGTCTTTGTCACGAGGCATGCGGTTCTTTCCAGGGAATCGGTGGCTCGCCACGCGGTACCGTGGTGAGGAACCTTTTCGTTGTGCTCGAATTCTCTTACCCATGATAAATCACCTCAGAATGCTCCTAGACGCATAGCAGCGTCTTCTGCGTCATAGCCTTCAGCAAGCTTGACTGATGCATGCTTGCCGTGCTTTGAGTTACGTACATTGACCTTAGCGACTTCAACATCGAAGATGGTTTCAACAGCACGTGCGATTTGGGACTTTGTTGCACTTCGGCGAACAATGAATTCAAGGCGTTGCTCGGTCGTTCGAGCTTCCATGGACTTCTCAGTGAGCCATGGTTGAATGATTATGTCGTATGCGTTCATGATATCACCTCAGTTCATTGCCTCCAAAGCAGATTTCGTAAAGACGGTCAGCCGACCAAGGGCGCCACCAGGAGCAAGGTCCTCTGCACAGAGATCCTTAGCTGCGACGACGTCAACACCGGGTAGGTTGCGTACGGCCTTTGCGAGTCCAGCCTTTTCCTTGACAACCAAGAGAACCGACTTAGGAGTTTTGTGGACACGTCCACGCATGGTGGCCTTACCGGCACGAATCTTTCGGCCGCTTCGGGCACGGTCAAGGTCTGGGCCCAATCCGAGTTGTTCAAAGATGGCCGCAGCCTTTCGGGTTGCTGAGCCATGGTTGAAGGATTCAATGTCGTATTCAGTGGTCTTGCCATCAACGACTTCGGAGTAGTTTCCAAGAATGATTGGAAGGTGCTCTACATCTTCGTCAAATCGGTGACCCCGAGCAGATACGGTTTCCATAGATACCGTTGCTGCAAGAGCTGAGTCACGAGCGGCTTGGCGTTCTTTTTGGTTGAGTTTGCGGGACCAATCTTTCTCGACCTTTGGTCCGTGAGCTCGGCGACCACCCAATGTGTGCGGGTTTTGGGCACCACGGCGCTGTCCTGTGCGTCGCAAGATACGAGATACACCACGGCCCTTGCCCCACCATTCGACGGAGTGCTTCATACCGGACATGGGCTTTCGCTTACCGATATGAGGACGGGAACCGTAGGGTTGTCGGCGATTCGCACGACTGGATGCAACTGCAAGTTTAACCAAGTCCTCTCGGATTTCGGTGCTGAACGCTTTAGGAAGGGTCATCTTGGAACCTTCTGAAACTTCAACATCAAAGAGCACAGTAAGTTTTCCTGCATCCAACTCGTCTTGAGTAATGGTATTCACGATATCCTTTACAGCGACCTTCATCTTCAGGCCCCCTGCTTTGATGCCGTGCTGACATAGGTGATTTCGTAATCATGAAGTGTGCGGTCTGAACCACGGGTTGCGTCTCGGAATCGAATAAGACGCTTTGCAGGCCCAGGGACACTTCCCTTAACGAGGATGTAATCGGACTTGACTTCGCCGTAGTGGAGGAAACCACCGGACGGTGTAATCGAATGATCTTCAGGGTTGGCAACTCGCAAGATGCGCTTGTTGTACTCTGTTCGCTGGTGGTATCCAGTTTGACCACCTTGACGGATGGTCTTTCGAACATACCCGTCACCGAAGGCACCCATGTTTCCGTGCTGTCGGCGTTTCTTTGAGTTCTTGTGTGATTGAAGTTTTCCACCAAATCGCTTGATAACACCTTGCCATCCGTATCCTTTAGTAACCGCAACAATGTCGGTAAGGATACCTTCTTCAAATGCATCAGCAAAGGAGTATTCTTCGCCCATGTGTTCGCTGGCCCAGTTGAGTTGGTCTTCAAAGGAACCTCCGTCCAATCCCATCTCCATAACGTCGGGGACCTTGGTAGAAACACTTGCAAGTGCTCCTGGTTGAGTGGATACGATCAGGCGAATTTCGCAAAGGTCTGCATTGACCAGGTTTTCCATATGCTTGGTTGCGTCGTGCACCTTTCGTGTTGGAACTCTCTTGAAGAGTTCGGGGAATGCTTCAGTAATCTTCTCTGCGTCGGCCCAAACTTCGCCTGCAGCTTGCTTGCCGTAGGGGGTCATCTGGTAGCCACGGACGCCGAGAATGCGCATCTTTGGGCATTCAACGACAGTCACAGGAACGCGAACTTCTTGTCCTGCAGAGGTACTTCGGGGGTTTAAATCACGAGCCAAAATGTGGGTCATGCCGGCTTTCCAGCCAGCAAATCCTTGCACTCGGACTTCGCTTGCATCGGTTGTGGGCCACGACTTGACGTGTCCGAATGTGCGGCTCGCTCGCTTGCGCGGGCTGAACGCCATCGATCCACGGCGTGGGTGGTTTCGTTTTGCCATCTTGGATTCCTCCATTATTTTCTACAACGAATTGGCCCCACCGAAGGGGCGTACGAGGGCACATACAGTGTCGAAGCCGTGACACGGAGTCCCGTTCCCACGAGTGGGGAAAAGGCCAGTTGGGATCCTCGGGGGATGGCCCAGTGTGTCTGGCTACTCACCTTTGAGCAACCCTCCGACTTACCTCCCGTATATATGCGGTTCGGTCCGGCACACGAGGGGGATGCGTGTGACGCCATTGGAATTGAAGGTCTTCAAACCTTTTGATTTGAAAAATCAGGGCGCCGACACTTTCAGTTATCATCTTCTCTCCACATCATCCTTTTGAACCCTTGACGGGAAGTAGGGGCAATGCCTACCGTCCAACATCCGTTCCTACACGACGGTGTTGAGGCAAGGGCATACCAAATCCGCTCCCTTGAACGGTGCCTCTCCGCATCAACCTTGATGGTAATGCCCACGGGATTTGGTAAAACTGCCGTAGAGTGGATGGTAATGGCCGAATACCTGCGCAAGGGGGCTGAAAAGATCATTCTCATCGCCCCAACAACCGGTTTGGTTGACCAGCAAAGGAGTATGGCCCAGCAATACCTCAATCTACCAAACGAGCACATTATCGCCTATACAGGCGAGACGGCCCCTGCTAAACGGAAAACGTTGTGGGAGCAGGCGAGAATCCTGATGGCAACTCCACAGGTCATCCGAAACGATGCTCAAAGCGGCACCATCGACCTCATGGAAGTCGGGCTCCTCATTGTTGATGAAGCACATCATGCTACTGGAAATCATGCATATGCACAAGTTGGAAAACTGTTCCGCAGAGCCCGAAGCGATGGTCGCGTCTTAGCTGCAACAGCAAGCCCTGGCTCGAATTCACAACACATTGAAGACGTCCAGAGAAACCTTGGTGTCAATCAACTTGATGTTTCAAAACGAGATGAGCCCCTCGTCAAACCCTTTGACGTGGACATGAACATCCATGAAGAATTCATTGACCTCCCCCCTGCACTCAGTGTCCTCATCACTCCCCTGGAAGCTCATTTTTCATCCGAAGTGAAGCATTTGCAACAACTCGGCTTCCTTGCCCCCAAAGAACATGTTTCGTCCGGTGATATCGAAAAAGCACAGTTGCGGGCAAGTCGCGCCATACAGCAACGAGACGTTCGTGGATACGATGCTGCTCGAAGGGTGGCTGATTTGCGCCGGATGCACATGCTTGTCAATCTTCTCAAAACACAAGGCACGGATGTAGCTCGCTCGTTCTTAGAGCGTGCCGAAATAGAGGGGCGTGAAGGAAGGAAAACCAATCGCTTGCTCGCTCTTCCTGTGATTCATGAACTGCGCAAATCACTGGCGGACATTGAAGAATTACATCCCAAAACCTCGGTTGTAGAACGTCTTGTGATCGATGAAATCGGACGGAAGCCGGATGGAAAAATTCTCGTTTTCACCGAATTTAGAGACACAGTAAGCAATCTCGTCACCCGATTAAGTTCAATTGAAGGGCTCAAACCCGACCAATTCATTGGCCAATCCTCGCGTGGGGCACAAAAAGGAATGACTCAAAAACAACAGTTGGCCCAATTAAAGCGTTTTAGAGATGGAGAGATCAATGTTCTTGTCGCCACCTCAGTTGGAGAAGAAGGATTGGATGTTCCAGCAGCTGACCTCGTCATTCTTTACGAACCGGTCCCGAGTGCCATACGTGCGATTCAACGACGAGGAAGAACTGCACGTCAGCGTGCAGGTTCCGTTCATGTATTGATCACAAAAGAAACCCGTGATGTCTACATCCATTCTGCCTCCAAGCATCAAGAGAAGAACATGCACCGATTGGTTGACAAGTTGGTTCGTCAGAAAAAACTCTTGAAGGAATATGGAGATTTATCAGGCCTATTGGATTTCTTTCAAGTCGTTGACGGTGAGGAGACGCTGCCTGCGGTAGTGTTTCTTAACCGAGAAACTGAACTCCACAAACCGGAAGAAAACGACCAACTCCAACGAACAAATTTGGTGGCTAAGGGAGGGCGGAAGCACATACCGAGAACTGCGCCACCTCTGACTCCAATGCAACGGCGCCCAAAGGAGCAAATGGGATTGGATTCATTTCTCAAAACCCCTGAACCCGATTCGGAGGTGCCAAGAATCAGCGAACAAACGATTTCCGTCGTACTAAATGCAGCAGATGAAGAAATTTATTCACTCAGTTCCGTTGATGGACACGGTCATGAAATTCTCATTGATCACCGAGAAATGAATTCCACTTTACCTTCGTATTTGGCGAGCCTTGGGTTCAAGACACGGCTTACACACCTCCCTCACGGAGACCTTCGTATCTCCGAGCGGATCCTTATAGAACGAAAGACTGCGAGGGATTTATTGGCTTCAATTAAGGACGGCAGACTCCTTAGCCAATGTCGAAGCCTACGAGCAAGCGCTTCTCGACCAATGCTATTGATTGAGACCGGAGGCGACACCGGCTATGCCCTTCATCCAAATGCCGTCCTTGGAGCATTGGCTCACATCACACTCGACATGGGGATTCCGGTGATGATGACAAAAGATGCAATGGAAACGGCTCATTTCGTTTCTATTGCAACCCAAAGAGAACAGGATTTGTTGGAGGAATTTCATAAGATGGCCAATTCTGAAATTCTATCCGGAAAAGAGTTGAAAACGATTATGGACGAAGCAGCACATGAAATCGATCAACTCTTGGTTGAATCCGAAGCGCCTCACCCATGGCTCGAAAGCGCACAACAACAACTTCACCGGTGTTATGAGCACGCCCTGTCCCAACTTGGTGGGGTCGGCGAAGAGGAACGGCAAACCATGAATGCATTTTCACCGCACATAGGAGCGTTATTCACGGCAACAGAAGATGTGCTCATCAAACAGAGTGGATGCACCGAAGAGGTTGCCCAGCGAGTTCTTGAACTCCTGAAGGAAAACAACCACATCAAGAGCCAATAAGACGTACACGAGTTCGCAATTGAGCGAAGCGGTCCGGATAGAAACCTAAAGCGAATGCGACAATTTCTGAAAGGTGACATACCGGGACAATGGTGTTCTTCCCCGAAACTCGACCTGCTTTGGATTGATATGAATCCAAATTGACGTGTGAGATGGTGCATGCACTCACGACGAGTTCTGCCCCAGAATCAATAGCGTCTGAGAGTACTGCTGCCGTCATTGAGAGTGATGTATCTTCTAAACTAAGAACCGATGTTGACCCAACACTCTGGCATTTTGAATCGTAGTCAACCGCATGACCGCCGAGTGCTTCGAACAGTTGTTCCATGTAAGTCGGCATGAACGGGTCATCGTTTCCGCAAGCACCTTCACGTTGCATGTCTGGGCCGTAGTAAGCAGCAACGTTCATCTTCAATGGGTTCTTTACCGCATTTCGAATCTTCTCAAGCCCAATCTCTTCTACAAGATAGTGAAGAAGATGCCATGATTTGGATTCTCCTGTGTATTCAATGTTGGACGTTCGAACAACGAGATTGTTAATTTGACTGGCGTAGACCGGATCTCGAGCCATGTCTTGTGCAGTGTTGCACATGATTGCGTGGCTGCTAGCACAAGTGGTCAAAACATCAAGTCCTTTGTTTTCTGCAAGGGCGAGATTGCGGGCCACCAATGCGTCTTGCAGTTTTGGAGTTGCCTGTTTGATGATGTTTCCACCATCGCTGCTTGAACGAGGAAGTTCAACGAGTTGAATGTTCAAGGCTCTGCAGAGCGGTTGAATCATGTCCTCGACCTCCGAAGCCCCAGCACGAGCAACATTTCCGGGATAGTATGTGATTTTCGCCATCATCTCACCTCAGAATCTTTGGTCAATCTCATTGAAGAGGGAGACGACTTCATGATAATCGTGAACCTTAGAATTGATCATATTGGGAATACGTCCCAGGCCCGCAGGTGGAAGCAGAAGGGATTGCAAGCTGCGAATGGGCGGAGAACCGTTTCGCGTGAATGCGAGGGCCATACGAGCCGATACTCCACTGAAGACGTTGCCCACAAGTCCGAGAGGACCGAGAACTTGCCGGTAAAGCGTCGTTTCGTTGACCTTACCGGTCCATTTGACGCTGCGTCCATACCACTTGACCAGTCGACCATGCTTTCCAGCGTACTTGGTTTGGTTGAGCAACTGCATACGGGCTTCATTCAGACTGTGTGCTGCAAGACGACCGTCTTCGCCAAAGCGCATCAAACTGGCGTGGTCTGCTTCGGACCATACACCGTCCCTTTGCAAGAGTGAATTCATGATGCTCCGACGTTGTTCTTGACCGGTACGGGGGTCCTTTGCACGCAACCATTGTTGGAAGTGAACACCAGGTCCCTCGTAATGGGAATCGTGAGCCAATGTGTCCGACATTGCTTGAATGAGTTGGAAGGACTGGACGTCGCCTGCGAGGTGGAGAGCTGTTGCAAGCGCAGGTTCCATGGTCCCAAGTGCAGCACCTGATGGAAGACGTTCGCCTTCACGAGGGTCTGTTCTCATCCATGGTTCGGCTCGGCTTCGATGGTTTTCGTAGCGGGAAGTATCAACGATGAGGTCTCGAACGACTGGGTGGCCGGGTAGAGGTTCAACACGAACTCGCCCGCCATCGGAAGTTAGGTCAGCGATCATCGTTGAGTCGGAAAGTGCGACACGTCCGTTAACACGAATACCAGTGGTTGGAGTTCCAGCACCGCTTCCTCTACGGAATGCAAGACTTCCATCAACATCTTGTTGCATGGAGATGAGAAGGTCTTGAACGGTTGCGTGGCCAGGGACACTGCAAGTGAGTGTGTCCCAACCGGATTCTGCTGCTTCTGGGCAGTACCTGAACAATTCAAGCGTGATGGTCAATTCTTCACGAACAATCTTGCCTGGTGTGAAATCGCCTTCAACTGCATCGTCGTCATCACCTGACCCGTAGGCTTTCATCTCTTCAAGGAGTTCAACTTGCAAAGTTCCAGACGAATCAACGCAGGCAAGGAGGGGGAGGGCTTCATTGACCCAAAGTTGCCATGGAGCGTCAAAATCAACGTCACATTCTTGCAATGGGTGGGCTTCTTTCCCGCCCAATGCAGCGAGTTTTCCGTTCCAGTCATGACCGGCCTTGCAGAATTCGTCGTAGGATGAATCTCCGATTGCACATATCGAGAAGTGGGTACTTCCGAGACCTGGTCCGTTCGCGTTGATTGCATTCCAGGCAGATTCGGCGTTGTCGGGCATTTCACCCTCGCCCCACGTGGAGGTGATGATCATTACACGCTTCATCGAAGCCAAACTGGCTGGATCGAGTCCATCCATGTCCACTACTTTTGCTTCTAATCCGTAATTACCAGCCATCTTTGCTGTTTTTTCGGCAAGACCTGCTGCATTCCCTGTCTGAGAGCCAAACAGGATGTTGATTGTGCGGTCGCCTGCAAAGACTGCGTTCAGTTCGTCCGAGGCACCAGCCGCAGGAGCAACTGCGGCCACAGCCGCAGGAGCGATTTCTGCTGGCGCTTCTGCTGCAACCTCTGTTACCGCAGCACCATCGCCAACGAGTTCAAACTTAATCACTTCAACTGGGCAAGCTTCCGCAGCCTCAAGAATAATGTCTCCGAGTTCTGCGCCAAGTGTACCTGTAAGCAGCGAACCGCCTTCGTTTCGGTCAAATAGCCCGTCGGTCCGAACAGCTGCTAAAATCATCGATGAGTCGTCCGTGACCTCGAATACTTCAGGGCAAATATCCTGACATGCATCACAGGTGATGCAATCCTCGTCAATCCATACTTTTGCGACAACTGCCATCGGAAGACCCCTTGCTCACACTCTGTGAGCAATCTTCCCACCCTTGAGTGGCCTTTGAAGGTTATTATCTCCCCGTGACAAAATAAGGCTTCTGTAGTTCATTTTTCTCAGTGAAAAATTGCAGTGACTAAGGGCCACATCACATGTTGAAATCGCCCATGCCACCCATGCCGCCTTCCATGGGGACGCCCTTGGATGAAATTACGTCATCAATACGCAAAATCATGATCGCTGTTTCCGTTGCAGACTGAATCGCTTGTTCAACAACGCGGAGAGGTTCGACGACATTGGCCTCGTTCATGTCCACTACGCCACCTTCATAGACGTTAATTCCTGCATAGGATTGGCCGTCAGCATGGGCTTTGCGCAATTCAATGAGCGTTGTTACCGGGTCAAGACCGGCGTTTTCGGCCAAGGTACGAGGAATGATTTCCAAAGCAGAGGCAAAGGCTTCAATGGCCATTTGCTCACGCCCACCCACGGTTTCAGCGAAGGTCCGCAAGTCTCGTGAGAGCGCTGCAAGAACGCTACCGCCTCCAGTTAGGACTGCTCCATCTTCCCATGCGACGGATACAACTCCGACTGCATCGTCAAAAGCACGGCGAATTTCATCAACAACGTGCTCGGTTCCACCGCGGAGAAGAACGGAAACAGATTTGGCTTCAGGACATCCTGTCACGAAGGTCATGTTCGACTCGCCGATTTTCTTTTCTTCAACACGGGCTGCAAGACCCAAATCCGACTCGTTCATGTCCTCGAGGTTGGTGATGATGGTCCCGCCAGTTGCTTTTGAAAGCGCTTCCATATCGGATTTCTTGGCTCGACGAATAGCGAAAATTCCCTTCTTGGAGAGATAATGTTGCGCTAACTCATCAATTCCTTTTTGACATACCAACACGTTAGCCCCAGCGGATTCAATCGTATTGACCAAATTGCGAATGTAGTTCTCTTCTTCTTCGAGGAACAGAGCGAGTTGGTTCGGGTCGGTGATCTGAATTTTTGCATCGACTTCGGTCTTCTTGACTTCAATCGCCGAGTTCACCAAGGCTATTTTTGCAATGCTCATGACTCGAGGCATTCCTGCGTGAACACGCTCTTTATCCAAGAGAATGCCATCGATCAATGTTGAATCTTTGATGGAGCCGCCTTGACGCTTCTCTACCTTAATGTCGGACAAGTCAACCAATCGTTCTCCATCTTCTGTAAGCCCAACCGCATTTACTGCCCGGACACAAATATCAGCCATAAACGACTTCACTGCACCTGCAGACTTTCCAGTGAGTGCAGTTTTTGCGACTTCCAATAGCACTTTATCATCGTTTTCAGTGGATATGCCGTGATTTTCAAGAAGTCCAATGGCCCGTTCTGCAGCAAGACGGAATCCTTCACAGATGACTGTTGGATGAACGTTTTGTTCAATCAAATCCTCACTGCGCTTGAGAAGCTCTCCTGAAAGAATCACAGCGGAGGTTGTACCATCATAGCAATGTTGTTCCTGAGTTTTTGCGACCTCAATGATCATTTTAGCCGCTGGGTGTTCGATGTCCATTTCTTTCAGAATGGTTGCACCGTCGTTTGTAATGACGACGTCGCCCATTGAATCAACAAGCATCTTGTCCATACCTTTTGGGCCTAGCGTTGAGCGAACGGCATCAGCGACGGCTTTAGCCGCAGCAATGTTATTCGATTGAGCAGTTCGTCCACGAGTTCGTTGTGTTCCATCCTTGAGGATGAAGATAGGGGCTTGTCCATTTCCGTACATGATAGTGCCTCCGGCAAACCCTGCGAGGCTGACTGTGCCTTGAACCCTACGCTTGGGTCATCGTGGGGTTTCGGGTTCAAGCTTGTCCGTTCTGCTCAAGCCATTGTTGGCCGTAATGCTTCCACTGTTCCGTAGTCCAACCGTTTGGTAGACCTCCTGCAGGCAGTGGAGGCATTCCATCGTCAACCGTTGCCGAAGCAGGTTCAGGAGCGGGTGCGGGTGCTGCCGGAGGAGCCCATGTAGGAATCGGTTCTGGCGAAGGTGCCCCTGCAACGGGAACGGTTGGGGCTGAAGCGACTGCACCGTAGTTTGCTGACAGACTGTCTTCATATCCATCTTCGCCCCAGTTTTTGTATTCATCTTCTTCTTCCTCACTGCGCATGATGGTCAAAAGGACAAGAACACCACCAACGAGAATCAACAGGAACACACCCCAAAGAGCAATCTCCTCCAGTGGGAATCCTGAACCAGCGTCGTCAGCAGCATCTACTGCATCAGAACCTTGCTTGAGGAGGGTGACTTCAAGGAGGCCATTAGCAGCATCACTGACCGTTTCGGAGCGTGCCCAAATGGTCAAATTTGAAACGAAGACTTCAGAATTAAGGTTCTTCAAGGTGGTTTCAGTCACTTCGATCGTTAATGTGACTTCTCGCTCTTCGTTCAATCCCAAGGAGAAATCTCGGTCCATTCGGCCGATTTTTGTTTGGAACCACGACTTGGTTTCTGAATCGTCCAATTCCATAACAACAACTTGCGGGGTAGTGTACTGATTCTTCACCCTAACCGTGACCTCGTATTCCCCTTCTTCGTTGATGGATAGAGGTTGGATGGTGTAAATCTTCAACCAGTTTTGCGACCCAACGAGGTAGGTTGCCTGGCCGGTTGCACTGACCGTGTCATCTGACGAACTTGTTGCGATGACTCCAAGTGTCAAATCGCCTTCTGCACCTGCGAGGAATGAAAACTCAACCGTGACGTTAAAGCTTGCACCAACATCAATCTCTGGGGTTTGGCCGTTGACTAGATTGGTGAATGCAGCTTGCATACCCAGAGGGTTATTGAGTGTCATATCAAAGCGGTCAGCACTGTTACCATCGTTACGAACTTCAAAGGCCATGGTTTGGGCGGGATCGCCTGGAATGTAAGATTGGCCCGTTTGTTCGTCAGAGACGAATACTGCTGCCGTGTCAAGAATGTCAACTGAGATGTCAATCGAGGTTGATACAGTTGGGTCTGCGACGTTGGTTGCAATCACCTTAACCGTGTAAAGGGCTGGAGTAAGGCCAACAGGCATAGCAAGTCGGAGGACAAAGGCACCCTCGCCATCCCACGCATCAAGTACCGGAGACTCTGTGGCTGGAAGTGAAGCTTGGAGTCTCCAGTTGCTCTGGAGGATGCTCAAATCATATTGTTCATCATCATTTCCTAGATTAAAGATGTTCACAATGATGGAACGTCCGTTTCCATTAGCCGAGCCGGTCAACGTGTATTCTTCGGTTTCCAATTGAACGTCTCTCAAAACGGGGACTTCGATGTTACGGACAAGTTGGTCCGTACCGAAGAGAGGTGTTGAGCATGAAGGGCAACTGGCCCGCAGGTTGAACGAAACTGGCCCCGGCGGTGCGAGGTCGGGAGCGGTGATGTTGAGCGTCAAGTCAATTCGCTCTCCCTTTGCAAGCACAATTGGGTTGGGGAGTACAACTCCTGTTTCATTGAGTACGGTAGCAGACCATCCTCCAGGAGTTGTGGTGTCTGAAAATGAGGTGATAAGGTTGAATGCAGCGTCCTTGTTTCCAGTGTTTTGAAGACCAAAGTCGATAGTATCGTACATGCCAGGTCCAATCGTAGCTGCGAGCAAACCAACGGTTGAGGTCAGGGCAACACCAAACTGCTCGCTCACCGCAAGGTCCATTTCAAGACGGGCCTTTTCACCGAGTTGCGCACTGCTTGCGTCGCTGAGCCAGAGGTTCCATGTTTGTTGCTGAACATCTGCACCTGCTGGAACGGTCAGGTTAGCCCAGAAATCAACGGTCTCACCTGCACCCAATACCGGCATGATGACGTTTGTTCCGTGGTTGCTGCTTCCGTCAATGTCCATGCGGATGATCGGGAACGGAACCATCCATGAAGCGTTGCTTACGTTGGTCTCAACACGAATGGTTGCTGGAGAGTAACCGTTGTTGGTCAATGAGCATTGGAGGATGGCCATTTGGTTGGGTGCAATGGTATAACTTCCACTGCTTGGATTGTCACACTGCAGGTCCACCGTGTAGTCGCTCACCTTACTGACTCCGAATTGAATCAAGTCGTCAACGTGGAATCCTTCACTTGCTGAACTTGAATCTGATGTGAAGAGCAAACCAAATGAGTAAGAGTTGCCACCAAGGAAGACATCAGGGTTGGCCAAGTTTGGGATCTGGACCCATGATTCTTGCGGGTCCCATGAAATGTTGCTCCATTGACCCTGTGCCGCACTTGGGTTCCCTTGAGAAATGTCCCAAGAAATGGATTCGTAATCATCGTCAAGGTTACCGGATCCTCGCCATAATTCAAGAGATACCGAGTCTCCTGTGGACATGCTGCCCCACGCTTGAATGTGATACTGGCTGGAGACGTATTCGTTGGAGTAGAACAACGACCTGCAAATGTATTGCTGGTAGAGATTACTGATTTCGCCGTCAAGAGTCGAGTCTGCCCCGCAGGTTTGCCCGGTCATCAGATGGCCGTTGAACAAACGGGTTGCTTCTGCGTTGGAAGGATAGTTGCTTCCCTCATCGGAATGACGCCAATGCTTTGATCCAACGGCACTTGCGCCGTTGTCCGTAGTCCATGAACCGATAGCAACCGCTCCGCCACCGCTTGCAGGGTATTTTCCTGAGAAGTAGGTTGAGGCTCCCGTCGTGGTACCGTCAAAAGGGTCAGATGCGACGGCAACCGGCACGGTTTCGTCTTTGACATCGTTTTCGTTTTGCGAATCGTCACCAAAGGCGACTGTCGCACGAAGAATGAGGCCGCCTGTCAAGTCGTTGGATGATGTGTTGAGAATTGAATGGGCTGCGGTAGGAGTCCATGCCATGGAGTAAACATCCTGTTGACCTCCGGTGAGAGGAGCAGTATTCCAAGTATACGTTTCCATAACGAATCCAATCGGATGAACCACTTCGAGCATGACTGGGGCGGATTCACCAATGGCACCCGTTCCAAACCGTTGGACTGTAATCTTGATTTCTATGGATTGGTCTATGAAGATGTAATCCAACACAGTTCCATCAGATTGAATCCATTGAGAGGCCATGGCACTGGAATTTCCGAGAGAAATGGTCTTGACGGTGTAGTCGTCGTTTGTTCCGCCACGACCAGATGCTGCTTCCACCGGGGGAGCAATCATCAAAGCAAAGGACTGGAGGAGCATCAAGATGACAAGAGTAAAGGGAGTCATTCGGCGCATATTCATCAACAGAGTGAGCCAACATGATTGAGCATAAGAATGTGGCCTTTTCTTGGTCGGGACGCTGAATTTAAATTTCGAGGTCACTTTGATTCTTTGTGTGCATCAAATCCACGAATAACGGCATCGTTATGAGACGGTGTTGTTCGAGATTTCCCTTCGTCCAAAAATGGGTCGGATTCGGGCTCAAAGAGGTCAAGGTCAAGGCCGTCCAGTGGGGACAAAGGTTCCTGAATCATACTTGGCGATGGCCCTTCAGCCTGATGGACCAACTCGTGTGGTACCGCCACCGGCACAATCACTTGTTGAACAACCGCTGGTGTATGGGGGGGCGTTGATGCATCGTTTACCGCAGCAAGACGGTCGACCAGTGAACCGGTAACAGCTGTTTGTTCCGAGTCCTCCTCTTCATCAAGATGAAGGGCTCGCATCCACTCAGGTGGAGAACCCGAACCCCCACCCAAAACAGCCAGTGTGGTAAAGGCAGCCATAGGCATCACCGCCAAGGCCGTGAGTAAGTTGAGAAACGAGGTTTCAGGAATCGGGCCAGCCGAAATCAACGATTCAAACAATTCCTTTTCAAATTGTATGTTTAATGAAAGGTTTTTTCCCATCCAACGGTGTACAATCCAAGTAGAAAACTGACCCATTGACCAAAGCAGGAACACGGGGAAGATCCAGGTTATTTTCATGGTTGCGCCGAGGAACTTACGGGCCAAGGAGGCCAAGGAGATGTATTTACGTGCGAAATATGGGAATACACGGATCGCACAGAAAAGGCACATTGCATACAACATAAGGGCGAGTTCAAGTTGACGGTTTTGATGGATTAAATCCCGTGGAAAGAGCAGGACCAATGCGAGTGGGATGGTTGCAAGCAAGACCTGAAACGGCACAGCAAGCAAGACCAATGAACCCCGAATTGCCCACAGAGTATGCCCTTCTTGATAACGGTCATGAACCAAAAGCGAGAGTTTCCCATGAGAAGAGGACATGTACTTTTTCCGAGTCAAATAACGGTTGGTTGAATTGCGAACATTTCGAGAGAGACCCATTGCATGCCTCCAACCACCATGTTCAATGACGGTATTCGGCAAGAATCCACCCATCCCAAGCGCAAGTATGAGCGCGAGCATACCGTAGAGCAGAGAGGCAATGCCAATCCATGGAATCATGTTAACCTCAACGTTAATTGACATTTGTCCACCTCCAATGTTGAACATCAAAAGATACGTCAAAGCAAACGCCACCAAAGGTGTGAGGAAAATTTGAGCTACCAGTTGCATGGTAAGAACAAGTCGAGCGGCGAGAGGACCGCTGGTGGTTTGCCTCGCCATAAGTTAGAACCCTGACCTCTTCATCTCAAAGGTTCCCCTTCGCCAAAGAAAAAAAGGCCTATTCTTCAGAAGTTGTATCCAATGCCGGAGCGGCTGCGAGAGGATATCCATCGGAAATCAGCATGCGAAGTGAACCCATCAATTTTCCATCTTTCCGAGGCCGTCCTAAATCCGGTCGTGGACGAGGGTCAAGCACGGTACCGCATGCTGAGCAGGCTATTTCACCCGGCATCCAAACAGGTTCTGCCTCGTCGCAGCAGGCGTCACTGGAAGCAGAACGGTCCATGATTGTTTGAAGGCCAAATGCCATCTCACGGGTCCATGGAGCACCACTGCCCCCAACTGCATTTTGAAGTCGAGAGAGCACCATCCAACTGGTAGCCACCCACAAGCCAAACCCAAAAGATGCTGAACCCCATTTCAAACTAACCGCACCAAAAAAGAGCGTAACGATTGCGATGATCATGCTCGACCAGTAAAAAGAACGCATGTGGAGGACACGTTGGGTCAGGTACGGAGACAGTGGGACGGGATGCGGGTGGGGCGGAAAGCGCACATTGAACCCCTTAGCGCGAGTCATGTAGAGAGTGGGAAGGCGTGGACCAATGTGTCCAATGAGACCACCGATGGAGAACATCACGATAGAACCAATCATTGACATTGCTACCACCATCACGCATTTTGGAGCCGAAGGAGCGTCGTTTCAACCTTATCCATTCCTCGTGAAATATCTTCCTGGCTAATGGTGTAAGCAAAACGAAGATGACCTTCCCCTGAAGGTCCAAAGGCACTTCCAGGTGAACAAAGAACGCCATCTTTCAACAATTCCATGGCTATTTCTTGGGAATTCATTCCATCAACGGTTACCTTTGGAAAGACGTAGATTGCTCCTTTGGGTTTCTGGCATTCGACTCCAGGCATGGCATTGAGCCGGTCAACGATGAGGTCGCAGCGTTGTTTAAATTCTTCAGCCATCATTGAAGGATAATCGTTGGCCTTCTCCATCGCCTCCAAAACCGCATGTTGCATGGCATCGTTTGAGCAGGCTGAGATGTAGTATTGAATTTTAATGACCTCCTTCATCGCTTCTAGGTTCGGCGAGATAATGTAACCAATTCTCCAGCCCGTCATCGCAAAGGTCTTCGAAAAAGAATTGACAACCATCAGTTTGTCGTAATCGGTTCCCATGAACGAAACATGCGCTCCTTCGAATACAATCCGATCATAGACTTCATCTGAAATAATCCATAGGTCATGCTTTTTGGCGAAAGCCAGCAAATCATCCCGTTGGCTCTCGTTGAGTGTGCCTCCGGTGGGATTGCTCGGGAAATTGTAGAGAATAGCAACCGTTTTTTCGTCAACGAGGGTTTCGAGGTCTTCCACCCTTGGGACAAATTCATTCTCAAAGAGGCACGGATAGTATTTGCTTTCCCCGCCCACAAGAGTAGCATCTGGACCGTAAAGGGGGAAATACGGCTCTGGAAGGAGAATGTTTTCACCGGGATTGACCAAGGTCATGAACAAATTGAGAAGTGCGTTTGTTCCAGACATGGTCATGCAGACGTTTTCTTCCGTCATCCCAGCTTGATAAGAGGTCCATGAGTCGGCAATTTTCTGACGAAGAGCAGGCATTCCAGCAGTGGTTGTATATTTGTTATGGCCGTCCAGCATGGCCTGATAAAAGGCATCAATAGCAACCCGAGGCGGTTGGAAATCGGGCTCCCCCAAACCAAACGAGATGACATCGTCTCCTGCGAGGTCAAACATTTTGCGAACCCCAGTGGGTTGGATGGCCAAAGCCCTGTCGCTGTAGGTCCGCATGGTAACCCGACTCCTGTATCGCATTTGAATGCAATCGCTATGACGAGTCCTCAGCCTCTAGAGAGGAGGGTTCGTCAAGAACCAGTTCAGCGTCAAGAACTTGAGATGGCTCGTCTGTCTTTTCGAATCCATAGAGAAGAAGAGGTTCTTCAGCTCGTGCTTTGAAAACCAAACCAACGAGGATGAGAAGGCATAGAATTGTAGTGATGCTCATGAAGGTACCAAACGAGAACCCGCCAAAGTTCTCCGTTCCGCTACCGGCCCCTTCCATCGTGGTGAATACAGGCAAGGAAGAGATTCCTTCGCTGTTCAGACCTCGAACCTCAAGTGTTTGTTCGCCCTTAGCAACAGCGCTGGGGTGAAAGGCCATGACCCATTCAAACCGCTGCAAGGCGCCGAGACCGCCTTCGACAACCTCGTAGGTTGCTTGCATCCATTCACCCTGGCCGAAACGCCCTTCTACAGCAGAAATTGAACCTTCTTGGCCCCAAGCGATTCCCCGGACTTCGTGCAACCCGGAGGTTGGGTTGAAGGATGAATTGAGGATGTGAACCTGAGAAGTCACGTCAACTTGTCCGGTGAGGTTGTTGTCTTTCATGAAAAAGGAAAGTTCAACTGCTGCAAGGGCGTCAACCATCCCCCAACCAAAATCTCGATTCCAGAACGGGTCAACATCTGGGAGAGTTGGTTCCCCTCGACGCTCTGAGGTCAATTTCAGAATTTCTTTCATCTCCGCTGGGGACAAGTCCGGGTTAGCTTCGATCATGAGGGCAAGAATTCCAGAAACGGCTGGTGTAGCATACGATGTTCCAGAGCCACGACCGGTGTAGCCGTTGTCTTCTGCTGACCCGCCTAAGAGATTGATGCATGTGCCTGATGTAACGCAACCCTCGGCTTGTATAATGTTCGTCCCAGGAGCAGATACTTCGGGCTTGAGTTCGTTGAGGGGGTTGCTGTCGCCATTGTCACGGCGAGGACCACGGGATGAATACGAAGCCACCGTATCGTCTTCTCGGTCAATGGTGTTGATATCGTCGGTAGCTCCTACGGTAATTGCGAGGTTTGACGAGCCCATCCCTGACAAACCATCGTTGTCTGGGCCATCGTTTCCTGCAGCAACACTAACAACAATTCCTGCTTCCATCGCCTGGTTCAAAATACGGCTATGCATGTCTTCGCCATCCGAGCCGCCTCCTTCATGCGAGGTAATGCCCCAAGAGAGAGAGAGAATGTCAATACCATAATTTTCCTCGTCAGCACCCTGCCATGCCGTGTCTTTGTTATCGATGATCCATTGGATTCCATTCATGGCCGACTCGTAAAATTCCTGTTCAAGGATATAATTTTCAAACGGCCCTGCTCCAGCATCGGTCCCAATACGGACATCGATGAGGTCTGCATCAGGGGCTGAACCGTAGAAATCAGTTTGAGTTCCACTTGCATCAATTCCGGAAGCAGCAGCCATGCCCATACATGCGGTACCGTGTTGATTACCATCGTCCGGGTCGTAGGTCCCATCGGTTTCTCGGGCACCGCTCGCAGTGCATGATGGGTCAGTGTGAAGGTAGCATACAGCGTCGTACCCTGCGATGAATTTTTGATTTAGCCCCGGGTGTTCGTTGTCCACTCCTGTATCAACCATGGCGATGTTGACATCTGCTCCAGTGACGCCAAGGTCCCAAGCCCCAACTGGATAAGCAGTTGAATTTCGGGCTTTGACTGCTGGTGTTTGGATGTCGCCGTACAGAACGACGTTCCCGTACCGTTCCACCATGACGACATCGTCCATCTCTGCAAGTTGAAAGGCAAGGTTAGAATCCACTTGGCCAACAAGTACTGCATTGACAGATTCAATAACATCCACGACGGTAAGGTTGAGGCTGGTCAGTGCAAAGAGATGGGATGAGGTTACTTCTACTCCGTAGGAAAGACCGATTCCTGTGGTCCCATTGTAGGATTCCAAAGAATCGTGAATGGCGTTTCGATTGAGATCAAGGGTGGTTCGAGCCCACCATGGAGTATTATCACCGACCCAAACCGGAAGTTCCTGAATGGGCACGTCTTCACTGTAGCCATCCGGCATCCACATGATCCCGTCTTCTGCGACTGGCGTCCATTTCACAGTGTCGATGGTGACCAATGAACCCGTGACAGGGCCCATTAATACGGCAAGCATAACCATGGCGAGTATTCGACGCATTTTGTGACCTCAGGTGATGCAAGAGCCCCTCTAAAAAAAAGGTAACTCTTGATTGTGAAAAGGTGGGAGCAGAGGGATTTGAACCCCCCCCAGCGGATTTCTTCTGAAACTGCGCATCAGATGGGCAGTTTTCAGGATTGCAACGGGTCGGCGCTCCAGTTGGTCATCAACCTTCAGCAAACCCACTCGTCGTCATTCCCGTGCAACTGGAGCCCGCGATACTACCAAGCTATACTATACTCCCATGTATTCATTCATCACGAGCATCAGGCCTTAGCTTGTCGGCGTGCACGCTTTCGGCGACGCAGTTTCTTCTTGCGCCACTTCCAACGTTGATTGCCGGTTTTTTTCCAAGCACGTGAACCTCGCTTCATGGTGAACAGGCTTCCGACTTGCCTTCCCTATATGAGAGCATCGTCTCAACAGTGATTGAAGGATTTACAGAAAACGAGGATTCGATGTCAATATCCCTGCTCCAAAAACCAGGGATGAATGGGTAGCCCAAGCGTTCGACGAATCGCAATTGCTTCTCCATTTAACCGTCGTTGTTCCTCAAAATCTCCTCGCAGTGAAGCGACGGCTGCGAGATTGATCATCGACGTCGCCTCTCCAGCCTTGTGGCCGCATTCCGCGAAAATTTGATGGGCATGACGAATCAAACGCTCCCCTTCTTCCACGTACCCTTTACGGACAGCAATGACGCCAAGGCTTCCCATCGTGGCCGCCGTGCTGTCCTTATCCTCAATATCCTGCAGAAGTGCGAGGCTCTTTCGGAACCATTCCTCGGCCTTCTCGTAATCGTTTAAACTCAAAGCCACCAATCCGAGATTATGCTCGCTACGGGCCTGCCCGGAGGGGTCTTGAAGGGAGATATGGATGGCGAGACATTCAGTGTGCATTCGCTGAGCTTCCTCGGCATTCCCACGTTTACTTGCAACATGTGCTCGATTAGCAAGGGCCTTGGCCTCGCCGTAACGGTCACCGGTCTGCCGGTGAAGGCTCCAACTCTCCTCAAACAAACGGTCTGCTTTGTCAACATCGCCACGAACAAGAGGAATATGGCCTAAGTGATTCAAGGCATTGGCCTGACCCACACGGTCCCCAACCTGTCGGTAAAGCGACAAACTGTCCTGATACATTGCAGTCGCTTCCACAAATGCACCTTGTTGGCTGAGGAGATGGCCAAGCCCAGTTAGTGCGTCTGCTTGGGTGTCCTTATCCTTTGCAACCCGAGCGAGTGAAAGACTTTCGCGTTCGTAGCGTTCAGCGCGTTTGTAGTCGCCGCGTCGCTCCTCCAATAGACCAAGACCGTGATAGGAGCGGGCTTCTCCCTTCCGATCACCTGAGGATTTGAAACGTTTCATCGCCCGTTCATAATGAACGCGAGCAGCATCGTTCCAACCTGCAAGTTCTGCAGCGTCACCAAGACGCAATTCAACGTAAGGGTCCATTTCGATATTTTGTTCATTCAACGAATCTGAGAGGTCAAGCACCTGCCGAACTTGACCGCATTGGTTTCGTGTAAGTCGGCCGGGGGCAAAACGATTTGACAATCCAAAGGAATCCAAGGCATCCATCACTCCTGAAACGATATCGTCTGCATTGGATTGATGAATGGTGATGTTGCCGGTCATGGCTGAATCTTTAAGCAAAACTTGGGGGACTGCCGACCTTTTCGCAGAAGGAACTACGGCGTCCGCCGTACGTACCCGGTTGGTGACCTCAATGCTGTCAAGGCCGCCTTGGTCGAGCGATGGAGGGGCTGCAAGCCATGCTGAACCGGACCAAATCCATTCGCCATCAGGGCTACGAATCGGTTCGGTCATGAATTCCTGTTGGGCTTCGTGCTTACAGTACTTCGCCTCATTACCCGCCCTCTATCGCTGTGACGGTTGACATTGCGGACAATGGTCCAATCGACGACCAGCGTAGCGTAAACGCAGTACTAATTCGCCACATAAAAGGCACGGGCGTTCATTCCTACAAAACGCATAATGCCTCCACATGCGCCTTGGCTCTCCTCGTTCTTTACTGGCCTTAGCCACAGTTTTTGGGACAGTTACCCCGCCTTCTCGGTAGGCCCTCATCGTGATTGTTTTGATGCACTGAGCCCATCGTCTGAGGGCGTCATCTCCCAAATCACAAGGTCGGTCATCGGGGTGAACCCTTGCTGCAAAAAGAATCTCTGAGCGCAGGTAATTGCCCAAACCTGCAAACGACCTTTGGTCAAGCATCAGCGTTGCAGCCTTCTTTCTATAGCATGATTTTGAGCGCAGTTTTTCTTCCAGCACCTCAACGGTGGTGCCGTCATCGAGGACGTCAGGACCAAGTCGTTCAAGGAAGGAATGGCCGCGCTCCTCAACGGTTAACATCAATTCAATATCAGTAGCAGACCACAATCGCACTGCGTGTTTTTCGGTAATGAACTCAGCCCGAAGACTGCGTCTTGAATCGTAGTTAGTGGTGTTAAGATGAACCGTCCAGCGACCGTACAATTGATTGTGGCTGTACATCGTCCAGCCGTTTTCAAAACGGATCAACATCGCTTTACCCCTGCTGGTCACGTCAACGACATGCTGGCCTTCGATGAGATGGGTACGATCAACCAAGGAAGCATAGGGCCAATTGCCTCCAACAATTTCTTTTCCGATGAGGGCCTTCCCAATTCGGTCGGCAGCGCGACGAATCTCGGGACCTTCAGGCATGTCGGCAAGTTGGGAAACTTTGTTTTGAACTTGTGTCTCAAATCAGAGATAATCCAGAGAAGCATATAAATGGGAATTAACATCTAATTGGAGTGAGGGCCGATGTATGGATTCATCACAGTTTGAACTTCTGTTTGATTTTTTCCTTGGCCCACAGGCCGCTGCTGGCTTGATTGGACTCATTGGGCTCGTTGCCTATTTCTTGACAGAAAAGAAACTGAAAAACTTATTGGAAGAAGATGATTTTATTTTGGCTTCTTCAGGCAGTATCAGGGACAGCGTATTTGCGGCGTTTCTCATCATTCAGGCCGGTTATGGTCTTATCACAACAATTTTTGTTGTCATATTCGCTTGGGGTTACAGTGAAGAAATGCTCTTCTTTTACACGTGGATTAGCTTTGACGATACCGCCACTTGGAATGCTAAAGTATCACTCGTGGGCTTATTTTTTGGAGGGCTGCTTTACTCCTTTGGCTTCGTGCTCAGTGCTATGAACTATCTGAATATAGCGAAACTCAAAAATGAGTCGCGTTTGAAATTAATCACTGGTGAGTTGACCGCTCAGCATGAACCCTCACCATCCCAAACCGATGAAGACCTGCCTCTTCTGCGAGTTCTTCAGGCTTTTCTTGCTGCCGGGCTCCTCTTAGGGGGGGGGGACTTTTTTGTACGAGTGATTCTCTTTGCCGGTTTCCTCAAGGTCTCTTTGCGAATTTGGCGTTTTGAACCTCCACAAGTTACAGACGATGATCCTCTAGAAGCAAGCGATGACACAGACCAAACAGAACCCGATGAAGAGCGAACTGAACCTGTCACATTTGCTGAAATCCTTGAGGCGCTTGATGCCCAACTCAAAGAAGCGATTGAAGAGGCTCATGATTTGAGAGAAGAACTTGAGGAAACAAAAACGAAGGTCATCACCTTGGAAGAAGAAGTCCAAGAGAAAGATGTCTTAATTGGTGAAATTGAAGCCAGTAAAACCACGTTGACCAAAGAAATTGACCGAGAAGAAAAAGAGGAACGGGAAGGCAAGAAACTCTCGTTAACCGATTCGGTTATGGTGGGGGATTCAATTATGGGAGGCATGAAAGTCGGTAGTCAAGTCAACAATGACCCCGATGCCATCGCTCGAGCCGTTATTGCTGCGTACAGAGCTGGGCGTGAAGACAAGGAATGATGTTCAGGCAGTGAGGACCTTCTCAATCTTGAAGGTCTTTCCATCGTGGCCCCAAAGGCAGATTCCTGGTTCTTTGAACATGAAGTACTTGGTTTGGAACTCCTTTCCAAAGTCGGGATGTTCTTCCTCCAACAAGATCCGAAGACGGGTGCTGTAGCCTCCCAAACTGCCCACAGCAGCAGTACCCTTAATCCCGTCAACAAGGACTGCGTGAGGTTCAGAGAGTGAATGCTGCGATTCATCAAATGGATGAACGTCTTGGTCCAAATAAAGGTCTTTTTCAGTAACGAGGACGGTTTTTGATGGTTCTTCCATGAGTGTACAAACCCGTCACGGGATATAAACAATTCAAGGCAATTCGTTTTGGAACGGGGTCGTCCTCGGTTCAGTCCCGGCGGCTTCTGCCTTAGCGGCAATACGTCGTAAGGAACGCATTGCATCACCAATGGTCTCAACCTGTTCGCTGAATTGGGTAGGAGGCCATCCACAATCAATGACGTCAGGATCAATCGAGCTTTCCTCAATCCATGCCCCGCAGGCCGAACCGTAACAATTGGCTTTGAAACGCTGAGCATCCAACCAAAATGTTGTTCGGTGGCAGACAGGGCAGACTCTACACTCAAACTCCGACAATACGGAGACTGCATCATCTCCAACAACATCGACTTCCCAAGCAGCGATGCTGGCTCGTTCAAGTACGACCTGATGAGATTTCTTGAGGAAGGAGCGGAGGACGTTCATGGCTGTTTCTTGACTGCTAAAACAACCCATAGCCACCACGGCCCCACCCTCTTCAATGGCACTGGGAACATAGACGCGCCCTGTCGTGACCATGAAACCCCGTTGGCAGGGCGGCGTTTAAGCATCGCTCACGTTCGCTGCCACAAAACCTCAATCACGGGCAGTCCACCCGGATGGGGGAGGGGGGCTTTGGGTTTCTCGATTCGTACAGAGAGCGATTTGACGGCTGTATGCTCGCTCAATAGTGCGATGACTTGCTGGGCCATTTCTTCCATCAGCCGTATCGGTTGGTCGGTTTCATGAATGACTTTGTCAATGGTAATTTGGATGTCTGCGTAATTCAATGTTTGACCTAATTCTGAAACATCATCTCTGTCGTCTAAGGTAGCCCATACGGTAAAACAAAACGGTTGGGGTGCATGATGTTCAAAATCATAAAAGCCATGTGCAGCACGAACTTCGTACCCTTCAAGTCCAACACGCCATTGCATGGTATCCCCTCATTCCTCGTCCCGCTCATGGACCCAAATTAAATGGTAGCCAAATTGGGTTTTTACCGGAGTCGAAACCGTATTCACTGGAGTTGCCCAAACGGCTTCTTCAAACTCTGCAACCATGCGCCCCCTCCGAAACCAGCCGAGATCACCGCCCTTCTGGCTTGATGGGCATGTGCTCTTTTTCCGAGCCAACTTCTGGAAATCCTTGAGTTTCCCGACCTTATCTTTGATCTGAACGGCCTCACTCTTGGATTTGACCAGAATGTGAGATGCCCAAGCACTTGGTGCGACCATACAACAGCGAGACGTCGCCTTGCTTTGAATCCCTCGCTCAGTAATCCGAGTAGGCAAGGAAGCGCATGTAGGTCCCGTAAATGGTCACGGATACTCCAAGAGACTCTTCGTTGAACCGATCCATAGTGTCCAGATAAGTATGATATTCCCAGCTGCCACTACCGTAGCAAACGACGGCACGGCCTCGAATGTCATCTCCCAAATCGTAGACAAACGGCCCGTGGTCGGAATTGTATGGCATTCCGTCAGGTTCGCCTTGAGCACCCCTGTAGAGCGCAAGTTGAATGTCGTAGCGGTCCGCAACATCGCTTCGCTTATCCTTGTAGAGGTCGGTAATGCGCTCAATGTGCTCCATATCCTCCGGCGTATTTCCAAAGAGTCGGAGGCTGTTGCCTCGGGCCGAGAAATCTGCGTCGACGTGATTCATATCGAGATTGATGTACAACCGGAGATTATCCTTCAAACTGTTCTGGAATGCAGACACGTAAGCCCGGCTTCCGTAGAGGCCCTCTTCTTCTCCACCCCAAGTGCAAAACCTTAGAGTGCGTTCAGGCGTACCGGTTTCATTGACGACATCGCTCAGTTGTCGCGCCATTTCAAGGACGCTCGCCGTTCCAGAAGTATCGTCAATAGCACCCTCTCCATGGTAAACGGTATCGTGGTGCCCACCTACAATGACCAATTCAGAGGATTTACCTTTGATTTCACCGCATGGGACGTAAATGGTTCGCTCTTGATCGTTCGTGACATCCATGATCATTTCAAGCACTCCTGTTGCTCCGGTGGCGTTGAAAATTGCCGCTTCTAGGATTTCACCAGCATCTTTGGACATGGCGATGAATGGAATGTCACTTGGAATGCTACCACCGTTGGCTTCCATAACGGCGTCAATACCTGTACCTTTGAAGATAGGAACGCAGTCATTGCCCTCAATTTTACCACAGTTGTAGTCCTTGTTAACACGAATCAATCCTGCGAGGTTGTTTTCTGCTGCAGTTGAGAAAAATTCAGTGTTACCGGTTTTTGTTCCGCTGTTGATGACGTACCCGATGGTTCCAGTTGCCGACTGCCATAGGCTTTCATCGCTTCCATTACCAAGATATGTCAACTGAACATCCTGCTGGAAAGTGTATTCAGATTGACCAGAGAAGCCTTGAATGACATAATCAACACGGTGCTGAAATTCCGTGATGGTCGAGAGAAAACTACCTGGACCCACGCAAGGGCTGTTTCCACCAATGCCTTGAACACAAATTCGGAGGCTCGGTTCAGAATTGACGTGATGCATCGGAACTTGATAGGAATGAAGCGTCGTATCCATGCCCATGGCATCAAATTGAGAAATAATGTACTCGGAGGTATTGGCTTCTTCGGCCGTTCCGCTCATTCTTCCATCCCATTCGGGATGGCCATAGGAAACTAGTGTTTCTGCGTAATTCTTCGCCTGTGCTGCATCATAGGAAATCAATTCATATTCGTAATCCGGTTCAAATCCAAGCCATGTTGGTTGAATGACAAATATGGCGGTGACCATCAGGACCGCGACGCCGATTGCGATGAGTGCAGGAGGAGTAAGGAGTTCCGTACCTCTGTACCAAGGCACAGATTCTTCCCCTTCCATTTCTGCCCCATCTGAAAGAGCCTTACCCGAATCCAAACTGATGGTATTCGCCCCGGGAAGGTTGGCCTGCAAACGCTCAATCAGTTGGGCTTTGGTCCCGCTGACTGGCAGTTCAGCCTCACGGAGCATTTCTTTGAGTTCGTTAACGGTCAGCCCTTCGAAACTTAGTACGGTCATGGTTCTGCCCCAGCCATGCCTCGCATTCCTTGTTCAAGAATGCGGCGGTAGGGCGTGGATTCAAATTTCGTCGCCGGTCCAACGCTTACCGACATCGTGCTCAATGCCGATTTGGTCGAGAATACGTGCGATGATGAAGTCAACCAAATCATCAATACTTTTTGGATGATTGTAGAACCCAGGGGAGGCTGGAATGATGACTGTATCCCATGCTGAGAGTTTAGCCATGTTTTCAAGGTGTACCGTGGCGTAGGGTGCTTCTCGAGGAACAATGATGAGTTTACGACGTTCTTTCATAGCGACGATTGCAGAGCGAGTCACGAGGTTGTCTGAAATGCCAGCCGCCAGTTTGCCTATGGTCGTTCCTGAGCACGGACAAATCACCACGGCATCGATTTTTGCAGAGCCGGATGCAGATTTAGCACCGACATTTTTGGCGTCTTCAAGCAGGGAACCCGTGGCCTCTGCTAGTGCCTCTGGAGTCGTATTGCATTCGTGTTTCAGCGTCAAACGACCTGAGTCGGTCACGATGAGGCGAACCGATTTGCCCATCTCGGTCAAAATTTCAACGAGTCGCTTCCCATATACGGCACCTGATGCCCCAGAAATGCAGACAACAACTTCTCCCATGGTTGCCCACTCAGTGACTTCACATTTAGCCTCTTGTTCTCAAGCGAACGTGAAAAAGAACAACGATGCCGACGTTTAGTCTTCGTTGGAATCAGAGGCCACGCGCAGGTACGTGTAGGATAAGATGCCGACAATTCCGAGCACAGCAAGAAGACTGACGACGATGGTGGCCGTACTTTGCGCCCCCATCACCGAGGATTCCGAGGTGTCCTCATTGTCCGGAGCAGCGGCATTGTAGTCCCACCACGCCATGGTCGCTACGATGTCCAGTCCGGTTTGCAAGCCTGCCTCGACGTTTGCTCTCCCGCCAGCCATTGTGTTGATCGTGGTCACTGAATCGCTTTGCGCATGTTTCGGCGTCTGTTCACAGGCGTCACCCTCATCGAGTACATACTGATGTTGACCACGAAGCCAGGTTGCAGTGTGGTTGTTCATAATGAAATTGTAATGGTCTGAATTCCCTTTGGTATCATCGATGACCCTCACCCATTCATCGGGGTGTGAGAGGTTTGAATTGATGGCTTTCAAATGGCCTTGAAACCACTCAGCGAAGGTTTGCATTTCATCGGTCACAACAAGACCACGTTCTTCATAATACGACCAATCGTCCACGGGGGAAGTAAACATGTAGAGCGTCCAGTAATCTTCATCGCAACCGGCCAGTTGACTTGCAAACGGCGTCGGTACAGGCCAGTTGAGGGCAAACATATCGAGGTTAACATACGTCACATTGATTTCATTAGGAATTTGCTCCTCAACAAAATGAAGGCTTCCCATTCCACCTCCCTCTGGACTTCCACTGCCTTGCCATTCCTCGTAATCCCACCAGGCAAGTTTCCAAGTGTGGAGCGGTTGTTGTTCCCACTTTGAAAACGTCCGAGCTAATTCCAACAATGCACCTGAACCGGTCCCATCATCGTAGGCACCACTGCTTTCACATGTTGCATAGGTGACCCCAATCAACGGCGGAGGAGAATAACAAATCGCATCATGATGAGCCCCAATCACGCGCCATTCGTCCTCAAGCGTACCGTTAATGGTGACCACGATGTTCTCGCAATTGGTGCATAATTCGGTTGTAAAAGGTTGGCGTTCAACCTCGTACCCCATGGATTCAAGTTCACTGGCAATCCAATTACGAGCGTTTTCATTTGCCGAGGTGTCAATCTTTCTATAGCCGAAGTTGGTCATCTCCACCATGTTGTCATATGCAGCACTTCCTTCTGGCCAAGCATTGGGTTCAACCTGAGGCGTCTGCATTTGTGAGAGGGACCCGGTCAGCAATACTGTGGACAGCAACACCTGGACAAGGGCGAGTGTGCGCCAGCGGTGACCCATGACTCCTGAACAGGGGCCGTTGTCTTGAGGTTTCGCTTCGACTAGTCTTCTTCAGTTGACCATGATTTACGCAATACCAAACCTGTGGCTTCACCGGCCTCAAGCGGGTCGTAATCATGCACGGTGATGAAATGCATAACCAATTGATGTTGAACGATGGATGCGTTGCATTCAGGGCATTCATGATAATTGGGTTCCTTGAACCCTTGAAACGCTGCCCTGCCTCGAGGCGTAGCCAAGCCCGCAACGGTTCGCAACAAGGTTGAGATGAAGACCAAAGCGAACAGAATCAAGCAACATCCGGCGCCACCACCAAATCCGGGCATGGGAGGCTCTTGGGACAATTGCAAGTCTTGAATCATCCGACTGTCAGTGGACATCTTGTAAACATCGATGTCAATAATGTGGCTAAATTGTTCACCTCGGAGCGTGAGAAGAATCTCGGTACCGTTGTCTTCATCTGCTGCGTCAATCACAAGCGTAAACGAGCCCTGGGCATCGGTCATTGCCTCTGAGCCCTGGTAGCGATAACATTCCGAGTCACCTCGCTGGCATGTGACGGTGAGGTCGTGAAAACTTACGGGAGTGTTGTCCGAGTAGGTTGCCTCTCCAGATACACGGTAGGTCTCTGCGGACGCAGTGCTACTCAGCACAACAAGAGTCATGAGCATGAGGATGACCTTGTTCATGAATCAACGAGCGATATGGAGTTTATCAACACTTGATTTTACTCGTGCAGCATTTGCCGGATGAAACTTTATGACTTGAAATGAGTTCTATTGAATATGGAAACGAAGCATGCACTTCTATCTCAGCGAGCCCGAATCGTTGCTGAAAGCGGCATCAAAGACGGGCTTGTTCTTGTCAATCCAATGCACATAACGGCTTCATGTTACGTGAACGACTTGGAATACGGCCTTCATCATGACATCATGAAATGGTTGGAAAAGGTCGCTCCGTTCCATGGCATTGAAGGTCGTTCTGGTGAAGAATACCACCATCACAAAACGGGTGAAGACAACGGCGACGCCCATCTCAAGCGCCAATTGCTCGGCCAACAGGTGACGATGCCTGTACGTGATGGACGCTTGCATTTGGGCACTTGGGAGCAAATTCACTATGCGGAATTTGACGGACAGCGAAACAAGCGAATCTTGGTTAAAGTCGTCGGTGTGATTTGATCATCGATGTGAAACCGATCCCAGTCGAATCTCGGTCACCTGATAGTGTCCAATTCAGGGGCTGCAGGCACACCTGCGAAGGCTTGAACGGGTTCCACGGAGATTTGTTCGATTTCCGGTGGTCGGCGTCGCTGAAGAACCAAAACCAACAGGAGAATGATTACGATTACGCCAAGTCCGATGGCCACAGAGTAGGCTTCAATCAGCGTTGTTGCACCCGTATCTTCCGGTAGCCACACTTGATAGTAAACCGTCCAAGTGACATTGACACTTCCGTACTGGTCTGAAACGGTGGCCGTGTATTGATATCCCTGAGTTTGCCCTTCAGACCGGCAAATTTCTTTCTCAAAGGTTGAGTTGGGGCTGTTGCAGTCCAAAGAAGATTGCAGGAGGGTTGGACCCGTCCCCAATGCCGTTTCATTTCGTGACCATCGGACGTTCAATTCCAATCCATCAAGGTCCTCCTCAGCCAAATCAAGGTCAACAAACAATTCCAATGGAACCCCTGTAGCGTTGATGAACAAGGTCCTGTTGCCGGGGGTTTGCAGAACATGGGCCAAACGGTCGACACCGTTGTCAACGAATCCATCGCAATCATCATCACGACCGTTCCATTGCTCAAACTGGTCGGGGGCAACGCTTGCACGTGTGTCATCACAGTCCAAGAACCAGCGATAACCATCGCTATCATTATCTAAATCAGGAACCAACGGATCGGTGAGGGTTTCCAAGACTTCTTCACCATCAAGCAAGCCATCACTGTCGCTGTCAGGATTAAACGGGTCCGTACTGCGATTGGTAAATTCGTCGTAATCAAGGAGCAAGTCATTGTCCGCGTCCGTTTCAAAGAAGGTCTCATCAACGACTCCGTTGCAATTGTTATCGATTCCATCAAGGTCTTCTTGGGCATCTGGGTTCAGATTGGCATCGGTATCATTGCAGTCCTCAAACCAATAAAAAGAATCGCCGTCACTATCATTGTCGACCGTTAACGGGTCGGTAAAGTAAACAAACAATTCCTCATCGTCCCTCAAGAGGTCGCCGTCGGTATCTGCGAGGTTGAACATCGTACCATGAACATGGTATTCATCAAAATCCGAAAGTGTATCTTGGTCTGCATCAGTGCTGTTGAAGCCTTCATCCCACTGACCGTCACAACCATCGTCCAGTCCGTTCAATCGCTCTGGGGCACCTGGATATATTTCTGCGTCATTATCGTTGCAATCAGCAAACCAATAGAAATCATCTTCATCGGCATTGGGGTCGTAGGTCAAAGGGTCAGAAAAGTACTGCAGCACTTCATCTCCATCAGTCAACAAATCGCCGTCGGTATCCTGACTGAGTGGGTTGGTGAAGTTGACTGAAACTTCGGTGCCATCATCCAATCCATCTCCATCCGTATCGCGTTCTAAGGGGTCGGTGAGCTGAATCAATACTTCTGTTCCATCATCCAAACCGTCCCCATCAGTGTCGCTGAGCAAAGGATTGGTTCCATTGATGAGAACTTCGGTACCATCATCCAACCCATCACCGTCGGTGTCAGCACTGTTGGGATTTGTTGAAGTGTTAAACACCTCATCTCCATCAGAAAGTTGATCATCATCGCTGTCCGCATCAAACGGGTCGGTGAAGTAAACATTCGTTTCATTTGCGTCGGTGAGCATATCGCCATCGCTGTCAATATCTCGCTCGGTCCCGTAAAGAACCAAACCCCATTCGTTCAGGGTGCCTGCGTCACCATTTCCCTTATCCTCAATGGAGAGGATCCACTCCCCACGGCTGTCCTCGCCCCAGTGTTGAACGGTTGAGAAACGCCAATCAGCGTAATTGTTGTTGGCATCTTCATGCTTTGTTGAAAGAATACTCTGCATCCCAGAAGGTGCAGTGAGAATCATTTCAAGGTCGCCGCGAAACGTATGATCGATGTCGACGTAAATGTCCACGCTCTCCAGATGCAAGGCGTCGGTCACATTAAACGAGACATTCAGAGGTGTTCCCGAATTATCAGGTATATCGAGGTCAACCGTCGACATACCTGAGGAGGCGTTGATTTCTAGTCCCTTAGAATCCCACTGCTCCGCCAGCGTAACTGCAGCAGAGGCGTCGACGACGCCGAATCCATACTTGTGGCTGACAAGGTGTCCGTCACCATTGGTCGTCCAAGAGGGGTCACTAGCGTCGTTTTTCCGGGAGGTTTCAACCAAAATATGTTGAACATCTCGCCATGTAAGGTTGCTGTTGGCTTCAAGCATGAGGGCGATCACACCAGAAACCAAAGGGGTGGCTGAAGATGTACCGCCAAAAGTGTCAGTATAATCCGTTGACGTGTATCCACCCGGGCCTTCAATGTCCGTCGTAGTAATGGATTCACCGTCGCCGTTTGAGGGTGCAGCAACCAAGATATTAGCGCCAGGTTCTGCATAATAGGATTGCTCCCCCTTGTAGGTTACAGCGGTCACTGCGATGGTATAACGAAGATTTGCATATCCGTCTTTATTCGCGTTATCGTCATCGTCCAATCCGTTTCCTGCAGCCCAAGTAACAATGCTCCCGAGGCCGCCTCTGCCCTGCTGGGCACCGCCTTCAAGAGCGGCCAACATCAAAGGACCTGGGCCAGACAAGGTCATGCCGTTATCGCTTGGACCCCATGAATTGGAGTAGATGTCTATGCTTTGCCGTTCATGTGAAAGTGCTCCCCCTTCGCGTACATCGGTGGTGCTGCAAGAGATGAGCTGTAAGCCAGCAAGGCCAGCCATGGGAGCTGCTCCAGAAACACCAAGACTGTTGTTACCAACTGCTGCTGCTACACCTCCGGCTGCAGTGCCATGGGCCTTGTTCGAGGCGGGTGTTGGGTCGCCGTCATCACCACAATAGTCGTAATCTAAGGTGGGTTCGTAGTGGTCATCAAGGTCAGGGTGGTTCCAATCAAAGCCATCGTCTACGATTCCAATGACAACACCGTTTCCTCGGTAGGTGTTCCATGCGCCCGTGATGTTCACGTCCTCTCCAATCGCCCCACCGGATTGACCTGTGTTGACCAAGTGCCATTGGTCTGAAAATTTAGGATCATTTGGAATCCACCTTGGTTCATGCGTTTGTTCCACCAAAGGATAGAAACTTTCGACTAACCCTTGCTCTTTCATGCTAAGCATTCGCTCAAGTCCTGACCCGGCGCTCAAAGTAACCAGCCAAGCACCGTTGAGGTGAGCAAGTGATTCGCCGACTGGAGTTGGCCCAATGGCGACCCATGAAACCGTTTCATCTAAAACACTGGAACTGTACTGTGAGATATCACTTACTCGGGCTAATGCAGACCTAACTGCTTGCGAGTAGGTGGAAACAACCGTTGGTTGTTCTGTGGATTCATTGGATTCTAAATTCGTGACCAACACGTTCTGAGAAGATGCGATACCAGTGACGAGGGAGGCCGAGGAGAGGAGAAGAAGCAAGGATAAAATGAGGGCCTGCGACTTCACAGGCCCCCCTCAACGGCCTACCACATAGGACTAACGGTCCTCAGGTCAGGAATTGTATTCGGGAAAATACTCTTAGGTTCACCCCAGTACAAGATGTGTTCAGTTGGCCAAACCAGTGCCTGTTAGCGAGAGATTCAAACAAATCGAATAATGACATTCAACCGTCAAATGGGTTAACGATGATAAGCGAAGTCCTTGACCGGCTTCCATGCAGGAGGGGAACGCGCAAACTCATCGGGCGCGAATCCCCGAAAGAGCACCCGTGATGGCTTGGCTGATATCGTGCCTCATCCTCACTGTTTGGAACCTTAGTCGTGGGCTGAATCTTTGGGCCGGGTACAATTTCGGAGGAGTGATTATGGCGCTTTTGGCCATGTTCATTCTCTGGAATGGCCGCGTACAAATGCCCGCCTTACCATTATGGATTGGTTATTCAGCAACAATGTTGCACTTCATTGGCGGGTCATTAGGTGCTGCTGACAGTGGTCCGGGGCCATTCTGTTTTGACGGAATGCAACCCGGTCAATGGTTGTGTGCAGATGGAGTGAACGGAATGTACCATGTCCATCCTTGGTGGGATAAGCTTGTTCACGGCATGAACAGCACAGCCATTGCAATCGCATGGTCGCTTGGATGGAGGAGAATGTCAGAGCACAACGGTTGGCAGCTCTCACTTGGAATTGTTGCATTTACTGCTTTTTCACTCAGCGTAGCCATTGGAGTGGCGTATGAAGTGTACGAGTTCTTCGGCAAGACCATCTTCCAGACAATCGACCAAGGCGGATACGTGAACACTGCAACCGATTTGGTAAGCGACATGTTGGGTGCAGGATTGGGAGTGTTGTTTTCTCACTTCTACGATCCCATGAACAAAACTTCAATCACCGACGGAAAGATTGCAACACCGACTCAACTAACGCTCACCATCAACGGTTCGTTCCCCCTTATGGTGACGGGTGCATTGCTTTCGTTGGACTTTCTGTTGTTCAACGGTGGGGTTGTCGGCCGCGACTACGACTTCATCGGACAACTGATGCTTGGTTCAATCATCGTCTCAGCAGTGCTGATCACACGTCGTCTCATCCAACGGTCGCATCTGAACAAGAACGAGGCATTGGATACATCTGGAGCATCATCTTGACCCACTTGGACCCAACCCCCACGGTGGCCAAGTTCCAGTTATGAATCCCTCGTAATCGTATGCTAGAATTGCTTTTCAACAGACGCCTCTGTTCCGCCAACCCCACCCAACATCACCTTTGGAAAGACCGCATCGGTAAACGACCATATTGGGCCCATCTCGGCTTGGTTCCACTCTATTTTACAATGCAAGTGAATCTCTAACATGCAAGGGGGGCTCATTACAAGGACGCTGTGCCCCTCATCACTCAACATGACGAAAACGATGCTATCGTTCAAAATCGACTGCGCAGCAAAACCAGAGCCATCAAAATCGAATTGACGCCGAGGACCAACACAGGTAAATCATCAAGATTCTGAGTCACAGCAAGTGCAAAAATAAGCAAGGATTGCATCCCGAAACCAAGGAACGATGAAACGGTCAACTCAAAGCCTAAACCTTTCGAACCCTTTCCAGCAACCCATGAGATCATTCTATCCTGCCAACTAAAAAACAAAAGATACACTGAATGGAAGATATTGACGTTGCGTTGTTGCTCCCACGGGTGAGCTACTGGGCGTACTCGTTCGTCAATTCTACTGGTAGCATCACCCGAACCTAACGCTCTCATTGAAACTGAATAGTGATTAAAGAGCGAGTATTGGAATAACGTTGCTAAAATCATGAGACTGGTGAACCAAAGAGTCCAACCAAATACAGTTCCAAAGGCCCCCATGACGGCAATCAAACCGACCGTGTCTGCGACGGTATCCCAATATCTTCCGACGTGCGACGGTCGCTCACGGATTCGAGCCAACTCCCCATCCACTGCATCGATGACCCCCTTAACGATCAGCAAAAAACATGCAAGAACCGGATAACCATCAAGAATCAACCAAGCACAGTACAGCGTAAGAAGGAGATGAAGGGTGGTGACCTGAATGACGGTTACCGGTTTTTCCTTGAGATAACGAGCCATGACTCGGGCAAATGGCCTACCCCATTCCGACAAATCGATGACATTTCTGTCTCCGTATTTCCTCATTGCCATAAATGCGCCCATAGGGCTCTAAAGCCCCCCGCTCATAATCTTGAGCATCCAATCAGGCCTCCGAGAATGAATTCGAGCCAATGGTTATACCACCGGATTCAGTAGAACGCGCATGGACGAAGCGTCACAAATAAAGCAAGGATTCTTGACCACGAAAGCATTCTTGGTCAATACCATAATCTTGTTTGTAAGTTATTCTTTATTCAACTTCGACATCGGGATAATACCCTCCAGTTTATCAGATATTCCACTGCACATATTCATCGTATCGTTTATCCTTGAAGTGATTCTTTTGATAATGCTAACACGACTGAGTAAAACCGAATCAATATGTGAGGTTCAAGATTGCGAAAACAAGACGCTCATCAATAAAAAGTATGTCCAAAACATGACCAGGAAGTCGTTAAAGCCTTGAGAAACAATCGGATTGCTGCCGTTGTAGGGCTAACTGCAGTAGCCGTGTATTTTTTCATTCTAAAGTAGAACCTGCATTCCATAAAAAACCGAGATGATTCAATATAAATCTCCGGGACAAAGCATGAGTTCATAACTTATTGGACGGTGCTTGACCCATGGAACGAATGATCGTTGGTGGCGGATGCTTCTGGTGTGTTGAAGGGGCCTACAAAGACATACATGGGGTTGAATCAGCTCTACCCGCCTACGCCGGTGGCCCAGACCCAAATCCCACATACAAGGGCGTTTGCTCCGGCAGAACAGGCCATGCAGAGGTTGTTGAGGTCGTTTTTGATGCAAGTACGGTCACCTATGAGACCCTTCTTGAAGTATTCTTCACGGTTCACGACCCCACCCAGTTGAACCGCCAGGGAAACGACATTGGAACGCAATACCGCAGTTGCATCATGCCGTTAAGCGAAGGTCAACGAGCCGTTGCTCAAGCCACAACGGCATCCATGCAAGACTATTATGACGACCCTATTGTGACTACGATTGAACCCCCGTTGAATTTCGTCATAGCCGAAAAAGAACATCATGACTACTACGCCAGAAATCCCTATCAAGGATACTGCGCCGCCGTAGTTGGTCCTAAAATCGCCAAAGTTAGAGCAAAACACGCTCATCTTTACCGATGAGTTATCTGATTTAACCAACTTGTAACGCCGTGATGTTCAAGAGGCGTCTGTAACGACGGGACATCATGGTCAACAGCGTACCCATGCCACCTGCCCCAGTGAACGAACCCATCCTTGGCTATCTTCCCGGTAGCCAAGAGCGACTTGAACTTGAGGTTGAACTCAAGCGGCAATCCTCAGAAGTTCTTGAAATTCCATGCGTGATTAACGGTGAAGAAATCTTCACCGGCAACGTCGTTGAGCAGGTCATGCCCCACGACCACGGCCACGTTATTGCACGAGTCCATATGGCCGGAGAAGCGGAAGTAAAGGCGGCCATCGAAACCGCTCTTGACGCACATAAGATGTGGTCGACCATGCCCTGGCAGGCCCGAGCTGCAATCTTCCTCAAGGCAAGTGAACTGCTCGCTGGTCCTCGCCGTGCAGAGATTAATGCATCAACCATGATCAATCAATCCAAGACATGCCACCAAGCCGAAATTGATTCAGCCTGTGAACTCATTGACTTTTGGAGATTTAATGCGGACTATTGCCGCCAAATTTACGAAGACTTGCAACCACCCGTCTCTCCTTCATCGATGTGGAACTCAAGCGAAGTGCGCCCGTTAGAAGGATTCGTGTTCTCCGTCACTCCGTTCAATTTCTCGAGTATTGCCGCAAACCTCCCCTCCAGTGCTGCGCTGATGGGTAACGTTGGAGTTTGGAAACCCTCCCGTAATTCATACGTCTCAAATTATCGCTTGATGCGCTTGATGATGGATGCTGGCTTGCCGGCAGGAGTCATCAATTTCGTACCCGGCAAGGCGAGTATGGTTGGCGACATGTGTTTGGGTCATCCTGCACTCGCTGGTATTCACTTCACCGGCTCAACCCGCGTCTTCCGTCAGATGTGGCGTGATGTTGCAAACAACCTGGAGACCTTGAACTCATACCCACGTATCGTTGGAGAAACTGGCGGTAAAGACTTCATTGTCGCACATCCTGATTGCGACCGTCGCGCCCTTCTGGTCGCCATGTTGCGTGGAAGTTTCGAGTTCCAAGGCCAAAAGTGCAGTGCAGCAAGCCGTGCCTACGTTCCGAAGTCCGTTTGGTCAGCCATCAAGGATGACTACGTTGCAGAGGTCGCCAAAATTACCGTGGGCGACCCACGTACCTTCACCAACTTCCTTGGAGCAGTGATCGACAAGAAGTCATTCGACAACATTGCAGGTTACATTGACCGAGCAACAGCAAACCCTGATTGTGATATCGTCACTGGTGGCTCGTATGATGACAGTGTTGGTTACTTCGTCCAACCAACAACCATTGTATGCAAGGACCCTAGAAGTGAGAGCATGGTTGAGGAAATTTTCGGACCCGTCCTCTCAGTCCATGTCTATGATGATGCAGAATTTGATGCCGTCCTTGAGTTGTGCGATACTACCTCTGAATACGCTCTCACCGGTTCTATATTTGCTACTGACCGAACCCACATTGAAACTGCACTTAATGCCCTTCGCTACTCCGCTGGAAACTTCTACATCAACGACAAGCCAACAGGTGCCGTGGTTGGGCAACAGCCCTTTGGAGGTGCCCGTGGAAGCGGTACCAACGACAAGGCTGGAAGTCCACTGAATTTGCTTCGCTGGGTGAGTCCTCGATCGATCAAGGAAACCTTTGCCCCACCACACGATTGGACCTATGGATTCCATCAGTGAGTTTGCTGGTTCTTACGTGCAAGTCGGTTGAGGTAGGCTTGCTCAGCCTTTCCGATCAGGTATTTTGGCTCATAGCGATTGGAGACCATCCCGATCAAGTACCAACCAACTGAAAGAACCGGTGTTACGATGAAAGTTGTAAGACACAACCATACGACAAGGTTCCCTTCCGTCACACCCCAGGACCAGTAAGCGACGCTCAACAGACACATCGGCAACCACAGACGGGCGGCATTGCTTGGCGTGGACATGCCTTTGTGGTCACGACGTGGGGCGAACAATCCTTCGAGGACCATATCTACCGCCGCCTTTGTTCGCTTATGAATCACCGTTTTCTCGCACCCATCCATTCCTTGATGAGGGGGAACCCCTTGGTTCCACATCCTGCAATGATGAATGCTTCTGCCGAATGCTGTTTTTCAGTGACGAGTGATGGGCGAACTGAGCGGGACTCACAATCATGAGGTGTTGCTATTCAACCAGGATTTCAACCCAGAATGCAAGTTCAGGCCATACCCCTGACTCCAATTCCATCCGACCTTACCGTTTGGAAGGCTTCAACACCCTGGCAGACCGTTCGTTCCATGCTCGGGCTCGTACTGGTCTGTTTTTTCATCGCACAAATATCGGTGCTCATCGTAGCTGGTTTCATTGACGGTGATATCAACGGAACTCTTGGGCCATTTGAACCGTTGTACACCTTTATTGGAGGCATATGCCTCTCTCCATTCCTGATGCTTTTTTTCTACCTGCGCCGGCCAAGGTTGACTCACAGCATCACTGCTGAACCTCATCCGCAGGGTGTTCATCAACACATTCTCGTAGGTGGGAGCGTGATCCAATCCCCAGTTCCAACTCTTGTGCGCCATCATCTGTTTCGTTCAACTGCGCCTCTCGAGATGCCTCGACCGGTTCATCTTTGGGCTCTGTTTTTCGGCGGAGTCATTCTTTCCTCGGTATGTCTGCTTCCATTGATGCTTTTTGGACCAAATGCATTGAGCGTCCTGCTTGCTCTGGTCATCGTCCTACCTGCTTGGCTGATCGGTTTTGCAGCACCTGTTTTTGCATGGTGGTCCATCAGCAGCCGCCACCTTGGAATCAATATTTCCAGAAGAAACGCCGAGTGGATCTTAGCAGCAGGCATGCTTTCCACCATTCCGGCGATCATCATCAACTCCCTCATCTCTCCTTTGATACTGAACTTCGTTGGACTTGATGCGATGGAACCGGGTTCCTGGGGTGAAGGGTTTGTCCTCTTCTTGTCCGCGCCCATTGGAGAGGAGTTGAGCAAAGCGTTGGCTGTCCTCGCATTGAGCCATCTCATTATTTCACCAAAACACGGTTTTTATGTTGGCTCAACTGTGGGCCTCGGATTCGCTCTGCTTGAGAATGCACAATACATTTCAATGGCTCTGGTTGGCGACTACAGCAGTATTTCCTACTTCTTCACCGCCATGCTGCGAGGAATTAGTTCCATCCCAGGCCATGCATTATGGACGGGTCTATCTGGCTACGCCATCGGCTGCTGGATTGGCCGAGGAAATCACCTTCCGCTGATGAGTGATCGCTCCTCTTATGTCACGGCTAAAAGCAATGCAAAATGGGTTTTGTACAATAAAAACGGCACACCCGAAACCACAACGGGATGGGCCAACATGCCTTCAGATCGAATGATGAAGTTCGTGAGTCGTTTGGAAAAGCATTCCTGGAACCTACCAAAAACGGTCCCTGCAGGAATTGCTGCTGCGATTTTAGGCCATGGACTTTGGAATGGAACTTCATGGGGCGTAAGTAAACTCCTTGCTGACGTCGATACTCTTTTCTCAGTATTCCTGCAACTTTCTTGGTTGGGAATCATGGTCGCCACCTTGTGGCTGTTTATTCTAAGGTGGCTTCCAAGTATTGTATTGGATGCCCAAGATGGCCCATTTTGATGAATCACTGGGTCATTAATTCAAAAGGGATGCGGATGTCCCAAGAGTACTGATTGGTCGTTCTCACCGTATCCAACAAGGAGAGGAAAACATGAATATCTTTGAGAGTGGACTCAACGCTGGTAACTTGATTGTTACTTCCATTCTCGTAATGGGTCTCCTTTATGTTTCATCAAAAGCGAGAATGCTTGACAAGAAAGGTGCAAATGCAGCTGCGGTATTGGGAATTATTGTCGGTGGATTAGGGCATTGGACTTGGTTGTTAATTCTTCTCGGATTCCTTGTCTGCTCTCACAAAGCCACCAAATGGAGGTTTGAGGAAAAATCAGAACTTGGAATGTGCGAATCCAATGATGGACACCGTGGATGGACCAACGTCGTGGCCAATGGAGCAATCCCTGGCCTGATGTGTGTTTTTGCTTACCTAAGTGGAGATTACGAAGCCTGGATTTGGATGTTCGGAGCCGCCGTGGCCGTTGCTGCATCGGACACCTTTGCAAGCGAAATTGGGTGCATGGACACAAGAGTGCGCATGATCACGACCTTCAAACCATGCCGGCAGGGCGAAAACGGAGGGTTTTCTCCAAATGGACAACTTGCGGCCATCGTTGGCTCATTGGTCGTAGCTGTACTAACACTCGCCGCATGGGCGCTAACCGCTGGAGACGTAGTTCTCAACGAGGGATTACGACTTGGTGGAATTCTTGCGGTGATTGGGTGGCTCGGGTGTCAGATCGACAGTTATCTCGGAGCATTGCTTGAAAACCGAGGATATTTGACCAAGGGTTCTGTCAACGCACTCGCCATCACCGGCGGAGTGCTGATGATGTGGGTTTACAGCGGCATGCCCCTTTGAGGCAATTCCATAGGGCCACTGGATTCTTGAACCGAGACGCTTTGGTCTTACCATGGGGCGAAGGCTATGGGTTCTTGCAGCCGTAGCCCTGATGTTTTCAATATCGATGGTAAATTCTGTTCTCGCTGAGAACGATGAGGTCTTCGATGCAGGTTTTGTTGAATGGAAAATCAACAATCATGAGCGTTTGTACCTTGAGGGTTCAAGCCCTGAAACGGCCGTCCTCCAGCGAGGGCAGACGGATTCTGCCGTCGGAGGATTCACCACAGGAGTCACTCCCAATCCCGTTCCAGTGTTTTCCATTCAAAGCCCTCCTGTGGTTGAACCTGTTGAAGCAGATGTCATGATGGGTGTTTACTTCTCTGTGATCCTTGATGGCGGAGCCGGCCCACAATCGTGTACTCGACAAGCCCCTGCGCCGGGGGAAGTCACGACAACGCTGTTTTACTCCGTGTTTGTGGGAGGCTCTGAAGTCTATACGGATGAAGTATCTCAAATCGTGGACAGAGTCGCTGAAAATGATGCTATGAATTTCTCTGGGGAGATGAAGAACGTATCATTGAACCTTTCACCGGGAGACACCATCGGCCTCAGTCTGGACATCCATCACCAATGCCTTGGAACGCAAGCTCGGGTCCAATGGGGCGGCTTTCAATACAACAGTGGTGGCATCATCATGGAAGGTGTATTTTACGAGCCAGAAGCCAGTATTATTGTCGACGAGTCACGTTTAGCCCACGTAGAACTGAGACATAATCTGCCCTGGGGTCTTGATGACCTTCGTGATGAAAAGTGGGAGATTTGGGGGCCACTTGACAACCGAGAAAAGTCCACTCGGGATGGAGAATTGCTCGTTGAAACGAGTGCTGGACGAATCCGAATGGTTCGGGACCTTGGAGAAAATGAATCGGTTTACACCTGGTCGGGAGCAAAAAAACTGCCCGTTGGAAATTTGAACCTTCAGTTCTGCTTGCGAACCATCGCTGGAGATTTGAACAGTGACTGCCATGCAGAAGGTATTCTGCGTTTTGAGGTAGGTGAAGGCGATGCTGGATTCGCAAGTGCGGGCCTCTTCCTGACCATCACAACATTCCTCGCACTTGCTGGCTACATCATCAATGCCTTTCGAAGTGGATTATTGCTACCGGCACCAATTCTTGCGGCATTATTGGCGCTGGCCTTGTTGATGTTACCCACAATCTTTGAAATTCCGAATTTAGGTGCAGACGCTGTCATTCAACCGACGACAAGGGTCATTGATTCGCCTTTGGTCAACCTGGCTGGTGATGAGATCGGGTTGAGTGAATTGCTTGACGGACACGAGGCTGTTCTGATCGGTGTGGTCCTCCCCGGTTCCGAAAATGGATTAACGCAATCCACTCAACTGAACAAAAGCATCGACCAGCTTGGAGAACGAGTAGCGGTGATTCAACTCGTTACTGGAGAAGATGCGCGAATGAGTGATGTATCATCCCTTAAATCACAATTGAATTCTTCTTGGGACATTTATCTCGACAAAGACGGTCAATTCGCCAAGAGCCTCCCCACTGGGCGTTCTGACGCCATTGTCATCGTAGACCCGGCCATGCACGTAACCTTCTCTCAGCCATCGTCGGCAGCTATGCTGGATATTGTTGAGGCCGTGGACGCCATAGGCTCCGGAGGATCTAAGTCGGCAGCATCTTACTTTGGTCTCATCATTGGACCTGGTATGTTCTTGTTGTTCCTTGCACTTCCACGGGAAGAGTGGACAGTTCCCGAAGAACCGCTTCCCCCTGGACTCCTATGGGCTTCGATTATCGTCTCTTCAGGAGCAGGAATATTGCTCGTCAATCTGCCAGCGCTCATCCTGACGTTGTTGCCCGTAGCCGTGACTGCAAGATTCATTCTTGACATCCTGATGATGGTTTGGATGCTCGAAATGTGTTTCTTCACCGCAAAGCGGGGCTCACCTTATGAGGCCGACGCACTCGGTAAATTGATGCATTCTCTTTTCCCCAAAGCATTCCAGAATTGGCGAGACCCTGTTGACCTCAACAGAGATGTATTGCTCGGTGTTTGGCTCGGGTGGTTTGGTTGGCTCAGTTTCCCCTCACTTTTCCCACAAGGAATTGGAGCAACAGCTCTTCTTGGATTCGGTGGAGCATTCATGGCCTTCGCACTCATGATGCTCTTTGTTTTGACCGGTGGTTTTGTAGTTCTCATGCTTCGTATTGTTTCCTCCTGGGGCGGACCATTCTCTCGCCTCTTTGGAAAGTTTGGCGGAGAAGTATTTGCTCAATTCGTAGGATGGGTGTTGCTCCCTGTGGCCCTTTGGGTGGGAGTTAACACCGCCATCAATGCTTTCGAGCTTGGAATCTTCTGATGAACAGGTGTTATGACCGTTGATGGCGGTCGTCGCCATATGTCAACAAACATTGACCATTGGAGTAAAACCAGTTTTGATTTATTTTGTAAATGCCCTCGAGCGTGGGCTGTGGCCTATGGCAACAAGAAATCCTCCTCAACATCAACAGCGAGTAGAGGAAGACCAACCCACCGACTCTCAGACCTCGCCATCAGGGCCGCTCGCAAAACACTATTGGAAGAATTGAGCGACCTTTACAACAACAAAAGGTGGACTGAACCTTACACATTGCGCCGGATTAAGGCCCATATGGATGAACAGGTGTGGACGCATCGAATTCGCACAGATTCTTTGATTTTAGAAGGTCTCACCGCCCAAATTTCCCACCGACTGAAACGTCTGAGGCAAACTGATCTACTCAAGCCCATATGGGCAAAAGAACCTCGGAGATGGGCCTTCTTTGAGCGAATCAACAGCATTCAAATCGGTGGTTTGAACCTTTACGCAACTCCCGACATCGTCGTTTATCATCAGCATAAGTGGACCCTCTTTCGGCTCAGATTTCAATCAGGCCATACGCTACCAAGCCGAGATCTAGAAGACGCGTTGATGGTACACTGGGCCATGCATCAACGCGGCCTACCCGACAGAGTGGAAGATTTCAGAATTCGAACCCTCACTTGGGTTGGAGGTGAATGGATTCAAGGAGATGTGCAGACCAACTCCAACAGTGTCCGAGATGCATGGATGATGCTTCAACATGATTTGTTGGAGATGAATTGGATGAAACGGTGGATCTCTGCTGACCCAACGATGGAGAGCCTCCCTCTTGCAAGGCGTGAAAGCGATTGTACCGGGTGCAGGTATCGCCCGACCTGCCCAGCATCCAAAGGTTTGAAGAAGGCCAAAAAGGAACAAGAACTCCGCCAAATCAAGGGTTCAAAGGTAGGCGATTAGGTCGTTCAGAACGGCGTCGACATCGCTCGCTTTCGTCACTCCGCTGGCGAGTAAAACGCCATCTGCTCCGAGTTCAAGCGCTGTTGCAACATCCGTTCCATTCTTAACGCCTGCACCACAAAGAACCCTTACAGCAGGGTTGACGGCTTTCACAGCAGCAACCGTGTCGCTAACAATTGCAGGGTCAGCACTTGTGACTGAGATGTCTCCCCCGATAAGTTCCGGAGGTTCTACGGCGATGTACGTTGGCCCTAATTTCGCAAGTGCCTTGGCCTCTTCAACATCGGCTGCGCAAGCACAAACTGGAAAACCTTCTGGCAGCATCTCCAGAAGATTTGCTACATGTTCAATCGATACCTTGTGCTCTGCATGATTGATGAGAGTACCTTGTGCGCCCCGAGAACGTGCGGTTTGTGGTTCAAGCCATCCAGTGAAGCCACCGAGTCCCACTGGGTCAAGATGCTGCGACCAGACTTCAACTGAGGATGAAGCGGCTGACAGCGCATTCAAATCAAATGCAGATACGGCTGCAACAAGGGTAGCTGGGCCCTCACTAAATCGTTCCATTGCTTGAAAAAGGTGTTCGGCAGCCTCGCCTGAAGCACTTGAATAGGTCTTGAAATTCACAACAACCAACGGTTTGGACATAATCATCCGTGAACAATGGAGGATTTGAGGTTTGAGACTTAAATCTACGAAACCAAGCGATTCATTGGTTTTCACTGCGAGGCCATTGGCCGCCATCCAAGACGGTCCCTGATGGAATGACTGAACCATGGTCGACAACAACACCTCTCAACGTACAGTTGGCACCTATGCGGGTGTCTTTTCCAATGAGACAGGCATCAAGGGTACAATCATCGCCAAGGTGGACGCCTGACAAAAGACTGCTCTGGTGAATGCGCCCCGTCCCTAAGTGGCATGATTTTGAAATCATTGAATCCGTAACTGCGGCTGATGAAGGTGCATCCCCTTGTTCGTACCAACTGGATGAACGAACCGTGCCGTGATTAAACCGTTCATGTTCAATGCATGCTTTAGCACCTTGATTCCAAGCAGTAGGAGTTCCTGCATCGATGAAATATCCATCAAAATCTTGCCCGCTAAGCAAGCCCTCTTCGGCCAGTTTTGGAAAGACATCGCGTTCAATGGAATGCTTTCCTTCAGGCATCCAATCAAAGATATCGTCATTGAAAATGTAAGAGCCAGCATTGATGAGATTTGAAAAGACTTCATCGGGTTGAGGCTTTTCCTTAAACCGTGTGATACGGTTATTATCGTCAATACCGACGATTCCAAAACGAGTTGGGTCTTCAACTTCCCAAAGGCCGAGTGTACCGACTGACTCGTTCTTTTTGTGGAGGTCAAGAAGTTCTGATGCGTCCAATGAAGAGATGATGTCCCCGTTAAAGCAGGCAAAGGTACCGCTGACAACGTCGCGACAGTTGCCAAGTGCACCACCCGTCCCCAACGGCTTGTTCTCGGGTACGATACGAACATCAAATGGAACTTCATGTTCGTCAAAATAGGCTTCAATCATATCGACCTTGTAGCCTCCTGCGACAACGACTTCATCCACCAAATCCGAGGGTAGTGAACTCACCACGTGTTCGAGGAGGGTGCGGTCAAGCATGGGCAAAAGTGGCTTCGGGACACTGTTGGTCCATGGACGGAGTCTGGAACCAACACCTCCGGCGAGAACCACGACCTGCATGGCTCGCCGTCCATCCACTATGCTATGAAGGCCGCGGCCCTTATGCCCTCATCGAAAGAGAAAATCGTCGCTTCTTGAATCATCAATGCAGCCCGTCCTCTCCTCAACCGGCTGACGATTCCATCAAAGTATTGAAAGACGGCCTTCCATTGGTTGAGTTTGGAGAGCATTATGAACATTCACGAATATCAAGGAAAAGCCCTACTCAAAGCACATGGCGTACCTGTGCTTGAAGGCGTGCACTGCACCTCTTTGGAAGAGGCGTTGAATGCTTACGACACCCTCGGAAGTAAAGTCGTAGCAGTAAAATCTCAAATCCATGCAGGTGGAAGAGGAAAAGGTACCCTCTACAACCCAGAAAACCGTGAACATGTGATGGACGGAGGCGTGAAAATCGCCTTTTCAAAAGATGAAGTTCAAACCTATGCAAGCAACATCCTTGGAAATATCTTGGTCACCATCCAAACGGGAGATGAAGGAAAGGTCGTCAACAACCTCTATGTTGAGGCTGGATGCGACATTGCCCACGAATATTACCTTGCTATTTTGGTAGACCGTGAAAACAAAGCTGTTCTCATTATGGCCTCGACCGAAGGAGGAATGGATATTGAACACGTCGCTGAAACCACTCCTGAAAAAATACACAAAATATCTGTGGACCCAAACGCGGGCCTCCTCGGCTATCAGAAGCGTGACCTTGGCCTGGACCTCGGACTCCAAGGGGCTGCCTTGAAATCCTTCATGAAATCCTTGACATCAATGTACAACATGTTCGTCAGCAACGATTGCGCCATGGTTGAGATCAACCCCCTAGTGAAAACTGGAAACGACCAAATTGTTGCGTTGGACGCAAAGATTTCCTTCGATGAAAACGCCGAATTCCGTCACAAAGCATGGGACGAACTTCGTGACCTATCCGAAGAAGAAGATGTTGAGATTCGGGCCAAGGAAACTGGACTCTCCTACGTCAAACTCGACGGAAACATAGGATGTCTTGTCAACGGTGCTGGTTTGGCCATGGCTACGATGGACGTCATCAAACTCTACGGAGGAGAACCTGCTAATTTCCTCGACGTAGGTGGCGGCGCAAATGAAGAACAAGTCAAGACAGCCTTCTCAATCATTCTAGAGGACCCGAATGTCAAGGGAATCCTTGTCAACATCTTTGGTGGAATCATGCGTTGTGACATCATCGCAAGAGGCGTGATAGCAGCAACTGAAGCTCTGTCTTTGGACGTACCGTTGGTGGTCCGACTCGCAGGTACAAACGTGGACGAAGGAAAAGCAATCTTAGCCGCATCGGAACTCAACATTCATCCCGCAGATGACCTCGCAGAGGGTGCTCAGCGAATTGTGGAATTGATTGGAGGTGTTGCTTAATGGCTATATGGATTGAAGAGGATGCAAAGGTACTGGTGCAAGGAATCACTGGAAAGCAAGGAATGTTCCATGCTGACAAAATGGTCGAATACGGAACCAACATTGTCGGTGGATGCACTCCTGGGAAAGGTGGGCAAACGGTTGATTTGCAAGGCAAACCCTATCCGGTTTGGAACTCAATGTTCGAAGCGATTGAAGCGACCGATGCAAATGCAACGGTCATTTACGTACCGCCACCGTTTGCTGCAGAAGCCATCATGGAAGCAGCAGATGCTTTTGATACCGTCAAAGGCGAAGGTGTGGTCGTTTGTATCACAGAAGGAATTCCGACACTTGACATGGTCAAAGCCGTTGCTTATGTTGAAAACCGACCTGGAGTTCGCTTAATAGGGCCAAACTGCCCCGGAATCATCACCCCTGGTGAAAGTGGCGGTGCCAAAATTGGAATCATGCCGGGCCACATTCACGCTAAAGGACGAATCGGAATCGTATCGAAATCTGGAACGTTAACCTACGAAGCGGTCGCTCAAACCATGAGCATCGATGAAGGCCAATCCACATGTGTCGGAATCGGCGGAGACCCCATCAATGGAACTGGATTCATCGAATGCCTCGCTGCATTTCAAGCGGACCCACAGACAGCAGCGATCGTTATGATTGGCGAAATCGGAGGGAATGCCGAGCAAGAAGCAGCAGCATGGGCAGCTGAAAACGTCACGAAACCCATCGTTGGATTTGTCGCGGGTGCAACGGCCCCTCCGGGCAAGAGAATGGGCCATGCCGGGGCGATTATCTCGGGTGGAAAAGGAACCGCAGAAGAGAAATTTGAAGCCTTTGAAGCAGCAGGAATCGCTTGTGCAAAGGACCCATCCGAACTTGGAACAGTCCTTCTAGAATCCCTAAAGGCAGCCGGATTACGCTGAGTCAGAGATAAACATCTTTCAGATGAAGGGAATGATGAGAGACGAGGTCTCCATCTCTTGCTTGCTGAAGCAATTGCTTCCCTTCATCACTGTGAACATAAACAGCATGCCCAGGACTTACATGTGCGTTCCATTGCGCCTCAAACCACTTTGCATGTTGTTTCTTTACTGCGAGGCATGAGGGCACCCTGTGATACATGACGAGTTCATTGCGCCCCTTTCGGAGGTACTTGGCCAACATTTCGGGAAGGAGTTTTGACAGGAACGTCTCATCAAAGAATACTGAACTGCGACCAATGATGTATCGTGCATCTTCCAATCCTCCAAAGACCTCACTCAGGGCCTGAGCGAACATATCGGATTCCTCCTGTGTACATCCTTCAATGAAGTAGCGATACCAGCCTCCGCCCCGTTCACCTCCGCCGAGTTTACTTCCACGAGGGAGCAGTCCTGCGTCCCACATAGCATTGGCTACGGCGGTGATAATGGAACGGTTCAATGAAGCGTCAGTCCACGGGTCAGCATGCTTTCCGAATTGGAACCCAAGTCCACCGCCATCTCCTGATGAGCTCGGCTTGAATTCCAACGACTTCCGGGATTCTGCTGAAAAGGGCTCACCTATGCCCCACATCGTTCGAGTCTCTGGGCGTCGGCGTGAGCGTTCAAGCATCTCCTGATTCAGAACTGCCATTCCTTCGTTGATTCCTTCGGGTTGAAGTTCAGTAAAAGCGGCATGGACATGACCCACGCCTTTCTCTATAGAACCATCGTCGCAAACGCCAAAGAGATTGGTGTGCTTCTTACGGAACCGGTCATAATCATCAAATCCCTTGATGAATTCTTCAGCCAAACAAATGACATCCCAATTGTTGGCCACTTTGTTTGGCCATGTCTTGTCAAGGCGCATCGAACGGCCTCGGAGTTGATTGATACTCATGCTCGTCGTTACCGTTGTAAGGTCGATGAGGACATTGATTCGGGATGCATCCCAACCTTCGCCCAACAAGCCACGGGTTCCAATCAAACACTTTGTGAAACCCTCTTGGAAGAATTCCGTAACCATTGTAGAATAATATCGGGGCGCCCAGTCTGCCCCTGAACCGTGAATGTGATGGAATCGCCCCAAGGGTTCATCCCTGAATTCAATGCTGAGTTCGCGTTCAGCGACCCATTGACGGGCTTTGATGAGAAATCGCTCACTTACGTCGTCGTCGATCAAGAGGGTACTGCCCGTCATCAAAACAGGGTCAAGTTGGTCTCCAACTTCGCACTCTACAAGCGCCTTGAATACGCCAATGGCACCACCGGCCTCATCATCATGAATTCCTTCAATGAGGGCAGTAGAAGATGTCTTCTCAAAATCTGTTACGACCACACAACGTAAAGCCGATCCCATTGATTCAAATTCAACCTTCAAAATCTCAGAAAGTGCAGATGTTTTTTCCGCAGCATAAGCGAGAATCCGACTGACAGGTGATGCGCATGGCCGAGCTCCACTTTCAGTGATCTGATATCCAAGCAAGCGAAGCCGGTCAGTCACGTCTTCAGCCAGTTGATGGTCTGCTTCATGTTCGGAACGACGTAGTCCAAACCGTACGTATCGGTCCAACAATGGTCGTAAAAGTACGATCTCCGGTGAGGCTTCGTTAAAGTCGTTAACTCCCACCGCAACCCTCGGAACACCTTTGGGTAAATTCCGTCCGATGCGAGGAAGGTAAGCACGGGCAGCTTGAGAAAAATCGGGAAGGGTTTTGTCAAATTCTCTCCAAGAGAGTACACCTCGTCCGGGAATCGTTTTTGATTCAAGATTTGAAAACAGCCAATCCGGGAACGGTAAGGCTCGAGAAGTATCTTCACGAACTTGGGAGATCTCATCGACAACTGATAAAAATGAACCATCGGCCTCGCTTATGTAAGCCAATTCCTTGGCGGAGGGTCGTACAAAGTAGCACAAATCTTGGTATGGGGCTAAGTTGGAATCACGGACCAATGCAGGTGTTGGGACCTCATAGTCCACATCACCAAGAAGGTCCGAGTAGTGTTGAGCATCTTGTACAGCCTCAGGGTTTGGAGGAGTTGCTGTCAAGCCAAGAATAACAGGATCGTCAAAGGCATCTTTGAGTTCAACCAGGACCTTCCCCCAATGCTCGGTAAGATGGTGGCATTCGTCGAGAATAATGAGGCCGATGTTCGCTTCTTTCAGCCGTTCGATGGCTTTGAGTGAATTCGCATTGAGCCAGGACATGCTACCGCTGACTTCCGACATCGCATCTCTTGCTTTCTTCCGAAACCCTTTCATTTGCTTTTCATAATATGATGTGTTTTTGGCGCTCAAATCCTCAATCCATGCTTGTCCAGAAGCTCTATCGATGGCTTCACCCATTTCCATTAACTTCTCGATCCACAGTTCCGTTGCTGCCGCTTCCAAGTCGTCACCCTTTGTGCGAACCATTGTCAGCGATTGATAGGTAAGGGATGTAAGCAGTCCAGGTACTTGAGAGGACAAAACAACTTCTTCCTCCCTCCCATCCAAATCAAAAAGAGATGTACGGGCCACCCATTGTGCTTGAATTGCAGAATTCGGAGAAAGAACAAGGGTGGGGAGACGGACGAGGTCAGCCCAGACATAGAGGCCGAGTATCGTTTTTCCTGAACCGGGAGGAGCCACAATGTGAAGTTGCTTTTCACCAGCATCAAGTTGCTTTTTGATGATCTCTGACGCAGCAATTTGTGATGGTCGGAGCTTCCCTGAAAATCCGATGTTACCAAATTCTGAGTTTGCCATTTAGGCTCACCCTATCAGCGAGGCGGACCGCGCTTTGGACCACCAGGAGGGCCGCCGCTCTTCTTTGGACCCCCAGGAGGACCGCCGCTCTTCTTTGGACCGGATGGACCGCCGCCCTTCTTTGGACCGCCAGGAGGACCGCCGCTCTTCTTCGGACCGGGTGGACCGCCGCTCTTCTTCGGACCGGGTGGACCGCCGCTCTTCTTCGGACCGGGTGGGCCGCCGCTCTTCTTCGGACCGGGTGGGCCGCCGCTCTTCTTCGGACCGGGTGGACCGCCGCTCTTCTTCGGACCGGGTGGACCGCTGAGGGTCGGGGATGCTTGTGTTTCTGGTTCTTCTTCCTCTTCTTCGAATACTGCGCCGCAATGTGGACATGTTGGATCGCTGTCCTTCACGAGGCCATCGCAAATCTCGCAGGCGAACATATCTTCTTCAGGTTCAGCCCCAATCCTCTCTGTTTTGCCGTCTTTAGAACGGAACATGGACACTGCACACGTCAAATCATACCCTTTGAGTGCAAGTTCGGTTTGAATTGCATGTTCAAAGGCTTGAGTCAAATCCTCAGGGGTATCAAGGACTCTTCCGTCGTCAACATAGGTCACATTTACTTCAAAGAGACCATCATTCAATTTGGTTTGAGGTGCTTCAACTGCAACGCCTCGCTTTCGAGCAACCCGTCGAATGGCCACTTCAGATATGCGACGTAAAAGGGCGTCGTTTGGAGCATCGGCTGATGTTTGACCGATTCCCGCGGCCATGATTTCTGCTGCAGGGTTATTGGCCTCATTCCCACCACGAAGATGAGATGGAAGCTCTCCACCCCCAAGGTTAGCAAGAACACTGGAGGCGGGAGATTGATTCATCGAAAGCCATTGACTTCTGCGTTCATCCTTGACGGCTCGCTCTGCTTCTGCAAGGCGGTTAACCATAGCGTCGGTAGGCGATGCTGCAGGGTTTTGAGCAATTGTTGTCCCTCCGGGATTCATTGGAGACACGTTTCCGTTATTGACTGGAGCTGCCCCACTGGCAATTGATGGCCCACGGGGTAGTGTAGGCATGTCGGAGACGGGCGCCACATTCGAACGTTGTGGTGGTTGCTGTTGTTGAGGAGGGAACTGCGTTGGAGGGAAATTACCTTGCATCGGTTGGTTGGGATATACACCTGGGGGAAGGTTCTGGTTTTGTTGGATTCCTTGAGCCATTCCTTGCAACATGTCTTGGGGTATATGCCCCATTTGATTCAAGTTGTTTTCTTGTTGCATTCGTTGTTCCTGCCCTGAAACTGGGTCAAAGGAACGCTGCGGTGGAAACGGGGGTAAGTTTTGAGAGGGCGGTGGATTGAATCCACCAGCCATGGAATTGTCTTGACGAGAGCCGCATTCAGGGCAAAACATACTGTCATCGGGGATGACCACTGCACATGAGCCGCAATTCACACGTTCCCCTCCTAGGCCTACGCTTGGGCGACCCTTCCTAAAGGATTCCGACAAATCCCCCTTCTTTGCGTCGTTCCTTCGGCATCTCCGGACGATGCACATTCACTTTCAAACACATACGTTCATTCGCAAGAGCGGGGTGCATTGGAAAGAGGGGAGCACATGTCAGTCTTGATCAATCCAAAAATCAACAATTTGCTCGAGACAACCTCCCGTTCTTTTTATCCAACATTGAAATACCTGCCCAAGAAGATTCGTGGACAAATTGGTTTGTTGTACCTTCTCGCACGGGTTGCAGATACCATTGCCGACTCCAAACACGGCGAAACTGAGGTGCTATTGGACCTCCTCGGAAAGTACAATGACGTAGCCCAAGGTCGTTCCATGACACTTCCCGACTTCACAGAACTTGCAAGCATACAGGCCAACGAGCATGAGGCAAAACTCCTCCTGAGTGTTGACGATGTTGTTGAAGGACTCAAGGACCATGGCGAAGCAGACCAACAACGAATCCTGTCCTGCTTGGACATCATCATTGGGGGGCAAGTATTGGACCTACAGCGGTTCGGAATTGCGAACGAAGGCGGCACGATATCTTCGCTAACGAATGACGCCGAGTTGGACGATTACGCATTCCGAGTTGCCGGATGTGTCGGCGTATTTTGGACTGAAATGTCACTAGCCCACCTCATGAAACTGCCTCCAAAAGAGGAGAAGGTTTTTCGTGAAAAAGGAGTGCGTTTCGGAAAGGCATTGCAGATGATTAATATCCTGAGAGACATACCAGAAGACCTTCGTTTTGGGAGGTGCTACATCCCGTCTGAAACACTGTCAAGGCACGATCTCAAACCAGAGGACCTGATGGATGAAAAAAACTTGGAATCATTCCGCCCCGTCTATGACGCCTATCTGGATTTGACCAACGAGCATCTTGAGGCAGCAATTGATTACATACGAATGATTCCTGAAACACAATTTCGCCTCAAGGCATCAACAATGCTACCGGTATTGATTGGCCAGCGAACGGTTACACTCCTCAGAACGGGCAACATCCTCAATTCAGACGAACGGATTAAAGTGACTCGAGATGAAATGAAAACCTACGCCAAGAAGTTGCTCCGAGCACTTTTCATACCCGGGGGCGTTCGCCGGCTCCTCGAGAAAAACAAAGATAACTAATACTCTATAGAAAATAACTCGCTGAGTGACTAATTACTCACATTTGATTTTTTGAGCCTTATTATTTGCACCTCAAAGAGGAGGTCTCATAAACAAGCGGCGCGAGGGGGCAACGGTTAGGATGCTAGAACGACGGAAACCGCTCGACCTCCTCTTCCCCCTCAAGGGAAACGCTTCAACCCGAAGCGGTGAGGAAGAAGTCCAGCATCCGGGAACCCTTGACCGATTGCGCGCCGGTGTCACACTGGCCCGTGATGCTGTGAAAGCAGTAAGCCTAACAGCAATGGAAGCCCTGCGGGAAGGAGCATCATACATCGGAATTGTCGGAGAAAAGAACGAACTCGTTGACCCGTTTGAACACCTTGACGCTCCGATTTGGTCAGAACGACCCCCTGCAGAACTCCTCAAACTCGCATACGGCTACTGCGAAGAGTTGACCATGAGGGAGGCTGGAAACTTCTACCATTCGTTCAAGTACCTCCCAGACGAACAACGAATGTCAATGTGTGCCATCTATGCATTCTGCCGCCGTGCAGATGACATTGCAGATGGCGACTGGGCAGACCGGTTCCCTGGAAGCCAAGGCGAAATGGATCCCGAAGCAGTATCCTACCGTAGCGAACTTGAGGCGTTGCAAAATCAGGGAACCATTCTCGATCAAGACGCATACCTCAACAAAATCACACAATTGTTTTTCTTCCGAAAGAAACTCTCCACCTGCTACAATGAGGTCTATTCCACCGACCCAGTATTCCTTGCGCTAAAGGACACCGTTGGCCGATACAGCATTCAACGAGATGTGTTCGATGATTTAATTTCGGGAATGGAGGACGACCTTTACAACAACCGATACAGGAGTTTTGATGAACTCTACATCTATTGTTACAGAGTTGCTTCCGTTGTCGGACTCATGTGCATAGAAATCTACGGATATGAAGACCCACGGGCAAGGAAATTTGCAGAATCGTGGGGTATTTTCATGCAACTCACCAACGTTCTGCGTGATGTTGGCGAAGACATTCAACGAGACCGAGTCTACCTGCCTTTGAATGAGTTGGAACGCAATGGCATGACAGAGGCCGAACTTGATGGTAAGATCGTCCTCAACAAACATTGGGAGCCTTACGTCCGCAGCTATGCAGCACGAGCCAGAACTTACTTGGAAGAGGCAAGACAACTGCTGCCTCTTCTCCCACGAAGGTCGCGATATTCACCCGCCGCTATGATTGCGTTTTACGACAAGATTCTCCGACAAATTGAGAAGCAACAAGGAGACGTATTCACCAAGCGAGTAAAACTCAACAAGGTGCAGAAAATATCACTTGCCGCTGCTGTATATCTTCGCCACCGATTCCTCCCTTCCTTCTTGGACCCGGTGTGGGGCGCTCTAGCCCGTGTCGGGATCTTGCCTTCAGTTTGAACTACTGAAGAGCACCGACGAACCACACGTTCAAAACACGGGCCATCTTGCTAGGAGCATGGCCACGTTTGAATCACTGCAGTGGCTAAGCCGATTTCTAAAAGAGACTCCAGGCGACTCTGAAGTTGGGGGGAAGTCTCGTCAAGTCCCCAATGCATGTTGGTCACGAGTCCATCCATCCCCTCCTCCATCGCCTCAACTCCAGATGTGGTCGGAGGAGATGGGGTTCAAATTGGGACTTGCGCGACCGGATGGGCGTGTTTTGGGAGGCGAAATAACGACGCCAGGAATGGACCCCTACGCTCAACGTTACGGAGGACATCAATTCGGCTCTTGGGCGAACCAACTTGGCGATGGTAGGGCCATTACATTGGGAGAAATCCAGTTGGCCGATGAGGTCGTAGAATTGCAACTCAAAGGAGCAGGCCACACACCTTACTCGCGTTTTGCTGATGGTAAAGCTGTCCTTCGCTCGTCACTTCGCGAGTTCCTTTGCAGCGAAGCAATGCATCACCTTGGCGTACCAACCACCCGAGCACTCTCTTTGGTTACCACAGGAGAACAAGTGGTTCGTGACGTCCTTTACAACGGCAACCCAGCCCCTGAGGCCGGAGCGGTCGTATGCCGAGTAGCCCCCAGCTTTCTTCGGTTTGGAAGTTACCAAATCCATACGGCGAACGGTGACCTTGAGACACTGAAAGAACTCGTCCGTCATACCCTGAAGAACCACTTTCCAAATCATTCTGGAGACGATGATGCGGGTCTGATTGCCTGGCTAACACATGTTGCTGAGCAAACAGCGGAAATGATTTCGCATTGGATGCGGGTTGGATTTGTCCACGGGGTCATGAACACGGACAACATGTCCATTCACGGATTGACCATCGATTACGGCCCCTATGGCTGGTTGGAAGATTACAACCCTGGGTGGACACCCAATACAACCGACGCAGGAAGAAGCAGATATTGCTACGGCCAACAGCCCCAAATTGGAGCATGGAATGTTGCTCGACTTCTCGAAGCGATGGTGCCAATGATGGATGAACCAGAACGCCTCCACGAAGTGTTGGAAACGTATACCTCTAAATTTGAACAACTCCACAACACCATGTGGGCTAACAAACTCGGCCTTGACCTATGGAACGATGAGGATGAAGCATTAATTCGTGACTTGAATGCTTTACTGCAAAGAGTTGAAACGGACATGACGATCTTCTTCCGCCTCCTCTGTTTCATTGAACGGCCATCAGTTGAACTTCTGGAGGAGGCATTCTACGAACCTTCAACAATTCCACGAGATGATTGGGATGAATGGCTTCTGCGCTGGTGGGAGCGGGCAAACAACACCCCAGATCGAACCACAATGCTTCAGAACAATCCAAAATACGTATTGAGAAATTGGATGGCACAACTTGCGATTGATGCTGCAGACAATGGAAACTTCTCCATTGCAGAGGAACTCTATTTAGTACTCAAAAAACCATACTCCGAGCAACCTCAGTACGAATCCAAGTGGTTCCAAAAGCGCCCAGAGTGGGCTCGACATCGCGTTGGTTGTTCGATGCTCTCGTGCTCAAGTTGAAACACGTCCGCTTAGGAGGTGGAAGCCGAAATCAAACGGTACGGGTGAAGGCTTGGATCCCTGTGATGTAACGGCCAAGTATGAGATTGTGGATGTCATGGGTCCCTTCGTAGGTTTTAACCGACTCAAGGTTGGCCATGTGTCGCATGATTGGATATTCGTCAAGGATTCCGTTTGCCCCATGAATATCACGAGACACGCGCGCTATTTCCAATGCGATGTCAACGTTGTTCATTTTCGCCAATGAGATTTGTTCTGGGAACCAAGTTCCATCGTCTTTCTTTTTACCGAGATGATAAGCAAGAAGTTGCCCTTTCGTGATTTCCCTCAGCATCCATGCAAGTTTGTTTTGAATCAGTTGATACGATGCAATGGGGTGGTCGAATTGAATCCGAGTAAGAGCATAGGTTTTCGAACTGTGGAAGCAAGCCATGGCCGAGCCAAGAGCGCCCCATGAGATTCCGTATCGAGCGTTGTTCAAGCATGAGAACGGCCCACGAAGACCTTTGACATCCGGTAGCATTCGGTCCTTTGGAATTTTACAATCCTGGAATACGAGTTCGCTGGTTACGCTTGCTTTCAAAGAGTGCTTCCCTTTCATTTCAGGAGCTGTGAATCCTTCGTCACCCTTTTCGACAATAAAGCCACGAATGACTCCGTCAAGTTTCGCCCAAACCACAGCGACGTCTGCAATGGTTCCGTTGGTGATCCACATCTTGGCCCCGTTGAGAAGGTAATGGTCGCCTTTGTCCTCAGCCTTGGTAATCATGTCACCAGGGTTTGAACCATAGTCGGGTTCGGTGAGTCCGAAGCACCCAACCCATTCGCCTGATGCCATCTTTGGGAGGTAATACTCTTTCTGCTCTTCACTTCCGAAATCCCAGATAGGATACATGGCAAGAGACCCCTGAACGGAGGCAAAGGAACGCAGTCCACTGTCTCCCCGTTCTAGTTCTTGACAGATGAGCCCGTATGCAACATAGGAGAGACCAGGGCATCCATAGCCTTTGAGTGGGGCGCCGAGAACACCCATTTCACCAAGGGCTACCCGCCATTCGTCCAGAAACACACCGTCTTCGCAGGCTTGCTCGATTTTTGGAATGACCTCTTCGTCCACCCACTCGCGAACTAAATCCCGAATCATGATTTCTTCTTCGGTCAGCAGGCTTTCTATATCGTAGAAATCTAGTCCTTCAAACGGCTCCATGGCTGTCTCCCTCAAACTCATGGCTACGCGCGTGCTTCATCAACATAACCCTTGAGCCGTGAAGGATTACTTACTTTTATTCTTGGGAAAACGCCATGCTTTGTATTTGCGTTGGAGCCAAGGGCTGTTCATGTAAACAAGACCAAGGATGACACCCGGAACCGAAACCGCCACCGCCCCGAGCACGAGGACTGTCATGATGTTTCCATCCACTTCTTCCAGGAGCGGAGAAAAGGCAATGATGTTGCCAAATTCAGTCACCATGAAACCTTCGTGCATGCCGTTTTCCCAAACCACACTCATCGTCCTACCAGCAATTACAGAATCCCACTCAGCGGCATCTTCCGCCATGAGGACCGTGAACGCTTCGCTGGTTTGTGGCTCATGCCGAATCAGCGAAAATGGAGCCATGTGGACAAGACTGGTTCCACCGTGCCCCACAGTTACATCGGTTTGTTCGCCAGAGGATAAATCAAACATCAATGTTGGTTCCCCGTAAGATTGACTGGCATCAATTGTATTGATGCGGAGAGCTTTGCTACGGAGCCCACTTGCAAAGGCAACGCATTCATTCAATACAGAATCTGAACATTCAACGCCGACCCAAGTTTCGGTTGTCGTTCCTGACATCCAGGTCAACTTGTGATCTCTGTCGATGACTGCAATACCGTCTTCAAGGCTAGAAGCAAAGCATACGTTGTAATTGGGATTCGGGTGACAGGAAATATCTGTGATTCGGCTGGTACTGGTGGAATTAAGAGATTGGAATCCGATATGCTCGGCAAACTTCCAGAGCATTCCATCCTCAGAACCAACGTAGGCATAGTCCCCTCCGGAACGCCAATCAACTGCTGAAAGGTCGTAACCCATCACTGAAAAGGAATCGTTGACGAACGTGATTCCATGGTCGTATGTATCGTAACGAAGAGCAAGGCCTTCATCTCCCATCATCAGTGCTGTGTTTCCACGAGGATGCCATGCAACATCCTGCACCGTGGACGTTCGCCCTGTTAACAATTCAATGTCCTTTGAGCGGTCATCAGCACCGGTTGCAGAAAGAAGTCGCGCATAACCCTGGGCACCTGCAATAAGAACTGAAGCCCCGTCAGGAGAAACTTCGCCTACTTTGATTCCCAAATCTGTTTCGCCCAAGACGCCAGCATCGCTCAGCTTAATTCGCGTAACCGCTTCTGCTGAAACCGTAGGGATGAGAAACAAAAAAAGAACGAAAAGTGCAAACTTGCGTACGCCCATACCTCCACCCACTGGCCCATCTATGAAAATCTCTCCGACGAGGTAGGCACCCTCACTACCGCCTGATTTCAGCAACTCGGACGGTGATGCTTATGTCAAAAGGGTGCTTCGCCAAACCATGGAGCGATTTGCTGTTAAGAGAGGCGTGCAAAAGACGATGGGCGGAAATGCAGGGTTAGCGAAACTCGCAACCCAATATTTTGAAGACATCAATGTAGACGCAGATGGCGTATTTACTGGCTCATACGGGATTTTGGTCATGGTCCAAGGCTCCTTTGACTCAACCGGCAAACTTGCCGTTGATGTTGAACAACTCAAAGGAAGCGCTCTTGGCGAATTCTTAGAAGGAGAAAACGGTCGTGAGATGGCCATGGAATCCCGTCGAAGGTGGTCTGGATTTTTGGACGACGCCACAGGATATTCTGCAAAACAACGTGGAGACAAGGCTAAGGAGGAAGCAAAGAAGTTCTCAAAGGCTAAATCCGCTATCAAAATGGCTCACAAGGCTATGGAATTGATGGATGTCTCCCCGGAAACTCAGACCAAGGCCCACGAACTCATCGAAAAGTTGCAAGGCATGATCGATGCAGAGACTCCTCCGTCAGAAGGACAAGTCAAGAAACTGAACGACCTCTTCTGAGGGTGATTCCATGACGGCTGAGAATCCATTGGATGCTTTTAGCGAACGGATTCCTGCCATCGATGAATTGTCTCCGGACAAGAAAGACCGACTCGGGTTGATGGTCGGTCATGTTGACGAAGTTGTGGGACTGGAACACCTTGTGAAATGTTTGACCGAGGGAACTTCGAGGTCAGGAGATGACGTAGTACAATGCTACGTTGGTTTTGAGCCAAGTGGAAAGGCTCACATCGGTTGGAAAGTTCTTTCCTTGCAGTTGCGTAGAATGCTTGACGCTGATACAAATGTGTTGATCTTCCTCGCCGACTGGCACGCATGGGTGAACGATAAATTCGGGGGCGACATGGAGGCGATCCAAACCACAGCCAGCTACATGGAAGATACATTCAGAGCCCTTCTTGGTAATCCACCCGAAGGAACAGGCCCTGGACAGCTCCAATTCAAGTGGGCTAGCGAAGTGATGGAATCCAGTGAATACTGGGCCCGAGTATTGCGCTGTTCTAAGGGAGCCACACTTGCGATGGTCCGCAAGACGTTTACCATCATGGGCAGAGATGAAGCATCCTCTGACCACGACCTTTCCAAATTCTACTATCCCGCCATGCAGGCTGCAGATATTTTTGAGATGAACATCGACATTGCGATTGGAGGGATGGACCAACGAAAAGCCCACATGTTCATGAGAGATGTCGCCTCAAAATACGGGTGGGAAAAAGCGACCTGCTTGCACACACCCATCATTTCCTCACTCAAAGCCTCGGGCAGTCGAATGGAATCGTTTGATCATAAAATGTCAAAATCCGACCCATCAGGCTCATTGCTCCTTCACGACACCCACGAACGGATCCGTAAGAAAATGCGAAAGGCTTACTTGGACCCAGAAGACCAACAATCGCCCGTTTACGAACTCGCAGAATACATTGTATTACCTGAATTTGGTGAAATCGTAGTGACCCCTGACCCTCGGTTTGGAGAACCAAGCACCTGGACCACCCTTGAAGCGTTCAAAGAAGCCGTCACCAACGGCACCTTGCATCCCCTGGATGCGAAATTTGGAGTTGCGGACGGACTTGCTAAAGGGTTGGAATCAGTTGAAGCCTACTTCGAGGGGAACCCCGAAACCCTTGATGCCGTCACTGCCCTCATGCAAGGATAAACTTACTTACCCTCTACAATCGGCAACGGTTCAACACTGATGACGTCGATTGAAAGCAAACGACGCGTGTCTTTCGCAAAGTTCCGGGTTGGAATAGGTTGTACTCTGAGAATGCCGTTAATACGCATGAAGGATGAACTCTCGATGTCTCCAACCAAGTCATCAGCCAGCGTGCCGATGAGTTCGAATTTTGTTGAGCACTGAAGGAGATGGTATTCTTTATTGTAACTGATCTGCCTCATCGAAATATCCTGGACGTCCTCATAATAGCACTCGTCGGTCAACATGCGGAAATTGGGCCGCGGATAAAAATGAGTCAATGGGATGCCTTTTGTCTCAATTCCTTCAATCGATTTTTGAAGACAGATGCGGCATACATTTGGACTCTCACGTTCTCGTGCTCTGCGTTGCTCAACGATTGTTGAGGTCCCACAATCCTTGCACTTGTAGATGGCAGACTTTAGCCAACCGTATGGATGGGACACGTGGGCTATTTTCACATCAACTGAGAGAAGTTTGTCCCGGTCGCGCATCCGTAGTTCGTCCATGGTTCGATGGTAATTCGTACTCAAATTTACAACTCGGACAATCGGCCGGGTCAGGACTCCATTTTGGTCAAATTGTTCTTTCAGTACTTTATCCCCCATTGAGAGCGTTCTGGCTGGATTCAAATGGAATTCCGTTTTGAGAACATTGTCCTTTGACATGACATCGTGTTGAACTTCAAATCCAAACACGTTCATCTCAAGGCCTTCCAAGTTCTTAATTTCAGGCAAATACTCCTCCTCAAACAATGTTCGCCATGCTGCGAGGACTTGCTGGTCTTTCTCACCGAGGTCAATGGGGTCGTCTGCTGACATGGAATTTTACCCCTATGTTGAGGGTTCATAATCTTGGCGGGTTAACCCGTAACTTCGTGGGCTTAAATCAGCCACCTTCATCTCATATGCAGTGGTGACAAGGTTCATGAATTGGATGCCGGTGGTTCATCCATCCGTACACGGAGGAGTGACCCATATGCCAAACATTGTTGTCCTTGTAAAGCAAGTCCCAGATACCAACGCCAAGATAGCCATCAACGGCCAAACCGTTGATTTATCAGCCGTGAAAATGGTCATGAGCCCGTACGATGAATTCGCCCTCGAGACTGCCTTACTCCACAAGGAAGCCGCCGGTGGAGAGGTAACAGCCCTCACGGTAGGTGGACCCTCTGCGGAGAAAATTCTCAAGGATGCAAAAGCCATGGGCGTAGACAACATTGTTCGAATTGAATCATCCGATTCAATGGACACCAATGCTCTACAAACCGTACTTAAGGAAGCCATTTCAGGCCTTGGTGCAGAAGTGGTTTACTGCGGTAAATCCGCAGCCGACACAGGCGCTGGCTCAACCGGACCCGGTGTTGCAGAACGCCTCGGATGGTCCTCTGCCTCGAACGTAATCTCTGCAAGTTTCGATGGCGGTCTTTCGGTCACATCTCCTGGCAAAGGCGGCAACGTCCGCCTCAGCGTCCCCCTACCCGCAGTTGTATCGTGTGACAAGGGAAGTTTCAAAGTTCGAAAAGCCAACATTAAGGGCATCATGCAAGCCAAGAAGGCTGCTGTTGATGTTCGTGCAATTGAAGCCCCTCCTTCCACCGCTACCGTGGTGAACCAATCCCTTCCTCCCGCTAAACCTGCAGGAAAGTCCTACCAGGGCGGCGAGGCTGCCGCTGAAGTAGCACAACTGCTCCGGGACGAGGCCAACGTACTGTGAAGTGATACCATGAGTGAAACGATTGTAATTGCAGAAATGAACAACAACACCATCCACCCGAGCACTGCTGAACTTGTCGCAGCTGCTTGTGCACTTGGAGCAGAACCAACCCTCGTCGTGCCGTGCACCGACGCTGGAGCAGCAGATAGCGCCGCTTCTTGGGCCGGAATATCGAGCTTGATTGCGGCCAAATCCACAGCCTTCGAAAATTATGATGCTGCTGGATGGGCATCTGCATTGGATGCAGTCATGCCTCAAGGAACCATCGTGACCGGAGCATCGCCTCAATCCAAAGATCTCGCAGCCCGCATCGCGGCTCGCCGAAACCTTCCGGTCGTACAAGACGTGGTGAAGATTGATGGAAATCAGGTAACCTCTCCAGTCTACTCTGGAAAAGCCATGCAAACCGTAGCACTCGGCAGTGCAAGCGTAGTTTCTGTTCGCTTCAATGTGTTCGCACCCGTCCAAGAAGGAGGACAAAACAGCGTTTCTGTTGTTGACACAACTGGAGATGTTGCAACCTCCGTCCAAGAGTTCATGGCTCGTGCATCTGAACGCCTCGACGTATCCGAAGCAAATATTGTCATCTCAGGCGGACGAGGTATGGGTTCACCTGACAACTTCAGTCACCTTGAAGCCGTTGCAGACACCATTGGGGCTGCAGTCGGAGCATCACGCGCTGCAGTCGATACATGGGAAGCGATCCCCCACTCAATGCAGGTCGGTCAGACAGGAAAAACAGTCAACCCTAACCTCTACATCGCAGTCGGCATCTCTGGAGCCATCCAACACCTCGCTGGAATGCGTTCCTCCCGTTACATTGTCGCCATCAACAAAGATGCTGACGCACCGATTTTCAAGCACGCTGATTACGGAATTGTTGCGACCTGGGAGGAGGCACTTCCAGTTTTACAAGCTCAGTTCCAGTCAATGATGGGCTGATCAGGCGTACTTGCCAAAGCCGTACACGCCACTTCCAGCCTGGTCGCCAACGAACGGGTTCGATGCGCGTTCTTGACCAATTGTCGTCAAAGGCCCGTGTCCTGGATGGACGACTGTATCCAAATCTAACGGCCACAATTGCGTGTGGATTGAGGATGCGAGCAGGTCAAAATCTCCCCCTGAATGGGGAATGTCCGTTCTGCCTACTGAACCAGCAAACAGCGTATCTCCAACAAAAACATGATTCGCCTCATCGTTCACTTCGATAAGCAAGCAACAGCCACCAAGTGTATGCCCGGGTGTATGGAGTACCTGAAGAGCAATTGAGCCAAAAGAGTGCCATTGTGATGCAACTAAGGCGTGGTCCGCTTCGGCTGGCTCCGGCAATTGGAGTCCATAACGCATCCCCGATTTTTTCGCCAATGTTTGCAGCATTGTATCGTCAGGATGTAGAAACCAATCAACGCCATAATGGGCCTTGAGGACTGGAATGAAACCGCTGTGGTCAAAGTGCGCATGTGTGTTGACCAAAGCAACGACTTTTCGCTTTGGTATTCCTGCATCAGAGGCTTCTTCCAACGTGCTGGGGCCGGTTGACCAATCAGGGCCGTTTCCCGAAAAAGACTCGATCCAATCGATCAGACGTTGGGGTTCATCACCACCGTCGATAATGATGGTATCACCTGTTTTTGAATCAGTAACCACCGAACAACGCATTTGAAGCGGCCCAACAAAGAAATTCTCGATCCAAGGATTCGTAAGGGCCATAGCCTATCGGAGAAGGAGGTCCTTCATGAGGTTGAGCCTTCCAGAACAGTAACTGTAAGACGGTCGGAGGTCCATCCACCCTGCTGGTCGACCACACGAAGCTCAAAGGAATGAACGCCGAGCGACACTTTCAACCGAACTTGAGAAGTTGTAGCAATTTCTCTTCCTGAGCCTTCAATCCACGACCATGATTTAACTTGTTGATGAGGGTCGAACGTTCCGTTACCGTTCAACAAAACGATGCAGGTTCCATCATCATCTGCCGTTAGACGTTGATCGTCGCCAGCGGAAGCTTGTGGCTTGAGGATTTCATCATGGTGAGATGAGAGCGCCTCGAACAATTCATCTTCATCTTCTTGCATCAACATTGATTCCGTAGGATTGTTGAGCGCATCGAGCAAATCGGCATCATCGGTCAATGCTGAAGGACGGGCACCCTTGGGAGATGTTCGTTCGTCGCCCATTGCGTTGAGGAGGAGATCAAGTTCCTCCGTGTCCGCTATTTGGTCGTTCATTAAATCCCGTTCGGAATCGGTAAGAAGGGCAAGGACATCATCATCATTTCCACTGTAAAGTTCTTCTGCATTCAATTCAACATGACCGGGTGTTATCGTAAACCAAAGTGACAATTCCGTAGGGTCCATCTCAGTGGGTTCTTCCTTAAGGTCGATGCATCCGATGGGTTCTGCGTCGGTGTAATCGTTTTGGTCATCTCCTGCAAAGTACAGACGTTGCCGTTCACGGTCTGCATGAAGCCATTGAGCCATTCCCTGGTGCTCAACTTTCCAAACAGGGCCGTCAAGTTCTTGTCCATGAATGAAGAACCAAGAACTCGCTGCAACCGTTCCCCTCGAGTATACCAATGAAAATATGGGGTGCTGAGTTTCTAAAACGAGCTGCATGGAACCGTCTTCTTGGAGGTGATGGACTTCTCCATTATCAAACCCTAAATAAGAGCCTGCATCTCCTATGCAGGATGTAAGTAAACGCATACGTAATTCCTGACGGTGAATAAGTTGGCCTTCTGACCACAATTCAAGCTCTATGGCCTCTTCATCTCCTGCAACCAGAGCGTGCCCCTCACGGGTCAAGAAAAAATTACCTTTTTTGGTCAAACCCATTCCAGTGATTCGTTCTCCTATGCTCCCACGCATGGGCCTAGACCACACAACAGCATCCTCATTGAGGCAATGGACCGAACCGTTTTGCTGAGCGATGTAAATATGGTCATCCGACACCTCCATCTTGATGATGTCTTCAAATCCGAATTTGGAGGACAGTGAGGCTGCAGAAGGTTCGCTTTTCATAGAAAGGAGTTGCCCAAGACCGTCCAAAATCACCAGCGATTGGCCCCAAGGGGTGCACTGCACAACCCCTGCGTCAACGCTTTTTTCCTGCGAGACACTTCCGTCGAGGTCATGAAATACAATCCCGTCGATTTCATCACCCACAATCCATTGATTGCGGAAAAACTGGAGGGAGGAAACATCGTTTAAATGCTCAAACGTTGAGGTCACCCGGCATTGTCCATCCTCATCAAGCACGGCGAGATGCACTCGTCTTTTACCCTCAACCCATGCAAGATGCGAGGTCGCTTCATCGAACATGAGATGGCTTACCTTCCCCTCGGATTCAACCAATCGGTAAGCATCATGTGTGAAGACCATAGAGGTCGCTGAACTGCACTGTAAAAAAGGCCTCGCCCGTATTGAGCATTCGCACGGTGTCAGATTTCTTCGTCGTTGTGAAGATCAATGACGGCATCGTCATCATGCGATTGATTCTTGGCTGAATCGTTTCGCGCAACATCGAGTCGGTCAAGATACGCTTCATCGATGTCTCCTGTGACGTAATTACCGTCAAAACAACTTGAGTCGAAACGGTCAATTCCTGCCTTGTCATTCCAAGTTACATCGACCAAGTCCTCCAATGTCTGGTAAAACAAGCGGTCGGCACCGATCACTTCACCAATCTCTGAAACCGTTTTCCCATCTGCAATGAATTCGTTCACTGCTGGCATGTCAATTCCGTAGACGTTTGGATGGCGTACCGGTGGGGCTGCTGATGCAAAGTAGACTTTAGCGGCACCAACTTCACGAGCCATTTCGATGATTTGGGCACTTGTGGTTCCACGAACGATTGAATCATCGACGAGAAGAACATTTTTCCCCTTAAATTCGTGCTCAATAGCGTTCAATTTGCGACGTACTGATTTCTCACGCAATGCTTGACCAGGCATGATAAATGTCCGCCCAACGTAACGGTTTTTGACAAATCCTTCACGGTAAGGAAGGTCCAGAGCATTAGCCATTTGCAAGGCTGCAATTCTCCCAGAGTCGGGAATTGGAATGACGGCATCGATGTCATGGTCTGGCCACTCTTCAAGAAGACGTTCTGCAAGTCGTTGGCCTTGATTGAGTCGGGCCTGATACACTGAAATTCCGTCGATGACAGAGTCTGGTCGTGCGAAGTAAACGAATTCAAAGATACAGGGCGAATAGGAGCGCTTTGGAGCGCATTGACGGGTGAAAAGATGACCCGATGAACTGATGAAAACCGCTTCTCCAGGGGCAACATCCCGAATCACTTCAAAACCAAGAGCCGTCAAAGCAACCGATTCACTCGCAACCATGTACTCTTCATCTCCCTCAACTTCACGCTTTCCGTAGACAAGAGGACGAATACCGTTTGGGTCGCGAAAAGCCAAGATCCCGTAACCCGAGATGACGGAGATGCAGGCATAGCCACCTCTTACGTGTTCGTGAAGAGCAGAAACTGCTCCAAAAATGGTCTCGATGTTGATGTGAGGGTTGCCCTCAATTTTGAGTGCACGGGAGCGATGCCCAATTTCAACAGCCAGCATGTTCAGCAACAATTCAGAATCGCTTGTGGTGTTGATATGCCGCATGTACTCATCACGGAGCATGACAGCCAGTTCGTCGGCATTGGTCAAGTTCCCGTTGTGTGCAAGAGCGATACCGTAAGGTGAATTGACATAGAATGGCTGGGCTTCGGCTCGAGACGATGAACCCGCTGTTGGATACCTTACGTGGCCAATTCCAACGTTGCCTTGAAGCCTCATCATGTGGCGTTTGAAAAAGATGTCCGAAACCAATCCGTTGGATTTTCGAAGGCGGAAGTTGCTTTCGTAATCCGTAACAATTCCAGCGGCATCTTGCCCGCGGTGTTGCAATACGGTTAGACCGTCATAGAGCAATTGATTGACATGGAATCCTTGCCGACCAACTAGACCGATTATGCCGCACATGGTGTCGCCTCATCGCTACTAAGCCTTGCCTGCTTCTTATCGTTGCGATTGATTCGCAAGAGTCAAGCCTTAGGACGGTGGGACTTCTTGGACCAGTTGAACTTGCGAATTCGTGCAGTTTCGCCGTATCCACACGACGAACACACCTTCTTTTGCTTGTGATATGCGTTGCGGCCACAGCGGCGGCAACGCAGGTGAGTGGTCTTCTGACGCTTTCCCATTGACGGTGTACCCTTCGACATTTAACCACCCTGTGGAGCAGTCCACCGACCTCTTCCTTATGAAATCAACGGCAGACCATCTGGAGGAAGAATCACTCTTCTTCTCTAAAGATATGCTGCCTAGCGGGGCTGTTCATGAGAGAGGCAAAGGAGATACCCCCCACGATGAGGGTGCTGATGGAGACGGCAATGAGCGTGGTCGAGAAGCGGATGATGTTCGACAGTACCTGTGCTCGAATGGAACCGTTAGCTTCCATGAGCAAATCACCTTGAGAAAGGAACATGAAGGAAACCATGACGCCAACAAGGGCTGCTCCAAGCATACCCAGCAAAGGTGCGACTGGACGCTTACGCTTATCACCGTAAACAAAGAGGGAAAAGAGCAGAACAAAGGAGGCCAAGGTGTAGGATGTGAGAAGCGAGTTACCAAAACGGACGAAGGCACCGTTCGTCACGTGACCGTAGAGCACAAGCGCAATCCCGCAAAGAAGCAACGGGAAGAACAAGAAACTAGCACCCAATACCACGAGGCTGGCCCGAGGTTTTTGTTCATTCATCCGAGGAACCTCCCTCTGTATGAGTTGCTATAATTCCTGCTGCATGAATGAGTTCATCGTCGGTGGGTGCCGGCAATCGGGAGGGCTCTGGAAGTTGAGATTCGTAGAAAGCAATGACAAAGGCAAACACCAAGATGGCCAAACTGAACCCTACCAGCATACCGAAAACATCGGCGCCCGCAAGCCAAAATTCATGAGCAAATCGTTCAGCATCGACATGGGGTCCATCAAATGCAAAGCCCATGATGACCAAGCTTACCATCATCACCAAAACTACGGTGAGCAGACGCTGCTCTTGGATCCGATTTACACCCACCTGACGGGTCAACATTATCGCTCCAGCGGCCAGTCCGGTTGAGACAAGGAGCGTCGTACTCCAGAAAATGAACCAATAGCCGTTGACATCGCTTGGATAGGTTGGAGTCAAAACCCACCAGTGCATCCCCTCAAACCAAAGAACGCCGAGCATGATCATGACAATTCCACTTCGACGCTCGGATGAGGAAAGGCGACCGACTGGAACGTTGCCCGAAAAAGAGAGATTGTAGATGCCGACTGCAAGAAGCGCCGTAGGCCCGACTATACTTCCAATGAAATGCCCAAAACTGCTCGACGGGGAGAACGGGATGGTCCAAGGCGTGAGCAATATTGAGAGAAGGCCAACTCCAGCAAAAATTTGTCCGGCGCGCTTGACCGTCCTTGCCTTTGCAAAGAGGAACATCAACGCCCCCATGACAATGACGGCCCCCGGCGCCCAGAAGAAAAAGAAGGCCTGTACCGTCTCTTCCATGCCATACCCAGTGCGAAAAACCTTATGAAGAATCCCTTGAGCATTTACGCAGTGAGCCGATTATTCACAGAAACGATGTCGGCAGCCATAAATACCCGACCTCTGTGGGCTGACTGCTTAGGTGTTACATATGGTAAAGCGACCCCGACAAGTCAAGCGCTACAGTCCTTCTGCTGGTAAGCATACCATGCACACCGTTGAGCGCGTCAAGAAGCGACGTGCCTCCGAACTTCGCTGGGGTCAGCGCCGTTTCCGCCGCGTCATGGCTGGATACCGTGGTTTCCCACGTCCAAAACCTGACGGTCGTGAAAAGCCAACCAAGCGAGTCAATATTCTCTACCGATGCACCGAGACAGGCAAAGCCCACTATGCTCCCTGCAAGCGTGCTAAGAAATTCGAATTGGTTGACAAGTGAGGTGTAAAAGATGACAGACAGTTTCCTAAAAGTTAGTTGCCGTGATTGCGGTAACGAGTCAACGATCTTTTCCCGAGCCACCACCGCTATTGCATGCGATGTGTGCAGTGCAACCTTGACCAAACCCTCTGGCGGAAAGGCAGAGTTGGTCGGATGCACCGTTGTTGAAGCGCTTGAATGAGGAGGCTGAGCCTCCCATGAGTACCAATCCCGTCGCACCTCCAGACGAAGGTGAACTTGTTGTTGCCACGGTCAAGAATGTGAAACAAAACGGGGCCTACGTTGACCTTGATGAATTCCCCGGAATTGAAGGATTTATTTTCATTGGGGAAATCGCCAGCGGTTGGGTCAAAAACATACGAGGATTTGTTCGTGAAGGTCAACGGTTGATTTGCAAGGTAATGCGAACTCGAAAGGACGGCAGTTCTCTCGAACTTTCTCTCAAATCTGTTTCAGAAGAACGACGACGTGCTCGCCTCCAAGAATGGAAAAACGAGCAAAGAGCTCATCAACTTCTCAAAGTTCTTGGCGAAAAGGTATCTTGGAGTCCTGAACAAACCCAAGAACAAGGTCATGAACTCATTGATGCGTTTGGTACACTTTACGCAGCCTTTGAAGAAGCAGCGATGCAAGAAGGTGGACTTACGAACGCTGGATTTGAAGGTGACTGGATCGCTCCATTCATTGAAATCGCGATTGAAAACATCATCCCTCCCTTTGTTGAACTCCGGGGTATTTTGACCCTAAGCATCAACAATACACAAGGCGTTACCGTCATCCGAGAAGCACTTCTTTCTGCTGAATCATTGTCCAATGCTGAAGAAGAAACTGAAGTCAAGTGTTACTATGACGGAGCCCCTTCCTATCGCCTTGAACTCAAAGCACCAGATTTCAAAATTGCTGAATCCCTTTGGGACCAAGCAACACGTTCGGTCATCGACCATATGGTGGCCGCGGGTGGAGAAGCAAACGCACAACGAGAGTGAATACCATGGTCCGACAAATCCTACAACAGTGCCTAACATGCCAAGCCTTTGGTCTCAGTACGACTTGCCCTCAATGTGGAGAGCGAGCTCAAGCCGCTGCCCCACTCAAGTGGTCCCCTGAAGACCACAGAGCCTCCCTGCGCCGCAAGATGAACGGTGTAGAAGAATCCACATGGAGTGAATCCCTTCCAACACTACCACCGTTGAAGGCCATGATCAACACCGCTGAAGAGGAGTGATACGGCGACGGGGCCCAGGCCCCAAACCCCTTCGGGAGCCGTCATCCTTTACTCAAACATTATAACGCGTATTGGCTCGTTCGCGAGTTCATGACCTTGAGAATTGAATGGAGAAACGGCTCATCCTCTATCGGCACTGATGAAGTGATGTTGCTTGCCTTCCCAGGAGTAGGCAACATCGGGAAGGTCGCCATTGAGAGTTTGTGGAAACTAAACCCAACCAATGTTATTGCTCGACTCCATCCCTCTGGACTTCCACCTCTCGCAAAATTGGATGTGGATGGATTGCTTTCTCCACCTCACCTCACCCTTTCACGAGTACAAACTGAAAGCGGGTCAAGCTTGCTAACGCTTACCGGCCCTTCACAGCCAAATGACTCGAGTGCCCAAAGCCAAATGGCGGAAGAGTTGATGTTGTTTTTCCAAGAACAGGGCGTCAGCAATGTGATTGTCCTTGCCGGAATGGCGGACTCCCCAGAACGAAAAGATACATTCATGATCGCAAGTTCTGCGAACCATAGGATCGAAATGGAATCATTGGGCGTAGATGTCCGCAGAGATGAACCAAAAGCAGGAGCCATCGGCGTTGCTGCCTTGATCGCATCGATGGGACCGCTGTTTGGATTAAACACGAGTTGCGCCATTTCCACCACAGTAGGTGCAAGCGGCGACATACTTGCATCTCAGAGAATGATTGAACACCTTGACCGTTGGTTCTCGCTTGGATTGAATCTCCCTCAAGAAGGAAATGAATGGCTCAAGCGACGCTTAGAAGAAATGGCTCCGAAGAAGAAAATGGACCTCGTAGCCGAGATGTCATCATCCCATGATGCGTTCTATATGTAATCAAACTTCAATCCAAACATCAATTGTTGCGGACAAGAGCGCCGAGAGAGGGATTTGAACCCCCGCGTCCAAGGGACAGTGGATTTCGAATCCACCGCAATACCGGGCTATGCGACCTCGGCTCTATCACAGGCCTTTAGCGCGACCGTCATAAGCATGATGATGCCTCGGTGTTCCATGGAAGTACGGTTTCATGGAAGGGACGTCGAAATTTCAAGTTCGTTTGCAACAGGGACGACGGTTCGTGAAGCATTGCTAGCATCAAAGATTCTCCCCTCAATGGTCATTGTGAGTTATGAGGGGACTGTTTTGCCCCATTCTACTCGGTTAAACCAAGATATTGAATTGCTTGTCACAACCATTTCTTCAGGAGGTTGAACGCTCAACCCGTTCAATGATTTGAAGACGTGATTGCTTCGAATAATCCCCACGAACCTCAGTGGCCCAGGCATCAAGACCAAGATTCGCAAGAACGACGATGTCACCGACTTCAACCATTCCGAATTGGTTGTTCCAATCGTCAAACCAACCTTCAACCTTCATGGCCCCAGTATGGTCCATCAACATCAAACCTCGGCGGCGCCAAGTCTTGCCGTTCCGACCCACTCCACTCTTTTCGTAGGTGTAGACAATTCGCCCCCCCACGTTCCTTCGTGCGTTGTAAGCCATAAGGTCATGAGATTCTTCTGCCGGAGAATCATCCAGAACAACACGAGCAAATGGGTCGATCTTCAGAACGATTTCTCCTTTCCAATTTGTTGAAAAGATTGCATCCTCGACGAGAACTTCATCTCCCTTCTTGAGACCTTCAGGCCACGTGTTCCCACCATCACGATGCTCGTGAGAAATGATGTTGACGTTTGCAAAATAGTGCCCTTGCTGAATGACGATTTTAGGTGGTTTCCCTCCAGTGGGAACGCTCACACTAAACAGCTCTCCACGAATGCTAGCACGAGGGTTTAACGAGCCTATTTCATCGATCCGAGTCATTCCCGAGAATCCAGGCAATTGAAGGGTTTCAGGTAGCGGTGCTTCGTCAGAACCCCCACCGGCAGGACATACTTCTTGCCAATCGCAACGGTCACAACGAACCATGCGTGGTGGGTCTTTGGGCTCCCCCCCAGGCGCAAAACCTCGCATTGGTGCAGGCTCGGGTGGGCAATCCTCCCGAACTGGCTGTTCTTGTTTTAGTTCAACCCACATGTCTTGGAGCTCTTCTTCCATCTGTTTCAATTCCTCAAGAGAAGGAACATCGATGTGCTTGATTGACGGGTGGCCCAAATACCAGATTTGCAAAGAGCCAACGGTTTCAGAGCGCCCATGAGTGATGTACCAAAGCATTGCATACATACGAAGTTGACGAACATAATCTCCGGAGCGATCGTTCGCTCCAAGACTGGCTTTCAAATCCACAATGGTCACTGCACCATCCCAACTGTAGACAAGGTCGTATTCTCCTTGGAACCAGTGGTCAGGGTGAATGGCGTTCATGGAAAACTTAGCAGCGTCTGGGTCAACAAACCAGGGGCGAGAGCGTTCCCATGATTCCAACCAACTCGGGTCCCCTGAAGCAGCGAATGGGTGTCCGCTGGAAAATGAAGCGAAAGAGAAGCCGTCCGGAGCCGGCCATTGAGGGCGTTCTCCGTCCCGCCAAGACTGCAGGCCAGGGCCACCTTTTTCGTTAAAGCAACGTTCCACTTCATCAATGTGGAAGCGAAGCCCCGCTTTGGTCATCTCAAGACATCGGTTCGTGTCAACGCTTTTCCAGTCACCTGCTCTACGATCATCCCCTTGCCATTCAAGCCTCACCCGCTCTAAAGCAACCGGAAGATGTTGTTCACATCGGGCCATAGCCCATTCGAGTAGCGCTTCTTTGGATTGAGGAACATCACCTTCAGGTAACGGCATGAGCATCTGAGAAGGCCAACCACCGGATGTTTCACGGTCAGGGAGGCCGTCCTCGTCAAGTGGTGATGGGTCATGCGCATCTGCAGGAGCAGAGGCATGAATCAGTACAGGAGATTCTCTTAACACACGGCAGACGGCTTCTTCTACGGCACGACCGACAAAGAGAACTGGAATCTGGGGCATTCTAAAACGCAAGACTTTCTCATAATACCATAAGCGAGGGCAGGCTTTGTAGGTGTTGACTTGACTTGCAGAGAGTCGGGAATACGGCCCAACTGTGTCAGTGGTTGCATCTGCGAGTTGGACGGGCATAGAGGTAAACCTGTGCCTACCCCTTTTCAATTCTCATGCAAGGCTCCCTGCCTCTTCATCGTAGGAAAGTTGGCTCCATTCGAGTTTTCCTGGAGTCAATTCTCAACTGAAGTAACCCAGACCGCCAGCCGATTTCTACACCGGTCATGGCGACCAACGAACCGGGTTTCAAATTCAAAATTCGCTGATTGATGCTGTTCCCAAAGGCTACAACTTCCGCAACATGAGAGCCATCCCATAGCATGAACGCCACCATGCTCCAAGGTTTCCCATCAATTCTACGGCCACTCCGCTTTCGAATGGACAAAACATACCCCTTGACATTGGCCCTTGTTCGTAAGAGACCAAGGCGAGTGACTTCTATTGAATCGGGTTTTTTCAATTCATCAACAGCGATAATTTCAGTGCCTTTGTCGACGTAAAGCCTCGGTTGGTCTCGCCAAACTCCAGGCAAGGCATTGTGAACAAGAACGTTGTTTTGTTCAATTTCATGAAGGTTTGGAAACGAACCGGGTTCGCTTTCCTCGAGGGCGATGTGCTGAGTTCCTCCGACCAAAACTGCACCGAGAACCGGTTCAGAGAAGTGATTGGGCAAGGGCCCCCATGCACCAGAAAGCGTTCCCTTGACAGACACTCTCCCCTGAATACTCGACAGAGGAGCATAAGGCGAAGAAATGGACGGGAGAGAGAGTTCTGAGATCCAATGAAGGGATTCGTGAAGGTTCCATTCGGAAGATTCGTTTCGAGAAACCTGGCACCAAAAGCAACCCGCCGCCTCTCCTGAGCAAGCGGATTCCGGTGAACTGGGAAAGGCTACAACACCTTCGCCTAGACCTTGCATGGCCCGATGTTGCTCTTGATAAAAATCGGTAAGGGATTCAATCTCATCTTCGCTAGGCGGAGCATACTGAACCCGCTCGGGACCGGAAAGGTACCACCCCTCCATACCGTCCACTCGTTGCCCATCGTGGGTTTGAGACCAAAGCCAGGAATAAAACCGCAGTTGATGCTCAAGAGATGAAGCAAACGAAGATTCTGATGACCCTGATTTGATGTCGATAATTCGAATTGTGCCGTCCCAACGCAGTACAAGGTCCAATTCACCGGATGCCCAACCGTCGGGACTGTAGAGGCGCTGCGGTTGATGCACTCGGGGGTCTTTGACCCATGGCCGTGCACATTCCCATGCCTCATTCCAGGTCACGGGCTCACCTTGGCCGGCCCATGTCGCAGATTGTTTAATGTCCCACTGCCTCAATTCCACATCAGGTACTTTTTCTGAACGAGGAAAGATTGGAACGGTTCCCCACGATGGCTCAGGTACGGAAAAGGGCTGATTTCCACTTCTTCGTGTTTCCAGATAGGGACCTCCGTCCGCTTCGAAACATCGGCCCACTTCTTCCAAAAACAACAGAAAGCCGCCCCGAATCCGGTCAACAAAGGTTTCAACGGCTACATCATCCCACGAAGCGCCGTCCTCCGTCCACAAACTTTCATTCCAATCGCTCTGCCCTTCATCATGGGCTTTCTTTGCCTGAGATACGATATGGGGCTCAGCCCAGGCGAGCAGTTCTTCCTTGGAATTAAGGAGCGGTGGGTGCATCATAAACAATTCACACAACGCATCTTCAAGCACAATTCCGGCCACCTGTGAAGGTCGAAGCGGTCCGTGTAAACCGACTTGATAAGCCAAAAACCACTGTTTTTGACAACGCAGGTACGTGGTCAGAGCACTCGCTGAAAGGCGATTTCTTGAGCGTCCAAGAGGTCCACCGAGTGGAGGCTGACCTACCGGCATGAGAACACCTCGGGCAACATGCCCATCAACAGTATGTTTCCCTCATGCATCGTAAGAATAGTAATCACCAACGTTACGTTGTTCACGATCCTTCCTGCTCTCGCCTTTGTTAATTCGAGGTCGTCGCGAATCGTGGTCTCTTCGGAAGGTCACATTCACGCTTGACAAAAAGCGATTCATGCCTTCACGGAGGTCATAGGGTCCAGTTGCCGTTCCATGGACACCTCCTTCACCTTCAAAGACCAAGAGCGAATCTGAAACAATGTCAATGAAATATACATCGTGGTCGATGACGAAGGCTGACTTTTCATTGGCTTCCATGGTTCTTCGAATGGCTTTAGCGGCCTCCATCCTTGCATTTGCGTCCAAATGTGCCGAGGGCTCATCCAAGAGATAGAGGTCTGCATCCCTTCCCAAACATATGGCGATGGAAACAGCTTGGCGTTCCCCACCGGATAGTTTCTTGACGCGCTTTGGCAGTAATTGGTCGACACCCAAAGCCCGAATGACGTTCACATTGAATTCACCACTGCGCCATCTTGGACCGAGTTCGCTGTCGAGCCAGAGTTGAACAGAGCCGTCAATATCGACATCGATGTGCTGAGGTTTGTATGAAATTTTGGCATCAGCCGTCACCCAACCTCCATCGTATTCGTGTTCTCCTGCGAGAAGTTTGATCATTGTCGATTTACCCGTGCCGTTGGGGCCAACAACGCCGACCACTTCTGAACGATGGACTGCACCATCCCCCGAAGTAAGTTTAAACTCACCAAGTGTTTTCTCAAGGCCACCCCAACTTACGACCGGAGTTCCAATTTCAGCACTTCGATCTCGATGACGAAGGAACTTGATGGGTTTATCTCGAATCCGTACGTTCTCTTCTGGAAGGAAACCATCGAGATAAGAATTGATGGCTTGACGGGTTGAGCGAGCAGGAGTAAAGATTCCGAAAGCTCCCTTTTTCCCGTAAACAATGTGAACAAGGTCTGCAAGAACATCAAGAACTGCTAAATCGTGCTCAATTACGATGACACGCTTTGCTTCGGAAAGTTTTTGGATGATCCGAACGATTCGCATTCTCTCGTGGATATCCAAGTAAGATGACGGTTCATCAAAGAAATATACGTCAACATCACGAAGTATGGTTGCACAGATAGCCATGCGCTGCAATTCACCTCCTGACAGTTGCTGTATGGTCCGGTCAAGAAGATGGTCAATCCCCAAATCCTCAGTGGTTTCTCTCATGATGTTGCGTTCATCAACTTTCATTAACAGGTCGCGAACAGTTCCTTTGACTCGTTTTGGGAGACGGTCAACGTTCTGTGGTTTGACTGCAACCCGAATCTTATCAGCTTGGACGGCGATGAAGAAATCTCGCAATTCCCCTCTTGGAAGCGATTCAATCACGGAATCCCACTGGGGCTCAGTATCCATCCAATCCCCTAAGTTTGGGATGGTTCGTCCGGAAAGTGCGTTTATTGCAGTAGATTTGCCCATCCCGTTTGGCCCGAGGATTCCAACAACGCTTTCTTTTGAGGGCGTAGGCAAGCGAAACAAGCGAAATCCATTCATTGAGAATCGGTGAATCATATCGGATTCCAATTCACTCGGTAGATTCTCGATGATCAGCGCATCGTGAGGGCATTTGTTAATGCAAATACCACAGCCGATACAAAGGCTCTCAGAAATATGAGGCTTTCCGGTTTTGTCGTCGAGGATGATGCACTCTTGTCCATTACGAACAGGAGGGCAGAAATCGTGGCACTCATCGTTGCACTTCTTCGGTTGACAATTGTCTTCCTTCAAAACTGCGACTCGCACATCATCCCTCCTATGCTTTGCTTCTTGGCTAACGTATTTTGAATGACCGTTGAAAAAGCGGCCATGCCGCTCGCTTTCAGCGATTGGTTACGGCTTCAAATGAGACCCTTTAGGTGCTCATGTCCACGGATAAGGCGGACGGTACAGGGCGTAGGGAACTTCATGCTCGCCTTTCGAAGTGCATCTCGTGCAGCGAGATAATGCTCAGGGTGAACTTGAATTGAGATCACACGTTGTCCACGCTTAACACGAGCTGCTGTTCCGACATTCTTTCCGAAAGCGCAACGCATTCCTTGGGACACACGGTCAGCACCTGCACCAGTAGCCTGCTTGTTTTCACGCAGGATGTGGTGAGGGAAGGTGTGGATTCGCAGAGAGTATCCTTGAGTTCCTGCTTCCTTACGGATGGTGGAGTTGGATACAACACGGGCCGCTTCTAGAGCAGTGTGACGGATTTGGACGTCGTTATCAGAGCGCAATTCGATAACGACTGGGAACTGCCCAGTTTCAGCAGCAACACGGTTTCCAACGTGATATTGGTGAATACGGTTGTTTGGGACACCGCCAATGTACTTACGACGGGTGTAAGCGGGACCTTTCAATCGGCGATACATTACTGCTGGTTTCCGTGCCATACATATGCCTCCAAGCATTCCTGCGACCGATGCTCCCCTTATGATATCTCCGCATTGGATGTTCTGACGCCCGTTGACGACATTCTGTCCCATCTGATGAATAAAAGCCTTCATGGACTGATGGCCCTACCGACATGCATGGCGAGCAAGTTGAAGGCACTCTTAGAAGAAGAGTCCGAACACCAATGGCTTGCAATTGGAGTCTTCTTCGTATTCATTCTGGTTGGCGCTTTTGCCATCGGAGGTACTGAACACTTTGTCGGTGACCAACTCACGCCGATTACAGCCCAACACGCTGGAGCAATGGTGATGGACATTGAATACTCCCCTACCAACGACTCTTACACGGCCCTTGTTTATGCGCCCAGTGTTGGATATCAGATGTTCACCGAACACCCTAGCGATAATTCAGCGACTGCAATCTATGACGCCGATGCTGTTGACGAAGGGCGGAATGTATCGTTCCTCAAATCAATGCAAGATGGGCATGTCATGCTTTCGATCGAAAACAACGAACTGATCGAACTTAATTCAAGGACCAAAACCACCTATGTGTATTCTGACCAAAACGGTTCATTTGCGATTTATGATGCAGCAGAGGATGAGAGTGGAAACCTCCTTCTCCTCACCAAAGAAGGTCAAGAAACCTCATTTAGAGGAACGGCTGGACTCTACCCTACTGCTCCGATGTCGATGACATCAGGAATTCGATGGGATCATGTTGAAGCACATTCTCCGGGACTTTGGATCGGAATTGGAACACACACCACGACATCTGGGGCAGATGGTTCAAGCCCCGCCAGCCCTGACCCAACCCCAGCAATTGGGTGGATCACGTGGGATGGTGGCAATCAAACACCCGTTATGGACCGAGTCAAAACCTTCCCCAATGGCCTCTTCCACTCCATTCAATCGGCATCCGATGGAATCATTATCGGCGGAACCCATTCCAGTATTCACGTGAACGCAGGAGGCGATTACCAAGAAATCGATGCTCCATGCGCCATTGCTGTGGCCGACCAAGAGGGTTCGGTTTGGTTCATCGGCGAAGCAGGAAGCACAACCATAAGCCAATGGACCGGTGGAGAATTGAGGGTCCACCTCTTGAGCAAACCCGTTCCGATTTCAGTCAGCGTTGGTGGCTCACAAGGAGACTTTGTCCACTTCCATGGCATGAACGCAATCGGTGAGCCGTCTCAGTGGTCGATTGATATCCAGGCAAACGGTTCTATAGAGAACGGGCGAGGTTTCCTAAACCTGCTCTTCATCATGGCCGGAACCTTCCTTCTGGCCTCAATGGCTTGGTCAGCGTTCAACAAAATGCGAGAATTTTGATCGGCCCAATTTCGCATCACTGAAGTTGCTAAAATACACCGTATTCTCAAAGCAAAGCGAGAACCTTCATGTGCCCTCGTCAACTTCCTCCGCATCTAGCGTAAGCAATGGAGGTGGGTGGCATGGCGAAAAGAGGGATGATGGACCAGTTCTTTGACATCAAAGAAGAGCACCCCGATACCATTCTGTTCTTTCGAATGGGTGATTTTTATGAATTGTTTCATGAAGACGCCGTCGTAGCGGCGGAGGTCTTGGGCCTTGCATTAACTTCCCGCGACAAGAACTCGGAGAACCCAATCCCCATGGCTGGATTCCCCTGGCATGGACTAGAAGACCATCTTCGAACCATGCTGCGAGCTGGGCACAAGGTGACCGTTGCTGAACAAGAAGACACATTGCGAGAAGGTGCAAAACTCCTCGAACGTGTTGTTACACGTGTCTTTACGCCAGGAAGTTTGTATGAAGAAGGGCTCCTTGAGAGCGAAGAGCGATCCCTCCTTGCGGCAACCGTGCTTGACAACAATACCGTTGGCCTCTGTATCCTTGATGCATCTACCGGCCAAGCATGGGCCAGCAGTCATGAAGGAGCAGATCGGTTTGTTCGCTTGATGGACGAACTGCAACGATGGAATCCAACGGAGTGGGTGCTCCCTCCGAAAGATGCTGATCACCCCGAATTGGGCCGGATTTTCCTTAACCTTCACGGCGTCATGATAAGCCAGCACAAGAGTTCCAAGCAGCGAAGCAAAGAACGCTTGACTAAGATGCTCAATGTTGCAGACCTCGGCCATGTGGATATGGACCACGCCCCCATGGCGCTTTCCGCAACAGGACTTGCCGCTGACTATCTCGCCACGGTTCATATCCAAGACGAGGTCCCGATTCGTGACGTTGAAATCGTAGAAGAAAAGGGGCATCTACTGCTTGACCAAACCACCCTAAGGAATCTGGAACTCACTTCGACACTTGCTGGCGAATATGATGGTAGTTTGCTATCAACCCTTAACCGATGCAGAACCGCAATGGGGCGAAGATTGCTGAAAACTTGGATCCTCCATCCTCTTGCGTCATTAAGCGCCATTGACGCTCGTCATCAATCCGTTGCATCCTTGTCCCGTTCAGCTCGTAGGCTTGATGGATTGAGGCAGTCTTTGAACGGCATGCGAGATATGGAACGACTTTCCACGCAATTGTCCTACAGCCGCAGCAATGCTCGAGATGTCCTCGCTACTGCGCTTGCCCTGGAGCGAATGCCTGCAGTGATGCAATGGTGTCAAGACGCTGATGACCCTCTGCTCAAACACCTCAGTTCGGAATTGGACCAATTGTCGGAAATGGCGGTACTGATTCGTGGCACACTCAAGGATGAATTGCCTCTCGGATTGAGAGATGGTTCCCTTTTTAGGGAAGGAGTCGATCAAGAAATTGACCGATTGAGAGAAGTCACATCGCAAGGGAAAGCATGGTTCACCCAACTAGAAGCAGATTTGAGAGTCCAACTGGAAATTCCATCCCTCAAAGTTCGAATGAATCGCCAAATTGGATGGTTCATAGAAGTCACCAAATCACACGAAGAAAAGATACCAACTGACTGGCGCCGTAAGCAACAGATGACCAACGGGTCGCGGTACACGACTGAAGAGCTCATCGGACGGGATGACCTTCTCTTAGGGGCAGATTCAAAACTTAAAGAACTGGAGTATCGGAAATTCCTGGAATTGCGCTCATTTTGCATTCAACACGCCCCTGCACTAGCAGAAATCGCACGTAAAGTGGCTTCGGTTGATGTATTGCAATGCTTCGCTTCAGTGAGTCGAGAGCGAGGTTGGACCCGCCCGGAAATGGTTGAGCAAACCTCGCTGAAACTTGAAGGTGCTCGGCATCCCGTTCTTGAAACGCAATCTGGTTTCGTACCAAATGACTTCAAAATGGATTCAAAGCGAAAGTTCTTGTTGATCACCGGGCCCAATATGGGCGGGAAATCAACCTACCTCCGTACTGCTGCACTTACCACCATCCTCGCGCAATCAGGGTGTTTTGTCCCCGCAAAGAAAGCGAAAATCGGACTGGTTGACAGAGTGTTCACCCGTGTTGGGGCCAGTGACGACCTCAAAAGAGGCCGTTCAACCTTCATGATGGAAATGATTGAAGTGGCTCATATCCTCAAACGTGCAACAGAAAAATCCTTGATACTTCTCGATGAAATTGGCCGAGGCACCTCAACATTTGATGGACTTTCAATCGCTTGGTCCGTTACGGAAGACCTCTGTGAGCGAGTGGGGTCAAGAACTCTTTTCGCCACCCATTACCATCAGTTGATCGGACTTGAAGGGCAGGTAAAGGGGCTCAACAATGTCCATGTGCAAGTTGCAAGCACAGAAAGTGGACTCAAATTCCTCCACACCGTTGCCGACGGGCCTTGTGACGAATCGTATGGGGTTCAGGTTGCCGCGCTCGCAGGGTTACCCAGGAATGTAGTTGAACGGGCCACAGACCTTCTTGCGTTTTTGGAACAACAAGCCCAAGGGGCAAAGGCTGGTGAACAGGGTACGCCTCAATCGAGAGACCACGGTCAAGCAAGTTTGATGGGATATTTCGCCGCAGCGGCCATGTCGACCTCAGAGCCTGCCGGAGAACGACCACTTCCGGATTACATTGAAACCATCCTGAACATGTTGAATACGACCAACATCGATGAATTATCACCGAGGCAAGCACTCGAAGCACTCTATAGCCTGAAATCAACGATGGAGGACGCCTCATGAAACCGAGTCGCATTGTTCAACTCGATGACACTACCATCGGCCATATTGCTGCGGGTGAAGTCGTTGAACGGCCTGCCCAAGTGGTCAAAGAATTGATTGAAAACAGTCTTGATGCCGAGGCCACAGAGATTACAATTACCGTTGAACGAGGTGGCTTTGACAGACTCGTTGTAGAAGATAACGGTTCTGGGATTCATCCCGATGACCTTCCAAAGGCCCTTGATCGACATGCGACTTCAAAGTTACGATCAAAGAAGGATTTGGCTGAGATCAATTCGCTTGGATTTAGAGGCGAGGCTCTTGCCAGTATCGGCATGGTAGCCCGATTAGAAATTTCAAGTAAGCCTCCGGCCATGGAAGGCGCTACCATCGTCATGGAGGATGGAATCAAATCTAAACTCGAGCCGGTTGGAATGGCCGTTGGTACGAGAATAAGCGTTGAACATTTGTTCCAAAACACTCCAGCAAGGCTTGCATTCCAACGAAGGGCTGAGACGGAAACATCACGGATTGTTGACGTTGTCGTCAGCCATGCCCTGGCCCACCCTGAGGCAGCGTTTCACCTCAAGAGCGAGAGTAGAAGTCTACTCAATGTCCCGTCTACAGAAGACATGATGGACCGTTTGTATGACATTCTTGGAAGTCAAGCTAACGAAATGCTACCACTGGAAGAACCCATAGAAGATCATGGTGCCCCCGGTGATGAACGCTGGTCTGGGTGGATCAGTACACCTGACATTACCCGCGGAAAAGGCGATGACATCCATGTCCTCATCAACGGTAGACCCGTTGCAGCGGGGCCGTTCTTACAAGCAGTTCGCCGCGGATACAAAACTCGACTTATGCAGGGAAGGCACCCTTTGGCGGTACTCAACCTCACATGCCCACCGGGGGAAGTTGATGTGAACGTCCATCCAACCAAACGTGAAGTTCGACTTCGTCATTCTTGGCGCGTTCTCGAGCGGCTTGAACGGTGCATCGCTCATTCTTTAGAATCGATTCCAACTCAACCCGATGCCACCGGGGGCATCCCCGAATTAAGGGGTCTTTCCGGCGGGAAAAATGTCAAGTCGGTTGAAACTTACTTAAGGCCAAGGGAGGAAGAGGCTACACCTGACGCAGCCATACAACAAGCGGCTGGAATCGCTGAACTTACTCCAGCTCCATCGCCAGCATTACGAAGTGCTCCACCGGCATGGGCGATTGCAGCAGGGCAACAACTGGCTTTGACCGGAGAGAAGGCTGAAGAAGCACCGGCTAAGGAGAAACTGCGCCCAGTGTCGCAATCTCCACTCGGGCAAACGCTGCTTCCCACCAACGAAGGAAAACCAATTGCGCCTGCGCTTTCCCCAGCAGAACGGACGTTGCATCGGCATGCAGGAAAGGGAGCACAGCAATCTCCGAGCGAAGAGGCTCCCCTTGAGGGTGTACTGAATGACCTTCCCGCCATGGAACCTCTTGCACAGTTCGCCAACTCGTATATTTTGGTTCAAGCCGAAGAAGAACTTCTGCTGATCGACCAGCATGCACTCCACGAGCGTATTCGATTCGAACGTTTACGCAACTCCGGTCAATCTTGGGAACCCCAATCACGTCTTGAGGCTTTGAATTTGAACCTTGATGCCAGACAATCTGCCGTCGTTGATGCAAATAAAACGCGCCTTCATGAATTGGGTTTTCACCTTGAACGGACCGACGATTCATGGTATCTTACCGCATCCCCCCAATTAATTGCGGGTGAAGAAATCCGCCCCTTTTTCCTGGATGTATTGCAAGACATCTCTGGTGACGAGGGGCCGTTAGCCACGATCGAAGCCAAAAAAGACCACATCGCTTTCATGAACGCTTGCCGAGGTGCGGTCAAAGCCAACCAATCACTCACGCTTCCAGAAATGAGGCGCCTATTGGAAGACATGCGAAGGATTCCAAATCCATGGGCTTGCGTTCATGGCCGACCGACATCACTACGAATTCCTATCGACTCGTTGGACCATCACTTTGGCCGGCATGGCTAATCATTCCGGCTGGTACAGGAAGGACTCTATGGCTACGCCAGCATCCCTCCACCGAGACACTGCTTGTGGGTCTGCGACACCATGAAGGCCATCGCCTTCTATCGTAACCTGGCCCTCACAACCCAATGCCAGAACAAGTGCAGTCATCTGCAGCCTGTGATCTTCATGAGTTAAAACAAGAGATTCAGGCGTGGAGATTCGTTGTCCTCCCGGCACCTCAAGTCCATCTTCTTGTGTCGTACAGGTCAACCCAAACTGTTCAAGGAGTTCTCTGGTTTTTGTGATCCTATTGCTCTCTTTGTAAGCCGCATGTGCGGCACCGACAATTCGACCACCTTCTCCGAGAGCCATCATTGCGGCAACTGGGGTGATCAAATCGTTGCTATCGCGAAGGTCAAGATTTTCATGACGACCTTCCGAGTTCGGTTGAACCGTATTTCCATCGACAACAAAGCCAAGCAGGTCCGCATGTTCAAGAAGAATTTCGTGACCCAAACCATCCTCTAGCAAAGGCATCTCGTCAAAGGTTACTGGAATGTTGAGTACTTTGGCGGCAAGGAAGCCGAATGAGGAGAGGGACATGTCCTTAGGAACCGTAATTTCATCATGTTGTGACCGAGGAATCCAAGGTTCAAACTGGTCAGGTAAAGCGTCTCCAAAAGGAGCACCAAATTCCCTGCACAAACGAAGGGTAAGTTCGGCATGGCGTTTGGAAACAGGGCTGCCTTTGTACACCACATTCACCGGTGCTGGAGAAGCAGGAGAAGCAAGCATCCACGAGGTTGCTGGTTGACTTGAGGTACTGACATCGATGGTCATGGATTTGGTTTGAGTCCATGGACCCTCCGCCAGTAATGGGAGGCCTTCTTCAAGGTGGCCAAACGAGCAAGAAACTCCCAATTCAGTCATAGTTTGTGTCATTGAGCCGTGTGGGCGTGCCCTCAAGGAAGCATCACCGTCCAGCATCACAGGGCGGCTAAATCGGGATGAGAGCGCCATCAAAATACGAAGTGCCGTCCCAGAGTTTCCGGCGTGAAGGACGCTTACTGGATGCTTGAAACCTTTGGGCCCGACGCCGTGAACTCGCCAGGCCACCGTTGCTTCATGGGGGAGGAAGTCCGCATTCGGCGGGTGGGTTAGGACGGTCCCCTCAGCATCTAAATCCTCAAACGCCACTCCCATTTGAGTCAAGCACCTTCGCATTGAGATCGCATCTGCGCCAGCGTTCTCCATACCGAGCAACGTGACCGTTTGTTCTGCTTGAGCAGAAAGAGCCATCAAGCGAATAGCATGGCTCTTTGAAGGCGGTAAAGTCCATTTGAGGTTGCTCACAGATTGGGGTGGATGGACTTTCAGCGCCCCGATAAGACTGCGTGCATGGCCGGCCCCATCGGGAGACCACCGCTTCACCCAGGCCCCGCCCATGAAAACTTGTTCACCTTTCCCGCCATGAACCCTTGCAATACAGATTCAAGAACCTCGTGCATGGTGGGTAACCTATGTCGCTGAAGGATGAACGGGGCCGACCCCTTCGCGACCTTCGCATATCGGTAACCGACCGATGCAACTTCAGGTGCACCTACTGCATGCCACGTGAGCACTTCAACGGAGAACACTCCTTCTTACCGCGTAAGGAACTGCTGTCCTATGAAGAAATTGCAGATGTCGTAGGAAGTATCCTTCCCATGGGGCTACGAAAGCTTCGATTGACGGGCGGAGAACCCTTGCTGCGCAAGAACCTCGTTGGATTGATCACCCAACTGCGTGATTTGAGCGATACCATCGACATTGCTCTGACCACAAACGGTGCCCTACTAAAACAAAACGCGAGTTCGCTTTACGAGGCTGGCTTGAACCGTGTGACCGTGAGCATTGACGCCCTTGACCCTGATGTGTTTCAAGCCATGGCTGACAGCACGCAATGGTCTCCAGACGATGTTCTTGATGGAATTATCGAAGCCCAACGTGTTGGTTTGGGCGTAAAAGTGAACACAGTCGTCAAGAAGAACCTCAATGAAGACCAAATTCTCCCTCTTCTCAACCGTTTCCATGAACTCGATATCCCGTTGCGATTCATTGAATTTATGGATGTTGGAAATACCAATGCATGGAATTTAGACGACGTGGTAAGCGGTCAAGACATTCGAACGAAAATTGAATCTCAACACGGTAAACTCACACCTGTTGCTCCAGCAAATCGCGGAGAGGTGGCCAAGCGGTTTACGCTTCCAGACGGATACGAAATTGGATGCATTGAATCGGTTACGGCTCCGTTTTGTGGAGACTGCACTCGGGCACGATTGTCCGCAAATGGTTCCCTTTACACTTGCCTTTTCGCATCCGTTGGAAACGATCTAAAATCCATGCTGAGAATGAATGCTACATCGGATGAACTGTCAAATGCAATAGAAAGCATATGGGAGAAAAGAACCGACCGATATTCAGAAGAGCGAAGTGAGCATACCGAATCAACAAAAAAGGTCGAAATGTCCTTTATTGGAGGCTAATCAAGCCATTGCAGGAAGTCGCACATCAATGATGACTGCGCCCGCTGCTTCTTCAATGAGTCGGAACGACCATGTTCCATCAGTGGAACCAATAGATTGGGAGTCGATAACAAAATAATCACCCTGAGTTACAGAGTATCCTGCATCCCTGTCATGGAAGGACACATCAGAACCTACAACTCCGTAAACATCTGCATCATTGACTTGACCTCGAACCGGAGAATCTTGTGTTAGGTTTGCAGGAAGGAGATCGTACTGGAGGCGGGCTGGGTCAACCGATTGGTCAAGGCTTGTAATTCGGATGACATGGAACCCGTTATCCAATGCACGCACACTTACTGTTGCTTGTGGTGCGCTCTTTTCCACAGTGGTAAGAGCCCCCTGCATCAAGACGAATACCATGCTGGACAGCATGACGGTTATGGCGAGCAGAAGAACCGTTGCAATCACGGGGCTCACGGCCTCGTCATCACGCTGAATGCTTGCTCGCATACACAGACGAGGAGTCCAAATCACTTGAACCAACCGATTGCAAGAAGGCGGCAAACAGGGTTTCTGGGAACTTAGAATACCCAAAGAGGCTTCTCACATTCCATTGCCCTTCGAATTCCCCCAATTGGGCCGAGACAACGTAAAATGACCTCGGTCGCAAAATCACCACGCATGAAGGCATACCCCATGTTCTTGCTTCGAAGTGAATTCTTCAGAGCTTTACCCATTGAGCCGCGAACACGCTGTTCGTAATCTTCCAAAGGCATCCCATCCTGAAGATGACTCACAATCGTTTCCGCAGCAAAGCATCCTGAAATGATGGCTTGGGAAATTCCTCCTCCATTGCTCGGCATTACCAAACCCGCCGCATCACCAATTGCGAGTGTTGTCCCTTCTACCATTCGCCGAACTGGCCCACCCATGGGAATCCATCCACCGCCGATGGAGAGGATTTCAAGCCCCAAATCATCGCAAAATGTTCGAAGGTGATCTTTGAGTGAACCCTTCAATTTGCCCGCCCGGACCCCAAGCCCGACGTTAGCAAAGTTCGGACCCTTGGGGATGATCCAAGCATAACCGGACGGAGCGACCGAACCCAAGAACACATCAAACGTCTCAGGAACATTACCACGAACCTGGGCGTAAACTGTTGGAACTTGATCGTCGGGTCGAACCGCCTTATCTTGGCCGTGTCGCAATCTTCCGACATGGGCAAGACTTCCAGAGGCGTCAATAAGGAAGTCGCAGGAAAACCGCCCTTGGTCGGTCACCAAAACATCTCGGTTCGCCTTTCGCTGGTGTTGGATGTTTTTCAGCGCAGTTGAGATTCGCACCTCTGCACCCGCCGCTACGGCTTTATCAGCAAGGTAGCCATCGAACTGTAAACGATGCCCTGCGAATGCATCCAGTTTGAAGTTGTATGATTTTCCAGATGGGAGAAAAACTCTCATGTTGTCAAGTCGATGAAGGCGAAGGCGTTCGGGAAAATCGAAATAATCCTTCAACCATTGATGATTGTCCAAGTTTTTGAAGGTTCCAATGACTTCACCCCAGTTCGGGATGCACTCACCGCATTGTGCCGGATTGCCTACAATTGAACGCCGTTCTAAAATTAAAACGTCGAGGCCTTTTTCTGCAAGTCGTTGGGCACAAGCAGCACCCGCTGGACCGGCTCCAATGATGATCACTTGACGATGCTCGATGTCTTTGACGCCCATTGAATCCCTCATGCATGCCGTTCCATAACAAGTTGTGTAATGAGTAGCATCATCTCCTTCGCCTCGCTTGGTGGAAAACGGTCGAGTTCGGATTGCGCACGCTCGAGATGCGTTCGGACCAAGATTTCGGCGTATTCCAAACTGCTTGAACGGTCAAGCAGTCGCATTAACTCCTCAAAGTTTGAATCCTCGAACGATTCGATCATTTCAGCGAGGCGTTCACGATGCCTACCGTGTGAAAGCGTGAGGGCGTGGATCAGCGGAAGGGTCATTTTCCCTTCGTATACATCGGCTCCACGCGGTTTACCCATGCGCTCATCGCCACGCAAATCCAAGAGGTCATCAACAAGTTGGAAAGCGATGCCAAGTTGCATGCCAAACCGCTCAAGGGCTTGTGCATCTTCATTAGATAGCCCCGCCACAAGGCCTGCTGCTTGACAACCTGATGCGAAAGGGCCTGCTGTTTTTCCTCGGACAATACTGAGATAATCCTCCGGTGTTGTTGCAAGATTGAGCACGTGGTCAAGTTGATGGAATTCGGAGACTGCGATGTTTGCGCAACATCGGGCCATGAGGGTGACAATCGACTCATTGTACCTGCCCCCAAGTCCGAATCCCTGTACAAAAAGCCAGTCACCGGCGATAACGGCCTTGGCTTGACCTGCTCTGGCGTGAATGGTTGGCTTGCCTCTTCGTTCATTTGCCTCATCGTTGATATCGTCATGGACGAGTGTCGCAGTGTGTATCAGTTCAAAGGCAAGTGCTAGGGGCATGACTTCACTGTCATCAACACCACCTGCAAGACGATGAGCAAGGAGAATTAACAGAGGCCGAAGACGCTTTCCCCCCGCTAGCAAAACCTGCCCTGCTTCTTGGGCGACTTCTCCCGCACCTGTTTTGATCTCGCTTTGAATCAAATTCGACAATCCTGCATCGACCTCCCGCCGCATGTCTTCAAGCGAATCCGCCAGACCCGCTACATCAGTTCGCACATTTGTTCCACACCGGTGGGCTTCTTAACCAATCGTCCCCGCCCATGACCTGCGAGGACCTGTCCTCACCGAGGTAATTGAATGGAAAAAAGTGAGCGTCTCGTTGTCCTCACCACCCCATCAAAGTATGATGGCGTGCGGCAACATGTCGAACGAGCCGTTGAAACCCACGGAAAGAAGCAGGACCTCATCATGAAACAACTTCCGCATATGGAAGTCGCCATCGATTGCCTGAAAGATGGAACCGGCGACATTCTAGGAATGAGCGCTTTCGATTGGGAAAAGCATGACACTGAAGGACTTACCATTGTAGGTCTTCTTTCTCGGAAGGAGCCGACATGGGTATTGGTGTCTGACGACAAACCAGAGTACCTACCAAGCCGTTCAATATTGGTATGCGACTCTGAACTCCTTCATCGTCAAATGCTAAGGCTTCGGTATGATTTGACTATATTCACCTCCAACGACATGGCGGAACATTTGGGAATGGCCGAAGAATATGCTCAGCTCGACGAGGATGATAAGTGGCCTTGGTTCGAACAACTCAGAACTGAAGATAAAATCCAGGGTTTTATTGTTCCACGTAGCATTCATTCAGGCTATCGGTTCAAGTCCCGACGGCATACACTCGGCCTGCAGAGAAACGATAGCGATCAAAACCGAGAGCGATTCATACCCCCTCCGCTCCATGGTTTCACCCTCCTCGTAGCACGGCAGGGATTTTCTGGAGCCAACATATCGGCCATGCTTGACCCCAGTGCTTTCCTCGCATATCGCCTTGAAAATGCAATCATGGAGAGTCTTGACCCCGTCCTCCATGAGCGAGTTGGCGTGCATGTTGAACAACGAAAAATCTCCACCATCTTGAGAGAAGCAACCCGGATTGGTGATGAATCCACTCAAGAATCGATGTTGACCCCCGAGGGGAAGGCAATGAAAGGCGGGCCTCGCGTAGAATTGATGATTGAAACCCTCAATCCTTCAGGAAGCATAACTGCCGCTTGTGAGCGAGTGGTTCTTCCCGAAAACAGCCACATCGGGATGGTCAACCTCTTGCGTGAATTTTTGAACCTCCTTACCATGATGAGTACCGATCATGGAGAGTTGAAACGTTTGATACCAGGGATGCCTCCTGAGTTTTCTGAACCAAGCCTTAGGCTGATGGATTACGACGAATCTTGAGGCTTACGGCCATTTGGATTTGCCTTCAGAATCACCTTGCATGCCTGCGCTTTACAGAGAAGACATATATGCTTTCAATGCGGCAAAAGCCGATGTAGGTGAGAGCGCAATGGACAAGTCAGAACTTCTCGGCGGACTTTACCAAGCCCGTTTGGACGATTTGAAGGCGCTTGCACACGAGCACAATTTGTCAAAAGCAGGCTCAGTTGAAGCCTTGCGTTCACGGTTAATTCAAAACGTAGTTCTCGGCGACTGGGACCTCTCAAAAGACGGGATCAAAGAAATTCCAAACTCAGAACTCGGAGAACTCTTGGGCGTATTTGGCATCAAGAAATCCGGCTCGATTAAAGCACGACGGCAGCGGATGTACCTCCACCTCTATCACGACCCAAAGCAACTCACGACCGACAATCTTGACTCGATGGGCCGTGATGAACTGCATGCACTGTGCAAAGAACTCAACCTGAAGCTCTCTGGGAACAAGCAATCCTTACTCGTACGTGTTGCAGGCGTATTGGCCTCCCAAGAGAATGCATGGGGCAAAGTCAAGAAAAGTCTACGAAGGCCAAGAGACAAAATCAACATTCCAGAAATACCGTTTGAAGAGCCCGACGTGGACAACTCAAAACCTGTTGATGTTTCGGAAACTGTAGAGCAATTTGTTGAAGACCATGGGGCAGGCTGGTCTTTTGAGGAAGAAACCGCTTTGCGTGAAGAACTTTCAACGATGGGGCACACAAGTTCACAATCTACCGTCTCGGCAACCATTGATGAGGCACTGAGAACGGTGGAAACTGCTGTTGAACCATCAACTCCACCAATGATACAAGATACGCATCAAAGTGAAACCCACAGCCTTGAGGTGGAAACTGCACTGATTGAACTTCAAGGCCGTATGGCTGAAATCCATGCACTTGCCCGTGACTTCCTCATGGTCAGTTCAACCACCAACCAAGAGGACTTGAGTGCATTTATCGACGCACTTTTGGACCATGGATTTGCAACAGACCTAGCCCCCATACACCAATCTATAGCAAATACAATCATGGAACTCGATTACCAGATGCAACAGGAATCAAATGCAATCAACGCAATGCCTCAATCGTGGAGTGAACGAGAAGCTCTACGCCGATTCGAACAATCACGTAGCACCCTGCGCGACCACCTCGAGAACATGCTGGCCATGCACCAAGGTGACGCAGTCAAAGCACGAATGGCATTTGAAAGTGAAGCCAGAACCATGGGCCTTGACCTTCGCATCCCGAGCGTATCGGGACGTTTGCATGCACTGTTTGACCTCCACATTGAGATCGCTGAAACACAAGCGCTTCACGATCCTGTAGTGATGCGTCGTCAGCGAATGATGCGAATCCTCCACCATGGCGCCGTCCACCTCTTGGACAGTGAACGCTCAACCATTGCACGGCTTGAACGAAACATCATCTCGTTTGAAGAACTCGTCCAAACGGTGCTTGAATCCAGTGAAGATGGATTTGAAGAGCCTCAACAAGCCCTCGTCATTCGGTTTTTAGAATCAAAGGGATACGAAGTGAATACGGTTGACCTTCGCCCGAGGATTCTTGCATGTGCTGGCATCATTGGAGCAGAACTAGGCTACCTCTCACCATCGGATATCCCTCGAATCGCACCAGGCGTATTGGTCAGTGAAACAGAAGTTGATGCCATCGTAACAGAACTTAAAGCACTCGCTCAAAGTTTCAAGACTACTGACGACCGCAATGTGGATGAGGATGAAGAAGTGGCTGAATCGGTTATTGATGCTTCAGAAAGCATCACCCGTGTTCGTGGAAAAATTGACCGAGTCGACGAACTTCTTGAGCGCCTTCGTGGATGAACTCAGTGCTGCGAAGCATAGAAGTTCTGAACCACGGACGTCACGGTTTGAATATCTGAAATACCGCGCTCGACGAGGTCTTCAATAATGGCTTGACGTTGACTAACGTGCCTTTCAAAGACATCAGGCGTCACACCTGCTGCGTTACAAATGGTCTCCCTTAATTTCGAAGGGATTCCTGTTTCTTCAATTTGGTCCGTTGCTGCATTGTACTTCCAGATAGCGTTCAAGCGGGGTTTGTCTCCTTCCATACCGGCTACTTCTGCTACTTCAGTGATTTTTCTCGCCGTTCGTCCATTGACGTGCAGACGTGCTTGGATGATGATGAGGTCAAGACCGCTGAGCATGATCGGTGGAACATTCATCGGCGGGTTGATCATACGAGTCACCGTTTCTTGAGCTGTGTTGGCGTGCAGAGAACCGAAGGAACCGTCGTGACCTGTATTCATTGCCGTCAGCAAGGTTGCACATTCGGGCCCACGTACTTCTCCAACGATAATCCGGTCAGGGCGCATACGAAGACTGGATTTGAGGCAGTCGTTCATATCCACTTCTTGGGTACCGTCAGGGCGCTCCCTTCGAGTCTCCATGCGCAACCAGTGGTCGTGGTACACTTGCAATTCAGCCGTATCTTCAACCGTCAAAAGGCGGCGTGACCAAGGAATGTACATTCCAAGGCAGTTGAGCGTCGTGGTCTTACCTGAGCCAGTACCGCCTGCGATAACGAAGTTCGCTGGTCGGCTGTCCAATCCTTCGATCCAAACCCACATCATTGCAGCTAGGCGTGAATTAACCGTTCCAAAGTTGACTAAATCAATCATCGTCAACGGGTCTTCTTTGAATTTACGAATGGTCAATGTCGGACCGTCGGGTGAGACTGGAGGGATGGTACCGTTGACACGGGACCCATCGGGTAGGCGACCATCAAAGATAGGGACGAGGCCAGGGCCGTCACCAAGTGGGACGTTCGTGTAAGATGCGATGTTCTTTGAAATTTGAATTCCCGAATCATCGTCGATCCAAATGTTTGTCCGACACATTCCATGTTCACGGTGTGCAACTTTGACGCATTGTGTCCCACCGTTGTACATTACTTCTTCAAGCGAATCGTCTTCAAACAAGGCTGCTAGGTCACCATAGGGATTGGCCTGAATGTCTCCATCAACATGGTAAATCGGAGAAGGGTGATTGGGTTCAGTGTAAATGGTGACTCGTCCGTATTGTTCCAAAATTTGTTCTGACATGCTTCAACCTCCGACTGCTTTTACTGCCCCTAAGTAGAGGCCCATGGAAATGGTCATCCAAAGAGGAAGCCACCAAAGTGTATCTTTGAGGCGACCCATCATACGTCCCGAAACACCTACGCCAATCGCCGATGCTGCAGCGAAAAAGTAGCTGAAAGTCTGGTTGAAACCAGAGATTTGGAATCCCTTACTTGCCGGAGCAAACAATCCCACGATGAAGGCGATGAGCACAGGTAAGCCAACGCTTACAAACAGAATGATGAGAATGCCTCTGCCCTGCAGTTCATTTTCTCTGTTGTTCATCAAATCGTTCAAGCGTTCATAATCACGGCTCAAATCCGTGAGAATATCACGCAAAGAAGAGTCCTGTTGAATTGCAGTTTCGATCAAAACCATGACCCGTTGGACTTGGCTGGACCTCGTTTTTGCCGCAAAGGAGGAAAGACTTGCTTCAAAAGAGGATGCATGGCTTTCTTTCAGCGTCTCCGAAAGCAAACCAGCCAGAGGGCCTTCATTGCTGTTTGATTGCTCCATCATTGCTTCTTGGAGGCCACGACCAGCACCCACTGAATCAGAAAGGGCTTCAAGGAAGCCAGGTAATTCATTTTCGATCGCTCTGCGCCTACGGCGTTCGAGCATGGGTGGAACACCTCCACCGATACAGGCAATGGAAAACACACCGAGGTACAAGAGAAGGGGGGCATCGTTAAACGATTCTAGAAATCCAAACAACATCCGATTCACCTCACAATCCTGGGTCCTTAGTATGGGCTTTTAGTCCAATGAGAGACATCCCCACAAGCGTCATAATCAACCCGATGTTGACAACGACATTGATTGTAGACGCCGGAGGCAGTGACATGAACGCACCTAAATCGCCGGACATCAATTGAGGGACGAGCCCCACGATAGCAAGGATAATTGGTCCAATCATCCCGATGGACAGGAGCGTTTCAGGAACGCCCCCGAGTTCTTCGATGTATTTCTCAACCTCTTCAGTGCGCTCCTCTTCCATCCGAGCACCCTGCTTTTTCAGGGTTTCAACCAAGTCAGTATTTTGAGTAACGTTGGTGTAAAGCGTGTTTAAAAGTCGCTTGTATCCTTTGGATTCTGCCTTTTTCATCAAGGATTTGAGTTCCTTATCGATACCGCCACCGGTTCCCTTTTGCAATCGCTTCATCATCGCCGAAAAATCCTCGGAGATGATGCCGTATCCGCCTTTTCCAATCGTGTGGAGTGCGGCCTCAAGACCAACACCTGAAGACATCAACACGTCAAGAGTACGAATGACATAGAGAAGTTCACGTTTCTCCTCTAGCTTCCTCATTTGAAATCCCTCAGATGACATCTTCCAACAATTCAAACATAAAATGTTCATTCGAACTGTCGTATTCCATTGCTGCAAAAATGACCTTGACATCACGCTCTTCGAAAGGGTCGTGAATGTAGGGTTGTCCGGTCCGGAACATGCTGATCACTGATTTGTATTCATCAAGAGACAGTTCGCCACGAACAGTGTAAACTGTAGATTCAGAACCTTCGTCATGAAGATCATCGCCCTCTTGGCCACGAATGACCGTTCGAGTCAACCGACGTGTCATACGGACTTTGATGTCAGCGTTTGGTATCCGCAACCAATCCGAACTTGATGTACCTGTTGCGGGACGAATAAAGAAATCAATTCCTGGCATGCGGTGACCCCTATGCTTACCACATCACAAGAAGGACTTGAATGTGTTGGATTATTCTTCTTTGACGCCAAGAGCCCTGAACCAACCAAAACGAGGTTCGTCAACATCTCCAGTGTCCGCCAACTCGTCCAGCATAGCCTCGGCTTGCTCACGGACATACCCTCGTGCTGCCGCATTCTTGAGAATCGTGTTGAAATCTACTCCATCACCTTGGTCAAAGTGTTGAACTACATGAAGAATGAAACTACGGAGTTCACCGTCGCCAGTTTCTGCATCCGGTTCGTCTCCGTCAGGAAGGCGAACCATCGGCGGGGGTGTGGTTGCCGCAGCCATTTTCCCTTCGGCAATGTCCAAGGCTTGCATAAGGTTGAGATTAAACGGTTCAAGATCAACTTCATCGTAATGGTTTCTGGCAGCTAAAAGTCCCTGCTTCATTCCACTTGGGAGGTCACTTCGTTCGTAGGCCTCCAGGGTGGCCTCAAGTTCTAAAGAGGCGGTGTAAGCCTTCATGCGAGCCATTGTGCTCTCGCAGGCATCCAACAGCCAGTTTGCATAAACATCTCGAGTCACTTCACACGCCTCTTCAGGCCGTAGTGAAGTATAGACTGCACCTTCATCGGTCTGGTACCATCGCGTTTTTGCAGTCATCATAAGAAGGATAGGTTCCCCTTCTTCTGTACGTCCAGCCCACTGGCTGGACATTTCTCGCATTGTTTCAGAATTATAATCTCCTACTGAGAAATAATGCAAGCCGGTTGGATCTCTCAGTTGCCCTTGATAGAGCGTTGCGCCATTGCTTGTTTCTCTGATCTCAAGTCGTTCCAGGAGGCCACAAACCACAACTCGGTTTGCTTTCGAACCCAATTTCGTAATCACAAAAGATGGGTCAAATTCTCCAGACCCTTTTTCATTCAGCGTTGCTGTGCCAAATTCCGAAGCGAGCATGAGGAATGCCGGCTGACGTACGATTCGTTGTCGCTGCATCAGGACCACCCCCACAAAGCACGCAACTCAGTTGCTCTGAGTTGAGAATCAGAGGCAGGAGCTTCCAAGCGGTCAGCAAGCAACATTGCGCCCTGTTCATCGACGATACTACGTCCTGCAACTACCACGGTTTTCCCGAGGAGAAGTTCCCTTACTGATTGAACAAATCCAGCCTCACCGTGGTCTTTGACCGACCCTTGAAGCGCCTCGTAAGTCATTCCTAAAGAAGCAAGAGTGGCTTCTTTGTTAACCAAAACCGCTGCCGTTGAACCATCGTGATCGACGACGAGGCGCAGACGGACATCTTCGTTTCCTTCGTTAGGGCCGTGGTCTGCACAGGCACCGTCCCTGAGGACACGGCGACATTCCGTACAGCGACGAATCAATCCGGAGTCATCTCGAACGCTGACGACAAGACCATGGGTCTCAATGCCAACTCGGCTTGGGCCATTGACCATCTCGGTGAGAGATATTTCGACCGAATGATTGCTGAGGTCAATGCTTTCATCCCATGGAGGACGTTCCAAGGATTCCACTTGGTCAGCGCTATCCACTGTCACATCAGGAATTCCCTGCCATGCCCTTATTCTCACGCCTTTGAGGCGAACCGTTACCGGCAAATCCCCTTCAGCAATAGGCAGTTCCTGCCATGCGCTCATTCTGCAACGCCCCGACGGGTCTGCAATTTGACCCGACCAAAGGAATTTCTCTTCACCATCACGAGTGAAACTTCGCTTGTTCCATTCGGTGATTTGGACGATTGCATCTACATCTCTTGACCCATCCCGGAACTGTGAGATGGTAAGAGAAGTGCTGCTTGATAGCGTTTCCAAATCGGAGAAGTTAGCATCGTGAAAGACTTCGATACGGGTCGTTCGTCCAAAGTTCAATTCAGGAGTATCTCGGAAGCTTCGCACTTGTGCTCCATCAATCTTGAGCAATGAACCAACTTCGTGGTCAAAGGGTTCCCATGAAAGAAAACCAATCGTTCCGGTTTCGTCGGCAATTCGTCCCCGGACGACTTCAATCGAACCTGAGCCATCCTTTCGATGAATCTGGTCAGGACGGGAGGTTAGTACTCTTCCAACAACGCAGATGTACCCGTCTGAGGGGACACTGCTGATTTCAACGGGGTCGTTGGTTGAAACCGTGGTTGCAACTCCTTCTTTGAGAACAACAATGCCGGTGGACTGATTGATGTTGAGGGACATTTTACCGTTATACTCGTTGACACTCGCACCTTCAATCCGAACGATACTACCTGCTGCGAGGTTGGCGTGAGGCCCCCAATCTTTGTAATCCCAGCGAGTTTTTGTTCCACCTTCTTCCCACGGATTGTCTTCAAGGAATCCAAAAGCGATTTGCTTCTCCTCTCCGCGAATAAGTTGATCACGGATGTTATGAGTCACAATGGCGACTTCAATCTCAATGTCTCGGTCATCACCGCTCAATTCAGCGAGGGTAGCGACCTTTTTTGTTTCCCGTTCTTGACGGGTTGCCGTGCTGGTTGTTGCTTGACCTGTACCACTCTTGAAGCGACGAAGTACTGAACGCATAGCATCTTGAGGAGGAATGTAAAATTCATCTTCGTATTTGGCGAATGCTGTAGCAACTTCCGTTGGGTCGGCTTCAGGACATTCTTTGATGACCGCTTGGACATAGTCTGCATACTTTTCTTCAGACATCAAGCGACCCTCCGTAAGACATTGTTGTTCGACACCTGTACGGAGAACAGGCTGCGGGCTTTCGTGCGGTTTGGTTCAGATATAACACTCCCTTTACCTCCATGGTACCGCACACGGACGACGACAGGCCATAAAGAATGGCTTTTGATTTTGTCCGATATTGCCTTATGCAGGGTTAACACGTAGCCCTTCCATCAACAAAACATCGGGCAGATGCATGCTCCCTGAGGAGTAAGAACCCTGCCTGCGGACATCATCTCCAAGGACAACATTGCCCGCCAAGGCCTTCGCAAGATTTCCAGAGAGACCTGCTTGTTTGAGCGGGCCGATGATTTCTCCGTCAACAACACGAAGAATACTGCTCGTGGTCACCGAAAAATCGCCGCTTGTGGGATTAGCGGTATGGGCGCCCATGACACCGTTTACAACGTACCCGTCACCCATCTGTTCAAGCATTTGGTCAAAGGTTTGGCTTCCTTTGGCGGAAGTCATCATGAGTTCAGAAGCACCGGTAGATGGTGGAGATTGATGCCCTCTGCTTACGGCTGAACCGGTTGATTGCGCAACATCAATACGCCCCTCTGCAACTTGCTGAGCAGCATCTCGTGTTGACCAAAGCATGTTTACCAAGCGACCGGATTCAACCAAACTTTGCTTTCGCTTTGGGACGCCTTCGCCGTCTCGCGAACCCGAGGAAAACCCACCCTCAAGGAGGCCATTATCAACGATTGAGAGGTCTTTGGACATGACCTTTTGATCCATCTTCCCGGTCCAAAAGGATTCTTTTCGAACCAACTTTTCACCCATCATAGCGGGAGGGACTACCATCGAAAACAAAGGAGAGAACCCTTCACTCGTCATCAAAACCGGAGCATCTGATGCCCCTTGTTCAACTTCGATTGGATTTTGAGTGCGGACAGCCCACTCGACTGCGAGTTCAACGCATTCAGGGACATCAACCATCTTTGTTCTTGATGAATCCCCTTGATAAGAGCTGGTCATCTTTCCATCGTTGTCAATGGTGACTTGGACGCCGAGGCCATGAGATGTTGTCAATCCGCTTTCTAGAATCCCCTCACTGTTCAAGAGACAGGAAGCAGTCGCAGAAACCCCTACCCCTCCACCCGTCACAATCGCACGCTCATCAGCACTTTTCACCGCACTTAGCAATGCGTCAGCTTGCTCCAGCAAGTCCTCAGGGCCAAGATTGAGGATGTTTGCATCACACATCCCTCCAACGTTTGTGGCTGCCTGCTCAGTGGGGAGAACAAAATTTGCAATAGAGGGAGATTTACGAGCGATACTCAGTGCTTGCTGGACCGCACGCTCCGCACCCGATACATCGACCAAGTGAGCGAAACCAAACCGACCGTCTTCGACCACTCGGATTCCGAATCCACCTTCACCACCACCGCCAGCCATGGTGATTTTCCCAGCCTCAATGTCCAGTTCATGACCATAGGACTGGAATCCTACCAGGTCCCATTGTTGAACCCCGATTGAAGAACAAGCGTCAACGATGCGTTGAGCGTTGGCGAGCAATCTGTCTTGTGCACCATCTGGCAGCATAATCATCCCACCAAAGCCTCACGTATCCGCATCACTGGACCGCCATCCCCAACAGGTACGGTCTGACCTTTCCCACAGAATCCGGGAGTCGCTAGCGAGGCATCACGAGTAAGCCCATCCACGTTCTTGAGGATTTCAAGGGTCATTCCACTGACGCTGACGTCCTTGAGTGGACGAGTTAGTTCGCCGTTTTCGATAAGCCAAGCCTCTTGGGCTGCAAATTGGAACGAACCTCGACCGGTGTCAACTTGACCGCCACGGGTGCCGCAGGCATAGATGCCGTACTCAACATCCTCCATCAATTCGTCCAAATCTGCATGAGAGCCACCCTGAATCATCGTGTTTGACATGCGAACAAGCGGGTGATGGAGGCCGTCTTGAGCTCTTGCTCCGCCGTTGGGTTCCACGCCGAAATGATGTGCAGTTTCACGGTGATTCAGGTATTCTGTAAGTACGCCGTTCTTGATGAGGACTTTCTCTCGTGTGTTCACTCCTTCGTCATCGATAGGGTATGCCCCGTATCCACCCATGAGCGTTGGGTCATCAACCACGGTGACGATGTCGTTTCCGATTTTCTCCCCAAGTTTTCCTGCGAGGCATGAATCACCAGCAGCGACTAAATCCGCTTCACAAGGATGGCCAAGGGCTTCATGGATGTAAACACCTGTCAGGTCATTGTCTGCGATGAGCGGCATCTTTCCCGAGGGCGCTCGCTCGGCTTTAAGGAGACGAAGTGCTGCGGTTTGAGCTTGCTCGCCCAATGCCGTCAAATCAACGCCCTGAATGAGTTCCAGGCCGCCTTGACCTCCAGTTCTTGTTCGATACGAGACCACTTCTGCGTCATCTCGGGCAGTGACCATACCGTGGACCAATGAGCGTTGAAAAGACCAAGCCCTATCCATGCCTTCAGAGGTCATGAGTTCGGTGTGTATGTGCTCGTCGCTCCAACCAGTGGTGACCGAAACAACGTGCTTGTGTTGGCTCGCACCCTTGTAAAAATCATTCATTAAATCCATCTTTGTATCCAACTCAGTGTGACGTACGTCAAGTTTTGATTTCCAATGCTGTTCATCCTCGAATACAGGTATGTCTGCAAGACCAATCTGCTTTTCACCATCGGCTCTGCGAGATGCAACAGCCTTCGCTAAGCGAGTTGTAGATTCAATTTGTTCTGGAAGGGAGGCAATGTCGGTGGTCGAATGTACGCCCCACGCTCCGTCCGCTAGAATTCGAAGCGTAAGACCCAATTCTTGACCGGGGATCGCACGCTCGAGTATGCCATCCCGCATCGCTACAGATGATTGGGTGAAGGATACCAAGCGCACCTCAGCGTATGAAGCACCGTATGTTGTGGCTAAATCAAGGGCATTACGTACTTTTTCTTGGTCAAGATAGCGTCCTGTAGTAGGGACGTGGGGTTCGCCTTGGTTTGCAGCCATTACCATGAATCCCCATGAAAACAAGTAGCCTTTGAACCCTCCCCTTATCGGTGAGAAGCACTTTGGTCATCGGCCATGGAAATATGTGCGATAAGTCGCTCTTCGAGGTTATCAAATTCCACTGAGTGCGCATCCGCCCCCAACAGTTCAGCCCCCTCTATAGAAAGACTCATTGGGGAATCTTTAGTCTCCGCACCCAAGAGATGGAGCAGGGTGCTAATTTCTTCAGGAACCGTTACAACTTCCGGGATAAAGGGATGAATATGCCCCAATGAATTCCGGGATGATTCAGCCTGCGGAAGATGGAGAATCCACGCATCCCCGGACCCCTCTTGATAGCCGGCACGGGCAAAAGCTTCGGATACATGATGCGTACCCGCGAGATAGCGCATAAATTCAGCATCAATACTACGAGCCACGCAACTGCCTCTCAATTCATTTCGAGTGGTTTTCACCCAAGCAGTCCACAATTGCATATGTGTTTGAACCGCATGAGTCCCCAGCAATACCCAACGGGAAGAAGGTCGCTCTTTGAGGAATGCAGCGATAACGCCACCAGGATGTTCCGTCTCATCGAGATGGACGGGCACGCAAGGGAACGGAGGGAGTTCCATGCTACAGCGCAGAGGCTTCTTGGATTTCAACCATCCTCAGAGCGCTCGCCTTCAAGGGGCACATCATCATCCCTGGCCATGGGATGCTGCTCTACGGATTCAGTGGATGACTTTCGTAAAACGCGTTCAACCTCAAGAACTATTTTTTCGAGCAACATCGGACCCCAACCTCTCAAACTGAGAAGAGCATTTTTGGTTTTCAACGACATCGTTGCAACATCATTGGGTTGCCTCAATCCCAAAGAGGCCATCTCACGTGCCCGCTGACGGCCCACATGCCGAATGTTGACAAGTTGCAACAGGTCGGTTTTGCAACCGTGGCGAACCCGTTGTTGGAGAACACTGATCTGCTGAACTAATTCTGAGATAATATGCATGTGCTCCTCCGAAAAGACATCATCTGCCATCAAAACATGCTGAGCACCAGCAAGCAACCACCCCATGAGGTCAACGCGGTGATGGACGTCCCCTGGCGAGACATCAAGGCGGCTTTCAAGATCCCGAATTGTCGCTTCCTCGGTCCATTCTTCAACCATCCATGCACTCTTGACATTGCTCAACATAGCCTCAGCATAACCCGGGTCAACCAACAATTCATCTTCCGTGGAGTTGGCCTTCAACCATACCGGCGAGTTGGCCTCCATGTCGGCTGTCTTTGCCCAAAGTGAATTGAAGTCGGGAGTTGCTACTGCCAGGTGGAGCAATCCAAAATCCGTAACCGGTCGGTCGGCCCGAACCGAACGTCGAACGGCCCGACGCAGTCCTGTCCTCAAAATAGAGGCCGAAAGAGGGTCAAGGTACAGTTGAGTCACCCTTTCGCCCATTTGTGTTGCTTGATACTTCATATTGTGAGGTTCTTCAGCTGAAGGTTGGACCCATCCGCCGGTATTGCCCAAAGAGGTTGCAGGAGTGAAGCCAAGAGAGGGGCTAATGTGAGCAGACCGATGTGAAGTGGATTTGGGGGCAGCAATTGGGTTTGCGCTCCACTGCACCCCGACAGTTTCCTGAGCGGGAGTAGCCCATGCCGGAAGTGAGTCATCCCAAGCCTCATCTCCCTGTGAGTTAAGGTCCTTGTTCAACCAGTGAGCAGTGAAATGCTCGTCGACTCCAACTTTTCTAACGAAGCGTTCCTCAACCAGCCAGTCCAGCATGGTATTGAGTCGTTCTCGGAGTTGAGAAGGTGCCATGGTTGAACCCAAAAATGTCGAGGAAAAGAAATGCTCAATCGAACCTTTGTGGAGGAGGCCACCGGTTGCGATGCTAGCAAGCAAATGCATCCGCATCGCAGGCTCATTTGCAAGTTTTGAGGTGATGTCTTCTATTGGCCCGAAGAAATAGCGGTCTGAAACCGAATCCGCCACTTCCCAACCATCGGTGCCTTTGCAATACACCCAAGCCTCACCCCGAGTGTCGTATTTTGGGCGCCCTGCTCTTCCGAGCATCTGGCGAACTTCCATGACCGGGAGCGGGCGACTCATGCCGTCATCCCACCTTTTGAGGTCACGAACGAGCACGCGCCGAGCGGGTAGGTTAACTCCAGCTGCAAGCGTAGGGGTTGCTGTCAAGGCAACAAGAAGTCCTGATTTGAAGGCTTTTTCAACCTCCTTACGCTGACCAGATGTCAATCCTGCATGATGAAAACCAACCCCACCAGACATTGAATGGACCAATTGTTCAGCAAGGCTGGATTGGCTTCTACCTTCCAAACGTTCGGCCACCTCTTGGAGTCGTTCAAGCCGCTCAGGGTCCTCCTTCAGCAATCGTTTCCGGACTCTTTTAGCGAGGTTCTTGGCTTCGGATTGGGCGCTTCTTCGGGTCCCAACGAACATAAGAACCTGACTTTTCGTATCCAAACCATCACTGACAACACTCCATACGGGGTGACTTTTCAGCCCCTCAAGCGTTCGTGGAGGGCTTAACGCAGACGGATCGTGGTTGGTGTTTGAAGATTGAATCTTTCTTGGCTCCACATGAAAATCATGGAACGTAGCATATTCAAGGGCAACAGGTCGCCAGTCTGATTGGACCAAATCTGCATCCAGCCAATCAGCAAGGGCCTGGCAGTTTCCAACAGTGGCGGATAATGCGATGAGTTGGGCATCTGGGCGTATGTGGCGGAGGCGCGTCAAATTGATTTCCAACGTGGGTCCGCGAGTCGAATCGTTCATCAGATGAAATTCGTCGGCGACGACGCATGTGAGGTTGGTGACCAGTTCGGCTTTATGCCTCAAGAGTGAATCTAATTTTTCAGAAGTACAAACGAGAATGTTGCAATCATCAATGTTTTTGGCTTCAGCAGTAGCATCTCCAATACCGAGTCCAATCTTCAAATCCATCGCCTTTGCAATTTGCGAAAGGTCCTCGTATTTTTCCATCGCCAACGCCTTCAACGGGACAATATAAATCGCTTTAGATTGTTTGTGCCCTTCAGTTAAACGCTGAATCATGGCCATGTAAGCAAGTAACGACTTCCCTGATGCAGTTGGAATCGCAACAAGGGTATTTCTACCGGACAAGATGCTGGAGGCTGCCTCCGCTTGGGGGGGGTGGAGATTGGTAATTCCCCATTCATTTTTTAGAAAATCAGAGAAATCTTGCGGCATTCCAAGGGCGTTTACATCGGTAATCGGGCCCTCCATACTACCCTACCAACGCCAACAGTCCAAAAGGACAACGGCTTCGGAGAACTTCCGACATGCCTAAGTCCCACCTGTGGGTGTCCCCCCACATGAGCGACGACATGGAGACCATGGTAGAAGAGCGATTGTCCATCTTTGATGATGAACCGGACCTCAACGATTGGGTGGAAGTGATGTGCGGTGCTGCAATGGCAGTGCTGGGAATTTTCCATTTGGTTCAACCCGGTGATTTGGTCAATGCTGACGTGATGCGATGGTTCGCCGCAGCAGTTACAGCAGCAGGTGCAGTTTGGGCAGGACACGGCCTCAAAGATATGGCTGTAAAGGAAGTCCGTCGTTCCATCGCTTTGCTCGAAATGGCAAATTCAGACACTGGTGTCGACACCGGACTTATTCGAGATGTACTTCTCAATCAAGAAGCGTACCGAGAATTCTTGGTTCACGCCTACGATTCCGCATGGGAAGACGGTGTGATCTCAGAGGCTGAAATGAAGGAATTGAAATCGTTCCAAGAAGCATTGGGTATCACTGATGAAGAAGCAGCAGAGATGAGCGTCAAGGCTGCGATTAAATCTGCGGCTTCCGACGGTGAAATCACCGATGAGGAAGCAAAGTCGATTGACAAGGCTGCCCAAGCCGCAAAAATGAATCCTGATGAAGTGACAGAGGCCGTTTCAAAAGAACTGAAAAAGGCAGATAAGAAGTGATTCAAGTCCACTGGTTTTCTCTGATCGGATGGAACGACTGCGCCATCCCTTGCGCTTTTTGATAACGTCTTAATTCAGCCGTAGACGCCACAATACCGAGCAACATTCCGAGCCACATCAAGGCTGAACCGTACGGTAAAATCCCATCAGCGTTTTGCAAACCCCAATTCTCTTGAGGGATGTCATTCAAATCAAATCCTCGCGATGGTTGGAAACTCACATCAAGGAGGTCCAAATCACAATCACAAAGACTGATGGTGATTTGTTGTGGAAACAAGTTCCCTTGGATTCCAATCCAAGACTTTTCAGAAATGCCTACTGGACGGGTGGACCAAACTGGCGTGTTAAACGAACCTGCAGATCTGGTTTCCACCATTACCGTATCGATATGAAACACCGAAGACGAAGGGAGTTCATCGACCACCAACAAAGCTTCCAGCATTAGGAAGTCAAGAACGAGGGAACGACCTGCAAGCAGAACAAAACGTACCGAATGGTCATCTTGCACCCCTTGAATTCCCAATTGCTGGCTTCCTTCAGCCACTTGTGAAAAGATCAGTTCATCGAGTCGTAATTCCTCAAATTCAGGGACAATCAACTGCCATCGGTTATCCTGAAGTGGGACAGCACGTTCTATCGAAAGGCGAAGTTGAAGACGCTCTCCAGCCAACATGCCCCACGTTGCTCCGGTGTGTTCAACCAGAGTTTGGTCTGGAACCCCATCTGCAGAAACATCCCAAAGTTGTTGGAGACGCATGTCTATGAGGTCATCGATGGTGATTTCATCTTCGTATTGCACTTCGTCAGCGATGGACCATAAGGGATGGATGATGCCTCCAATAAAGAGACAAATTACGCCGGGCAGGAACACTCCAAACCTCAACGGATACGACGTTGTCGGCCTGAAAGCAACGAGGAGGAACACTCCAAACATAACGATTGAAAGAAGCAATACGGACACACCCTGTTCGTTCAAAGCATAGGAATCCGATTCATCACCAAGGAGGACCGTCCCCGATGGATAAAATGATTCAGAAGAAAAATCATCTGATACGACAGGGCCTGAACTTTCGTATCCAAATAATCCTGCCCAAGAATAGGATTGGAACCGATCTGGGGCGCCCCTGAAGCACAAATTGTAATCATTGACAGGGAGATTTCGCCAACGATAGATGATTCTCAAGTCATCATCAACAAGTTCAGTTACAACTTCGGGCTGAGGCGATAAACGGCCCGAATCGGTCACTAAGTTTGGAACTTCATGAGGTTGCTCAAGTTCTATGGGGACCGCCACCCAATCCACAATGAGGGTCATCACTTCATGTTCTTCGACGGGGAATGACCAGCAATCCCAGTCATCACTAACCAAAGCCCCTTGGTGGCCGGTGTCAAAACTTGAAGCGATGGGTTGAGTGGTGGACGAAGGTTCATCGACATCTGCTGCTTCTGCGTCGATGGACCAAGGAAGTTCCATTTCTATTTTAGAAGGGCCTCGTAAATTCAATTCCCAAGTGCCAGGGCGGTCAAGGGTAACGACCATAATCAAACGGATTTGAGCATCTTTCCAGAGAACTCTTGTCGCCCCCAGGTCCAGCAATTCATCTTCAAGCGTGTAGGGCTCGTATTCGGATGAGGTCGGTACAAATTCGCTTTCAAAAGACCATTCTGTCACGCTCTGTCCAAGAATGAGGCGAAAGTCAACGGCTGGACGAAGAAGTCCACCAGTTTCCGTTTGATGCCTAAAATCAACGATCAGCGATTCTATTTGTTCCGGGAGGATGGCGAGGTGTTGCTGGACTGGGGCGGCATCAAACTCAAAGGAGAGCATTTCAGGTTGAAGCGTTGAGCCAAAACTTTGCCCGGAGAACTTCCCTTCCCCCATTGAAACAGGTGTGAGGGAGCAGTCATTTTCTGATTGACATGAGAGAAACATCGTCCCGCCACCCTCGAGAGAGGTAATTCCAGCCTGTGCCGGAGCAGTAAATATTGGGATCATGAGCGAAAGAAAGAACAGGCTCGAAAGGAGGAAAGCCTTGCGAGTCACCATAACCATCCCATCACTTCCTGATTTGCCATTGTTTATCATTTGATGTCCTTTATGGGGCGGTCAATGAGGCGACTTCGGCATGTTCGGCATTGATATTTACCACCACTTGGACGCTGACGAGGATATTCCATTTCACATTGAACACAGACCCAGAGCCATGATGCACGCTCAAGCCGCATCTTATGGGTGAAGTCAAGACCCTGTTTTGACGCGTCTACATCCGGCCATAGCGATTCTATTGCACGAAAGTCCCGGTCGTGTGACCTGTTCCCAATAGCGTGAAGGAGTTCGTGATACATTACAAATGCAGCATATCTCGACCAATGTTGCTCAAGTAAAACCGGATGCAAGTCAACTGTTTCTAATACCAGGCCGCCCTGTTTTCGTGTCCAACGAGTGACTCCATGACGTTGTGTAGAACTTTTACGTAGCAGACCCAATTTGACGGTCGAGGCAGTGTTGAGGCTCTCAAGTGAAAAAATTTCGAGCCCTTTCATCTCCGCAACCACGTCGTCCCTAAGCAACTCAAGGCGTACGGATTGGGAGGGGTCGGGGCGCACCATGATACAAACCTCAAGACCAGCGATGATAAGCAGGATGACCCTCTTTTACAGCCACAAAGAGGCCTTTTCCCGTTGCACAAACCTTACCATTGGCTTCAAGTTTTAGAGTGATTTCAGCACGGTCTTGCAGTAAAGTCTCAACTTGGCTTGTCACTACCAATTCAGTGTTCAATGGAGTAGGGCGTCGCAATTGGACGCTGTAGGATGCCGTGACCGTGCACGGTGGCTCGTCAACTTCTTGAGCGTCCATAAGAGCAACTGCTGCGGTCCAGTTCCCATGGCAATCCAATAAGGTTCCAATGATTCCTCCGTTGATCATTCCAGGAAAGGCTTGGTGATGTTCTTCGGGGGTGAACCGAAGAATAAGACCGTTTTCAATCCGGTGGGAATCAATTTGCAGGCCCTGTTCATTTGCTGGCCCGCAACCAAAACAAATTGAACTCGGTGCATACTCTCGCTGTACCCCTGGAGTCATACCCACGTGTCAGGCGTGACACTTTTTGGTTGTTGGCTTTGGCTGAGAAAATAGCGTATGGTTCATGATGGGGGGGGCCGTGGCCAATGCATGGCGGGGCGTAAGAAAACCAAGGTCCGGAAAGTTCGAGTCGCCCATGAACTACCAAAACGCCGTAAAATCGCAATTGAAGAAGCCATGAAGGCCCATCAAACCGAAGACCGCCCCGATTGGGACCGAAGTTCGGAATGGGGGGATATTCGCTTCTTCAGAAAGCGCATCAAGCCAGGAACCTTGAGAACCGTACCCCTCCCTCTTCTCGATGTCAGCTTAGGCGATCCGTGGCCAGTTCCTGTAACAGTGATTCATGGATCTCGGCCAGGCCCCTGCATCACGGTTTTGGGGGGCATTCATGGGGATGAATTGACAGGCCCAACTGCTTGCACACACTTGTTGAGCAACCCGTTTACTGACGAAGGGCGCCCCCTTGACCCAAAATCCATGGCTGGGACGTTACGTATTGTCCCCGTCCTCAACCTTCCCGGTTACAGAGCAAAATCAAGATATTTCCCTGACGGTCGTGACCTCAATCGACAATTCCCCGGTGACCCAGGAAGTTCTACGACCAAACGCGTGGCTCACCAGATTTGGAAGCACCTCATCGAGGATTCGGATGGAATTATCGACCTGCATAGCGCAGCCAAAGGACGCGACAATATGCCTCAAGTTCGTGTCGACCTCACTCATTCAAGTTCTTACTTACTCGCCAAAGCGTTTGGAATTGAACTCATCCTCGACTCAACACCGCCAAAAGGTTCCCTTCGACGTACAGCTAACGCTGCTGAGATTCCGGTCATCACCTACGAAGGTGGTGGGGCAGACTATCTTGGGCATGAATCGGTCAAGGTTGCAGTCCATGGCGTCATGAACATCTTACGTTCTCTGCGAATGATCCCTGGAAACCCACATCGTCCTCGTTTCCGCATCATGGCGAGTGGCTCACGATGGCTTCGTGCTGGAGAGGGAGGCCTCCTGGACATGTTCGTTAGTGCTGGAAGTGTCATGCGAGAAGGTGAGGTTCTAGCGACTATTTCAGACCCAGGAACACCAGGAATGACCGTAGATATTGTCGCTCCTGAAGACGGGCTCATCATCGGAGCAGCAACAAACCCGTTCACTGCAGCGGGAATGCCCGTGGGGCACTTTTTGCCCATTTCAAAGCATTTCTCACTTCTCGAGGAACAGATTGATGATGATGGGAAATTCATCATTAACGGAAGTCAAGAAGACCCAGTGTGGCGTGAAGAACATGAAATTAGCGAGATTTCGTTGGACGGTGAATGGAGCGGCGGAAGCGTAGACTCCGAATGGATCGGCTCAAAAATCACCAACGAGTCAAAAGAGTTTGAAGAAGAATCGTGAACATTTCTCTCCGTCACAGGGAAAATATTCATTTGGGAGTGATTGAACCAACAAAGGATTTTAAAATGCCAATCGATTTGATTTCAGCAGAATTAGCAGAAAATACCTTCGTTGCCGTAGGAGACAAACTTGATGAGAAATTTGGTAAAAAGTCCTGGGATAAACCACTCTATTGGATGACTGTGATTGGCCTTTTTTCAGCAATAGCAGTGTACTACTTTTGGTGATGGAAAGAACCTCACTGACTTGAAAAAGCAGTGACTGCGGCATGAATTTCTTCATCCAGCATGTTTCGCTTTTGACTCTTAGCAATCTCAAAGAGGTAAGCAACCAAGTCGTCTGAAACTTCGATTTCATTTTGTTCAAGCCACCAGACAATGTTTGACCGGCCCGACATGTGGCCAATTCGTATGACTTGCTTCAAGCCAAAATCTCCAGCAGGAACTCCGGAGTAGACTCGGTCAGCAAGCCAGTGATCGCCCTTCTTCATGGCCTTAATGACAGCGGATGCATGAACACCAGTACCTGTTTCAAAGGCATCTTCGCCGAAGACTGGATAGTTTCGGGGCAAAGGAACTTCAATGTATTCGTTCGCCTTTTGCATGTAAGCATCCAAGAGTGTCAAATCGTTCTCAATAACACCCATGAGCTTCAGATTCACGAGGGTTTGGTCAAGCGGCGCATTCCCTGCCCGCTCACCAACACCTAGGGCGGTTCCATGAATCACGTCTGCTCCAGCCTCAACCGCTGCAATGTTGTTCGCTACTCCTAGGCCACGGTCTTGGTGGCCATGCCAGTTGACTTCGATGTCTCGGCGCTGATAGCCGGCATCCTTGATCACTTCTTCGTCAATGAATGAAAGGAGTTTCCTAACTCCATTTGGGGTGACGTGCCCGCAGGTATCACAAACGCAGAGGCGGCGAACGCCGAGTTCCATCGCACGCTGATAGATCATTTTCACATCTTCAGGGTTGGAGCGTGTCGTATCTTCGGTGACGAACATGACCTGTACGTCGTTTTCAACTGCATAAGACACCGCACCTTCCATCGTTGTGACGAGTTTCTCCATGGTCCACCCTTCCGTAAATTGTCGAATGGGACTGGTCCCAAGGAAAGCAGAAGCCTGAATTTCCATTTCATGCTTTGCTTGCATCTCCACAAGAGGTTCAATGTCGCCCATGAGGGTACGAACGGCAGCTCCGGGTCGGATTGAGTAATCGTTTTCCTTGATATGGCTGAGCATGGCATCGATGTGGTTGCGGTGAAACGGACCTGCCCCCGGGAGCCCGAGGTCTACTTTTTGCAAGCCAAGTTGTTCCATGAAACTGAGCAATTCAATTTTTTGCTCAATGGTAGGGTTACGTGCACTTGGACTTTGCAAACCGTCTCGAAGGGTTTCATCATCAAACCAAACACCATGTGGGTGATTTGAAGGGTTTCTGCTGAATTCATATTCTACAGTATTCCAGTCGTAAATGAGTGAACTCTCTTTCATAGCTATCACCTTTGCATGAGCCGAGTTGGCCCCGCAATCCCCTACGGGTCGCCTTCATGTTTGAATGCGTCGCTTCGCTAAGATGAAGCTTAGGCTCACTCTTCTTCGCTGCTTTCGGATTCTTCATCGGACTCTTCTGAACTCATGTCAAGCAAAGAAGCAGGGATTCTTGATGAGAAAATCAACTCATCGGTGAATCCGCCCTTGGACTTGTTTCTGAACTCCATAACCCGTGTACCTCGGCTCGCCTTGCCCTTGGTTTCTTTCGTTTGGTTAACGAGAATCCGGATCATCATTCCTTTCATCGTGAGCAAAAACAGGTGGTCCTCCAAATCAGGAACGGTACGAACACTGATGATTTGGTCATCGTTTTCATCGTCAAGTTTCATGGTTCGAACACCCTTAGCACCTGGTTTCGTCGAACGGTAACCATCGGTGGTCATCTTCTCATCTCCGTTTTCGTCAACTTTGATGTTACCAGCAGCGTCCGTATCGGGAATACGGTCTGCAGTGCCTAAGCGACTTCGCTTCGCCATTCCATACTTCGAAATGGTGAGGATCTGTTCCTCAGCGTCAAGCATGGCGACCATTCCTGCGACAGAACCGCCTCCTGAGCCTTTTCTGTCGCCGACCCTAATTCCGTAAACTCCGCCAGAAACACGGCCGGATGCTCGGATTGCTAAACACTTGAAACGCGATGCATAACCTGTTGTGGAGATCATCACGATGTCATGCTCGTTCGTTGCAGAACGGACATTGACAAGAGTGTCACCTTCGTGCTTGAATCGCAGTGCATACTTTCCGTTCTTGTTGATACGAACGTACTCGTTCAGATCGGTCTTTTTGATGAGGCCACCCTTTGTCGCAAAGACCAAGAAATGTCCAGATGGTGGCGTCTTACCGCAGTTTTCACATTTGCTTGTGGGCCCTACGTTTTGAGGCTGTTCACACTTTGGATTGATGCATTCCCAGTTTTCTTGAGGACTGAAGCATTTCTCATTGACTTCTTCGATCAATTCACGAGAGATCGGAAGGATGGTAACGATGTTCTCATCATCGCGAATGCTTTCTAAGAGGTTCCTAATATGACTTCCACGGGATTGCCGGCTTCCAAGAGGTGTTTCCCAGGCTTTGAGCCCGTAAACACGACCCTTATCCGTAAAAATAAGCAATCGGTCCTTGCTGAAGCATGTCACGATGAGTTGGGGGGTGTCCTCGTTCTTTGTAGTAACGCCTTTGAGCCCTTTCCCACCTCTGTTTTGAGTTCTGAACATTTCAACAGGTGTGTGGCGAATGTAATTCTCAGTGCTGAGGGTAATGACGATGGCTCGCTCCTCAATGAGGTCTTCTCGGTTCATGGAAAGTGGCATTGGGTCAATGTAAGAACGGCGTTCGTCACCGTGGCGTTCCACGACTTCATTGAGTTCCGTTTTGAGAATATCAAGTCGACGGGGGCGTGAACCGATGATGTCCTCAAGGTCTGCGATTCGGACTTTCAGTTCTTCATGCTCAGCCTGTACGTTTGCAACGTCCATTCTGCTCAACTGATACAACCGGCGTTCTGCAATGGCTTTTGCCTGTGCCTCAGAGAAATCAAAGGGGGCGATGCCGGACATGATTTCGTCTCCTCGGAGACAAGACTCAAATTGTTCACGGCTGGAACTTGCCTTACCAACGGCAACAACATCGTCAATACGGTCCTGCGCCTTGACCAGGCCTTCAAGAATGTGGGCCCTTGCATTGGCTTTGTTGAGGTCAAATTGGGCTCGTCGCTCAATGACTGTTTCTCGGTGAGCCACATAGGTGTGAATCATGACTGGGAGGGTGAGCAATACCGGGCGCCCGTCCAAAATCCCCATCATATTAGCTGAATATGATTCTTGCAAACGGCTGGATTTGAACAATTGGTTGAGAACTGCGTGCGGGTCGGCATTGTTCTTGACTTCGATCACAACACGGATTCCTTCCTTGGAAGATTCGTCCCGTATGTCTCGTATTCCAATCACAATTTCTTTGTTGACCAAATCCGCAATATGAATGAGCATGTCTGCCTTTTTCACCTGATAGGGAATTTCGTGGATGATAATACGCTTTCCGTCACTGTCATCATGAACGTCACATTTTGAACGTACGTGGAATCGACCCTTACCGCCGGTATACATATCGATGATTCCATCGATTCCGTGGATGCTTGCACCTGTTGGGAAATCCGGGCCTTTGACATGCTTCATGTACTCTTCTATAGAGACGGAAGGCATGCCTTCAGAGCCTTCTTCAAGGATACGATCGACGTGAAGGTTGACGGCACCTGCAACTTCAGTGAGGTTGTGCGGAGGAATGCGCGTTGCCATACCTACTGCAATTCCGTCGCTCCCATTGAGCAAAAGATTGGGGAGGCGGGAAGGCAGAACGGTTGGTTCTTGTTCAGAGTCGTCAAAGTTCGGTTGGAAATCTACTGTTTTCTTGTTAATGTCTTCGAGCATGTGTTTTGAGATGCGGTCAAGACGGCTTTCGGTGTATCGCATTGCAGCAGGCGGGTCCCCGTCAATCGAACCGAAGTTACCCTGTCCGTCCACAAGAGGATAGCGGAGGGAAAATTCTTGAGCCATACGAACCATGGTGTCGTAGATGGATTGGTCTCCGTGAGGGTGATATTTACCCATGACTTCTCCGACTGAACGTGCAGATTTACTGAATTTTTTATCGGACGTGTGCCCACCCTCGTACATTCCGTAAAGAACACGTCGGTGAACGGGCTTCAACCCGTCTCTTGCATCGGGCAATGCACGGCCAATGATGACCGACATGGCATAATTGATGTATGAATTTTTCATCTCAGTATTCAATGGATGGTTGAGGACATTGCCACCAGGTGCAATGGTTTCGTCGTCTTGTTCTTCTGTGGTTTCATCTTCAGATGTCAAGGTTGGTCACCTCCTTTGCGTAGCGCTCAATGAACGCTCTACGCTCAGGGACATCTTCGCCCATGAGCGTTTCAAACATACGGTCTGTTTCCTCTGCTTCCTTTACGGTAACACGTAGCATTGTACGCGTTTCCGGATCCATGGTCGTCTCCCACAACTGCTCAGGGTTCATTTCACCAAGACCTTTGTACCGTTGAACGCCAATTTTGGCATTCGGGTTATCGCCCTTCAAGTCGTCAATAAATTCATCTCGCTCTTCATCACTGAATGCATATCGAGACATCTTGCCTTTTGACACCTGATAGAGTGGCGGTTGGGCGATGAAGACGTGCCCTTCGGTGATTGCTGGGCGCATAAAGCGCCAAAGGAAGGTCAGCATCAAGGTCCGGATGTGAGCGCCATCAACGTCTGCGTCGGTCATGATGATGAGGCGATGATAACGGAGCTTCGATGTGTCAAAAGAGCCTTCATCTTCGGAATTGTTTCCAACCCCTGCCCCAAATGCACGGATCATGGTTTGGATTTCGTTGTTCTGGAATACTTTAGCAATGTTATGCATTTGTCGCTCAACGTTCAAAATTTTACCCCGCAAAGGCAAAATCGCCTGAGTGCGTCGGTCTCTTCCGGTCTTGGCTGAACCACCTGCGGAGTCACCTTCTACAAGGTAAATTTCACACTCCTTAGGGTCTTTCGATTGGCAGTCTGCGAGTTTTCCGGGAAGGCCACCGCCCTCCAGTACGCCCTTTCTACGGGTCAAATCTCTCGCTTTCCGGGCGGCTTCCCGAGCCTTTGAGGCCAAGAGTGCCTTGTTGACAATCATCTTAGCCACAGAGGGGTTTTCTTCAAAAAATTCATTCAGTTTTTCATAGACAACCGTTTGGACGATACCCATAACTTCGCTGCTGACGAGTTTGTCTTTTGTCTGGGATGAGAATGAAGGGTCAGGATGCTTGATGCTCACTACCGCTGCGAGACCTTCTCGAACGTCATCGCCTGAGAGCGGGTCGCCTTTGAGCAACTTGTTTTTCTTAGCATAGCCGTTGACGCAACTCGTGAGTGCGCCTCGCAAACCGGACATGTGTGTGCCCCCGTCTTTGTTCCGAATGATGTTGGTATAGCAGAGAATGCTCTCGCTGAACGCATCCGACCACTGGAGTGCGAGTTCGACGGTCACGGGCCCCTTTTCAATTTCCTTTTCGCCTTGGATGATGATGACATCCTCGTGCATCGGAACACGCCGGCTGTTGATTTGCCGTACAAATTCTGCAAGGCCGCCCTCGTAATGATGTTCGCTGACATGTTGGTCTTCGCCTCGGTCGTCCGAGATGATGATTTTCAGCCCTGCGTTCAGGAATGATGTTTCCTTAAGCCGGGTATCAATTTGATCAAAGTCGAATTCAGTAATGTTGGTGAAAATCGAGGTATCAGGCTTGAATGAAATGGTCGTTCCTGTATCATCGCAGGTGCCAATGGTTTCCAATTCAGTCACACGTAATCCGGCCTCAAACCGTTGGCGGTAGATGGTTCCATCACGGTGGATGGTGACCTCCATCCATTCCGAAACAGCATTGACAGCAGAAACCCCTACGCCGTGGAGTCCGCCACTTACCTTGTACGAACTGTTGTCGAATTTTCCACCGGCGTGGAGTTTAGTCATGATGACTTCGGCAGCAGAAATGCCGAATTCTTCGTGCAGATCAACGGGGATGCCCCGGCCATAATCTCGTACCGAAAGGGAGCCGCCAGGATTGAGAGAGACTTCAACGACATTGTTGTGGCCGGCCAAGTGCTCGTCAACGGAGTTGTCCACGACTTCCCAGATGCAATGGTGGAGTGCAGAGCCGTCATGAGGGTCTCCAAGGTACATACCGGGTCGTTTTCTTACCGCTTCGAGGCCCTCAAGGACCTGAATGCTTGCTGCATCATATGAGTCATCCATTGTCATCACCGGTTGGGAAAGAGTTTGCAGGTTATTGTGCAGTTATCAAGGGTAAAATAATCATTGGAAAAAAGTGGGCTGCGGCCCGATATCGACATGATTTTTTTCACTCCCTCCCATTCAATTTCTACTTCCCTCCACGGTGTTTAAACATACCCCTATCAATACCTCCGAAACATGCCATTCAATCAGTAAAACCGCTGCCGGAAGGGCCCTAATTATTGATGCATTTTACCCTTCAAAAAGATACGCACGCGTTTTAAATCTACGCTGAAAATTCCGATTCCACTGGGAATGCGAGCGGCGTGAGCGTTAAGAAGAGGACACAAGTGGGCAGGTCATGACTGGCCCTAACATCTGTGTGTCCCTTGAAGGAACAACCGTCAAAGAAATGGCTGATGAAGCCGCACGAGCCAACATTGCTGGCGCCGATATGGTCGAGGTGCGCTTTGACCGCCTTTACCTCAAGAAACCCCCTCATGAGCCTGTAGAGGACGAGAACGGTGAAATCCGACACGTACTACCACCCGAAGACCAATGGCACGTCCTTGAGGCTGGAGAGGTAAATGCTGATGAATCAATTACCTCCCTCAAGGAAAGCATCCCGCTTCCTGTGATCTTCACCGTCCGCCCCCTCAATGAAGGCGGACATTTCCCTGGGACCGAAGATGAACGACTTGAGATCATGAAGAAGGCCATTGCATCTGGCGTCACCACCATCGACGTTGAGTTGTCTGTAGAAGATGAACAGCGTAAAGAAATCCTGGACATGGCCTCCTCCGCCAAAGTCGGCATCGTATCGTCCATGCACAACACTGAATCAACCCCCAGTGCATCCGAACTCATTGAACTGGTAGAAACGCATTCAACCGAAGGCGAGATCTTCAAATTTTGCGGGACCGTTAACGACCATCAAGATGCGCTTCAGATCGTCGAGGCATGTCACGAACTTCGTGGCTCAAAGCACAATTTTTCGATGATGGCTCTTGGCAACGGAGGAGACTGGTCTCGCCTTCACGCCCCTGTTCTCGGACAAGCTTTGGTCTACGCCACACTTCGTAGTGAATTCAAACTCTCGAACAAGGGCCTTGTCAACATCAAGGACCTCAAGAGTGCTTGGACTCTAATGGAATACTGAGTCCTACTCCGATGGCGGCATCATGCCGTCAGCTGACTTCTGCTCAAGAAGGGGAACGGTTTCCATTGTTGCATCATGGCCTGCACCATCATTTCCTGCATTCATGTAACGGCTGTTGAGGATGAACGGGACCACTAAAACCGTAGCCATGGCCATGAAGAAAACCAAAGGCACGGTCCAAGGCGGGAGGACAAATGTTCGTTCTTCTGTGATCACGGTTACATCAGCCACAACGACTTCATTCTGTGGCTGAGCGTCCCTGTCGTGAGAGTTATCCCACGTGTCAATCACCAAATAGAAGTCTTGGTAGGTATCGGAATCGAAAAGAGAATTGTATACCTCTGGACCGTCCAAGGAGAGTGAAAAGGTTACTTCAGCCGTATTTTCGTACTGGTGCACGTCACGATAGGTGTTCCAGCCAGCAGGGTTGAAACTTCTCCATTCAGGTGATAAATCACTCAAAACCTGTTCAAAGTCACCCATCCACGTATAGAAATGGTTGCTGTTGTAGGATTCCCGGTACATCTCATACTGTGATGTTGTCAGAAGATATACGTCTGCTTCAGCAGGGGCCGACGTGTTGTCAACAACGGTTTGAAGCGTGAGGCAAAAGGTCGTTCGATGCTGACTTGAAAGGTTGAAACGAAGCACGCCAGCACTGTCGTTTCCAACAAGAAGCGTTGTATAATGGTCGGTTGACAAAGGTTCCAAAACCGGTAGTGGCCACATTGGGTTGAACATCCAGCTTTCTTCAGGGTGTAAGGCTGGGTCTAATTCTGAGGCGAATTCGGGTCCCTCTGCAGCAAGAGGCTTATCGCCGCCACGATCCATTTCATCAAATCCCCAACCCCCATAATCTGAAAAGGGAACCAGTGCTTGACGCTCAACCGTTTCGTTCCAAACGATTGGCTGAATATCACCCGTACAGCCGGTTGCCGCTTGCGCCTCAATTTGAACGGGGGAGCCATTGGAAATCAAGGGCAAGAGAAGTAAAAGCGAAACAAGAAACGTGCTAATTCGCATTGCTCCACCGTTCTCTCTTGTACCTCGGAGGCTTTAGGTCATGTCGGCTCAACGGCGACGAAGTGGGCGGATGTAACCGCTGTCATCACTTCGACGCTCATCCTTGGAGAGGATTTTCGGCGCCGGTGGAGGCAAGTGATGATCCATACCAAGGAGTCCACCTTGGGATTCGACCATCTCAACATCCGAATAAGTCTCTGCGGCATCCTTGGCCTCTTCTTCAAGAGAACTTGGTTCTCGCATAACCAACCAACCAAGAATTAAGGCGACTGCAATCAGACCGATGAATGTGGCCAATTCTGACCCAGCATCGGCAATCCATGATTTCCATTCATCTGCGGTAAAGTCCGAAAGTGATGGTGGGCCATCAGGTTCAGGAACAACCTCTACCTCTTCGGTCATGGACTCACACTGGCCAAGCCCGTCGCACACCTCGACCTTGAGCTCATAATATCCAGTGAATTCCCACGCATGACTGGCACGAACATCGTAACCAGCAGTCGGTTCGATCCAATCGTCACCAGCATTTCCATTCTCGTTTTCATCCTGTGAGAGGTCAAAGTCCCAACGAACGGTCAACTCTGTGAGAATGCGCTCATCCCGCTCGTAAATTGAGCCGTCTTCAACATCCAGGTCTCGATAGATTTCAAGCTCCACATCATCTTGCATGTCAGACACGTTTGCATTGAAACTGTAAGAGTCCCCAACAATGATTTCCTCAGGGATGAAAATTTCATAAATTTCCGGAGGTGAGTTCACGACCACGGTAAAGGTCATTCGAGTCACGTCCCCGGTCCCAAAAGCATCCCGTACAGTGAGCGTTACATCGTAGGTGCCAGGCAAAACATAGGCGTGCCAAGGACTTGCATCGTGCTCGAGGGGAGTTGCATCTCCAAAGTCCCAGGTGTATTGCACCAGACCGTTCCAGTCGGGCGAGGATACCTCGAAGGGGATGTAGCGCCCTTCAAAGCGACGATCGCCGTCTCGGGTCCCAGAGGAGTCAAAATACAGCATGTCGCCGGGAGCAGTAACAACATGGTTCTCTTCGTTGAAGGTATGAGACCATCCATCGGGGACGCTTCCTTCGGGGAACGAGGTTGAAGAAGTGATTTTTTGGTCGTCAAGCCAACCGTCCAAAATTCGGACTTGAATGATGGGGAGAGGATTGATGATTCGCACCGTCATGGTTCGTGGGAAACTGCTTTCTCCACGCTCATCGGTAACAACAAGTGTCACAGAGTGGATACCGGGTTCGGAAAAAGCGTGAGTCACTTGAGGACGTTCTCCGAAGGTTCCATCCGAGAAGGTCCAATTGTAAATCAGGTCCGTTGAGTCTCCAACCGTCCCGTCAGGGTCGGTACTGTCTCTGCCGTCAAAGGTATAGGGCTCGTCTACCTCTCCATCTTGCTCTCTAAAATCAATGGATTGAGAGCCAACAGTAGACGATGAAATCACATCAAATGAGGCAAAAGGCAGTTGGTTTAAAACAACGACATTGAGCATGGTCGTCATTTCACTTCCATCATCATCGGTCACCGTGAGCATCAAGGTCTTGTTCCCAGGAACATCCCATGACACAATTGGGTTTGAGAGGCTGCTGGAGACGGTTGAGTAATCATCACCTCGTTGAGGCATACCAGGAGCAATCCTTACTCCATCGGTGAAGGTCCAATCGTAGGCATCTATGGTTCCATCGTCATCGATAAAGACATCGGGCATCACCAAATTCGTGTAGGTCATGGTCGTCATCGTCTCTGCGTAAATTTGCACAGGTAGGCGATTGTTGATGTTCACCTTGATGGTTTTCGTCCCGTTGTTGTTACCGTCAAAAACTGTCAGAATGAGGTCGTAGGTGATGTTTTCTCCATCAATATCGCCCCATTCGTGTTGCTGAGAGTAAACTCCAAGTCCAGAGTCACTGGTACCGTCACCCCAATCCCAATGGAAGTCAAGATAGTCAAGAGGGACGTTATCGGTCGTACGTCCAGCAGAGAACAAGATTCGTTGATTGGTCAAGAGTGAAATCTCTTCTTCAACAACAATATTGTTGACGGTTATGACGGGAAAGGGATCTGTTGAATCAGACACGTTTACCGGATGGATTTCGGTTTCAGACCAACTGCCACCCTGGTCCATGACTCGTAACGTAGCATTGAACGAACCTACCGCCGCATAGGAACGTAAGGGTGATTTCAAATTCGATGTTACGTTGTCTCCAAAGCTCCATGCATATGCGGTGGGAGCGTCGAGGTACGGCAAGGTATTGTTGTCCAAAGAGAGTCCCCATGCATCGAAGCCACCGCCCAAGAATTGGAGGTTCTCCCAAGTTTGAACGTCCGTGAGTGAAAGGGTTCCGTTAGCAACTGGTTGCATGTTGTTGAGCGTTTGTGGCGATGTCTGCAGGGTATCAACCACGGACCCAAGCATGTCTTTCATGACCATTGAAAAAGAGTACATGTCGTTGAGAGGGGCAGTAAAGTAAACGCTGCTGTCAACGATTGAACCGCCACCCGCAGCAATGCGGTCGGTCACGAAATCTACAACCGTTCCTGAACTGTCAGTCACAGTAACTTCAACATCCAAGTCTTCAAAGAAAGCGTTTGACAATACGCCGTAATCAATCTGAACGGTATCATCACTGCCGTCTCCATCACGGTCTCCAAGCGTGGTCGTGTTCAAGGAAAGCGTAGCTGGTGAAGTGATTCGAGCCGCTTCAACATCAACAGTGCCTGTTGGATAAGAAGGCCCACATGAGGTGTAATCGCAGTCCGCAATCGTACTTCCATACCATGTAATCACCCATACCTCATCGGTAAGGTTACCAAATCCAGGAACAAGGCCAGTGGCCACTTTGTTTTTGAAATTAAGATCAGAGACGCTCCAGAGTCCATCGGAAGTGGCCTTCGAAACGACGACACCATCAAATTGCGATACGTCTGCAGTTAGGCGTAAGGTCAACGGAGCAGGTGAGGCTCCGCCAGGAGTGAACTTGAACGATCGAATGCCCCATCCTTCGAGAGTGTTACCGGTAGAAGACCACGGTGAGCTCCAATCGCTGTTTATTTCGGTTGGCTGAGCGCGGCAAAACAGACCGCCTGAGCAAACGGGGTTCAAATCCAAGTTTGGATACCCATAGATTCCTTGGTCCGAATCAAGGGTTGCGGCGATGCTGAAATTGGCGAATATTTCGCTCATCGTCGTGCCGACTGCGCCCACTGGACCGGATTGAGGGGAAAGAGCCAGATTCTCGACGCCTTGGCCCCCTGTTGCCGAGTCTTGGACGAGTTGACGGACCGCCGGGCCGCCTCCGAGGTGTTCTGCAAGATACATGGTGAACATGTACCCTGCACCGTAATCGGCAATTCGTTGATTCCACCAACGTACGGATTGTTCGGGATTTGCAGTCCAGGCGTTCACGTGGCCCGTGAGGGTTGAATCCGCTCCGAAGCAGAGGTAGATCGCTACGTCAGCGTTTCCTTCGTCAATCCACAAATTTTCATAGGGGTCCAAAGCGTTGTGCAGCAAGTGTTCCAATTCGTGGGCCAGAATTGATTTGCCCCAAGAGAGTGTGATGTCCGCATAGTCTACGTACACGGATTCGCTGGAACTGGAGAACGATGGAGCGAAGTATCCGCCCGTGTTGTAAGCACCGTCGATATCGTAGACGATGATTTGCACCTGGCAGTTGTTGTCAACATCGGGAGGCGCGAGTCCTCGGCCGTCTTGGTAATCTTTACCGTAATACGTGGTCATGGTTGGATAAATGGTTGTGTCCCATGTGCTCGCGAGGTTGTTGAGAACGGTGGATGACAGTGTCCTTCCGCTTTGCACGATGAAGGCAACGCTGTTTGTGGTTTTCGCCACATAGGCATCGATTTGACCGCCCGAAATAGCAACCGTAAGTGTGTCACCTACAACTCGTGGCGTGCATGCGCGCCCTGCTGCGCGCCCGTTTGTGGTATCAACGACCATGTCGTCAACACCTGGCCGCCCTGCGTCAACCCACGCTTGCCGCATGAATTGTGTAGCGGATACAACCGGCTGTTCTTCATGAATAAACAAGTACTCACTTCCATCACTGGGGTTGAAATCTTCAAGGTCGCCGATGATTTCGCCATCCGTCTGTACGGATGGTGAGGATGCTTGCTCTTCGGTCGAATCAGCGGTTGCAGTCAATGCGAATGGGCCCATGCTCATCAAAAGCAAAAGAGCAACGAATACGAGGGCGGGAGTGGAGCGTCGTTCCGACATAATAATCACCTTTAGGAATCGTAGGACCGATTCCCAATTTAGCCACTTGAAAGGAGGTATTTAAGAGTCCGTGGTAAAGGCGTCAATATGTCGAGTAGAACCTCGCCGAGAGTGACGGCAACATGGCTGTGCTTAATCATCGCAATGATGACGCTCAGCACATCGGTTTCATCCCAAAATGAGAGCCAATGGAACGTGGAGGATGAACATTCATCCCTCTGCGGCATCTCCGAAAACCTCACCTTCAGCGGTACAAACGCCAACACTTCAGTCGGCTGGCAGGTTTCCCTCGGCCCACGCGTACCAGAATCAGAACCTTCCGCACTCTTCCGTTCAGCGGTTGAAGAAAACGTAACTGCGTGGGGCTGGGAAGTCTATACCCAACAGCATGAGCGGCATGGCATGAACCTCACCAACCTCTTTGCAACACTCAACGGAACCGGAGATGAAGAGCGAGGAAGAATTGTCATTTCAGCCCATTATGATAGCCGTAACATTGCGGATAAGGATTTGAATGTCTCAAATCAAACTTTGCCCGTACCCGGAGCAAATGATGCCGCCAGCGGAGCTGCAATTCTGATTGAACTGGCTCGGATCATTCCTGCAATGAACCTTTCACAAGACATCACCCTGTTTTGGAACGATGCTGAAGACCAAAATGACAATTATACCGTAGGAGCAGAAGCTTGGGCTGATAATTTGTCTCAAGTTGAAATCGACAATATGGAGTCGTTTGTCTTATTGGACATGGTCGGTGACCGTGACCTACAACTCCAAAAAATCTACATCGGAAATTCAACATTGAAATCACGAGCGCAAGCCCTAGGGGGCGCCCTAGGAATGGTGAACGGCACCGTATCGTGCGCTGGAATTGATGGTGACGGGACCATGCAATACAACATCACTGCATACGTTGGCGACGACCATCAACATCCTGACGAATTGGGCATCCCTACGCTCAGTTTCATGGACCCGCAGTACGGTGAAAAGGTCCCTGGGACCTTCGGCGAATACTGGCACACAATGGAAGATACGCCCGACAAAGTCAGTGCAGAATCCTTAGGTGCCGTTGGACGATTGGTTGAACTTGGATTGAAAAGCGAGGCTTTCGTCATCGTTGTTGAAGAGCAAGGGCAGCCAGCCCAAGACAATTCCACAGGCGATGGTGATGTTGAACCCCTTGAACCATCAAAGCCTAAATCCCGCGTAATTACCGGACTTGTCATCCTTGCCGGGGCCTCATTGTTTCTGATTGTAGGATTAATCGTTTTCGCTGAGTGGAAACTGAAGCACTGAACGACTTGTGCGCGGACCAAGAAGGGAAGGGGTATTATCCGCGCACACTGTGGCTTCACCAAGGGGGCATGGAGTTGGGGGATGACCGAGAAACCCGAATGAAAGCCCTTCGAGAGCGCGTTCAAGCAAAGAAAAACGCTGGAACGCTCATCGAGCCTGAAGCACCTCTCGTCATTACACAGGATGAATATCAAGAAGTTGTCACCGTTGAAGAACCTCAACAAGATGACTGGTATGAGATGTTGGACCGAGATGCTGACCGGTGGAGGAATCTGGCTGCATCGCTTGTCCTCATCGGAAGCATCCTTGGAATCATCAGTGGAGCCTTAATCCTCCAAGGCAATCCTTCAGAAGCCTTTGTTTCAGCATGGAACTCCGACCAACAAACGGCAGACATCTCCGGAGAAATTCTCCTCGACATTGAGGGCACTGGCGTTGAAAATGTAACCGTTGAACTTCTTGAAAAGGATTCGAGAGCCCAACTCCAAACAACATCAACGAACGAATACGGCTACTACAGCATGGAAAACGTTGCTAAGAAAGTCCACATCATTATTTTTTCAAAGGATGGGTTTCAAACCGTTGAACGCACCTTTAGCCCTGATGACGCTGGATTAATGCCGGTGACGATGAAAAGCGGCAATGACACGCGTTATGAGGACAATTCGGAGACGATCGGGGGTCCAAGTCTTGACTTCGCAGTCGCTCTTGCTAGTGGAATCGGAATTGTCACCGTTCTTGCGTCGTTCGTAGGCGTCCAAGCAGCCGTGGAAATGCGCCGCGGGCGGCATTATCGAAGAAGCCAGTATTTCGCCGGCTTTGCCTTATTTGGTAGAGGCTTTATTATCATTGGACCGACCCTTATTCTTGCTGGAATGATTCTCAACATCTTTGCTAAATTTGACTTTGAAGACCAGCGAGAGGACTGAAACATGTACTTGATTTCAGTAGAAGGCGGTGACGGGTCTGGCAAAGGTGAAGCCGCAAGAATTCTTGCTGAATTGCTCAGTGAGTTTCCTTTTCCCGAGGTGATCTCAACACATGAGCCGCGCCGTCACAGCGAACTTGGCAAACTCGCCCTTTCTTCTGTTAAGTTGGGAGATAAAACCCCCCTTGAAGAGGCAGGCTTGTTCGCAGCCGACCGCTTGGATCACTCCCATACATACATCCGCCCATTACTGGCGAAGGGGTGCGTAGTTATCTCGGACAGGAACATTCATTCTTCGCTGATTTATCAGGGGGTTGTAGGGGAATTGGGTCTTGAACAAGTTGCAAAAATGAACGCTGCAGCAATGATTCCGGACTTGGTGTTGTGGATTGACTGCGACCCTAAAAAAGCCATGAAGCGCATCAAAACCGGCACATTACGGATGACCAGTGACAAGCAGGAATACTTTGAGACAAAGGAAATTCAGACAACCATTCGCAAAGGGTTTCATGACCTCTTAGCCGGGGGGGTAAAGGCACCAGCACCCTTCAACCAATGTCATGTGGTTGGACCCATCCTCAACGAGGGCGGATTGGATGAACTCAAACGCTCACTCCGGAGCGAACTGCGGCGATTCTTCAACCGTAAGCCATCTCCACTGAATGTGGACGGGGATGAAGTGGACCGGAATTTGTTGAACCAACTGGTTCACGATGTGAAAAAACAGACGCGATTGCCTGGGGCACCTCAAGAACGAACGGCGATTCATGTCGGTTGGCTATCTGGAAAATCACCATCGGATTGGATGCAAGAGGCAGAAGACAACTGGCCTACAGAGACTGCTCAGGAACATGATGTTCCAGCCACGCCCTACGCTCACTCGTGCTGGTCGATCCTCGGAACACTTTCACTCATGGTTGGGTCCAGCGAAGTACCGCGCCTTCATGCATCATTAGGACCCATCAGAATGGTTACTCAACGGCATACACAACGCCTGGTGAAATGGCTTCTAGCAGAACATTGGATCTTCAAACAACAATCTCACGTTCCGTTTTCAGACGCCCAGTTGTTCAAATTAAGAGACGAACGACTTGGATTCGCCCGCCTCACGCTAGCCATGTGGCCTTTGAGAGGGTCTCTGGCGTCTTGGCGCAGGTCAAATCCGAATAAAGAATGGTCCAAAGCGCTTGAAGACATATTCCATACCGATGATGGAAAAGAACTCACCTCGGGATTAAAGAAGTCGATTTCAGACATCCACCAGCGCCTTGTTATTCTGACAAGCGGTCATGAAGGTTGCCCCCTTCCATCCAATGCATCGGAATTATTGGTGTGGTGGTCCAATGCCCCGCCCGTTCATTCGGATTCGTCTTGAGGAGCAGATGAGGCCAGGGTAAATCTTGAGTTGCCAGGCAAAACGACAGCCCCCGCACCCGAAAATGCATCAGCTCGTGATGCAAACATACTGCACATGAGGACCCCAAGACCAAAGCCAAATGGAATCCCTGTCATCACCCGTTTATTGTTGGTCGATTCATAGTTCGTCAACAATTGGTAAAATCCATCAAACAACATTGGAGAGCAGAGCAGAACTCCAACTCCAAGCCAAGCAAACAACCTCCAGTTTCGAGCATAAACTGGAACCAACCAAGCGGCGGGGAGAAGGGAGAGGCAGGTGTCTTTTACCGTCCATCGGTTCCATCCTCGCTGAGTAAACAGCAGCCCACCGATAAACAATCCGAAAAAGATGCCGAGGTCCCTCGTACAAACCGGCATTTGATTTCCATTGATTTCGAGCGAACGCTCATGCTTTTGATGGCAGTTTAGGTCTCCGAAGGCATAGATCACTGCTGCATATGGATTCATTTCGCTCCAGACATAGCCTTGATGTTCATGGAAACCATCCTCATGCGAGTGATTGTATTTGACCAGATTCCCATACGAACCTGACCCGTCTTTTGAGTAAAAATCGATCACGTTTGCACGCCCTTCAACGTTCTCCACGGTCCCGGGGTCGAGGGTGAGTGGTGCGAGGAAAAAAGAAACGAACAGGAAACCGGATACACCGAGGACCCATCTGCCTATTTTGACTTCTTTTCTCCGGTCGTTGAGACCGTTGCGTTCCATGGCCTCCCTAGGTTGCTCATCTATTCAATTATTACCGCTTGAAGGCAAGCCTTCATTTCAAATGCCCCTCATCAATGGGTATGGCCGAGGAACTTCCACCCCGAATCGGCCTTATGACTGGATTGCAGGCTGGAGCCTTTATCGGACTTTTTCTCGGATTCTCACTTGCAGTCGTTTCGGCGCTTACGGACCCTGACGCCTTGGTGCGCCTCTTGGAATTGATGTGCTTAACACCGTTAATATGCGCCGTCCTCCTTGGCCCTTTCCTTGGATGGAGGCGAGCCCCACACTACAGTAAAGAAGACCCATTGGATGAAGCACGAGATTGCTTGGACCGGTTCAACGAAGGTCAAGGGAAGTGGAGGGTTTTGAGCCATGTTCGTGGCGACGGAAGGGCTGTTCGAATCGATTTGCACAATTCAACTCATCCACTCGCCATTGTTCAGGCAACACTTCCAATGACTGAGAAGCACACCTTGCGTTACATCGTTGGCCGAGGCGAACAACGCAGTCGCAATCCCGAGTTGCGCAACCAAGTGTTGAGTTATGTTGAACAGCACATCCCTCTGAACCGAAGAAGAAGAACTTCGTCATCCATTGAGGTTCTTCCACCTTCGGTAATTGAGCACATGGAATCAACCCACATCATGCACCGAAGGCTGTTTTACGTTCTACCGATCATCCTCATATTCGCATGGCTTGAGATGCGATGAAACGATGCGTTTTCAAAAGAACAGCCCTATGAGGGAGCGCAGATTGGGAGCATCATGGCAGGGGAACTTGACAGGGCCATGGGCCGCCTCAAGCACCGTGACATACGTACCCGAAGGCGAGCCGTCCGAACCTTGGTTGAATTGGAAGACCCTGAATCACTCAAGGCCTTCAAGTCGCTCTTGAACGATGAAGATTCATGGTTTGTGTCCAAAGCCTTGGACGCTTACCGACGCTGGGCACCAACCGTTGGGCTGGATGCGGTTCAAGATTTAACGGCTCACTCATCTCTCAATGTGCGCCGTTGCGGAGCCAATCTTCTGGACGCATTGGGCGAGAACGGGACCTCCATTGCAAAGGTCATGCTTGATGATGAAGATTCAGTCGTCCGTAGGAAAGCTGCTGATGCTTTACTCACACACGGAGATAACAAGGCCATTGAAGCCATGCATCAGAACGCCAATGATGCGATTCGAAGCCTCGCCATGAGGCACCGTTCCTGCAGCAAAGAACAACTTCTAAACGGCCTCAAAGATGCTTCGGCTTCGGTTCAAATCGAGGCATTGCGGGCCTTGTTGAACCGAGATGAAGCCGTTGAATTGTCGGCAATTCAGCCATTTTTTGGCTTGCAATCTGGAACGGTAAAGTTGTTCCTTTGGATGGCTAAGCATCATCCAAACAACCTTTCAGCACTGGCTGAAAAACTCGGCCCTCAACACTTTCACGACATCACAAAACATCTCAGAGGGAATGTGGATGATTCAAGTGACGTCCTCATTCAAACCCTCATTGAAACGAACATGCATTCCATCATCGCACGTTGGCTCATGGGTAAAGGAGCTCAGGAAGATGAATTGCGCTGGGATATGATCGGAAATCAAGACGTAGACATCATTGAACGAAGCAAATTACTCGAGCGTTTATTGGGTCGTGCAAATGAACCCGATGTGATCGACAACCTCAAGAAATTCATGGCAACGAATCCACCGGAGCTTCTCAAGGTGGCGTGCGAGAACCTATCAACCGCCGCAAATGAACTCACGTCATGAGCACCAAGAACTCAGGCCTCACATTCACAGCCGATGCCACAGATGGAGAACATCACCACTTGCATGTTGGCGTTTCAATCACCGGCCCATTTTTGGGCCGAAAACTCGTCTTACGATTCCCTAGATGGGTTCCCGGTTCGTATTTTATGCGTGAACCCATGCAGCACCTCTTCAATTTCTCAGCCGTTTCGTCTGCGGGGAAAGAACTGCGTTGGAAACGAGTTGGCGTGGATGGGATTGAAGTTTCAATCCCCCAAAACACTGAATCGATAAAGACGAACTACACCATTCTCGCTGCTGAACTAAGCGTCCGTTCAACTCACCTTGACAGTACACACCTTCACCTCATGCCTCCGTTTACTTGGATGATGCCGGAGAAAGGAATCTCACAAGAGCGATTAAACATGCAACACGAGATTGTACTCACTGCCCCGTCACAATGGACTCCAGCAACCCAATTTGAATCTTCAGGAGCCCCGGTAAAAAAAGCCGGTACTGCGACCTGGAGTTTTTCTGCCCCAAATAGGGACCATCTCTTGGATGGAATCATTGAAATCAATGAAAACGAGTCCTTCACCCATGTTGTTGATGGAAGAACACACCACCTAAAAATTTGGGACAGCGGTGGGCACCAGCCAAATCAAGAACGCCTCGATTGCTTTATTGTTGACATGGAGCGAATCATCAAGGAACACCACGCCCTCTTCGGCTTGCCGAAATGGGGCACATATACCACCGTCCTTCACTTGACGGATACGGGGCGCGGCGGATTGGAGCACCTCAACTCACAGACTTCAATGATGCCTCGCAAGTGCCTGTATCCTGGCCACGACGATGAATACCGAGACCTTGTAAGTCTGTTTTCTCACGAATACTTGCATCAATGGAACGTCAAACGATTGCGACCAAAGAATTTCCTAAATTATGACTTGCAGAAGGAAGTCCATACGGATTTGCTTTGGTGGTTTGAAGGAGGAACTTCTTGGCTTGGCGACATGCTTTGTGTTCGCTCGGGAGCTTGGAGTGAAGACGATTGGAGAAAGGATTTCCAACGGAAGATGAAGCGCCATACGGGTAAAAATGGGATGCATCGAGAATCCCTCTCTGAATCCAGCCATGATGCGTGGATACACCTCTATAGAAGCGGACCCTATACGAGAGAGAGTCAAATCTCATATTACTTGGAAGGTGAATTAGCCATCATGTGTTTGGATGTCGAATTACAGAAGAGAAGCAAAGGAACTTATGGTGCATGTGAATTCATGGCTGAGTTGTGCAATCGCTTTGCTCTAGATTACGAAAGCAGCAATGAGCTGGGTGTCGATTACAAGAGCCTACGGAAGACCCTGAAAGAAGTTCCTGGCGGTAAAAGCCTTGGCCCATATTTGGACCGACTTGTTCATGAAAGAACGGCACCAGACATCAAGAAAGCGATGAAGTTCTTTCGGCTTGACATCGTACCGGAAAAATCGGAAGAAGACCCAACAGCATGGCTTGGCGTTGGACTTCGGGATCAAAAGGGAAAGGTCATCATCACGACGTACCACTCCGGCTCCCCTCTTCGAACAAAAACTCAGGTCGGAGACGAATTGATCGCACTCGATCAACTGCGTATTCAATCATTAAGCCATCTTACCTCGGTTCTAAAAGGGCGACAAAACACGTCGGCATGGCTGGATTTCAGTCACGAAGGAATGCTGAAAAGGGTTGAAATCAAATTGCCGGGGCCACCACAGCATGAGGTCAAACTTTCTGGGAAAGGAAACGCAGCATGGCGAGCGTACATCATGACGCGTCAGGACCGTGCTTGAGTGGTTCAAGAAGGACTTCAAGAGGAATAAAAATCGGTGGTGTATCGTCAGCCATCGTATGCCTGCTGGTTTTGGGTGGGAATACATCATCGGAGAGGCTCATGGAGATCACATCTTCTTTCGAGAGGCTTTCACGACCGCATGCCGGCCATACGTCAACGCTTATCGCATCGTTACCAAGATAGTCCACGCAAAGAACCGGGACGCGAATTAAACCCAAATCAAGGGCGATGGCGTGGCGATGATGTCCGTCGAGGATTGCACCAGTGTTGGAATCTACGATAAGCGGTTTTGTGTATCCACCCCAACGACGGGTCATATCGAGCAACTTCCTTTGGTTACGAGGCTTGACGGCCTCATGGGCCTTTAACCAACTCAAAGGCACAAGTTCCACATCATCTTCCGACCATTCCATGACGGGGGGAACACCCTTTGAGGCATAATGCTTTTTCAACCGTGGGCCCGCCATGTTCAATTGAGCACCCATGAACATGAAGCGGGAACTGGATTTTGGAAGAGAGGCCGCCCTTGCGGGCGTCTCCTGCCCAGAGCCGCTCAATCGTTGGATTGAGATGCTCCCGGATGACCTCGTTGACATCCTCAATCAAATTGCTGAAGCCGGCCATGGGGCATGGGCGGTAGGTGGCTGTGTAAGAGATGCTCTGCTCGGCGTACCTAGTGGAGATATTGATCTGTGTTCAACCTGCACTCCGGAGGAGGCCATGAAGCTCTTTGGAGGACAGGCGATCCCCACCGGTATTGATTTTGGAACGGTGACAGTCAAGGGTGCAGGCCAACATTATGAATTGACAACCTTGAGAAGTGAGGGCATGTACAGAGACGGCCGCAGACCTGACCAAGTCACTTGGGGAACATCCCTCAAAGAAGACCTAAGCCGGCGTGATTTCACGTTTAACGCAATGGCTGTGGACGTGGCCAGAAGAATACTCTACGACCCTTTCAACGGCATGAAGGACATGAGGGGGCACCTTGTTCGTGCAGTTGGCGACCCTATGCAACGTTGTGATGAAGACGGGCTTCGTATTTTTCGAGCATACCGATTTCTTGACCGAGGGCAATTGGGACTCTGGCACCTCGAAGCGACGCTTCATCAAGCCATGCAATCGAAGCAACCAATTCTCGCCAAAGTAGCCATTGAACGCAAATGGACGGAGTTTCGGAAAATTTTGAACGGTAGGCATGCCGCAGAAGTCCTCAATCTGATGATTCATGATGGAACAATACAACACATCCTTCCGTCTCTCCGTTTTGTGCGGCCGAGCCTGTTGGATCTTTTCGGGGAACACCTCAACGAATCATGGTTGCTAAAGCATCGTTTGGGGTTCCTCCTGGCAGAATTTAGTCCATCTGAGGTAAAAAAGTCGCTCGGCACTCTTAATCTTCCAAAATCACTTCTCAATGAAACGGTTCAATTCCATCGAAACCTTGGAACCATCCCAGAACCACGAACATCTTCACTGCGAGTCTTCCGCTACTGCCTGGGCGAAGATGCGAACATTCACCTTCGGTTGCAACACCTTTTACTGGATATCTCAGCCTCGGTTCACGGCCGTGAACCGTTGGAAGGAAGCATGACCGAAGTAGCAGTGAAATGGTCCTCACTTGGGTCGCAGAAAGCCCCCAGTGAATCTCTTGTTGATGGCCATTGGATCATGAAGCGTACTGGAGTTGAGCAGGGAGTCCGCTTGGGCCGACTGAAGCGCTGGCTTCACCGAATTCAAATTGAGCACGATATCACCGAAGTGAACGCAATTGAACTCCACCTTTCTCGCATTGCATGGCAGCATAGTGAGCCATTGGATTGGCCTCAACTTCAATTCCCTTGAACCCGACGCGGCATCACATTGATGGTAGAGATGCTTCTGCATTCATAACATGGCAGAGAAAATATTGCTTCCGCCCCGCCCAACATTTGATGGTCAAGTCGTGGCGCTAAAGCAACGAATAGAGAGCATCAGCGGACAAAATAGGATGGCGCGCTTGCTCAATCAAAACTTCAATACGTGGCTCAATGGGTCCTCCATGTCTGCTCTCAGCCTCACTCAAGAACTTGACAAAGACCAAAACGGCATCATTTCCGGTGATGAATTTTCAGATATACTGTCAAAAATGACTGGAGAACGCCCACCTGAATGGGTTGTAGAACTGATGTTCTCATTCGTTGATGCAGACCCGTCCGCAGGAATACCCGTTGCCGATTGGATGGCATTCCTTGCGGCAAATGGACTTGAGATTCCTGATTCCATGTTTGAGTTGGACATCCCACTTGCTGGAACGCTGACCAGCGAACGAACGATTTATCTGGTCGAACAACCCATTAATTTCACGGCAAAATTCACAGCTGAAGTTGAATCGTATACCATCACCATTCTGCAAGATGGAGTAACGACTCCTGAAACATTCACTACCACTTCAAAAGAAATGGACCATCCCAATTTGGACCATTTTATTCTGGAGCCTGATGAAGCGAGTGTTTACAAGGTCAGTCTTTCGGTTCTTGGAAAACACCTTGACACCATCGAGGTCACAGTAGAAGCACCTTTGGAAGAGGAATGGCCCGAAGATGATGACGTCGTCGAGGAATCTCAACCGCTTGCAGAAGAGACCCCAGTGGTAACGGCATCAGGGCAGTTGTCCGACCTTATTTCTACGGTTGAGCAAACCCGATTAAGAAGCGATGCAATGAAAATTCTTGAAACCGCACCGGCCTACACGCTTAGCGGGATGGTGACTAAAGTCAGCAGAACCTTACTTGGCGAAGGTGAGTGCCGAGGAGGAGATACTGCTCGTTGTATCTCAACTGATGGAACAACGGTTCAAGTGATGATGAAGCGGAGAGAGGAACCATTGTTCGAAGAGGGCCAATACGTCGCACTAACCGTTCAACCCGTCATGTGGTCCGTAGCCGTTCGTGAACTGATTTGCAAGGAAGTTTGATTCACTTCAATGCTCGTGAAATCACGATGCGTTGGACTTCCTGAGTCCCCTCATAGATTTGAGTAATCTTTGCATCGCGGAAGAAACGCTCCACTGGGAATTCTTTGGTATAACCGTAGCCGCCGAGCACTTGAATCGCGCGTTCCGAAACCCACATTGCTGTATCGCCTGCGAATAATTTCGCCATGCTAGCTTCCTTGGAATGGCGTGGGCCGTTTGCATGATAGTGTTGTTCTTTGGTCCATGCTGCTTTGTACACCATCAAGCGAGCGGCATCGATTTGAGTTGCCATGTCTGCAAGGTAAGCCATGATCATTTGGTGATGAGCGATTGGCTTCCCAAAGGCTTCACGTTCGTGGGCGTATTTGAGAGCGGCTTCATAGGCGCCTTGAGCGATGCCCAGAGCCTGAGCAGCGATACCAATTCGACTGTTATCAAGCGCGTTCATGGCGATAGGGAAACCGTTTCCTACGCCTTTCAATACGTTTTCCACCGGTACTTTACAATCGTTGAGAACCAGCGTGCAAGTATCCGACGAGCGGATGCCCAGTTTGTCTTCCTTCTTACCGACCGAGTATCCTTCGAAACTTGATTCCATGATGAAGGCCGTTGTACCCCCGTGCTTCTTCACGCCGTAATCAGGGTGGTCAACATCCTTGGCGAAGAGAACGATGATTTTCGCTTGAGCCCCGTTTGTGACCCACATTTTTTCGCCGTTGAGAACATAATGAGTTCCATCTTCGGAGAGTTTTGCTTTGCACACCATGGCCGCCGCATCCGTTCCAGCACCTGATTCAGAGAGCGAGTAAGCCCCCACTTCACCGGCAGCAAGCCTTGGAAGGTACGCTTTCTTTTGAGATTCATCACCATGAAGGGCGATGGTCATTGAGCACAGGCCGACATGAACACAGTACATCACAGCAAATGAGGGGTCAACGCGGGCGAGTTCTTCGATGATGATGGCTTCAGAGACGTCATCAACGGGAGAGCCGCCGTATTCTTCGGGGATCGTGATGCTTTGGAGGCCGAATTCCACAAACGATTCCCAGGCCTCGGAGGGGGGGATCTGATGCTTATCTCGGTGCTCTACCGTGGGAGCAAGCACTGTTTCGGCGAAGTCACGGACCATTTCACGAATCATCTGTTGCTCGTCGGTTTCTTGAAAGTTCATTGGGCCACCAACCCAAGCCAAGATGCCGAGTTTCTTAACCCGTTTGTTTTATTTTTATCGCCACAATCCCCCTCACCCTTCATATACCACCCGCGTGAGCCGAGGCGTAGAGGGAAAACCATGGATGAAGAAATCGTGGAATTTGCTATTGCACACAACCGGAAATATTCGTTGGACCATCTGTGGTACCAACAAAAAGACCAGAAGCTGATGATTGGAGTCAGTGAGTACATGAAAGTCGAAATCGGCGATGTACTCCGAGTGATTCTACCACAGGCTGAAACAGAGATTGACGAAGGCGGAAGCATGTTCTCGCTATGGACTGCTGACGAGAAAATTTCGCTCACTTCGCCTTTTGCAGGAATCATCTCTGATGTTAACGGTGAAGTTGAGATCAGCCCTGATTTGGTCAACGACTCCGCTTACGACCACGGATGGGTCATTCTACTCGAACCCCACGAACTCAAAATGAATCCAGATGATAAGCAAATTCTGGAAAACCTGTTGGAACCCGACGAGTACGTCGAGTACCTCGCCGAACTTTGAGCATCACCCTGGAACATTACCTTCCAGCGCCGATTCGCCGCTGAAGGATGATAAACAGACAACACTTCGTGCTGTCATGGACGAGCCAATGCAACGCTTGCGAGAGAGTTTAGCGAAAGCCCCCATCATTTGGAAAGGGGATTATCCTTACTTCATTCATCCGATTACTGACGGAGTCCCACGCATGTCCCCGGACATCCTACAGGCAATTACAGACCTTTCACGAGAACGCATTGATTGGAGCAATGTTGATCTTCTTTTGGGAATTGAAGCAATGGGCCTCCCCCTTACCGCTCCCCTAAGCATGTCAACGGGAATTCCGCTTGTCATCGCAAGAAAACGCACCTATGGTTTGGAAGGAGAGGTTAAGATCGACCAATCCACTGGTTATTCCAAGGGCGCCATGTTCCTTAACGACATCAAGAAGGGCGAACGCATCGCCATCATTGATGATGTTCTCTCTACGGGTGGAACATTGGAAGCTGTCATTGAAGGCGTACTTAGGGCAGGAGCAAAGGTAACTCATATTGTCGCTGTTGTGGAGAAAGGCGACGGTTTAAACCGCCTACGGGGCCTTTATCCTGATATTTCGATTCAATCTTTGGTCCGTCTTCGTATGGATGGAGAAACCATCGTTCTCTTGGACGAAGAAGTTTGATTTTGATGGGTGCATTGATGAGGGAGCGGCATCGCCGCTAGGTTAGGGAGCCACATGGACCTAGACCGCCACGACTTTGAATTGGATGAACTCATGGAGCGCATCCGCACCAATGACAATCGCTTAATTGCACTCCAAGTACCGGAAGGACTCAAGATGCAAGCCCTCGAAATGATGGATACCATTGAAACCGAAACCAGCGCTCAAGTCGTACTCGCAGCAGATCCTTGCTACGGCGCCTGTGACCTCGTCCACGACAAGATGCAACTGATGGGAGTTGAATTGGTTGCGCACATGGGGCATTCTCAGATGAACATCGACTCGGGAATGCCAACACAGTTCATCAACGTCACCTACGACGGCGACCCCGAACTGTCTCCAGTCCTCCCGTGGCTCAATCAACATCGCGCCATGGCCCAAGAACGCATGACTCAGCAATCCAACACGGAAGGCCTTAGCGAAGAAGAAGCACAAGAGCGCTTCATGGATGCAGTCGGACGCATGGCGCCCCTAACCGGTACCAAACTGGGCCTTGTTGGGTCCATCCAACACCTTCACCTCTTACCGGAATACCACGACCGCCTCGAAAAGGCTGGTTTTGACGTCACCATTCCCATCGGTGGCGCCCGTCTTTCGTTCCCCGGCCAAGTCCTCGGTTGCAATTATTCCGGTGATGACCCGAGCATCGGCCATTATTTGTTTCTCGGAAGCGGAGATTTCCACCCGATTGGACTCGTTCTTCACACCGGCAAGCCCCTTGCTATGCTTGACCCGTACACCGGTGATGCAGAAGAGATGTCACTCCAACGCATCGAACGAATTCTTCGCCAACGCTTCGGCCTAATCATGAGCGTGCAAGAAGCACAAACTTTCGGAATTCTCATTGGAGAAAAACCAGGTCAAATGCGACGCACACTCGCACTACGCATGAAGCGAATGCTTGCAAAGCACGGAAAGAAAGGATACCTGCTCGCCTTGGAACATGTTGGCCCGGAATTGATTGATTTCTACCCGGTCGATGCATTTGTGAATACAGCGTGCCCACGAATCGCCATTGATGATGCTGTGAAGTACCGTAAACCATTGATCACGCCTTTTGAGATGGAAGTTGCTCTTGGAGAAAAGAAATGGGAGCTCGGCTACCAATTCGATGAAATCCCTTGATACGAAGCGGATAAAACCTTCTGAATTCCCTCGCTCAGAGGCTGAACAGAACCACATCTTTTAGAACGGTTGACAAGAGCATTCCCATGTTATGAGCGGCTATCTTGACCGAATCGGGGCGGGGTCGATTCTCGCAAGCCCCAGCGTATTGGATTACGACCATTTGCCTGAAGAGCTGGTAGGCCGGGACGATATCAAACAAGAACTCGCCTCGAAATTCACCGCAATCGCATCCCCAGAAGGCGCATCAAGAGCAGTTATTACCGGCCCAGTCGGTTCTGGAAAAACGGTCCTAGCGAAAACATTCTGTCGTGATTTAGTCCGCCATCTAGCAGGAAAAAGAAACATCCAAATTGCTCATGTCAACTGTCGCAATGCTTCAACGAGCATGCGAGTTGCACAACGCATCCTCCACCAGTTGGACCCAGGTCACCCGGACCGTGGCCTCTCGATGGGTGAACTTTTGCTGAGTTTGAGAAAGATGCTGCGTCATTCATCCACCCACCTCGTGGTTGTTCTTGACGAGGTAGATCACATGCTACGCCGCTCAGGAGATGAATTGCTGTACCAACTGCTCAGAATTGACGAGGACCAACAAGGGACAGGAACCCTCTCGCTCATATTGATCAGCCAAGAGCAGGTATTGGACGTTCTAGAGACTGCAGTCCTCTCCAAATTTGGTATTACCAACCATGTTCGAATACCCCCGTATACCCTGGACGGGCTCAAGGCCATTGTCCGGCAACGTGCGGAAGCTGCGTTGGTACCGGGGACATGGAGTGATGCAATCATGACCTTATTGGCTGAAAAAGCAGCACCGAGCGGCGATGCCCGAATGGTAATCGAGCTCCTTAGCAATGCTGTGGAACGATGTGAATACCGTCAAGATGAACACTCTGAGCGTAAAATCAGCATTGAAGACGTCCATGCATTCAACAACAATCTAGCGCTGGACACCTCCGCTCATCTTGAGCAGGTGGACGAACTACCTCCCTCAGTCATGCTTGCGCTCTTGGCCATGTGCAGACGATTGAAGACGCAAGAGACCATGACCATGGGTGATGTTGAGGGGCTCTACGCCGTGGTCTGTGAAGAGTACGAACAAAAGGCGAAGAGTCACACCACGCTGTGGAAATATGTCAAGACCATCGAAGGCGTTGGACTCATTGAATCCCGCGTTGCAACCGTGCCCGGTGGTCGAGGACGTACCACGCATCTGAGCATGCCTCACTACCTCCCTGCTGACCTCGCAAGCCGGCTTGAATTGCTCCTTCCCAAGCGTTTACGATGAAATCGAAGCCAATGCACCATACGATGGGGCTAAATACGGGTCGTTAGTCGGAACATCTCGTAGAGGTGCTCGTATGTCCGGCAAAAACCAATCCGAATTCGTCGCAGTAGTCAATGATACAAACCCCGACAACGGTGGAAAATCGTACTCATTGAAGATTACAGGCAACAACCACGCACAAATCCTAGGAAAGCGAATCGGCGATGTTGTCGACGGAATCTTCGTTGGAGAAGGCGAACAAATACTCTCCGGCTACAAACTCGAGATCACCGGCGGCTCCGACAAAACTGGAACACCTCTTCGTAAGGATTTGGAAGGCGGGTCCCGTCAATCGATCCTCGTCACTCAATCCACCGGTTACAAGGGACAAGTTATCGTTCACAAGAAGAAGGGCGGCGACAAGAAGCGATTCCGTTACAAGCCTGATGGACTACGCCGACGTCGCACCTTCCGCGGGAATACCATTACCCAAGACACCCGTCAAATCAACCTAAAGGTCGTAGAAACCGGCAAGAAGTCGCTCAGCGCAATTCTTTCCACCGAAGCAGAGGAAGCATCGGAGTGAACCCCGAGAGGGACGTCGTAACAACTGGGTGAGGAAGCATGGCAAGAGAGCTTCCCGCACAACCTGAAGTCAACATCGGTCTTGTCGGCCACGTTGACCACGGGAAAACTACCCTAACACAAGCCCTTTCTGGGATTTGGACCGATACACACTCCGAAGAACGAAAGCGCGGTATTTCGATTAAACTCGGCTACGCTGATACTGCGTTTTACAAAGACAACAACGGTCAATATTACGCCACTGGAAAGCGTCCCGATGGTTCGAAAGACGTTGCAGATGAATTGGAACGTGTCGTTTCCTTTGTTGACGCACCTGGTCACGAGACGTTGATGGCCATCATGATTACGGGCGCTTCCATTATGGACGGCGCCATGCTCATGGTCGCAGCCAACGAAACCTGCCCACAACCTCAGACTCGAGAACACCTGATGGCTCTTGAAATCGCTGGAATCGAAAACATCGTGATTGTCCAGAATAAAATTGATCTCGTATCACGGGAACGTGCTCTTGAATCACATCAAGAGATCATGACCTTCCTGAAAGGTACCATCGCCGAATCCGCACCTGTGATTCCCGTATCTGCTCACCACGATGTCAATCTTGACATTCTTATCGACGCAATCGAAGCCACCATCCCAACCCCTGACCGTTCAAGTGACAAGCGCTCAATTATGCATGTAGCGCGCTCTTTTGACATCAATCGCCCTGGAACACGTCCCGGCAAATTGCGTGGCGGCGTCATCGGAGGAAGTATCGTTGAAGGCGAGTTTAAGGAAGGGGACGAAGTGATTATCGGACCTGGACGGAAAATTGAGAACGGTAACAAATCAACATGGGAACCCATTGAAGCAATTGTGAGCACCATGCAAGGTGGTGGAAAGTCACTTGAATCCATGCATGCAGGTGGGCTGTGTGGGATGGCAACACTTCTCGACCCGTCCATCACCACAGCAGACAACCTCTCCGGTCAAGTTGTTGCCCGAAAGGGAGACCTCCCTGAGGTTCACACTTCGGTAAGCATCAGTGTCAATTTGATGTCCCACATGGTTGCGGGCGATGGGGAAGCACCAGAAAAAATTCAACCGTTGCGTAACAACGAGATGCTGATGCTCAACGTTGCTACCGCAACATCGGTCGGTGTGACTCGAAATGCGGAGAAACTTCGAACAAACCTGGACCTAAGACTTCCAATTTGTGCCGATAAGGGACAGCGTATTTCGCTATCACGACGCATTGGCTCACGATGGCGTTTGATTGGCTACGGCACCATAGAATGAGGTCACTGAAATGCAGCAGGTGCTCATTGACGCCTGCGGGTGGGTCGCTTGTGTTGATGCTAAACTCAACATTGAGCGTGAAATGGAACGGCTCATCGGACCATGTCAATGGATCCTCATTCCCGAGGTCCTCACCGAACTAAACACCCTGGAAGCTGAACGTTCACCTGCAAAACGCCTTCTTCTTTCATTATTAGAGGCAAAATCAGCCTTACGAATCAACGAGAACGAAGAATTACGCCATACCGACGACATACTGTTTCAGATGGCTTGTGAACTTCAATGTGCAACCCTCACGGTCGACACTGGATTAAAACGACGCCTTTATGAAAAGAACTTGACGGTACTCGAGGTCCGCAAGGGCACCAGAATGCACGTCCTTGAATCGCTATAGAGCGAATCACGGGAGGGTGAAAAGTACGTCGTCTCCGTGGCCGTCAAGCCAGCATAATTTAACACCTGCATCGATCCAAGCATGTGCATAATTGATGGCCCCAAAAGCACGAATGAGATCTCCGATTTCAAGGAAATGGCGGGCGTCCGATGCATAATCGTCGGCCATTCGCAGCATCGTATTGAGTTTCTGACCTTCAACAGAAGAGGGTTCAACCAAAGGCGTGGCCTTAGCCCTGGCACGTTTGGTAATGTCAAGGTATTTTTCTACCCGGCCCACGGTGATGGTGTCTGGGGATTCCTTCACTCGCCTCCCTCCTTTTGGCGACCCAGCAAACGACGGGCATCTTCAGTCCTACCAAGCGACTCGTAGAGTTCGATAGCCAGTGAGAGTTTACCCAAATCTTCCGCCTCTTGTGCACGCAGGAACAGTTGACGTCGCTCGTCCCAATTCCTTGCAAGGGCGGCTTCAGCTGCCGCCTTATACCGCCCTTGGCGCTCTGCCTCTGACAGGTGTGGAGCCGACCATTTGCGCACAAGACCGTTTCGAGTTGCCGTCGCCATGGCATCCGGCGTACACAAAACCAGCAGATCACCCAGATCCATATGAAGCCCAAGAGGTTCAGACTCCTGCCCAGAGCCTTCTGAAGGCAAACTGAGAGCGTGTAGATTGCCCTCGATGCTCAGGACCCACCATCCATCTCCACTGCGAACTGCCTCCATAGGCTCAATGGATTCATGCTCAAGGCGTTCAAGTTGATCCCATCCAAATGGATGGGGGACGCCTTCCCAGATGCCCCCGTCCCCACTTTGAAGCAACAGACGACCTTCAACAAGGCGAGAGCACCAACTCCAGGCACGATCTTCCAATTTCCGCTTTCTGTCCTCACCCGTTAACCGGCCGCACCAAAGCGTCCCGCTTGGGTCCTGCCAGAGAAGATGCTCACGGTCAAGCCACCCAACCAGTCTGCGAATTGGCCCTGTTTCGACGCGGCGAATTCCTCGTCCTTCTTGGGAAAAGAGATGCAATTGCCCTTGGCGTCCTGCCAGAACCCATCCTCCTCCGGGTCGGTGAGCAAGGTCACTGAAGCCCCGAGGTGTGCTACGGCCTTCGTTGACCATGCCCCCTGTAGTGGTATCCATGAGATAAAAACCATGAGCAGCCAACAAACCCAGCATTCCTTGCGACCCCTGTGCTGCATGTACTTTGAACGGAACTTCTACGCTCCACCGTTCTTCGCCGCCCGCCTCCAACATTGTAAGTTGAAGGCCGGCACTCACCAATAAACCACCTTCAAGAGGGGCCATTGCTGCGATTCTTCCTTCGGATTGCCACGACCATGCGATATTCCAACTCATAGTGATGCACTCCTTTGGAAACTTCCCCATGCTTCTAACTGGGCCCTAGCAGATTGAGTAAGTACATACTTACGATGCCGCCCTTCCTTCCTCGCCTGTAAAATACCACCTCTCAGCAATCGGTTGCAGATTTGAGATAATCGGGCACGCTTAATCGATAAGAAGGCCAACATTTCTTCATCAGAAGGCGAAACATTACGATCGTTTGCTTGTCCAACCACATAGGCTTCTGAACGTGAGAGAGATGAAAGCAAATGTTTGTCCAGTGGATGACTTTCTTTAGGGCCAACAATGTCCCTTCGTTTTGATTCGAAAAAAGCCATGATGCTATCGCTTGAAGTGGAGTTCGTTTGCTTTGGGGACTGGATGGACTCCAGAAGTCTCGCTAAGAGGTTCATGACATCCTGTTCTCCCAGCGCAGATGGTGGGTTTGATTCATTCAACTCAAGTTCAGTTTGGCCCTCATCCACCTCAACATTCATTTCTCCGTCACCCACTAAGGCTTCGTCGACAAAACCGACTTCATCATGGATGAGCGCTGCGGATTCGTCCTCGTTGAATTCCTCTGCTTGCTTCACTGGGGGGCTTTCATCTGCAATCCAGTATTCATTTCCCTCATTGGTTTCCACTTTGTGTTGTTGAACGGAATGTGCTTGTTCATGATCAGATTCTTCCTTGCCTGCAGAAAGACCTCCCTTATTTCTGCGTATAAGGCCGCCGAAATTCCCTGCTGGAGGAGGGAGGTAAGGTGTTTCTTGTGACGCTGATGCATCAATAATCGGCGTATCAAACGGCGTCACTTGAAGAGGTTCATCAAGCTCTTGTGCTTCGTCAAGAGCACCAATATCCAAATCAAAAAGGCTACCAAATGCGGATTCGTCATCTTCTTCAACCGCTGTACGCTCATCCCAAGGTATGGATGCATCAATAATCTCAGCGTTCTCCTCCAACGACTGGACTTCAACGGGTTCCTCAACCGTCGGAAGTGATGGTTCAAAGAGAGGCACCTTTCCATCATGTGACGTCATCAGTTGATCAAGTGTAGAAGGACCGTCCCTTACCTCTAATCGGGCTGAAGTATCAAACGATTGCTCGGCAACGCCCATATCTCTGCCCATCCTGATCACGTCCACTGCATTCCTCAACTCCTTGATGACTAAGGCTGGATAGCCATCCGTCTGTTCAAGGATGCGAGTTGCATCCTGCATGGTAAAATCAGAATCCATACAACCAACCGATGCAAGGCGCTTTTTGACCAAGGACAAGACATCGGATGGTGTAAAAGGCGAGAGGCGGTGTTCTTCAAACGCCATTGAGAGTTCCTGTGGGAGTTGTTGACGCTGTCGTTGGTCGCACACCAAGATGACGAGAGCATTGAGGCGTTCAAGGACCGTTAGCGTATCTCGAAGGGCAACATTCAGGACAGACATATCGCTTGCAGGCACATCGATAACGATGAGCGGTAATTTTTCACCAAAACCATACATGCCATCAACCAGGCCTTTGACGACCTCATCGCGACGAGATGGAGCCTGAATGCCCATAATTCCTTGATACATCATCTCAAGGAGGCTTTTTGCTGGTGCATTTGCTGAAAGATGGCCAATGTAGGCTGATTCTCCCGAGTAGGGGGTGAGGCATCTTAGAAGTGACGTCCTGCCCGAGCCCAAGGGCCCTACGAGCAAGATTCGCCTTGAAGAGCGAAGGGTCACGTAATTCTTCAGCATGGTGAAGAGCGTCTCTCGCCCGACCAATTTTCCGAGCTCCCCCGCCTCCAGCGGACGCGTTGAAAACGGGTTCTCAGATAACAGAGGCAAGCCGTAAAGATTGCTTTCCTCGACCATGCCTTGGCAACGAACCTCAAGTATATCATCTTTGACGGCAAGAGGGTGTACTACAAGCCCGTTAGGATATGTTAGTTCGCTGACGGAAAAGCATTTGACGCCCCTAATAACGCTCAATTAACGGGCAATTAACGCGTTAGGCTATGCGTTAAAAGCGTTAAAAAAGAACTGGACTGGCACATGCTTCCAACGATTCATTCAAGGAAGAGCGCCCTTAGGAGCAATTGAGGGAAAGGCCATGCCAGTGGAAAACAGTCGGTTCAAAGGGTTCTTTCGCAAGTCTGTAGAAGAGCGTCGCTTAGCGGTAGCAGAAGCAGCCGATCTCGATCCAAAACATGTTGAATCCCTAGCGAATTACGGCGAGTTGAATGAAGAGGCTGCAAACCGCATGATTGAGAATGTTATCGGGACAATGTCCCTTCCAGTGGGAGTGGCTACGAACTTTGTCATCGATGGAGCGCATTACATCATTCCATTTTGCCTAGAAGAGTCGAGTGTCGTTGCCGCAGCGTCCAACATGGCCAAACGGTGCCTTGTCAACGGAGGGTTCCGCACCAACAGCGACAAACCGGTCATGATTGGGCAACTTCAAGTTCTCGATGTAACCGATTTGGAAGGCGCTGAACAGGCGATTGCTGAGGCGAAAAACGACTTGATGGCTTTTTGCAATGACATACCGTCGAGAATGATTGCACTTGGAGGCGGTTGCAAGGACATAGAAACAAGGCAACTTCAAACCCCAATGGGAACCATGCTCATCATCCACCTTTTGGTGGATTGCAGAGACGCCATGGGGGCAAATGCTGTAAACACGATGGCTGAGCGCATTTCTCCTCAAATTGAAGCCCTCACCGGAGGAAGAGTGCACCTGCGAATCCTATCCAATCTGGCAGCACACCGCCTGGCCAGGGTTGAAGCCACATTCACGCCCGAAGAATTGTCAAATGACGGAACAAGAGAAGATGGACTCGACATCATTGAAGGCATCCTAGAAGCGCATGTATTCGCAGAAGAAGACCCGTTCAGAGCCGCTACGCACAACAAGGGCATCATGAATGCCATAAGCAGTGTTGCTGTTGCCTGTGGGCAAGATTGGAGAGCCATTGAAGCCGGAAGCCACGCTTGGACATCCCTTGAACATGGACGATACACATCAATGTCCACATGGTCCAAAGACGACGAAGGGAATCTGGTAGGGGCAATGGAACTCCCTATGGCCGTCGGTATTGTAGGAGGTGCTTCGAAAGTTCACCCCGTTGCTCAAGCCAATCTTTCAATTCTCGGCGTCGAGAGTGCTCAAGAATTAGCAGGAATCATGGTTTGTGCCGGACTTGCACAGAATTTAGGCGCTTTACGCGCACTTTCAACCAATGGAATTCAAGCAGGTCACATGAAACTCCATTCAAAGAACATGGCTGTTAGCGCTGGAGCGATAGGAGAGGAGATTGAACTCCTCTCTCAACGGATTCAGCAACATGAAGGTGCTCGCACTCAAACCATGGCGGAAGAATGGCTCAACGAACTGCGCCAAGGATGAACTCATTCACTTTCAGACACCGGTAATGATGATTGCACCGTGCCTTCTTCCTCGGTGGCTTCTTTCAAAATTTCCTTGTTTTCCGCGAGTTCATCCAGAAGACCAGAAGACTGGACTTGCTCCCTAAACCAAGCCTTGACCTTCTTGCGATCGGTATGTGGGCACCCAAATGCTTCTGAAAAACGGCGCGTTGTAGAAAGCCTCCTCGTGTTGCCGTCCTTCCTGCGATCAACCATTCCGAGTTGAGCCAATTCCCGAACGTAATCGTAGGCTTTCTGCCCAAGCAATTCCACAAGTCTCGACTGTGGCATGGGTTGATGATAAGCAATAAGGGCGGCTGCCTTCAAGAGTTTTGGAGGCATATCGGTTTTGGTTTCCTTAGGAAGATGTGATGCAATCGATGGCTTGACCTCGAGAGCCCAACGTATACCAACCTCGGCCAATTGAAGGGAAGTCCCTCTCCTTCGCCGCAAGGTAGCTTGGAGCGAATACAAACAATCCAACATCTCGTCTTCATCGTATCCAAGAACCGCTGAAAGTTCAGCCACAGACATTGATTTACCAGAACTGAAAAGTGTTGCTTCAATAAGGGTCTCAATCGGCAATTCTGTCATGTAAGCACCCCCCTACTCAACCAACCAGTCGTGTTCTCCAAGGAAATCATCCGCAACCTTTGGATGGGCTTTTTCCGCATTGGATTCCAATCTTGCCTGACGCCGAGCAGCTTTCTCTTCTGCAACCCTAGCCCGCTCAGCTATGGCGTTCATTCGATTCTCCGAACCAGTTGATTCCTCTTCAAGGCCGTCTGAATCTTCTTGCATGACCCGCTCAATTTGCTCTAAGACTTCATCAAAAGAGTTCAAATTTGGCCACATATCTTCAACCATGATCATGTTAAGTTCTTCACCTTCTTGTGAGATGCTTGCAATTCTCCTGTGAGTCAAAAACAAACCAGCGATAAAGGATGCAACAAATGCTTCAGAATCGGCGTCCCCAAGCTGCTCCCCGAATGTAGTTTGGAGAATGGGCTTGAGGTGGTGGATGACATCAAGCAAGGGCACCGTGTGCGAGTTTGCCTCTGCACATGCTTTTCTCATAGCCATCCAGCAACGTTCAATGTCGCCCTCAAGGTCCTCGTTGTGCATGCGACCCCCAACATCAGCCAGATACTCCTCAAGTTCCCTCTGATGTTCCAATCGATTGACCTCTCGTACCTTCAAAGCTTCAGCATCATCCGCAGCATCCTTGAACGCTGAAAGCAATTCACCCAACGTGACCGGCCGCCCTTCGTCACGACGAACGCGGCTATCGAATAGAGAAGGCAATACCTCGTCAGCATTGCCCTCAAGGACGGATTGTGTGAAGAAATAAGCCTCATCGTCGTACTCAGCCTCCCATCCAAAGGACAGGTCATCGTCCCAATCCTCTTCAACATCCTGGGCCTGAATACGCTCAAACAATGTTGCAGATTGGTGATGAAGTACTTCCCACGAAAGTCGGATCAACCGCCCACAGGCTGGAAGGTCGAGGTCGTCATCTTCCTTGACCCGCTGAGTAAAAACCTTCAGGAAGGCGGACAAATCCACATCCCACGGGTTGAATTCTTCTTCGCGAACCAAGGACATGACCAAGGCCACAGAACGGTCAAACGGGTCATGAAGACTCTGATGTTCGGCTTCTTCAGTTTCAGCAATCAACATAATGCGTTGACTGAACTGTTCTGCATCATCTCGGTCTTCACCCGAAGCAAGCAACTGGTCAATGATGTCCTGCTGGAGGAACCATCGGTCAAGGATTGCTTGTTGCTCCGCCATGACATCACCTCAAACTTCGTCTTCAACTTGAGCAGATACTTCGCCCTGCTCTTCTGCTTCTTCCGCATCCTCTGCAAGAATTTTATGAGCGACTTCCGAACGCTCTGCGATATCTTCAGTCAACTCGGCCGCACGTTCAGCAAGTCCACTCATGGCCGGCTCAACGGCTGGAGCGGGCGCTGCCGCCATGTGTGGGACCAAACCACCAAGACTCTGAGGAACTTCTGGCTCACCTGGAACGAGAGGCATGCCCTCAACCGCCGCTTTTGCATTGAGAAGTCTGGTTTCATTCTTCTTGGCTGCTTTTTGGGCTTCTTTCAAGGCTGCATCGCCCAAAGCCATGGCTCGTTCCCTATCAAAGTCCAAAATACGACGGCTGCATCCATCTCCACCGTGAGTAATTCCGATGTGGTGGTCAGCAAGTTTCAATGAGACCTTGCGCAGTGTAACCATGATGAATTGTGCCCGTTGACTTCGCTCTCGGCACATCTTTGCGATTCGTTCCGCATTGTACGCATCAAGGTTTTGATCGACTTCATCAAAGTAGTAAAACGGACTTGGATCATAGTCTTGAATTGCGAAAATCAAAGCCAGTGCCGCCATGGATTGTTCACCACCGGAGAGTTGCTGGCGGTTGACCTTAGAGGACTTCCCCCGAGGTTGGGCCCACAATTCCAAACCGCCCTTGAACGGTTCATCCGGATTTTCGAGGAACAATTCGCCGCGTCCACCATCCGACAATGCATGATAGGATTTTTGGAAATTCAAATTGACCTTTTCAAGGACATCCACTAATCGTTCCTTACGTTGAGATTCAAGTTGTTCTGTCACCTCAATCAATTCCTTCCGATGCTTTTGGAGCATTGAAAATTCGTCTTTCATCAAATTTAATCGCTCTTGACAGGCATCATATTGTTCAATGGCCATCATGTTGACGTTTCCAAAGCCTTCAAGGCGGCGTTGGAGGACACGGAGTTTACGCTCCAAGTCCCCAACATTGGCAAGGTCTTGAGGGAGTTCGTTTGGTGAGAGGCCCGCCTCAATGAGTTCTTGCGCCATCAATTGGACTTCATGCTCACGTTCAGCGATGGTCCGAAGTAATTCTTCAGCCAAACGACGGTGGTTTTGAGCCTTTGTTAGGCGTTCTTCATTCCGAACCCGTAGCGTTGCTCGCTCATCCGTTAATTCTTGACGCTCCTGTTCAAGACCGAGGTTTTCTTCAAGGAAGACCGCTTGTTCGTCCTTCTTTTCCTTGAGTGTAATCAGGTCACTGGCGCGTTCAGCAGAGAGTGTATCGATTCGTTCACTCCGAGAGATTCGGTTTGATTCGAGGCGGTCAATCCTTCCTTTTGACTCAGCAACACGGCGTTGAAGGAGAGTTAGACTGGCTGAACCGCTTGCAAGAGAACCTTCTGCTCGCTCCTTCACACCTGTCGCTTCAACACGCTTGAGTTTTGCAGCGTTCATTCGTTCACGCAAATGCTCTGGGCTTGCCGCCTCCAGAGCCGCTTGAGCAAGTTGCCCCTCATCCTCCGCAGCAGCATGCTGACGTTGTGCTTCATCCAAAGATTTCAAGGAACCTTGAGCTCTTGTTTGCAGCGAGGCAAGTTTCTCTTCAAGCCCCTTCACAACACCCAATCCTTTGGAGTAAGTAGCCTGCAGTTGCTTTCGCTCTGCCTTCAATTCACGAACTGAGGTTGCGTGACTGTCATCAACAAGGGCATTAATCTGGGTTCTCAGTTCTTGTTGCTTTATTCGAGCTTCGCGCAGAGCCGCTGAGACGGTTTCTGACATCAAACGGTATTTATCGACCTCTGCGATGCATTTTTCCACTTCGCTGGCTCCTTGAATTCGGCCCCCAAAGGTGATGCTGAGTTTTCGTCGTGAACCTCCCACCATGGCGCCACCTGCTTCAGTGAGGTTCCCGCCCAGAGTCACCAAGCGAATTCCACCCATATGGCGCCGTGCGGTGGCCATTGAATCCACCAGGAGCGTATTCCTCAGTACAAATCGAACGGCGATATCGATCCGAGGGTCATAGTCCAGCATTTCATGAGCAAAACCAATGACGCCTTCTTTTCGAGCAACCATGACTGATTTTCCAGCGGGTCTTGAATTGGCCAGTTTGTTGAGAGGAAGGAATGTTGCTCGGCCAGAGCGATTTTCTGACAGCCAACGGATGGCGCGTGCTGCATCTTCATCCGTATCGACCACAACCGAGGCCATTCCTGCTCCGATTGCTGTTGCCAAGGCCGTTTCATGAGCATTGTCTTTTGGAGCACACAATTCAGCAATAGTGCCGATGATTCCGGTGAGTTCTCCACGGTCACGCGCTGCGATGACGGCGCTTGCACCTCCAGCAAGACCCTTGGCTCCAGATTTCTCTTCCATTTCGGCCTTGGCTCTCGAAAGACGTCGTTCAGCATCTCTGAATTTGTTTTCGATACGACCTGTGTCTTCTGTCAACTGTTGCTCGGTACGTTGAGATTGATTCAAAGCTGCTGCGAGTGCTTCCCGGTCATATTCAGGCGCTTCATCTTTGAGTTCTTCCTTTCGGAGGTCACACTCGCCAAGAGCGAGGCGCATTTCTTCTGCTTCATCCTGCGCAGTTGCAAGTTGTTCCCCGATAAGTTGGGCTTCAAGCGCAAGCCTGTCCACATCCGACTGGGCACTGTCCAATGCGGCTTTCTTAGCCCCCGTGTTTTCATTGGCTTTGGACAAGGCTCGCGAAAGGTCAAGGTTCTTTTCTCCTGCGGATTCCAATGCGAGTTTGATAGCGTCTTCTTCTTTCTCAGCATCTGCAAGGTCACCCAAGGCAGCAGCCAGGTCCTCATTTGCCGTTTTGAGTTCAGTTTGGAAAGACGATAGTTCGTCCTTCGCCTCGCCCCATTGAGCGTTCATTGCTTCAAATTCAACGGCCTCTTCTGTCTCTTCCCGTTCCGCTTCCGAAATACGGTCGTTGTTCAATTCAATACTGACTTGAAGGTCACGAATAGCACGGCCAAGTTCGGAGGTATCTCCACCGGTCAATGCATTGATTTCTTTTTGCAATTCGGCGATCCTATCATCGAGTTGAAGCAATGTCTTTTCGTTTTCCTTGTGCTCGTCCATGAGCGTTTGGCTTGCAGCGAGCGATTGGTCACGTTGACCGGTATGGAATTCCAATTCGTTCCTCATGCTCGCATAACGTGATTGCAGCAGCAATTCATTTGAACGCTGAATCGCTTCAGTTACTTCCCTTGCTTTTTCCGCTAGAGCCTTCTCTTTTTCCAATGTGGCCAGACGATCGAGTTGTTCTTTTTCCAGGAGACCAATCCGTTCAATGTAACCTTCAACCTTTTCTTGTTGCTTGGTAGCTTTGCGTATCTCATCATCGTACGAGGTCACGCCCGCGACATTATCGAGAACTTTACGACGCTCATTAGCCGTCATTTTTGCCAGACTCGTGACGTCTCCTTGAAGGACGATATTGTATCCATCCGGTCGAGCGTTTGCTGCCCCGAGTAAGCGGTGAAAGGCTTTCTGTGTGCTGTCTTCCCCGTTCAGCAAATAGGACGTTGAAACGTTGTTGGAAGCGGTCAGTCGAACTTTCCGTGACATCCGAATTTCTTCTTTATCGAGGGGGAGGCGACGGCGTCCGTTCCCCATTAGAGGGTTGGCAAACACCAGAGTAACGGCGCATTCTCGGGCTGGTTTGGAATTTTTACCGCCGTTGAAAATGAGGTCTGTAGAGTTTTGAGCACGTATGACCCGGTTCGATTTTGGCCCCAACACAAATTGAATTGCGTCCCCACAATTTGACTTGCCCGAACCGTTTGGCCCGGTGATTGCGGTGAACCCGCGGTCAAGGGGGATGGTTACCTCGCCCTTGAACGATTTGAAATTGGACACTTCAAGTGACTTTAGATACATCCCTATCCCTCTTGGTAAGAAAACAAATCCCTACCTTATTTCTCACTCTCGTTGCTTACAGGTTTTAAAGAATACTAAGAAACGAGGCTCAGTGATACGGTTTTCAGGAGGCAAAAAGAATCGCCGAGAGGGTGTCAAAATACGCCCAATTCTTTGCATTTCTTACATCCGCCGCCCTGACAGTAAGGGCAGGTCGCCATCACGAGAAGATTGCTTCTTCTTCGAGACATTGAGAGGTTTTTGTCGTTGCTCAAGAGACGGCTTCGGTCATGACGATCGTGTGTCTTCTGGTCGTGCTTTTCTTTATTTTGGAAGGACCCGCGGAATTTTCCGGCTTTTTCCCTTCGGTTTTCGAGCTTTTCACGCGTCTGAGCCACGGCCTCAGCCTCCCAATACTTCGGCCCTCGCATCAACAATGTACCGGCTACAGCAAATCCGATCTGCACCATCCAGGGCGACACATCCAGAGGGAATAAATCCGCCAATCCTTGTGAATTCGCAGAACTGGGCAGCCATTCAAGACGGTCGAGTATGGCTAAACTGAAGAGCGTACATCCAGTGATGAAGCCCACTTTTCTAACGCGCCGAGCCCAGGCTTTGTTTTGTGGCAGTTCCAAGCGACCGGCGAGGATGATGATGATTCCCTCAACAAGCATGAGAATGTCTGCACCGGACCATTGCCCTTTTTCTCCAAGACAATATGAAGTGCCCATGGCTTCGATTTCCGCCTCTATGGCATCAAAGCCACAACTGGGGTCTGAAAGCATAAAGACGTCCAATTTGGCTTCATCCACTCCGTTGACGGCGAGAGGAGCTACCGCTCCGAATTGGACATTTGCAATTACAAACACCACAATTGCTCCACCAACAATCGTTCCAAGCATCCGGCGCATGAGTCTCCCCTTTACGAAGGAGGCAAGCCCACTTCATAGTGATATCGTGAAGGGAGGGACCGTACGGGCTCCATCACCATCAAGAAGGAGAAGGCTCAGCAACCATCATCACGAGGGCATATCATGGCTCATATCGTCATTGTAGGAAGCGGAATTGCAGGCTTATTTGCTGCCGCAAAACTTGCCGATGCAAATCACAACGTTACGGTGATTACCAAACAAAGGACAAAGGATTCATCCACCAATTGGGCGCAGGGGGGAATCGCTGCAATCCTTGACAAGACCAACCACGATGGAATGGAGGCTCACGTTCAAGATACGCTTCGTTCTGGCGATGGATTGTGCAATGAAGCAGTGGTAAGGTCGATCATCCAAGAAGCGGGGGAACGAATCAGTGACCTCATCGACATAGGAGTACATTTTGAACAACGAAACGACGGAAGTTTTTCACTCGCCAAGGAAGGAGGGCATTCAGAAAGCCGAATCCTGCATGCAAAAGACGCTACGGGGAAGGAGATTGAACGAGCGCTTACCCAATACGCAGAAGGTCATGCGAACATCACTCTCCTGCCCAACACGCTCGCTATTGACCTAATTCAACGCCGACATGGGGTAGATGAACATGGAATTGCAGGCGTATGGTGTTTGGACCAAATTAGCAATGAAGTCCTTACGGTAGAAGCCGACGCAATTATGCTCGCAACCGGAGGAGTAGGGCGCCTATGGAAGGCTACCACAAATCCAACCGTAGCCACAGGCGATGGTCTCGCAATGGCCTATAGAGCAGGTGCATGCGTACAAGACCTCGCCTTCATCCAGTTTCACCCGACCTCTCTTTTCGCCAAATCAAACCGCCCCTTTCTGATGTCGGAGGCACTGCGTGGCGAGGGTGCTGTCCTCCTCGACCATGAAGGATATGAGCAATGGAAGGCTGCATGTGAACGGGCGGAAAAAAGTTCAATCGAGGCTCCAAAACCAAATTCTTACTCGTTCACCCTCAAGCATTCACCGGAGGGGTCAATGGCGACACGTGACATCGTAGCAAGGGCTATTGACCAATGCTTGAAAACGACTGGAAAATCTCATGTTTTTTTAGTCACATCACACCTTGACTCAAAGGCACTGCAGCAACACTTCCCAAACATACAACGCCGATTAACTCAGGAAGGGATCACACTTGGAATGGATCCAATCCCTGTGGTACCCGCAGCTCACTACATGGTTGGCGGGATCAAAGTTGACAACATAGGGCGTGCCTTTGTTCGTGACAGTTTAGAGATCATGCCTCATTTGTACGCTATCGGGGAAGTTGCCTGCACGGGGATGCATGGGGCGAACCGGTTGGCCTCAAACAGTCTTCTTGAAGCGGTAGTTTATGCGCATCGGGCATCTGACCACCTCATCAATAACCCCCCTCCAAAATATCAAGGAAGCCACCCTCAATGGCGAGCAGAAGGATTGGCGAGCCTACGAGAACATGCTCCAATCATGCACGACCGAAACAGTCTGCTGACGACAATGGACCAGGAAGTCGGAATTGTTCGCACCAATCAGCGTTTAGAACGGGCAAGTCGTAGACTGGAATTGTTTCATGACGAGATCGACCTTTTGTGGAGAGAATGCCTCCCATCGCGAGAACTAATTGAATTACGTAATCTCTCCTTGATTGGAACCCTGGTTGTTGAAGATGCATTGTTGCAAACCTCAAACACAGGTTTGCACTTTAATCTGGACCTCAAAAAGGATGACAGGCCTCAATAAGTGATGAGAGCACCTCGTTAAGGGGTACGCTCAACCCGTGTTGCTCTGCCCTGTTGGCTATTTCACGATTAAGGGAAGAAATCTCTGTGACCCTTCCAGCCTTGATGTCTTCAAGCATACTGCATGAATTGCCAGCTGTTGCTTGAAGAACTGTACGTAACAGTTGTTCAAATTCTGCTTCATCCAGAAGGTTGACGCGTTCCATTTCTGCAACTTGCTTCGCTTCCCGATACAGCATGAGACAACCATCAAGCACGTTTGACTCCAACAATTCTCCATTTTTCAATCCTGCAAGAGCTGCGAGTGGATTGATGGTGATGTTCAAGAGAACCTTTTCCCAAATCATCTGCATCGCATCGAGGCACAAAACAGGGTCAAGTCCACTTGATTCGAACAATCGCACCAATTCACCCATGGCTTCAGAGGCTGGGCCAAGTGGAATGCTTGCAAGACTCACGACTCCTTTTCCAACCCATGTAACTGCTCCACTTTCGTCCCGGTACGCTCCATGCGTTGTCGTAGCAGCGACGGTTCGCTTGGGCCCTATGCATTGACTGAGCGTCTCAACGTGGCCCAATCCATTGGAAAGGGCAAGGACCAATCCGCCTTCCGTTACAAGACGGGAGGCCAAGGTGGCGAGGTGTGCGACTTCATGCGCCTTACAAGCTAGTATGACGAGGTCTGAGCCAAACTCAAACAATTCAGGGAGTTCAAGTTCTTCCGCTGTGAAATGAAAACGGTTTGCTGGAACGATTGCGTTCAAATGTCCCCTTACCTCCAGCCCTTGAAGCATGAGGGACGCCCCTCGTTCCCCACGAACATGGAGATGGATTTCATGGGAAGTTTGGGCCAAACTTGCCGCCATTAGAGCCCCGATTGAACCGACACCCAGTATGGAAATCCTCATGAAAATCACTACTGGTAACTGGCGAGGTGGAGGACAACCGTTCCTGCATCATGTGTAATCCACATCGTCGAGTAAGGTTCTGCGGGTGGAATCAAAGTCAAGTTTGTCTCGCCTGGACCGAGGTGTTGCCCATCCCAATTGTGGTTCCAATCCTCACCAATTCCCCCTTCTCGAGCAATACGGAAGGGCACCGATTCATTGCTCGGATTGTTAAAAGAAAGGTTGCCCATGTTTTCATTCACCATCGTTCCATTCAATGCATAAGCAAATGGAGTCGTCCAAAACCTTGTACTGGTATTCATCCAATCAACCAAAAGTTCTGGTCCTGTTTGAACATTGAATTCAAGTCGCGGATATGGGTTGAAGGGCTCACTGTTGCTGCAAACCGTAACATTCGTTCCGTCGGCCATCAAGAGATTTAGATTTTGACCGCTTTCTACATCCGGTAACGAACCCGATTTGAATACTGAAGAGTCCCAGACCCAAGGACCTTCAAGCGGTCGAGAAGGCGTGCTGATCGTGGGATTGATGGGACAGAACTTCTCGCCTGTTTGGAGTACTCCCCCTTCAATGAGTAATGCGCCCCACCCAGGTTGATCATCAGCCGCCGTTCCAATATCCCAACCCTGTTCAGGGACGATACCTTCCAAGGAACGGCGGTCTCTTGGGAGGAGGGGGTCAAAGGTATCGTTATTCAAGGTCAATTCTGTCATCGAAGGAAGGAACACCAGGGGGTCCAATCCTCTCAAACAGACGGAAGAAGGTACGGAATCATGGCTTGCATTCATTCCCGCTTCTCCTTCAAGTTGAACCAAGGTAGTTTGAAGGGAGGCAACCGTTGAATCCCTCACTGAAACGTTCAGTTCAGACGATTCTTCAAGAGTTCCATGAAGGTCAACACAGCGTTTGACATGATCTCCAGAAGCCATGTCATACCAATGGTCAGAAGGTGCAACCTCAAGTCCTGGGCGGAGCACGTGGTGCTCCATTGAATAGGCATCGTTGATTTCAACGACATAGGTTAGGTTTGAGACCAAGGGTTGTTCTTGTGAAGACCAGGAATAATTAATCCAAAAAGTAGCAATACGGCCAGGAAGAAGGTCCGATCCGCATCCATTTCCGTTGAGTGACAAAGTGTCTTGGTCATCGCAAACCCACTCAACATTCCAATCGTGGCCGGTCTGTTCAAAGAATACATCGATGGAATACGGTTTTTGAAGCGAAGAAGGGTTGGTGATCTTTACCGTGTTATAGGAGTACCAAGTTCCGTCATCACCGAGAATTGCAACATTTGGCTCCCCGATTTCAAAGGTGAGTTCATCGTCCCATGCATCGTTTCTCATCACGGGCTGCTGTGCAGGTAAAATGAGGAGAAATGAAATCAACAATAGTGTTCCCATTCGACGGTGATCAGGTTCGCTCAACCCTTCATTCTCGTTCAAAATAAACGGTATCCGAATGTCGTTGCCGAAGAAGAAAAGAAGGGGCAAAAGGAGCCCAAGGACCAAGAACCAAAGTGAGAAGCCTTCAAACACTCCGAAAAGGTAAGCAAACATGAGTACCGTCACCAAAAGAAGACTTTGGGTTCCTGAACTCCGTGCATCTATCATTCCCATTCTAGCAATAAGAATCCTTCCTCCGGGGAACGTTGGAATCGGTAGAATCGAGATCCAAGCAAACAATACCAGCATTCCACCAGCGTGAACCCATGGGTGAGCCCAAGCCATACGAACCATGGTATCATCATGAATGAATTGTGTAGCGATGAGGCCGAGGAAACTCGGTGCTGAGGTCAACATTGGCATGGATGACAACTCAAGGTATTGCGGAGTCAAAGCAATGCCCGCAAACAACAGAGCAATCCCTGATAGCATCAGTACGATCGGAACGGAAAGAGCGGTATGACCCAATGAGGCTCGATTTGGCCATGGCCTTGCGTCCATACGTGGCATTGTAGGAATCAGCAAAATTCCGAACGGCCAAAAAAGCCAACTTGAAGGGAAAATCCCCAGCGCATACAAGGCGATGGTCAAGTCCGGAACCGGCATGATGTGGCCAGAACGCACACCAAATCGGCGCGCTACGTGGCGTTGCACAAGGGTAGCCACAAGGAGGACAGACATGATGGGAAGGGCGTACCCTATCACCGAGTCAACAAAGGAGGATGAGTGGAACCAACCGCCCTCGGGTCGCACGGAATCCATCCAGACATCACCAGCCAAACTGAGCGTGAGGAATGAGAGACACCAGAAGAGCAGCACGCTGTTGATACGGGGGAATTGGCGCTCTGGGAGGGGAAATACAGTGACATTCCAGCCATCATCCGATGTAAGCTTCCCCATCCAGCCAAGCCGTTCAAGATGGGAGTTGGCATCAAGAAGACATTGGTGTATTGAGTTTTCATCAGAGGCGGCAACCTTCCATGAGGGCCATCGACCGCCAGAGTGTTGGAGAATCACAAAATACGAACTCAAGGCGGAGGCCAACAACTCATGCTGGTCCCACGATTTTTTGTGATGACCCAAAGGATTGGGAGATTCGGGCGACGATTCTTGCTCGTTCATCCTATTCCACCCAACACTCGGTAATGCCCATCCCACATGAATCCCTCGTTGGAGGAACACCGGTTAGAACGGCTCACTTGTTCTTGAATCTCTTCAATCGGAAGGTCTCTTCACGTTCCATTTCTTCGAGACGCAGTTGAATGAATACCTTGGCTTCTTCAAGTTCAGGAATGACCTTGAACTCAAGAGCGTTGACACGGCGCTTTGTTGCTTCAATTTCGGCAAGAAGACGCTTCAGTGTTGCTTCCATTTCGGCAGCGGTCACAATCTTTTCAATCAATTCACTAAAGGAATCGCTGGCTTCATCAATGTAGGGTGAAGAGCCAATGAAACCAATGCCCCGTTCCTTGAAGGTGGACTTCAGATTGGTTCCACTAACACTTGGAACGACAACACCCATGATGTTTCGGCGTTCAACTTCAACTTCTGGATGTGCTGAATTAGCGATAGCAGCGGCTCGAACAGCCAAACCACCTTCGATAGCATTAGCAAGATCAATTCTGGTTTTTGCAAGGCGATATGCATTGGTCAAGTCTTTCTTTGCCTCAATCATGACGGAAAGCAGTTGTCTGAACTCGTGGAACAGTCCGTCCCTCTTCATTTTCAACAACTTGTAACCGTTCTTGGTCTGCTTGATTCGAGCCTTCAATTTGATGAGTTCGCTTCGGGTTGGTTTGATGTCCAGTGCCATAGCATTCCCCTCGTGTATCAGTTCTCGCTAGTATTCAAGCCCGGTTGTCAGGATGGTACTTGTCAATCCACTTTTGGTCAAGACGGACGAGGTACTTTGTATCGATTGCAGACATGAGGTCCCAACACAAATCGAGTGTTTCCTCAATTGAACGGTCTTCGTCACGGGTTTGGCGAAGGAACTTGTCCTCAAAGACACCAGAGAATTCAAGCAATTGCTTGTCTCGCTCGTTGAGGGCGTCTTCACCGACAATGGCGACGAGCCCACGAAGTTCACGGCCTTGTGCATATGCAGCGTACATTTGGTCAGATACGGACTTGTGGTCTTCACGGGTTGTCTTCTCACCAATACACGAACCCATCAGTCGGGAGAGAGATGGAAGAACGTTGATCGGCGGATAGATACCCTGTTGGTGCAATTCACGTGAAATAACGATTTGTCCTTCAGTAATGTAACCTGATAGGTCAGGAATCGGGTGAGTGATATCGTCACCAGGCATGGTTAGAATCGGGAATTGGGTGATTGAACCCTTCTTGTTCTTGATAATTCCTGCACGTTCGTAGAGCATAGCCAAGTCGGTGTACATGTAACCCGGATAACCACGGCGTCCTGGAACTTCTTCACGAGCAGCACCAATTTGACGAAGAGCGTCACAGTAGTTGGTCATGTCTGTGTAGATGACCAGAACGTGGTAGTCTTTCTCAAACGCAAGGTATTCTGCAGCAGTCAAAGCAAGTCGAGGGGTAATGATACGCTCAACAGCTGGGTCGTCTGCAAGGTTAACGAACAACACAGCGTTTTCGAGGGCACCCGTTCGCTCCAAGTCAGAACGGAAGAAATTGTATTCTTCAGCGGTGATTCCCATAGCACAGAACACAACAATAAATTCTTCATCGGAGTCCTTGAGTTTTGCTTGACGAGCAATTTGCAGGGCGATGTCATTGTGTGGAAGACCTGATGCCGAGAAAATTGGAAGCTTCTGTCCACGGACAAGGCTGGTACAAAGGTCGATTGCAGAGACACCGGTTTGAATGAAATCGTTTGGGCTCTGTCGGCTGTATGGGTTGATAGCAGCACCGATAATGTCTGCCTTCTCTTCAGCGACAATTTCTGGACCGCCGTCACGAGGTCGTCCAGCCCCATCCAAAATACGCCCAACAAGGTCAGTACTCACTGGGAGTTTGAAGACATCGCCCATGAAGGTGACACCGGATTCACGGTCAATCTTTGCAGTTCCTTCAAACACTTGGACAATCACAAGGTCGTCAGAAGTGTCGAGAACTTGTCCGTTCTTGATGGTACCATTAGAGAGTCGTAGGGTAACGATTTCACCAAAGGCAACAGGTTCAGTTTTGTTCAAAAAGACCAGAGGCCCTTTCACGTCAGTAATGGTTCGGTATTCTTTTCCAGTCATGATATTCCTCTCCTCAGTTTTCCTCCACCGTATCGGCGATTTCGTCGGTCATTTTCTTGACCATGTCAGCAATGACGTCAATGTAACCTTTCTCAAATCGACCTCGCATGAGGTCAGAGCGAGCTGGGACGTTCACAACATCGTTGAGAACTGCTCCACCGGCCATTGCAGACTTTGCTGCATCTTGGAAGGATAGAATGGCTTTAGCCATCTGGTACTGCAGGTGAATGTCACAGTATGCATCAACATCGTGGAATCCATTCTGTTGAAGGAAGTATTCACGAATCATTCGAGCCACTTCAAGGGTTAATTGTTGGTCGGTTGGTAGAGCATCGGATCCAACCAGTTGAACAATTTCCTGCAATTCGGATTCAATTTGCAGCAAACCACTGATCTGAGTTCGGACTTCTGGGAAGTCTTGTGAGATGTTATCACGGAACCATTGGTCAAGGCTTTGCGGGTAGAGAGAGTACGAGTTGAGCCAGTTAATTGCGGGGAAGTGCCGTTGTCGGGCAAGACCTGCATCAAGACCCCAGAACACCTTAACGATACGAAGGGTACCTTGGGATACCGGCTCGGAAATATCTCCACCAGGTGGGGAAACCGCACCAATTACGGTGACCGACCCGTCATCGCCGTTGAGTGTTTCAACACGGCCAGCTCGTTCGTAGAATTCTGCAATTCGGGATGAGAGGTAAGCAGGATATCCTTCTTCTCCGGGCATCTCTTCAAGACGAGAGGAAATCTCACGCATTGCTTCAGCCCATCGTGAGGTAGAGTCCGCCATCAAAGCGACGTCGTAGCCCATGTCACGGAAGTATTCTGCAATGGTAATTCCAGTGTAAACAGATGCTTCTCGTGCAGCAACCGGCATGTTCGAGGTGTTTGCGATCATGACGGTTCGCTCCATGAGGGGCTTACCGGTGTTTGGATCAATCAAGTGAGGGAACTCGTCCAACACTTCAGTCATCTCGTTTCCACGCTCACCGCATCCGATGTAGACAACAAGTTGTGCATCGGAATACTTTGCAAGGGATTGCTGAGTCACGGTCTTTCCAGAACCAAACGGTCCGGGGATTCCTGCCGCTCCACCCTTGGCGAGTGGGAACAAGAAGTCCAGAATTCGCATGCCTGTAATCAGCGGAGTTTCTGGTGCGTACTTCTGCTGGAAAGGTCGAGGAGTTCGGACAGGCCACTTTTGCATCATCTGCATTTCAGTGCCGTTGTCAAGTACACAGATGGTTTGTGTAACATTGAAGTCTCCGGATTCAATCGATTTCACAACACCACTAACTGAAGGCGGTACCATGATTTTGTGAACGATCGTTTCAGTTTCTTGGACGTGTCCAATCACTTGCCCTGCAACCACTTCATCGCCAACAGCGACTTGAGGTTCAAAGGTCCAAATCTTTTCGAGGTCAAATGCATCAGCATCAACACCACGGGTGATGAAAACACCCATTTCTTCTTCCAGTGTTGGAAGAGGTCGTTGAATTCCATCGTAAATTTGTGTCAACAAACCTGGTCCAAGAGAGACCGAGAGTGTTTCTTGTGTGTTCAACACAGGTTCTCCAGGACGGATACCGGATGTGTCTTCGTAAACTTGAATCACCGCTTTTTCGCCGTGCAATTCAATCACTTCGCCCATTAGTCCTTCATGCCCGACACGTACAACGTCATACATTGCAGCGTTCATGCCGGTAGCGGTCACGACAGGCCCAGATATTCTGTAAATTACTCCTTCATTGTTCATTTTTTATTCCTCCAGATTTTATTTGGAACTTCACTTCCAAAGATCGACTCCTATAGCCTTGCGAATGGTATCACGCAAGGTGGTGTCTTCCTCCGTACCGATACCAAGAACGGTTGGGGAGACGGACGCCGAAAGCTGGTCACGCAGACGATCGGGCAATGTCGGTAGCATGGTGGAGTCGACGACCATGAGACCAACAGATTTGTTGTTGAGTAAAGAACGAAGGATGGAATGCAAATCTTCCTCTCCTTCGGGATTGTATAGGTTTGACACGCCTGCGAGCTGGAAGCCCAGGGTGAATTCTGGTGAACCGACAACTGCAATCTCCATCATATCACCTCACAAAACGTGTGCTTCAAGCACTTCGGCGCTAAGGCCAGCCAGTCGTCCACGGACGATAAGGCGTAAATCATTGACTTCTTGCACCTTCATTGCAACATAATGAATGATCGGGAGCGCTGATACTGGATGGAGGTAGCTCATCCGTTGCATCATAGCATATTCCCGTGCTTTCATCCAAGTGATGACAGGGTCAAGACTTCGAGTTGATTCCGATTCATTGAGAACAACTTCAAAGGCAGACATATCAAAACGGTCTCCTGCTCGGAGCAAATCCAACATAGCGCCTCTCCCACCGCTAGCGATGGTCGAGAATGAACGCTTTGGAAGCAGGCGCCCGCCAGGAATAAGCAGCGAAACCAATTGGTCGCTGGGAATTCCAACAGCACTTGCTTCGAGGATGTTGACGATGTTTCGATGGTCGATCTCACTGGCAAACAGACGGCTTAGGAAACGAGCAGGTGCGCCTTTGGCCGTTCGCATGGCCTTAACGGCAGTATCGAAGTAATGGCGGTCAAGTGCATCCTCATACGCAGACAGCGACCCATCTTCAGGGACACGGGCTAGGGCAGAGCCGAATGATTTGCGGCGCATCAAGAGCGCTGCTGATTTCAAGTCTTCAGAACTCTCGACGACCTTAAGCCATGGCGTGTTGATATCGTTTACTTCAGGGAGGATGCTGTTTCCAACTTCTTCAATTGAGATCTCGTTGTGAACTGCCCTCAATACGGCCTTAGCGTTTTGATACTCAAAGCGAAGGGTATAGATTTCAATCAGCGGGCGAATGGCTCGGTTGCTCATGTCCACAATTTCCTGAAGTTCAACCTCAAGATTGTGAGTTAGGGCGGCTTCTACCAAATCTCCGCCGGTTAGTTTTCCAGCGTAGAGGTCAATTTCCGTACGGTAGCCGAGATCTCCGACCGCAACGGTCAGTTGGTCTACGGATTGATTGATCAATTGTCGTAGACGAGCTCGGTCGGCCAACTTTTGCCGTCGCGACTTAGCACGAGCGGCAATGTAAGGGGTGTTTCCGAGCATCATATATTCACCTTCATTCAATTGAAAAGAGTCTTGTTCACTGCAGAGAGTTGGTCCGACCAAGCATTGTGGAGCAGTACGTCAAAGCGCATGTCAAACGATACAGAACCATCCTCAGCCTCGAGGATAAATCCGCCGAGGCCGTCCACGCTTTCGCCAACCTTTCGGTCGCCGGCTGCTTTGGTGATGGCGGCACGGTCAAGTTCAACGGGGCGAATGACGAATTTGCCTTTCGCGAGTTTCTTTGAATTGGCCAACAACGACTTCAATACTGCATCTCGGCCCTTCATCCCAGCATTTGAGATGTGGTCTCGGGCGGCGTCAAGCGTCCTGTCAAGTGCTTTTCGTCGTGCGATCAGAATGTCCTTCTGGTTCGATTGACGTGCGCTTGCAACCAATTCGCTTGCGATCTGGCCTGCTTCTTTTTCGGCACGCTGCTTGGCTTGTTCGCGGATTTCATTTGACCGGGTTTCTGCTTCGGCCAAAATGGCCTTGGCTTCAGATTTGGCTTCCTTAATCAGCGCTTTAGCTTCGCTATCTGCAGATGCAGCGATGTCTTTTGCTAGTGTATCTAATGTCATTGTATCATCTCTGTGTGAGTGTTCCAGTTGGGTCAAGCCCAATGGAACCGCTTCAGTTTCCGCCAAGGAACAATGGAAGAGCTCCAAGAATCACGATGGATTCTGGAAGAGCGGTAAAGATCAGTGCAACACCGAACTTGCTTCCGTCTTCTGCAAGCATACCGACAGCAGCGCTACCGATAGCGGCTTGGGAAAATCCAGCACCAATGGCTGCAAGGCCAAGGGCTAGACCAACACCGACGTCGCCGGTCATTCCATCAGTTGCACCCGAATCTTCTGTAACAGGGTCTTCTGCTGCAACACCTTGGGCGACCAAGGCGAGGGTTAGCAGGACAATCAGTGTGCGTAGGCTCGTTTTTAGGGTATTCTTGTTCATTTTTCTACCTCCTATTTTATGTCCAGGGGACTATGATTGCCCCTCCGTATGGAGGGCGCGGCCACCAAGCGGGGTAAATACCCGGCCCGAGCCATCGTAAAATTTGCCCATCCACTCTACAAAGTGTAGGCGGGCAGCGTGAATACTGGGTGAAAGAAGGCCAAGGGCGAGAGCAAAGGCCTGGATGAAAAGGAAGAGAATTGCGCCTAGGAAGATTTCCACCACTCCGGCGCCGGATGCCGTCATCATTTCCCAACCCATGGTGATGGAAACTTCTGCGATTTTAACTCCTGCAACACCGACGCCCATTACACGAAGGTAGGAGAGGGTGTTGGCAAGTAGGCCAAAGGTTTCGATTGGGCCCATGATGAGTCCGCCGGCCCAGCCAAACTTCTCGAAGATTGCAAGGCCGATGATGAGGCAGACGACGCCAACAAGTACTGCGAATCCTGGGGTGGTTGCAGCGAAGACTTCGTGTTCGCCCGTAAGGAATCCGTAGATGTGGAAGAATCCGCCGGTGAGGATGATCATCCAGCTGCCCTTTTCAAAGAAGGCCGGTACGATTCCGTGTGCTCGGGCCACGTTCACAAATCCGATGATGAAGCCAAGCATAATGTGGACAACGCCGAGGTATACAGAGAGCAGAACATAATCTTGAAGGGCGCCGGTTGCACGATGGAATGGAATGTGCGTATTTGCCATGTTAAGCGTCTCAGCAACAAAGGCGGGGAAGTGAATGTTGTCGTACGTCCAAACGTAAAGACCGTCCAATGGCGACCAAGCCTCATCCCATACGAATCCGAATCCTTCGGCAAAGAGAAGCCCCCAGATAATACACCAGACCCCCATCCACTTCAGAATGGTAATGCCGTTCTTAGCGACCGGGTCGGCTGCAAAGGGCTTGGTTCCAAGCCACATTCCCAGCAAGAGAATGATGAGTCCGTATCCGAAGTCTCCAAGGATAAGCCCGTAAATCATGGGGAAGGTGATCATCATCAACATTGTTGGGTCAAAAGTACCGTAGGTGGGGCGGCCAACAAGGTCAACCATCAATTCAAACGGCTTGGACACCGCTCCGTTTTCGAGTGCAACTGGTGGCGTAGGCTCGTAGTGGCCGTCATCGTGACCGTGATGGTCATCGACAAAGGCTTCGACTTCCACGTGTGATGCAATGCCTTTGAGTGCATCTTTGATTTGACCCTCCTTGTTCGTAGGAACCCACGCATCAAGCGCAAACGCTTGGTTCGTAACTGCGATTTGAGTTGGTGCGGTAAAAATCTCATCTTCTCGAGCAAGGTGTTCGTGGACGGCCAGAAGGTTTCGCCCATTCATATCAACCCACTTCTTTGCATCTGCTTCTGCAGTTTGTAGGGTATTCTCTGCTTTCTTGAGCCGGGCCCTAAGACTTGCAATAGCCTCACCAGGAGAGCCTTCAATCGTAGGTATTTGTACTGCTTTACCACCAAGTTCTCCGAGGGCCATTTGTACCTCAGCAGAATCGCTGGGAAGGCATGCAACGGCAACAATTCGCGCTGCGGACATCAGTTCAACCTTCTGAAGAAGGTCCCCGAACACTGAACGGGCTTTTGACGCCCTGGGTGTTTCGGACACGTAGACTTCAACATGGCCGGAGCCTTTGAGCAAATCAAGTTCCATGCCCAATGGCAGGAGGCGTCCAAGCAAGTGCAACTGCTCTTCGATGTGATCGATTTCAGCCTCGGTATCTCGTTGCACATCCAAGGTGTCAAGGCCCTTTTGGAGTGTCTCTGGGAACGCTCCATTGAGCAATTCTTCAACTCGCTTGGTGTTGAGTGGCCCTTCTCCATTGACTGGATTGAATGCAGACACGGCCGCCCGGACTTTGGAGAGCATAGCACTCACTTCATTGGCGGCGTCGGTTGAGATTGCGGAACCGACATTGATCCCATCCTCAAAGTTTGAGTATGTTTCGACGTGAACGCAGCCTGCTATCATGCAACTGCGGAGGACTTCTTCCATACGATCAACAGGAGCAGCCACGGCAAGGCGAGACATAGCAACTGTGTCGAACATGGAATCACCTCATTCAGACATTAATGCATCGACGACCATCTGGACGGCTTCGTCTTGGTTTTTTGCGGAGTTGGTATCGATGGCGGCGATATCTTTGCTACCATCGGATTTGACCGAATCGGCCTCGCCTTGACCCTTTGAGCGGGCTGCATCGAGGATCGTTTGAGTCATGGCCACAGATTCCTCGGCTGCGCTTTGAATCATCTCAGAGGATTTCTTCCTCGCGTCAGAGAGGACCTTGGACGCCTCGTCTTGTGCTTCAAGCAAACGCTTTTCGGCACCTTGTTCGGCTTTTTTGATGCTGCGTAAGACTTCACCCATACTCATACCAAGCACCTACTGAATCCGCTCAACGAAAGGGGGTTTATCAGTCTAACGGGGCGGATTCCACGCCTCCAGTTTGAGGCTTGCGGCCCTTGAACCGACTTGACATGCCAAACGGATAGAGCAGCCGTCCCTTGACTTCTTCAAAACCTACTGAACGCATCATGGTCCTGTAGTAGCCGTTCGTGCCGTAGTGAGTGTAGCTTTTCGCAAGCCCTTTCCAAGGATGATTTTTCTCTTTGGTGATGATTCGGGCCATGATTTGGACCACCGAATTCATCCAGAGCACACCGAAGAACCCATGCAGCTTGTTTGCTTTCCCAGCATCACAAATCACCAATTGGCCGCCTGGCTTCAAGACCCGATAAATTTCAGAAAGCCCTTTCGCTTTATCTCTAAAATCTCGGAATGAAAACAAACAGAAGACCATGTCGTAGGTATTGTCGGGGAGTGGGATCTCTTCGGCGATGGCTTCTACATACACGGCCGGCTCCTCGCCTCGCTCCTTTCGAGCGCCGTCAACTCGCCTTTTAGCTGTGGCAAGCATTTCAGGAGAGGGGTCGAGGCAGGTCACATCCAATCCCACCAAATCTTCAGCAAATGAGCCAGGCCCGCACCCGACTTCCAAGACTTTCATCCCTGGTGAGGCGTGGTTGCGGACGTTTCTTCGCCAGCGTTTATCCTGACCAAAGGTCATCCACTTGTTGACCCGATCGTAATTAGGAATCGTCGCTTCAAGTTGTCCTTCAAGCGTTTCCCACGCCTCCGCATCAATGCCGGAGGGGTCAAATCCGCCCGTTGCTGCACGCTTGCCCATGGTGTTGCCGGGCCCCCGACTGTTTTGGACATGTCGTTTCGCCCAGGCCCCCAATGCACCCTCAAGCGATACGCTCGACGGTCTCTGGAGTGATTCCTTCTTCGGGAGTCACACGGAACACCAAAATCTTGAGATTTTCAGGAGCGTTTCGGAATTTAGAAACGATCATTGAGTTTTCAAAATCAGTACCAATCGTTCGTACCTTGAACGATAGAACCATGTCTGCGATTGAGGACAATTCTTGTTTAATTGTAGGATCCAAACCATCGGTGGATACCGAAATCAAGAGCAGTCCACGAACCAGTTGCGCATGTGCTTGAAGCATACGAACCATGGATAAAACACGAGCTGGGTCGTCACGTTGTAAGAAGAAATCCAAGTTATCCACAACGGCTCTGAAATATGGACCGAGGCCCATGATTTCATTCGTCACCTCAGTCAAATAGTCCTGATTGTTATCTTCTACGAATCGGGTTTGGGCCAGACGTTGGATATCATCCAACTGAAATCCCTCGAGGCGATACCTGCTGGCCAATAGTTCGCGCTCCAGGACGTTGGCATTGTATTCCTCGCCAATGGTACGCACATTGATGTCCAACGGCCAACCGTATTTCTTGAAAATACGAACAATTTCTTGTTGCCCTTCGTCGGTAGCAACATACAGCGTATTGTCGGATTCTTCAGCAGGCGAAGTGAATTGTTTTGCAAACAACTCGCTTCCAGAACCGGTCTCGGTGAACGCAATCATTGTGAAACCACGAGGTACGCCACCACGCATTTCGTTGTCGAATTTAGGAACGCCAAACGAGCCCACGGTACTAAAAAACTCTTCATCTTCTGAGTCAAATGTCATCTTTTTTGCCATGATTCACACCTCAAAGGATAACGACCTGCCCTCGGTCAACGACATCTGTACAGTACGTGTCTAAATTCGACAAGACGAGCGGAGGGGTTTGGTCGGGGACATTGAGGATGACGGTAAGCACCTCACGTTGACGGAAGGTGTTGATGAAGGTGTGCAGGTACTCTGCAAGCATACGGTCATCGTTGTAAATCGCAAGTGCATTAACGCTGTCGAGGAAAACGAAATTACGCTGAGATTCCATGGTGCGCAACACATAGAGCGTGCGAAGTAGAATACTCTCAAGCATGATTGGGCTGTCCACGAAGTGCACATTGGGGTACTTGACATCGGTCCCTCCGAGAATACCGGACGACACCAAATCGATGAATTGAATGTGTGAAACATCAACGCCTATCGCCTCAAACGCTTGGATGATTTCAACGGCTCCACGACTCGCCGAAATGTAAACTCCACCCATCTCAAACATTTGCATGAGCGGAATCATTGTACTCGCTGTGACCATAAATGAGTTTGCAGTTCCTACGCGTACTTGGACGGCGCTGTTAAGTGCTACTTGTGTCAACTGCTCAGAAATCCTTTGGTCCAATTCAAACATATTTATTGCCCCCATCTGCTGGTTTTATCGGCCGAAGCGCCCCATTTGAGCATTGGTGTTAGCATGACTCCAAGCGGTGTTAGTTCAATGGCATGTTTGGCACGACTGTGAGAAGTACCTCGCATCTTTACAACTTGCAGGAACCTCAAAAGATGACCCATCCGTTCGGAGTCCCCCATCACAATGATTCCATCCGCTATCGCTTCTTCAACACCAAAGGAAGACCAGTGGGCGTTTTCAGTGGCGGAGGTGATCTCAGAGATGAGAATGGTGGTGCATCCCAAAGTCGCCAGTTTCTTTCCAAGCGTGAACAAGAAATCGCGGATGAGTTGTTCGGATTTGATCTTGTAACACAGCGTGGTGACCGAGTCGATGACAAGGCGAGTCACACCGATGGTGTTGACGATGTCTACAATTGCTTTAATCAAAGCATGTACGTCATCAAGTTCGAACGAGGCTTTGTCAAGACCGAGCCAGGAATACAATACGTCCATGTCGAATACGTTGATGAGCCCCGAATCGACCATGTTCATGTCAAAAAATGCATACTGGCGAATGTTTTCCAGAAGTTTTACAGAAGGTTCGGTTGCAGTAAAGTGGGCACACGCCTCACCTGCGAGAGCACCACGAACAAGGAACTCCATGCCGAGCGTCGTTTTTCCAGAACCGCATGTTCCAGCAGCAAGAACTGTGGAGCCGTAGGGAATGCCTCCACGAAGAATCTCATCCAATCCGTGGATACCGGTTACGCACCGGTCTCGGGTGTAAACGGTTGTAGGTTGCATGGGAACGAACCGTTGGTGCAGCCGGTGGTTGATGAAGTGTGCGCAATAATGCACCCAAAACGGCACCTCATTCGTGAAAGTATCAGCCTTCACCAGGCGTGGGAGTTTCAGCAATACTCCAGGCACTCGAAGCGGTCATGCTGGTGCCATCCCACTGAAGCGATTGGCCTGTGACGAGGAAGAGACCCGTATCACCGCCCCATTCAACTCGGGCAATCTCCACGGCCCTTGTTTCGTCGAGTTGCGTGTAACGCAGCGACAGAATACCTCGGCCATCGGCAAGGCCGTCAACCTGCCCAACCCCCAAAAAGGCGTATTGGCCCAAATCAATGATTTGTGAAGCGTTACCCGCAGATTGACTGGCGGGGTCACCTGTAAAGAGAGCCAGGGATTTCCCAGAAAGGACTCCTGACTGAATGAGAAGGTTTGTTGATGAGGAGCCTGATGTGTGATTCAGTGACCAACCTCGAAGACCAATTGCAAAATCATTTGGATTGGAAACTTCAATCCACTCCGGGCCGTTTGAGGACGGGCGTGCTACGACCTCATTGAGGTGCAAAGGATTGTTTTTTCTGCCCCCGTCGTGAACTTCAAGTACGATTTGAATCAGTTCCCCATCTTGTTGAAAACTACGGTAGGCTGTTGATGAAGAGGAGGCAGTTCCTCGTTCAGTCCCTCCGTTAAAGAGATACGAGCCCTGTCGGGTTTCATTTTGGCTTTCAGTGACCTTAATTGAAAGGAAGAGGCTCATTTCATCGCCCAATCCAATACCTGCAGCCATGCCGTCTTCTGTGATTTCATGAAGTGCAAGTATTTTGGCGGCGTCCAAGCGATGATTTGTAAGCAATCCGGGTTGGACGCGTCCCTGATAGAGGGTTGAAGCGTCTTGCAAATGCCAGTCCGAAGTCGAATTTGCATAATCGAGGCCGCCATCGCCTCCTGGAACAAACCAACCTTCACCGGAGGTAAGGCGGTCAAGGCCCATCGCTGCAGCCCTGTCAAGACGGTCGGTTGCTGGGTCGTTTGAACCCATTTGGAGTTGGGCTAGGGAAAGAAAGGCCGTGAGGATCATCAGGAAAAGCGTGAAGGCTGATAGAAATTCAATCACGGCAGTAAGGCCACGTTCGTCTCGAACGAGGTTTGCCTCACCTGCCTGTCGCATGAGAGGTGGCTCGGAGGGCGCAATTCATGAGGTTGCCGCATTTAGAATGGAGTTGGGGATTTAATTCGCAAGCCTCGGACCAAGCCGAACAACCCAAAGCAGGCAAAAGATGCATGATTTTGTTAGAATGAAGCGATGAGTCTTTGAAGCCCCACTGCGAGGAACATACGATGACAGAGCGTAAGCAATGTGCGAGACCTAACTCAAAAGCAGGCCTAGGCCTTGTTTTTCTGCTCCTCTTCTCTACGCTCGGCACGTTGGCCGTCGCCCCTTCCGCGTCAGCCAACAGCAGCCAATCACTCGGCATTGCCAGTGCCAGTCAGCCCGATGAAACAAAATGGTATTCCTCGTTTGGAAACATAGAATTTACGGTTGAGATTTACAATTATGCAGGAGCTCCTGCAGGACTCAATCGCGGCATGGCGTGGTATGTATGCGAAGGCGACGTCACCTCATCGGCGTGCAAATCCAACTATGAAGAAAAGGGAATCATCAACATTGGAAACATCAATCCATCCACTAGCAACAATTTCACATCGCTTGAACAATGGACACCTGGTCAAAATTCCGAGGGCGTTTTTACTGTTTTATTTGCCTTTGACATCCCGGATTCCAACCCGTCCGACGACGAACTCCGCTATCTCATCAACGTGACCGGTTATTATTCAGACGTGATCATCAACGAGGCCCACAACCCGCTTGAAAATGTAGACGGCCTCGCCGTATACCAAGGCCATGAAGTGATCAACACCGACACAGACTACATCCTCAATTCTCGTGGCCAAGCAACGATCTGTGGCGGATGCAATCTTGATGCAACATTCGGCTGGCAGTTGTGGTCAATCGACGATACAATTCTGCTCAAAGAGGCCTACCAAAATGTCACCGACCTACCTGCGTGGGGTGGATTCACCTCGTTCAATAAGAATCTGCCCGCAATGAGTTATTCACAAGAAGGGGAATTCATACTCAAGTGGGGGGTCTTCGAAAGCGTAGGCACACCCTATGCCGACATGAACACGCACGACAATGTCGCTCAGATGACATTGATCGTTGACGACAGCATCGACCTTCAAGTGAGCGACCTTTACCCCAGTCATGACAATCAAGGCATATCGTTTTACTACGGCATTGACCGAGTTCATTCGGTCATTAGCAATCAAGGCAACATGTCCGTCTATAACGTCACTGCCGAATTTGAAGTCTACAGCCCTCAATTCGACCTGGAAGTGGAACTGGATTGTGAAATTGAGGAACTGTTGCCGGGCGAATCCACTACATGCATGTTCAACATGACTACAACAGGTCCGAACAGATTGCTGCGTGTTCGACTTCCTAACATCTTCCAGAATGGAGAGGATGTACGCACCTCCGACAATGTCCTCACCGTCACAACAAACGTTGAATCGGGTAAAATCAACCCTAACATTCAACAAAACATCCAGAACGGTATCTATCGGACCTCCGACACCATTGAACTGGTTGCAAGGTTCAGTGAAATCGCATCCCAACCTCTCAATTTCACGTGGAGGCAAGGCTTCTATGTATGGGGGCAGGGCCAGGTATTGAATAAAACAGGAGCAGATTTTGGCCTTGGGCACCACAACATTTCGCTTGAGGCTCGAGACCCCTTCGGGAACATTGAGTACAACTACATTGAATTCGACGTACTCAATGCAATCAGCATCGAGGCAGAGCCTTACTTCAGAGGGGAGGCCGTTACTGAAACTGCTGCCTATGCAAAACATGAAATCGCACTCCCTTACTTAGGAACGAACTACGCCATCGGCGGAGGTAAATCACCACTTATGCTCGTTGGAGTAGAGATCTTGGCCAATGATGAAGAAAGCGAACCGGGATTGCGTGGAATTGAACTTTCCATGAACCTCACTGAACTTCTCCCCGAAAGCGTTGACCTCTCAACGGTTGACCTCAGAATTCTGCCAACAATGGACTCAAGCCAGTGGAATTACATCGAAGTACCAAACCTTTACGAAATCGATGATGATTACAACGTCGACATTGAATTAACGGCAAGCGGGGCCATCCTCCTGATCGGAATCCTGCCCTCCACAAATGCTAGCGTAGAAGAACTCAACTGGACGCCGTTAGAAGCTGGAAAGATTCAACTCGACTGGATTCCGGCCGGAGACATATCCAACCCTTATGTTGGAGGGTGGAACATTTACAAATTCCAAGGCATCCAAGGATCTGTCTACTTCCCCGAACCAAATAATGGCGTGAACGACGGCTTGTGGGAAGAATTAACGCTCGACTCATTTGCTGTTGGACTTTCCATTGAAGCAACGCAATGGGTGGACCCTGAGCCCCTTGAAACTGGTATTTGCGCCTCATACGCCGTTATACCTGTTGACCGTGAAGGCAACCCGAATTATCAGATGGTCAACGTTACCCGCGTGAATGGAGAGGCAGGGCTTCTTTGTGGTGACGCCATCCCACCCACTACCTCCGTCATACAGTTTGACCATTCATGGTCATTCACAAACGATACCGATTGTTTCGACCGGAGATCAGACTGGTCGATTTGTTATGTAGTCAACCTCACATGGACTTGGCCCGACCATGAAGCCCAGGGCGACTTAAACTGGAACCTTTACCGCATTGAAAGTCAACCGTCGAATGTGAATCTCAAGTACATCTACCCCATTGCTGCTAGCCTCACAGGGGTTCCTGGCGAACAAGGCACCTTCAACCAAAGCGGCATTGAGGTTGATGGCATCAGAGCCTACCGAACATACTACTACATCCTGGCCCCAGTGGATTATGTCGGTAACGAGCAACAAATCGCCTCATACCCTTCGCCCAACATCGAGCGAGTAAACATCGACGATGATTGGTGGTCGTACAATCAACACCTCATCCCAGAACCCGAACCCGAACCCGAGCCCCCTCTCGGAATCCCCTGGCTAAAAACGTTCAACGAATACATGCTGGAAGAAGAATTCCAATACGCTGGAGGCGCACTGTTGGGCGTCCTGCTTCTGAATTTCATCCTCTTGCCCGTGATCATCAAAAAGCGAAAGCGACTCAAGCGTATCGTAGATGCCCGGAAGCGAAACAGCAATTCCAAGCGTTATGAAGATGAATTCGATGAATTCTTCGAATGATGTACATCATTGAATGGCGCGGCAGGGGAGATTCGAACTCCCGAGGTGAGACACCACTGGATTAGCAATCCAGCGCAATGGCCAGGCTATGCGACTGCCGCTCGCTGTCCCTGCGACCTGCGGTTCTCACATGAACATGACGGTTGAGGCGACTCCCCGATAACAGGGCTATGTTTTGTCACAAAGGCCCCAGGAAACCCAACCACGAAGGCGGAATGAGACAAATCAAGACCAAACTGAGGAACATCCAGCCCAGATAAAACAAGCTGCGGAAGAAGGATTTTGCCGCTTTGGGCATTCGTCCGTTTTCATCAAAGGGTTCAGCAGGGTCGATGTCCCAGACCGACTTCCCATACCACAAGGTAAGGCCTACAGAGACAAATGCCCACAAGAGAGGCAAACCCGATTCCGGCCAGAACAGTGGCACCGCCCCTAAAGCCAACAGCAAAAGGCAGTATATTTTTGATTGGAGAAGGGTATGTTCTGCCCCTTTAACTTCGTTCAACATCGGAATGTTGACCTTTCCATATTCACCTGAGCGATACAAAGCCAGAGCCCAAAAATGAGGTGGTGTCCACAGGAAGATAAGGAAAAACAGCATCCATGGAATGGGCGAACCCAAATCGAAGGGATTGAGGCTGGAGATGGAGTCTCCCGCTGCGGCTGCCCAGCCAATGAGTGGAGGTGTTGCACCTGCGATCCCTCCAATGACGATGTTTTGTGGTGTTCTTCGCTTAAGCCAAATGGAGTAAATGAAAACATAAAACAAGACGGAGAAAAACGACCAAAACGCAGCTTTCCAACTCAGGATGAAGAAGATACTTGAGCCGAGTATTGCAATGGAGGTTCCAAAAATGAGAGCAAAACGTGGCGTTGTATGCCCTTGAGGAATCGGGCGGTTTTGAGTTCGCCGCATGTGCGGGTCAATGTCCGCATCGTACCACATGTTAATCGAATTTGAACCGCCTGCTGATAACGTCCCTCCAACGACAGTGACAATGCAAGCGATGATCGTATCTGCCCACGTTCGTTCTGACAAGATCAAATCATAGCGAGCAAGAGCGTCATGGACCAATATTGCGCAAATTGCAGTGACCTGCAAGAGCACAATCACTCGGAGTTTCATGAGTTGTATCATGACCTTGAGCATGCCAGGATGAGGGGTGGGTTCTCGTCCGACTTCTTCCTCGCCCGTCATTCCTGTTCAACTCCAATTTCATGGTCATGAACCGTTGAATGTGCGAAGCGGAATGCAAATACGGCCAACATGGCGGAGAGGAAGGCGGCAACTCCGACCACCAGGTGCAGCAATGAGAGCCATTCAGGAAAGTCACCAATTTTGGCGAAAACGATGTAAGAACCACCGACCATGACATTCAGCATCCATATGCCGGCAGTGATTTCTCCAAACCGAGTTAGATCATTGGCTCCAGCGAGTCCCTGGCCCGAAACACGGAGATTTGAAACGCCCAAAATGAGAATTAAACCAACTACGACGGCTCCTGTGCGGTGAATCATTTGGATGAAGATGCCGGGTTCATTCAGTGAGGGAAGGAATGAGCCTTGGCATTTCGGCCATCCGTTAGGTAAACCAACCGAGCAACTTTGATTGTAGTTTCCTCCCGCAGAAGAAGAAACCCAGGCGCCGAGTACAAGAAGAACACCCACTGCTCCCGCCATTGTACTCATCCGTTTGAAGTGCTTCTCCGTATATGTTTTTGGTGATTTCAAGAAGTTCCAAGATGCACCTTCAGTGATTTTCATCGACATGAACTGCCAGAGCAATCCAGCGGCAAAGATGCTTGCAAGCGAAAGATGCAGGGCAACGGTCCAATCTGCATTATCAAACCGAACGGTAACATAGCCCGCAGTAGCCTGTACTGCTAACAATACCAGCGAAAACCAAGAGACTTTGTGAACCGATTCACCGTACTCTGCGACTCGCTTTTTTGCAAGGAATGCATTGAGTATGATCGGGATTGCAATAATTCCAACCAGCAAACGATGGAACCATTCCACAAAGATTTGGAAGGTCGTATAACGATGGTCTTCGCCACGGGAATCAATTTGATCTGGATTCGCATCCCAATAGGCCGATTGCTCTGCTTCAGAAATATCAAAATGCCATGAGCCAAAGCAGGTTGGCCATTCTGGACAGGATTCGCCAGCATCATTGATGCGTATGCTTCCCCCTACCACAATAATGAGGAGCGCCATGATGAACAACATCAACGGCAGGGTGGACGGGCGACGCCACCAAGGCAGTTCCATGGTTGGGTGTGGTAGCAGACCCCTTTTGAACAAATGCCTCCACCCCCATGCATGCGTTGGCGGTTTTCTCTCCCATTTCTGCTTGCGACCCTGATGATTTTACCTGTGACTCCAGCCCATGGATTTCAGGATGAAACTGATGTGGACCTGCCTGGTGCTCTTCTTGACATCCGGGTATTCTCCGCTGATTGTTTGACCAACTCCTCATGTGACCTTCATCAACCCGCACACCTTCTGGAATACTTCAGTGCAGACTGGTGCGAACCGTGTGAACAAGTTTCGCAGCAAGTGAATGCCCTCAATGAAACAGAGGCTCTCATCATCCAACATCACCCATCCAATAAAGACCTGACCTTCTTATCTGAATCAAAACTACGATTTGACCAAGAATATCGCTTGTTGCTCTATCCCTCTCTAGTTGTCAACGGGAAACATTTGCTGACTGGAACGCGTCAAGCCATGGACCTTAACTCCACATTGGAGAATTCCACAACGAATTGGTCGGGCTTGGAATCGATGACAGTTGGAAATGGGACCATTGATTGGAATGCCTCAGCGGGAGATGTACTCCGCATATGGTATATCGAACCAACCCCACACACATCGGAAAACCGAATTCACCCTCATCTTGCTCGGGAGTCATGGGAACTTAATTCGTCCACATTATCGTATAATTTAAGCCAATTTGAAACCACAAGAAACGGTTCATTCGCCGTAATGCTTGAACGGCCTGGAGTTCGGAATTTGACCGTATCTTCCGACGCTCCAACGGGCCGTGTGGAAATCGATGGTGCAATCACCGATGTTGGTTCGGAGGGCCAACGTTGGAATCCTGCATGGTTGGCTGTAGCCGCTGCAGCTGGGCTCGCCATCATGCTTCTCCCTGCCCTCTTTATGCACCGCCGCTTGATGAATAAGTCACCTCTTAAACAGTTTTTTGAGAGCGAATGAACGTCCAACGGCAGAGGTAGGTTCAAGAAGAGTCGGCCTGTCGGCGGTTTGCGACTTTGCTCGCAGGTGTACAAAAATGGTCAAGCCCGCACGACTCCACACACGATTTGAACGAGCTAGAATTATTGGTGCAAGAGCCCTTCAAATTGGAATGGGCGCTCCACTTTACGCTACTGAAGAAGTCCTTCGCCAAGAATTCAAAGACGAACTGATTTCCCTTTACGGGCTCGAAGAAGCATCTGCTCGTTTCGTTCTCGACCCGCTCAAGATTGCTCTTTACGAATACGAGAATCATTTGATTCCTATCGACATTGACCCCCACGAGTGATTTCAATCACATCCTCTGGACCCCGTTCAAAGGTCGATTGACAAACAAACGGTTACCTCTGTCATGACGTTTGAGGCAAGATCAGTGCCTTTTGCTGCTTTGCAACAAGCAGGGCTCAAGAGGATGAGAATCCGTAAAATTCTGCATGCTCTAAACTTGGAAGTGCGTCGCGTTTAACGAGCATGGTCCTGACAGCCCAGAGGTCAACAAAGATACGATATTTGGTCGTAGCGTCCAGGTAATCTACACCGCTTGAACCACCAGTCCCCATCCTTCGCCCAATCATTCGCTCTACCATTCGTGCGTGGTGGGTTCTAAAGAGAAGCATGGATTCTTCAAGTTCTACGAAACTGTCAATGAGTTTACGAGGCCACGATAGCAAAGGTAGGTCCCGATAAGATTCAATAAACAACAAACCTGCTCGAGAACGAATGACACCCTCTTCTCCGATGAGGAAAGAGCGAGCGCCATGAACTCCAGCCTCAATCCTAGGGCGGATCGTTGCTTCATCACCGTGTCCGATCGAGATCATGTGCTTGATGACCGATTCTCCATGTTCCGACATGGAGTCAAGATGCTTGTTTACATAATCAAGAACCACGTCAGTATCGTCATTTCCATCCGGAGAGGAGCCATGTATTGGCGTTCTTCCGAGCCAGGACATCAAAGCATCATTGAGCGAAGGAAGAGAATGCGTGTTGTGGAAATCTGCGAGGGCAGAAGGTGATACTTTACCTTCTCCAGCAAGTTTTTCCATGTGAGCAAGAGGGTCCATGCCGCCCATTCGTTGCTCGTTTTCAAGTCCGAGCAGCACTTCCATTTCCCTCATCTGCCATGATTCAAATCCTGAAGAAGTACCAAGGCGGTCCCTGAATGCGAGGAAGTCTTGAGGAGTGAGTGTTTCCATGACTTTCCACTGGTTTGCAAGCAATCTGAATATTTCTGAAACTCTTTCAAGATGATGGACGATAACGGGCACTGTAGCCTCTTGGACACGCTCTGATGTCATGAGGTCTCTTGCTTCCTTCAACTCTCGCAAAATCTGTTTGAACCACAGCTCAAAGGTTTGATGGACGACGATAAAATGGAGTTCATCGTTTGATGGTGCAGGAGTATATCCTTCCGGACCGGATTGGAGGTCGAGAAGAGAATCGAGTTGCAAGTATCCTCCATAAGTCATGCGAACCGCAGGTGCGTCTTGTCCCATGCTTCCTTGGAGCCCAATCCACCACATGAACCCTTCACCTCGGATGCATGCTCAGCAGAATCCATCACAAGGTCCCGGAGACGGGATATGTTGTTCCAAGATTTACAGATAGACAAAAAACCAGCATAACACTCATAGAGCGAATACGAAACCCCTCGGCATGGGCGTAGATTACGAGACTGTTCAAAGTTGGCTCGCAGGCTATGATTCCAGCCAGATTACCATCGGCGTGGTCGCCTCACACTCATCCCTTCAAATCCTGCACGGAGCCCGCCAAGAAGGGTTTCGAACACTTGGAATCGCTGTTGGTGAAAACCGTCGGCGATTTTACAAAGCCTTCCCAGGGGCTGAACCCGACGAATGGCTCATGCTCGATGACTACCGAGAAATGCTTGACCACGCAGAGTGGTTTCGCTCAAAGAATGTCATCATCATACCTCATGGTTCTCTCGTTGAATACCTTGGTGCGACGAATTTTAGAAACCTTGAAGTCCCAACATTTGGAAACCGTAACATCCTGCACTGGGAAAGCAGCAGAGCGCTCCAACGCGAGTGGCTTGAAAAAGGCGGATGTACCATGCCCAAGGTCATTGAAGACCCTCACAACATCGCCGGCCCAGTCATTGTCAAGTATGCTGGGGCAAAGGGAGGTCGTGGATATTTTATCGCCCGCGACTACCGAGATTTCAGAAGGAACGTCGATATTGAAGAAGAATTCACCATCCAAGAATACGTGCTGGGGTGCAGATATTACCTCCATTTCTTCTTTGACCCCACGGCAACCGACGGCTATCAAGTCCAAGGCCGTGGCCAACATGCAGGCAAGAACCTTGGTCGGCTTGAATTGCTCTCAATGGACCGAAGAGACGAAAGCAATGTTGATGAATTTTACAAACTTGGAAGCTTGCGAGATTTGAGAGAAATGGACCTTGAACCATCTTTTGTCGTAACTGGAAACCAACCCGTTGTCATTCGTGAGTCGTTGTTACCACGGGCTTTTGAAATGGCTGAAGGCACTGTTGCAGCATCGTTCAATCTTGAAGAAGGATCACGAGGTATGCTCGGGCCATTTTGTCTTGAGACGATCGTTACTGACCAACTCGAATTCAAGGTCTTTGAAATCAGCGCTCGTATTGTCGCCGGCTCAAATCCCTTTGTAGGTGGTTCGCCTTATTCAGACATCAATGAGCGGTTCATGTCCACGGGGCGTCGCATTGCTCGTTCGATTCGTAACGGAATCGATTCAGAAACACTGGACGATATTATTTCTTGAGGATTAATCCTCAGAATCATCATCGCCCATGAGCAAATCAAGGTCTGGAGCACCAGGTAGTTCTTGGGAGGATGAACCATCCTTAGACTCTCCTTCAACGGCAGTCGAACCTTTTTCTTCAGCCTCTTCAGGGAGTTTCTCCTCGTCGTGAGGGGCCTTGTCGGCAGTTGAGCCTCCTTTTGCATCCTGTATTTGCTTCTCAAGATCACGGCGGCGTTCTTCTCGCTCTTCTGGAGATGGAAGGACAAATTCAGTAACCATCATGATTGGGTCGCCGGCAGAAAGTTCTCCACTGAACTCAAGCAAGTCGTTGCCCGCATTGACAATGAGTTGGAATTTCGTTGGGTCCTTGCTACGACGCTTGTTATGCTTCTTGTAATAGTGTACATAGACTTGGTACTTGCCTGCAGGAGCGCTTCCTTCTTCCCAGAACACGTTCTCAACGGGTTTGCGAGTTTCTGCACGGACGTTAGCATCCACATCCAGTTCACCGCCACAGTCCGAATTCTTGTTTCCACCGTGGATACGCTCACCAGAAGGACAAACGACGTGCAGATCCAAATCGTTGTAATTGTTCCACATTAACGAAACTTGAACATCGGATGATTGAGCACCCTCACGTTCCAAACGTGCTTGCAATTCAGACATGGCTCGCTGTGCTGCTTCACGGGATTCCAACATTTCTTGCTCTTTCGCCGCTTCAATTTCTTCTAAGCGTTGAGATTCAGCAGCAGCGATTTCAGCTTGTCGCTCCTCTTCTTGTTCGGAAATTTCAGTTGGAATTTCTCCACCTGCAGCAAGAAGTTCTTGTTCAAGTTCCCTTCGACGTTCTGCACGTTCTTCGAGGGAAGGGAGCACAAATTCAGCTACAAGCATGATCGGGTCGCCCATTGACAAGTCTCCATTGAATTCCATAAGGTCGCTGCCCGCATTGACAATGAGTTGGAATTTCGTTGGGTCCTTGCTACGACGCTTGTTATGCTTCTTGTAATAGTGTACATAGACTTGGTACTTGCCTGCAGGAGCGCTTCCTTCTTCCCAGAACACGTTCTCAACGGGTTTGCGAGTTTCTGCACGGACGTTAGCATCCACATCCAGTTCACCGCCACAGTCCGAATTCTTGTTTCCACCGTGGATACGCTCACCAGAAGGACAAACGACGTGCAGATCCAAATCGTTGTAATTGTTCCACATTAACGAAACTTGAACATCGGATGATTGAGCACCCTCACGTTCCAAACGTGCTTGCAATTCAGACATGGCTCGCTGTGCTGCTTCACGGGATTCCAGCGCCTCTTGTTCACGGGCAGCTTCTATCTCTTTCAAGCGGTCAGATTCTGAGCTAGCAAGTTCCAGTTGCCGTGCTGATTCGCGCTCAGCTGCAAGGCGATCTTCTTCTGCGGCCCTTTGTGCTGCTTTTTGCTCCATTTCTAATTCTCGACGCTGGCGTTCGTCTTCCTCATCATCTTCGCGCTTTGCATCTTCGAGTTCGCGACGGCGACGAGCTTCTTCTTCTGCGATTAGCTCCTCTTCACGACGTTTTGCAAACCGCTCTTCTGCCGAACCGAGGTCCGAATGATTTTGACGGCGCAGGATATCTTGTACTGCGGCTAACTTGCGGTCTAAATTTTTCTTCGCTTTACCAAATCCCATGCCCGAATGTTGCTTCATAAGTCCTTCTGCACTCATGCCGCTTTGGACATTGACCTGCGCTTCCCTTCGCATTACAATGAAGAAGAGGCCCATCACAAAAGCCCCGCCCAACGCAAATGTAAGGAGGTAATCGGTCGGCTGCATACCTTACTCCATGTGCAGTCACCACTTGAAACATACGATGTACAAGAATGAGTATAATTTGCCAGAAATATTGCATGAAGACATAAGAAGGCAAGACCCTACCGTTATGATATGCGAGAGGTATCGTTAAGTTGGTCCAAAACGACTCTTGCTACAACTGAATTTAGAGAACTTGGCGAAATTGTGTCAAATCTGAAAGTTATGGGCCATTTGGCCGTTGAACCTTCGGGTGTCAAACAAATAGTACTCCCCATATATCAAGAAGGAAAGACCGTCAAAGACCTTGACGGCCTTGGTTTTATTTCTGTAGAGCAAAAATTGAACGAACGGGAAAGCGACGCTGTCGTGATTTGGAACAGGCATCCTTTGGTTTGCCTTGCATCCAACACCGAGAACATTCACATTCTACCTCCATACGAATTTGATGATGGTGCAATCACCGTTAACATTCGCGGCCTCCCGGAATCGATTTCAACATTTGTCAAGTTGTGCAAGGTAGTGTTGGAGCCAGATGAAGTGCGAGTTCATAACGTGCGGAGCAACACTGATGAAATTACAGCCATTCTCACCCCGAGACAAAACGATTGTTTCGCACTTGCTTCAAAACACGGCTATTACAAAGAGCCAAAACTGGTCACCATTCAGGGACTAGCTGAGTACATGGACATCGCCCGCTCGACCTACCAAGAACATCTGCAAGGTGCCGAACAAGCCATTTTGCAGTGGTTTAGCGACCAGGTCGAATGAACTCCCACATACAAACCTTTGATGATGAGGGGCGCTTCGACACACCATGGACAAGGCGACGCGACTTGACGCACTCCTGCCCGGTGGCCGAGGTGTTTGGATTCCAATCGACCACGGCGCCTCCGATTATCCAACAGAGGGCTTACAAGACCTCGAGGCCACCATCATCTCGCTGGTAAAAGCAGGCGTCAATGCCATTGTAGCTCAAAAAGGAGTGGTGAGCAAATACGCTCACCTGTGCGAAGGAACGATGACTTCAATGGTTGTGCACTATTCAGTATCAACACGCCACGGTGGCCCAGATAGCGATAACAAAGTCATCGTTGGCCACGCCGACGAAACCATCGGCAGAGGTGGCCTGGCCGTTTCAAGCCAAGTCAATTTAGGTAGCCACCACGAAGCGGCTATGATTGAACGAATGGGAGAACTCAATCGTCAGGCGCATCATGAACAGTTGCCATCTTTTGGAATGATCTATGCTCGTGGAGAGCATCTTAATGTGATGGAAAACGACCCGACGGGCGGACAAGCACATGGTGTAAGACTGGCTTTTGAGATGGGGTGCGATGCTGCAAAATCGGTTTGGACCGGTGATCAAGAAAGCTTTTCTGTGGTTTCTTCCGCTGCACCAATTCCGGTTCTCGTCGCAGGAGGGCCCTCAACCGGTAATGCTCGGGCGATTATCACCATGGTCCATGAAGCCATGGATGCTGGTGCATCAGGGGTTTGCATGGGACGTCAAGTGTTCGCACATCCACAACGAGAAGACTTAGCGCGAGCACTCATGATGATCGTGCATGAAAATGCTGATGTTGAGCATGCATTGAGTTCAAACGGCTTGTGAGATGAGTTTATGGAAATCTGGGTTGATGTGCGCAACGGTGAACTTCCCGTCATAGCGGAAGGAATCGACCGATTGTGGGTTGAAAAACCCACGAAAGATAACGAATTTTCAGTTGATGGAGCCTTGATACATGGCCCGTCCTCTGTCCTGGGCGGATACTTTGTTGTTGCCGATGAAACATCACAAAACCGATCGAAGGCGGCCATTGGAAGTGCTGACTGGTTGCTCATTGAATGCGAAACGTGGTCGATGATTCCACTTGAGAACCTCATTGCTGCACGCCAAGGCTCGGCGACCAAAATCGCAGCAATAATTACAACACCGCAGCAGGCTCAAGGAGCCGGCTTTGCGCTAGAACAAGGCGTAGACGCTTTGCTGGTCGCAAACTCACAGGAACTGATTGAAGCCGCCCTGGTCACGAAATCACAACGACTTGAAGTGGAATCCAATGCCGTTCACCACGAACGAAGGAAGCCAGAACCTATGGAATTGGAATTCTTTTCCATACAGAGTGTTGAAGATGGGGGTATTGGTGACCGCTATTGCCTTGATTTCACATCATTACTTCATGTTGGAGAGGGCGTCCTTGTTGGTTCAAGTTCATCTCAAATGCTCCTGATTCACAGCGAAACAATCCCTTCTTCATTTGTCCCAACCCGTCCTTTCCGAGTCAATGCTGGAGCGCCACATTCGTACATATTGATGGCTGACGGGAATACGAAATACATGAGCGAATTGAGCAGTGGAGACGAGGTTTTGATTCTAAGCGAAACCGGTGGAAGTCGGTCGGCAACATTGGGCCGAATCAAAATTGAACAACGGCCGATGCTGAAAATTAACTTCCATCGGATGAATCATAACATGCAAAAGCCTAATGAAGGCCATGTATTTATGCAACAAGCAGAAACGGTTCGCTTGGTCGGCCAAAACAAAACTCGCCACTCTGTAACTGAGTTACCACGACATACCATCGTCATCGGTTGGCTTGGGAGAAAGGGGCGTCATGTTGGCACCGCAATAGAGAGCAGTGTCGAGGAGAGATAAAAAATGGGAGTTTTGGGGAAGGGAACGGCACATGGTGCTTGTAGTCTTCTCCATGCTGCCGCTCTTGGTTACGGAGCAAGTATCGCTTTGGACCTCCCGATGACCGTTCGCTTGCTGGATAAAAAAAGCAAGCGTGATGTTCACGACCATGACAATCTCTTCGCCTCAATACTCCAAGTTTGGATGGATGCGGGCCTTGCACTTCCCAAAGGCTTCACGAGTGAACAATTGCATTGGGGAGTCAATTCAAAGATCCCACCACAGCAAGGATTGAAGTCATCTTCAGCACTGTGCGTTGCAGCTTTCCGTGCTCTGGGGGAGGCAACCGAAATAGAGGTCAGCGATGAATTGGCTGTCGAACTCTCCGGCCATGCTCAGATCGCCGCAGGTGTTTCGATGACCGGCTCGCTTGACGACGCTTGGGCATGCGCCACAAAAGGCTGGAAACTCATCGACCCCCAGGCTGAGGTTCAATCCGGAATATTGTTGGAAGGAAGCGGTCCAAATCCATCTGATTGGACCATTATCCTCGTCTTGAGAGGTGCAAGAAAACACCGTCCGACTTTCGAAGACTTCGTCCCCCATACAGCTGCATTTCAACAGGCCCTCTCAGCACTCCAAAACAACCAAGAATTGGTCGCATTAACTTGGAATGGGCGTGGAATGGTTGCTGTTCTTGGCGATACTGAAGGCCGTAAAATGACCAATGATTCCTTTGTCAACAGCGCCCGGGCTGCTGGAGTGACCGGTTCAGGGCCTGCACTTGTCATCGTCGTCCCAAGCCAACAAAAACCAACAATTGAACGAATAAAATCATGGTACGGCATCCGCTACAAGGATGCTGAAATCATCGAGACCGCGTTTTTATCCTCTCAAAACGATGGGCCTGAAGAGTGAACACCTTCTTGAAGGCCCCACGGCTGGGAACATTGACCCATCATGCAAATGTCTCTTGGTGAACAGTTGCGGTTGACCCTTTATGGGTCAAGTCACGGCCCTCATGTAGGTGCAGTGCTCCATGGCTTACCAAAGGGGATTGTTCTTGATGAGGATGCCCTCAAAACCGCCATGAACATGCGCAAACCTGGTGGCCCATACAGCAGTCAACGCAAAGAAACGGATGAGGTCATGTGGTTATCGGGGCTGGAGAACGGAATCAGTACCGGAGAAACCGTTGAGTGTAGAATCAAAAACAGCGATGTTCGTTCAAAGGACTATGGATTCCTCCCCGACCATCCTCGACCAGGTCACCAAGACATGGTCATGATGCTGAAAACTGAAGGAAAGGCTGACCTACGAGGCGGAGGGACCTCAAGCGCACGGATGACCGCCCCTCTTGTTGCGATAGCGGCTCTGCTTCGCCCTTGGATGGCCGAAAAAGGAGTTGCTTTCCGCGCACATGTTGGAGCCATAGGAAGCGTTGAAGCACGCCATCTTGATGAGTGTCCCCCCACGTTGGAAAGTGAAGCCAGCCAACACATGCGTTGCTACGACCCCGTTGCCGCACAAGCCATGACAGAACTCATCAGTTCATATCGGAAACAAAGGGATTCCATCGGATCACGCGTTGATTTGGTAGTGGACGGGCTCCCATTGGGTGTCGGCGAGCCATGGTTTGATGGACTTGAACCGGCGCTTGCCCGAGCGATGTTATCAATTCCAGCTGCACGCGGAGTTGAATTTGGTCATGGATTTGGCGTTCAAACCATGACCGGAAGTGAGCATAACAGTGCGTGGGGTGGAACATCAGACGCACCCGTCATGGAAGGGGAACGGCCGGATGGAGCGTTGGCCGGTCTGTCGACAGGCTCTCCAGTCCAAGTCAGTGTGGCCTTCAAACCTCCGTCAAGCATCCCCCAAAGTCAAATGACGCTCAATATGAAAACAAATCAGCAGGAATCCTTGACCGTAAAGGGCCGCCACGACCCAGTGCTTGCCCCTCGCGCCGTTGCTGTTGTGGAAGCCATGGCAATATTGGTAGTCTCAGATTTGATGATTCGAGGAGGGTTTTTGAATGTTTGAACCCCCAGAGATTCACAAGTTCGGAGGCTCATGTCTCCGCGATGCAAGCGATATTAATCGAATCGCTGAAGTCATGCTGAACTCAACGAACCCCTGTATTATCGTTGTCTCTGCTCTATGGGGGACAACCGACCGACTGATGCGAGCAGCAAAAGAACCACGGTATGCTGGACGCTTGGTCAACGATCTAGCGAGTCAACACTTGCGTTTTGCACCGAACCTCATCAACTCCCCCTTACACGATACCTTTCAATTGGTTCTCAAGGGGATTGAGGATGCGCTCGAAATTCTCGCCACGGACCGTGATGATTCCGGTGCTTACAATCGACTGCTTGCTGCTGGGGAACGACTCTCTGCACTTGTTGTCGCCTTTGCCTTAAGCGAGCACGGAATCGATGCACACCCAGTAGGAGCGGAAGACATTGGTCTTTGTTTGGATGGAACAACAACAGCCCAAACCGTGGACATGAAACAATCAACAGAACTTCTTCAACGCTCGGCACTCCATGGTACACCCGTGGTCACTGGGTGGTTTGGCCAAGGAAAGGATGGCAACATCGCCTTGCTTGGCCGGGGTGGTAGCGACCACACGGCTACAGCCCTGGCTGCGTTGCTCGATGCGCAACGTGTTGTGTTATGGAAGGACGTCCTCGGAATCTACCCTGTCAACCCTCGTTGGGGTGTTCATTCCTCCCCAATTCCTTACTTGGGATACGCAGAAGCCATAGAATTCTCACACATTGACGCCCCAATCATTCATCCAGCCACAGTTGAACCCGTTTATACACTTGGAATTCCAATAGAAATTCGTCACCTCTACAGTTACGAGAAGACTGGAATGAAAACCGTCATTGGACCTGACATTCATGAATTGAGTGCTCCTAAAGGAGTCGCATGTATACCGAAGGTGGCCTGCATTGTTGTCGAAACCAAATACATGCATCGGTCAACTTCAGCGCTTAGCGATGTGTTACAGGAATTCCATGCAGCCAACATTCGGATCTGTTCATTCGAGTCAAATAACGCTCAATGGAGGTTCATCATCCCCCAACACGAAGTCAATCGGAGCATTGGGTTGCTCAATCAACGATTTGACGAAGTTTCATTCAACTACTATGCAGCAATGATTTCGTTAATTGGGAATACCGGGAACCACAAATTGACCATTCCCTCTCTCGACAATGGATGGGTGAGCGAGCAGCTGAATTCAAGCCAACATTCTACTCATCTGCTCACGCAACGCAGTGATATCTCCAATTTGCTTGAGGAATTGATCACTCAATTGTCAATCGGTGAGCGTAACGACAATTGATTACTCTGCCTTGCTTTCACGGTAGCGTTGAAGGTGAGTTGGAAGATTCAGACCAAAGAGACCACCAACTACAATGAACACGAAGAGTGTTCCAAGGGCAACGCCGTAAACAGATGTGAGTTCAACCGATTCTTCCATTCGTAATGCCGTATCCGATGAGAAGATACGTACGATTGCGGGTAGAATCATGTTAGCAGAGAGAACAAACCAAGCGAGCAAGGTTGCAATAATTGGATTCATGATCAAAGAACGGTGGTACTTTGATACGATTTTCTTTGGGTTCATCACGTACACTTCGTTGGTGCGAATACTCGTATCGAGCATTGAATAACGAATGACACCGTTGCTCAACTCAAAGTACATGATAAGGAGGACAGAGTAAACTACGACCAGGATTGCAAGCGCCCCGGGATTGTCCTGGAAGCCGAAGAGATCGTTCGACAAAGATGTTTTCGAGGAGGCAAAACGGAGAATTGCAAGAATAAAGAGAACGTTGCTGGCGAGAGAAAAACGTGCATCACGCTTGTATGTGCCCATAAAACCTGAAACGGTTGCGCCAACGATAACCGATAACTGGAACAAGTTGGCTACACCCAGGCTGCCGGTAATGATGTACCAGATGGTGCCTTCAGGCGGTGAAATCATGAACGTCAAGAGCGCCAATGCCACCAATACACCGTAAACAGCAAATTGTAGGTTTTGGACCATCTTGTCTGGAGGTAGGAACTTCATCTTGGGGACCAACGGCCCTCCAAGTAGGCTTTCGATAAACGATGGGATCTCAACGGTTGGGATTGCATCTTTTGGAATCTCTCCAGTCGCAGATGCATTGCCTGCGAGTTTCTTTCGTGAAGGAGCTGACGAGCGAACCGTCTTTCCATCGTAGAGATGTGCAGTATCACCGGATTTCATTGCCATTCATTTCCCTCCTCAGAATCCTCGTGCCCCAGCAAGAGCGGTTGAGAGCAGCATATCAGGCTCCCAATCCATGATGTTCACGCCAAGACCTCGCAACTCCCCAATCAGGACGTCGCGCTCGGTCTTCATGACTTCGTAACCGGTTCGGTCAATCCGTCGAGCATCGAATTCAAACTCAAGCGATGATGGCGAAAGAACGGTGACATCAAAGTCTCGTGCACGGAAATCACGCAGTGCATTGACAATGGTTGGGTCATCTTCAAGATTGGAAAGGAAGATGATCGGGCTACCCTTGTTGATGTGCGGTAGAATACGGTTGACAACAACCTGGAGTGGAATGTTACCACGGGCAACTGCACCTGCAAGTTTAGTGAGAATGACGTACAATTGCTTCTTGCCGGTATCTCGGTCAACGCTGACGACTTCATCACCGTAAACAATGACCCCAACGGAGTCACGACGTCCTAGGAAGTATTTTGCAAGTGACGCAGCGGCTCGTGTAGAGTAAACCAATGCATTTCTTGATACGGGTCCTGTTTCTGACACCGCTCTTGAGTCAACGATGATGATAATGTCGGAAACGGCGTCTCGCTCACGCTCATTGACCATGAGTTTACCCGAGCGGGCATATGCAGACCAGTTGATCGCACGGAACGAATCTCCCTCAAAGTACTCACGGAGGGAGTAGAACTCCGAACCTGGGCCCGGTTGACGAATGTTGACGGCACCGGTGAAAATCTTGGGAACACGAGACTTGACGAATGTTTCTTTCAGGTCTTCCATCTTAGGGAACACAAGGAAGTCGTTGTAGACATGCAACTCCTTTTCCTTATGGAACAATCCGAAAGCGTCCTGGATACGGACCGTGACCGGACCGAGACTGTAGAATCCTCGCAGAGGACACTCTACCGTATATTCGATGTATGTTTCACGGCGAGGGCCAAGTTCCATCAAAATGTAATTGGCGCCTTCTTTGATTCTCATGACTTCAGGGACACGGTCTCGTACTTCCAAAATCTTAGGCAGTGAAGATGTATTTTGCATACGCAATGTTACGCTCAATTCGCCGTCCTCAAACATCCGGGCACTGGAAAGTTTCCTCATGGCAACAACGCTACCAAGAGCAACTCCCTCTTCACCCGACCATTCTTCGGCTCTTCGGCCGCTGGATGCGACATCTGCATGATTCCCCACGAGTGCAGCCCATGTTAGGAAGACAAAGATGACAACAGCGACGGTAACAAGTTGAGAGTTACGAAGCGTAAGGCCAAGCAAATACATAGCGACAGCTAGGCTGCCGAGCATGGCTGACTTACGACTCCACATCTTCAATTCACCTCAATGATTTCGTTCAGAAATCAGACCGTTGGAACGGGGACTTCTCGTAGAATAGCTTGAATCACTTCACCGGATTCCAAGCCCTTGATTTGGTGTTCAGGCTTGAGGATAATACGGTGGGCAAGTGCAAGTTCTGAAATCGCCTTAACATCGTCGGGTGTGACGAAATCACGACCTCGAAGTGCTGCGGCAGCACGGGAGGTCTTCAACAATGCTTGGGAACCACGAGGCGATGCGCCTACGAGGACACGAGGGTCTTCGCGGGTTCGGGACACGATTTCAACCATGTACATGCGCAGAGCAGGATCGACGTAAACGTCTTCACAAGCTTGTTGCATAGCGATAACTCGTTGAGGGTCAGTAATGACGTCAACATCAACGGCGTCCTTTCCACGGCTGATACGTCGGGCGAGGATTTCGTCTTCGTCTGCACGGTCAGGATATCCAACGGACATCTTGAACATGAAACGGTCAAGTTGTGCTTCAGGAAGGGGGTATGTACCTTCTTGTTCAACAGGGTTTTGAGTAGCCATAACAATGAACGGTGCTGGCAACTTGTGAGTCACTGTACCGATGGTAACTTGCTTCTCTTGCATAGCCTCAAGCAAAGCAGCTTGAGTCTTTGGAGGTGCACGGTTAATCTCGTCAGCGAGGAGGAGATTGCAGAACAGTGGGCCTGGCTTGAACGTAAACTCGCCTTTCTTGGCGTCGTAAATGTTGGTACCAGTGATGTCGGCAGGAAGCAAATCCGGCGTGAATTGAACACGCTTAAAGTCGCAACCGAGCGCATCGGCGAACGTGTTGGTCATCAACGTCTTAGCCAAACCTGGATAATCTTCGAAGAGAAGGTTTCCGTTTGACAGAATGTTGACCAATACGTTGTCGATAACGTGGGCCTTACCGATAATGACCTTTTGGACTTCGGCTGAAATCGCTGTTGCGATTGCACCGACGGCCTTGAGGCGTTCTCGGACTTCTGGTGTACTCTGGTGCTTCGGCTGGGCCGGAGCGGCCGGTGCTGCAGGTGCAACAGGTGCGGCTGGTGCAGCAGGTGCCATTGGCATTGGTGCTGCTGGGGCCGCAGGTGCTACAGGCGCTGCAGGTGCTGGCGCGGGCGGGGCTGCTGGGGGGGCTGGGGGTTGCATGTCTATTCCTCCTTGTTTCAATTACCCCAACGTCGGATGTGAGGGATCAATTCCCTCAATTCTTCGTTGGAGTATGAGCGGTTTGAACTTACAAGTTCAACCAAGCGGGGTTCCCGCACCATTTGCATTACTTCGGCGGGAGACTTGCGGGCGAATTCGTCGCGCGTCAGGTCGTTGAATTGACGAACCTTGGAGAGCAAAGCATCCCTGGTTCGTCGGTGGTATTGTGAAGGGTCCAACTTTGTTGGCCGCTCCCTGAATCGAGTCAAGTCAAAGACGTGACGCCAGTTCTCTTTCTCCGGGACGACCATGATGGCGATCGCTAGGAGTGCGAAAAGGTTGAGGATAATGAGCCACTTGAGAACGCCATCGCTCGTGAGCAAGACAATCGCCCCAATGGCTTCCGTGAACGGCATGGAAAGAGTGCTGGAAACGTGGCGGCTCTCATCAAAGACGATGTTGAACTGGGCAGGATAACGAGTAACTTGGGTTGAAATTTGTTCGTTATCGAACTCCATCATATCGTTAATCAGTGCCGTGAAGAACATGGAATTGCCGCTCCATGAGGTATCGCCCAGACCCGAATTCAATCCTGCTGAATCTGTTTCCCAGCACATGTGACCGAATTGCTGGTAAAGTTGCGAATCGCATTGTTGCTTTCCGGTTGCAGCAGCGCGGTCTTCATCCCAAAGGTGGTTTGCGAGAACGGAATGGTCCGATACAAAGACGATGCTTCCTGTCACACTCACCTCGCCGTAGTCATTGTTTGGTTGTTGGTCAAGAACCTCTTGACCGGGATAGTCAATACGAATGATGAGTCCAGTTTCACCTTCTCCGAGGGTCGGATTGTTTTCGCCCTTACCCAGATCAATTTGGGCTGAGGTAGAGGCTTGGGCGAGCACATGAATTTCTCGATTTGTATCAAGTTGCTCATCCAATACTTGGATGGCCGTTGGGCGATGGAACAAAACCGGCATTCGGCAATTCTCTACTTCTTTGTCCCGGACATTGTCGTGTGAGCATGGAATTGCCTTCTCATCGCCCATGGTATCAATACCACGAGTTACCGATGAAACAGCCCACAGTTTCTTTGTGTCTGGGCTCACACGTTCGTCGTTATCGTTGGTAACCTCATAATAGCGCCCAGTTGTTGGATCGTCTCGGACTGGAGCGTCAAAGTATTTCACTCCGAATTCTTCTGCAACCAGTTGTGCGTTGGTTGAGTTCGAGGCGAGGATGACCTTACCACCGCGTTCGGTGACGAAGTCATAAATTGCAGCAGACTCAGCTGCGTCAAAAGGCTTCTCCGGTGCTGCGATAACGAGGAGCGTTCGGTGAGGCTCTTGCCAGTCGTTGACAAGCATGGGAGTGGACATGGTATTTGCGATGTTGAATTCGGTCAAGTTGGCCCTCATCAGCGTGAGTTGTTGGTCCGAAAATTCATCATCGTTCTGATATGGGGAAAAAACAGTGGTCTTACCAGCGGAAACCAAGGCGATAACAACCGTGGAGAGGAGAACAGAAACAATCAATCCTACCATGAGCCATGCTTCAAGGCTCAAACCGGATTTTTCTGCTTCTGCGATGTTAATCTCTCCTAGTGACTGACGCGAAACGCCAGATATACATCTGTCGGAACTTCGCTCCACTCATAATGATTGCTCAAGGGTGTTCAAGGAAAAACCAACAAACTCTAGAAAAATAAGTCCTCAATATTTTTGAAAAAATGCTCTAAGGCTTGAAATATTACATTTTTTGAAGCCAAAGAGGCGATTCAAAGAAATTCACGTTGACTTCGTAGGGAAAACCACGATGTAAGAAGTAACACGAAGAAAATTTCAATCAAGGACAACGCCGGCATTGATTCCGAACCTGTGGATGTCTTGTCGTCATTTGCCGTATCATCACTGGAATCGCCAGAATTATCCGTAGATTGCGGAGCTTCAACATTGACGTTCATGGTCGATGAGCGGGTTGTTCCATCACCCTCAGACAGAATGGAGATTGAGACCTCACAAGTCCGCTCCTGATGGCTGCTGGTTGCCTCAAGGCGCAACGTGAAGGATACAACTCCCGTGCCGTTTTCATCGGTCACGGCAACGACGGTCCCTTCCAAGGAGTCAAGGCCGGTCACAGAAAGGTGCGGGCAACTTCTAATGGTGGCTTCGCCGGATGTGATGGCGTCTTGATTGTTGCCGAGATTGCTCACTTCAAGGGTAAAATCAACCCAAGAACCCGAGAACAGCGTATCGGTTGGAAGTTGTACTTCTGGAAGAAGTTGATACATGCGTGGCGTACTGATGTCGCCCTCGATCTCATTGTCCCGAACGGGCGTCTCTCCAACGGTTTCTTGGGCGAGAACGGTGAGTTTAATCGAGGAAGAAGGCGAGAAAGCCCGTACGGTTTCTGCATCTGCGCCGGAAATTGAAATTGAAAACGACTTGTTTGAAGAGCCACCAACGGAAACCGAATCTGGCCCATCAAAATCAAAGGGTCCATCCTCATCGTAATCGTACGTCATTTCAATGTTCAATTCCCCTGTTTGCTCGTTGTTAATGTAGAAGACAAGTTCTCCTGTGAGGTCCCAATCATCTTCCAAATCCACAAGATAGGTTGAATCCATATCGGTATCCCACCCCAATTCCCACGAGGGGGGATTGAATTCCTGGGCCGAGGAAAGCGGCAGTGTCAATGACAGAACAAAAGCCAGAAGGACCAGGTACGTCTTCCTCATTGCTTCAGTCCTCCTTCATGATGCCCTTTAAGGCCCGTTTCGTAAGGGTTTTGACCATTGAGCGGCGGTATCGAGGAGGCAGGGCGGTGTTGTTAACAGGCTTCACCGATTTTTGGATACTGGTGGCCATTGTTTTCACATCGATAAGACCATCGTTTTCTTCAAGATGTTGCGAAATTTGTTCTGAATGTTCTTTGGGAATTGACTCGAGCGCAGTGCTTGCGATTTGAAGCGTGTCGGCCTTGCCTGGAATCCATGAAGCAGCAATACCGGCCTCTGGGAAATCCCATGATTCCCTCACACGTAGTTTTTGATAACAGCCTTCTCGCTTGGAGGCGTCCTTTGGAAGCATCACTTTGAGTAAAAACTCTCCTTCTTCAAGGACGTTTTTCTTCATCCCATCCAGTTGGTAAAAAGAAGCAACATCAACCGTTCGCTCACCGTTAGGACCGACGATCAGAACCGAGGCGTTGAGGACCATGAAATTAGGAGCAAGGTCGCCTTGATAGGTCGCTACGCACAACGTGTTCTGATTCGGTATAACTCTGCAATCTGCTCCGGTGCCGCAATCTGCTTTATGACACCAATCGATTGAACGGCGCCAATCCTCGGACTGGTTGTACCAGAAACATCGGGTGTCAAGGCAAAGGTTTCCACCAACTGTTGCACTTTTTCTAATCAATGACGAGGCAACTTTTGCAGCAGCTTGTCGCAGCAGTGGGTGGGCATGCTCTGAAGCCACCAAGGTGTCCAGAGAGACCATGCATCCAATTTCGGACGGAGAGAGTGCAAACGCATCCTGGATGCTCGCGAGGGAAATCACGTGGGGCTTCGGATTAATGCGCCATTTGTAATTGGGCAAGACGTCCGTCCCTCCAGCGACCCAATCGAAGGCGTGCCCTTGTTCCATCAGAGCGGCCGCAAGGGCGCAGGCTTCCTCCACGGTTTCGGGGTGATGAAGTTCAAACGGAGGCATCAACATCAAGCATCATCCTCCATGTGTCGTTGCTCTTTTTTGAGCCAAGCACGACCGGCAAATCCGAGTTCAGCAAGTTGTTCAGGAAGCGGTTCATCTGCCTCCCTCCATCCTTCAACTTGTTCACTGAGAGGGCGGTTTGGGTCAAAACCAAACAAAACTCCGTTCACGTAGGCAGAAGTGTCCTCACTGCGTTGACGCAGACGGTCACGGACTTCGTGTTCTTTTGCACGTTCTATGAGTTGCTCCTGCAAGGGGCCGTGGGTGAGCGTGGGGGGTATGAGGTCCAACGGGTCATCGATGTCGTGCTTTTTCAGATGCTTCTCAATCCCTTTGTAGACAACATCGGGAGTGAGTGGAAGGTCTCGCATCCGGATACCTGTTGCATCGTATACTGCATTAACAACCGCTGGCAGAATCGGTAGAAGAGGTCCTTCGCCGGCTTCCTTTGCACCAAACGGCCCCTCGGGGTCGCTGGATTCAACGATAATGGGTTCTACATGAGGCATTTCATGGACCGAAGGAATCTTGTAATCCAACAAATTTGCATTTTGAAGGTGTCCAGTTCGTCCGTAAACCATCTTCTCAGAGAGAACTTGGCCCAATCCCATATGGCAGGAACCAATAATTTGTCCTCGTACGGCAAGCGGATTCAATGCTTTTCCACAATCATGAGCGGCCCAAACATTGGTGCAAGAAACCTTACCGGTTTCAACGTCAACGTCAACTTCTGCAACGTAGGCTGAAAACGAATAGGCTGGAGCCAGCCCCGCTGCTGCTCCTTTGTGAACGCCACCCATTGGCGGTGAACGGTACGCCCCTCGAGCGATGAGTGCGCCTGTATCCTCCTGTGCCTTGTGCAAGGCTTGCAAATACGACACGCCGACTGCAGGGTCGTGTTTGTAGTAGATTCTTCGGTCATTGAGAACCAATACATTGGGGTGGTATCCGAGCATTTCCCATGCTGCCTTGAGCAATTGGTCACGAATGCCGATAGCAGCACGAATGGCTGCGTTCGCATTCATGAAGGTGACGCGACTGGAGTATGAACCCAAATCAACCGGACTCGTATCGCTTTCGTGGCTTCGCACGTGGATCATTTCCACAGGAAGTGCGAGAACTTCGGCCACAACTTGGGCGATTGCTGTTGTTGATCCCTGACCGATATCGGCTGCACCGGTGTGAACGGTAACGCCTCCATCCATATCGACTTGAATGTGGACGGTAGCATGAGGGAAATTCTTTGGGTCCCAATGGATGGGGAGTCCCGAACCAGAGATGAAGAAACCGCAACCAATTCCGATTCCCTTACCGAGCGGAAGCTGTCGGAATTTATTGTCCCAATCCGAACCTTCTCTGACGCGTGTTAGTGCTTCTCGCATACCGTTTGAGGTGATGCGGAATCCACTGATGGTCCGACTGTGCGGAGGAAGCAGGTTGGCTAACCTGAGGTCGATGGGGTCAACAGCCATTTGCTCAGCCATTTCATCCAGTCCAACTTCTACAGCGCAGCGGGTGTTCACGGCTCCGTGGCCCCGCATTGCTCCAGATGCTGGTTTGTTGGTCCAAACGCGAGCACCTGTGTAATGGAAGGAGCCCAATTCGTACGGAGCAGTCGCAAGCACGCCGTTGTAGTAAGAGGTGACGTGGCCGAAGGAAGCAAAGCCACCGCCGTCAATAAGAGCGTCAATGTCAAAGCCGGAAATTCGTCCTTCCGTGTCAGCCGTCATTTTCACATCGATATGAGACGGATGGCGGCCTCTGTTAATCCAATAAACCTCTTCACGGTCAAAGGTAATTCGAATTGGAACGCCCGCCTTACGAGCCAGGATCGCAGCGCACATTTCGTGAGGGAAGGGATCGGACTTCCCTCCAAAACCGCCGCCGACAAAGGTTCTCACGACGTTGATTTGATGCATGGGGACATCGAGAACCGTTGAAAGGGCTCGATGAGTGTAGTGGGGGACTTGCTGGGGAGTGTACAGTTGCAAACGACCGTTTGGGTCCCAATGAGCCACAACAGCGTGAGGTTCAGTAAATCCATGATGGACACCTGCCATGGTCCATGAGCCGTGCGAGGCAGCATGAGGGGATTTGACCAAGGAACGGTCACCGAATTCTTGGAACACTCTTTTCTGAACGTTGGTTCGTGCGAGGTGATACTTGCCCCGCCAGTGAATCGGTTCATCGTGGTCCTCTAGACCTTTCTTTGGGTCAAACACCGGTTCGAGAAGTTCCCATTCAATGTCAAATAAAGAAAGGGCCTCAATGGCGGTAGCTTCGTCAACAGCAGCCACACAGGCCACCAAATCACCGACGTGGCGAACCTTGTCAACCGCCATAGCATGCTCGTCTTTTGTGACGGGGAGGACGCCAAATCGGTTTGGAGCATCTTCTCCGGTAGCAACAGCAAGAACGCCGGGGAGGGCTTCAACTCGAGTGGTGTCAATGGACTTGATTCTCGCATAGTGGTGAGGCGAACGTAGAATTTTTCCAATGGCCTCACCTTGAAGGCGAACATCGTCACCGTACCATGCCTGACCGGTGACCTTTGCATTCGAGTCAACCAGCGCCATGGGCTTTCCAACGGCAGTACCGGTCCGGTCCCGGTCGTGTATGTGATCGCCTGCTGGTTTTGGCTCGCGTCCGCCAACAGTCTCGGGAATGAAGTCCAAGTCGCGTGGACGCATCTCGGGGTCGGAGCCACCGGAGCCGGGAGGTGGGAAAACCTGCTTTCCTGCGACGCGCTTGCCATCTTTTCGCTGGCTACCTTTGCCAGAGCCAGGTTGTTGACGATAGCTTCCCATAACAATCACTTCGCGTGCCCTGGAGGCATCGTTGGGTCTTCGGGCCCTGATGGATGTGGGTCCGGGTGAGGGTCACTGGCTGGAGAGGGCGCTTCTCCTTCGCCACGATGGAGAACCGCTGCCGCCTCGATGGAATCAATAATTTGTTGGTATCCGGTACATCGGCATAGGTTTCCTTCAATCGCTTCGGCGATTTCATCCCGAGACGGGTTGTCATTAACATTCAGCAATGCTTGAGAAGCAATCATGAAACCTGGCGTGCAAAATCCACACTGAGAGCCTCCATGTGTTGCAAAGCAGGTCTGAATTGGAGTGAGGTGTGCGCCTTCTGATAGGCCTTCGACGGTCAGAATTTCACTGTTTTTTACTTGGCCAGCAAGTGTTAAACAAGACAATTTTGGAACGCCGTCAATCATGACAGTACAGCATCCACAGGTGCCAAGATCGCATCCACGTTTCACACCCAAGGTGCCGACTTTATCTCTCAAAACATCAAGCAGTACTGCGTTCGAGGGTGCAAGAACTTCGACCGGCCGTCCGTTAACAACACCCGACCAACGTTCGCTGGTTGCAGGAGGAGTCATTGTGATGTGTTCTTTGCCAACCATACTCGTCCCTGTCCATCCGTTGGCGTCCCACTCTTTGATAATTCGGGGCGGTATGTTTCAAAAAACCCTTTGCTTACTCTTCTTGAAGCCATTTTGAATTCGCCGTAGGGTTTCTACAATCGGACTCCGCTTCTTCCAAAGCATTTCGAAGCACTAAACCGTGGTAAACCTTGATTCTCCTTTCTTTCACAAAATTATTCACAACTTTTTCTATTACATTCAATTCCTCGATGGTCATGGCCTCTTCAATACGATTCAAGCAACGCATAAACTCGTTTCGACGAGAAAAGTAAACTCCAAAATAAACCGGAATCAACAGCAGCGGGATGACCAGTTCCTCAAACACTATTTCCATGACGCCGGAAACAGAGAACTCCATGCTGTCGGCGTGATATTCGAGACTGAACGATTCACCAGTCAAACCTCCCGCATAGAAAATGCCGGTATTGAGGCCAAAGTAAAGTGTGAAGGGCGTTTCATCCTCATCGTAAATATCTGAACCTCGGTCAAGCTCTACATCGTCAGGCCAACCATCGTTGTCGTTGTCATGGTCCAAGACATCGGGAATGGTGTCTTGATCGGAGTCCAAGGGTGTAGATTGCGCATTGTACGGGTCGTAAAGAATGGTGCCCGACGAGGCTGACCGTTCCATTTCATTGCGTATGCCATCGCCATCGGCATCATCATCGTACACGTCTGGCATGAAATCTCCATCAAGGTCTGAACATCCCTTCAAGCGAATACGACTCTTCCCGTAGGTGTAAGGGCAATTGTCGGACAGCGGGTGCATGCTTTGGTCTGCATATCCATCGCCGTCGCCGTCAGACCAAATAACAGGGTCCTCAGGCCAAACATCAACCTCATCCCCAACCCCATCTCCGTCCATATCAGGGTCTGCCTCGTCACCGATGCCGTCACCGTCAAGGTCGCGGTGTTCGCTTTCATTGTCGGGAAAAGCATCAGCCCCCATTGAAGCGTTCCATGAAGCATCGGGGTCAGACCATCCGTCTCCGTCTGTATCCAAGCAGCCCACTCGGTCCATGGTTGAGTCTCCTTCGGTTCCGCAAACAGGAGTTGAATCTTGTGCTCCAACGCCTGTTGGAAGGAGCAATAAAAACAAAGAGAAAATGCACACATACGTCGTGCCCCACTGTTTCATGAAGAGCGCTAAACGACCGCCCATATGGCTTTATTGCATCCAACAGCACCGGAAAGGTTTCTATAAGGAGCAGTGGCCAATACCATCTATGAAACAATTTGCCTTCATGATGCTCATGCTCTTATTCAGTAGTTCTCTTGCAGGTTGTACCTCCGAAGAAACAGAGGAATCGCAATCCTTCCCCGTATTCTCTTCTGTTGCGGATAACAATGAGATCTACGACAACACAAGAATGGAAGGTAGCGCCTACATTGTCGTGTTTTCTGCTGAATGGTGCAACAGCCCATGCTTCACCACCATGCACGCCATATGGTCTGCTCAAGCAGAACTTCCAGTCTTGGTCATGTCCACCGACCCTGCCGAAAATGCAACTGGCGTGACCCTCTCAGAATGGCATGAATCTGCTGATGCTCACGATGATGATGGGGAAGCAACCGGAGTCAGCCTGACAACATATGCCTTCATGAAAGGGCATGAGGCGGGAATCAGTCTCGGCATTGACAAGCCGGGATCTGTGGTCTTTGTCAACGCCGATGGTGAAGTCACCTACCTTCATGAAGGCAGAATGGACGATACCGCAGAGATCTTGAAACGATGGGAAGCCGCTTCTGCCTGAAGGCATCATTGAAGTTTAGCTTCTTCGACCAAGATCGCTTCAATGTCCTCGTCTGGAACTGCATCGGACCACTTGAACCGTTCAACTTCAATAGAATCTTCTGATTTGTTGAGAGCGAGCATGACCAGAGGGACCAATATCACACCGATAATCATTCCAGCAATACCGACCAGAACGATACTTCCGGAAAACATTCCATCGCTTTCTTCAATCGCTGCGTCTTTGCTAACATCCATGAGCATAATGTCTGCCGTAATGATTGGGGTTGAGGAGAAATTTGTTTCGCCAGTCTCCATGAGACCACGAATGGAGATGGTATGATTCCCTTGGAGTTCTACACCAGGTAGATGCTCAATTTCATGAACGATATCAATAACCTCTAACTCGAAAGCCTCTGTATGCTCGTATGAATGAATGTTCGTCCAATCGTCAAGCAAATGGTTGCTTCGCCATTGAATGGTTTCAACGCCCTCTGTAATGGTGAATTCAAGTGAATCGCCATTGGTCATGTGTACGCGATTATCAGGTCCAGAAGAAGTTTCCATAGCGAGAGTCACACTGTTATCAAAGGAATAATCCTGTTCTGCCGCTTCCATAACAGCATCAAGCGCACGAACTTCTCCGTGACCGTAGACGTTATTCTGACGAGCCTTCGGCAAGACACCAGCGCCAGTACTGTCTAGAGGGCAGCCTTTTATTCCATCTGGGTCACCCATGTAGTAACATTCACGATAAGTTGCAGTCTCTTGCATGATGTTACGAACATCAAACGGTGAAAGGTCTGGATTGGCCTGCAACATTAAAGCCGCCACACCAGCAGCACCGGGTGTTGCCATTGAGGTTCCTGACATGTCCGTATATTGGTCTCCGGTGTTGAAAGCCACTGACATGACGTTTGAGCCAACGTAAGCGACGTTTGGTTTGATCCTACCTTCTTCAGTCGGGCCTTGGCTTGAATAAACAGAGATGGAGGAGTCTTTGTCCAATGCACCAACGGTGATGACGTCTTCAGCCGACCCAGGAGTCCCGATGCTGGCCGATGAAAAACTGTTACCAGCAGCGATGAAAAGCGCAATTCCCGAGCGCACCATTTCATTGGCGTACCGGTTAACACTGTCTTCTTCTGAGGAGGTCCACTCAATTGGGCCCGGGCCACCAAGACTCATTGAAGCAGCGCGGATGTTGAATTGGTAACGGTTGTCTACGGTCCATTTCATGCCTGCCATTACGGTTGCGAAGGAACCCGAACCGCCTGCATCAAGGACCTTAACGCCAACAAGGTTTGCTTGTGGAGCCATTCCGACGTGCTCGTAGTTAGGGGCGCCCGTTCCTGCAGTTGTACCCGCACAATGAGAGCCGTGTCCTTGGTCGTCGTATGGGAACACTTCTGTACCGTTGGTAAGGGTAGGGTTATTCACAGGGTCGTAAAATCCAATCACCTTCGGGTCATTGGTTGAGTTATCATCGTCGAGGTCGTCCAGACTTGCGTGGGCGCCGTCAATTCCGGTATCGATGATGGCGACGGTTACACCGGAGCCATCGTAACCAGTTTCTTCCCAAGCCATGTCAACGCCGTGCAGAACAGCTGCATCCCCGTTTTGAATGGTGAGAATGCTGTCAAGTTCAATCATGACGACTCCTGGAATGTTGAGGGTCTCGCGAATCAAATCAACGTGAACGCGGCCAGCCAGCGCATCAATGTGTGTCAATTCCCATTGGTGCACATAACCAACTTCCCGTTCCAACAATGCGATTTCGTCAGTGGATGGCGTGTGGTCAAAGTCAATGATCAACGGCAGAGTGTTGTCTTCATCAAGGAAAACAGGATTGTCTTTGTGAAATTCCACCATGTCTCCGATGGAGTTCTTGTTTTGGTCGACCGTGGTCTCAATCCACCATCCTTCTTCAACGGAAGATTCAGTTTCAATTTGAATGGGGGTGGCCAAGGCCAAAGTTGGAAGCAGCATCAACGTTAGACAAAATGCGCTCAGAAGTTTTTTGATTAGCATAGGCTCAACACTTAATTCCAAGCAGGTGGTCTTTTTGAACCCATTGGGAACATGTGGCACGACCTCAACGAGGTCAACCGAAGGCAATCCTGGAGGTGTCAAATCCGTACTTTGTCCAAATCCACGGGTGAAATTTTAAGACCTATTGAAGGAAAAAAATAAAGATTGACATGGCAGCACCACGCAGAGCGAATCAAGGAGCCCCAAAAAGAACGCAAGCTCCAATGGCCCAACCTACGGCTCAAGCCGCATCGCCCTATCAAGGTGGATTGTCCAGTACGACCCCCCAACCCCTAGCGCCCATTGTTACGGTTGGGCCAAATGCAGCAAAACAGAGTCAAGACATGCTGATGTTGAAACTCTCTCAGGGCGTGATGATGGGAATCGGGTTCCTCGCAATATGGGGGGGAATCTTTAGCGTTGCATTTGATGAAGAGGCGACAAACGACAATTTCCTTGTTCTTTTCATCGGAGGGTTAGCTTCGTTTTTGGTCTCCATAGGCATCATTGAACTGCAGAGTAAAAAGAACGACCACAAACTGTATGACATCCACAATTACTTCCTTGGTATTGCATTCTTCTTCTCCACCATTGGAGTCTTGTGGGGTACACGATACATGATGGGAGTCATGACAGGAACATTTGAACTCAGTTGGTTCGGAAACCCTGACGACTACACCGAGACGGACTGGGCCCCCAATGCGAACGGAATTTATGCCCAACTGGCAACATGTATCTTGTTGACCTTCGGTCATTTCCGCCTCCTCAAAAGATATTCCGGCGATACCGGATTTGGATGGGGTGTCGCCACCTACGCGCCGATGGCGATCCTCTTGGCGGGAGTGGGGCCTTGGATACGCTGGTCCGGGAATGTCGTTAGTTACGAACTCGGAATCAGTATCATTGCCATCTCCATTGTTTCGATGGAAATGGCTCTGCGTTCAAACAAGGCTCTCAACTTCGGAGTTGTTGCATTCGCCTCTGGGCTCGTCCCGCTTGTCTATGAATTGCTGAATGATGTCCCCGATGCCGAAAAAGGAGGAGCACTCTCACTGATGGTCTTCATCATTGCTTTGCAGGGCTATTACGCTGCTCGTAGCGATCTACGAAAAGAAGTGATGGAACGAGCCTCGTTTTTCCTCGTAGGACAGGTTGTAGTGGCGATCCTTGTCACTCGTTCAGGAGATTTGAACCTCATTCTTGGCCCGTTTAGGTCTGCTGAATATTCATCGTTGACGTCCTATGTATCCCTCCCCGTTGTTCTTTGGTGCATGATGCTCCTTGCATATTTCCCTGCGGTATTGCAACAACGCGTCCCGTGGATGCCGATTGGGCTTGCCGTCAGTTTAGTAGCACTTCCAACCGCAACCTCAACCGTCCCGTGGACGCTGAGCATCGTGATGATCCCGTACATGCTGTTCATCTCAAAGGTCGCTAGAGAATGGGTGGTTAACATCACAGTTCTTGCGTTTGGAGTGTCCTATCTACTCACAGACTTCGGAGGAGTCATTGATGAAATCACTCCAAAAGAAACGTTCGGTGGGACCATCCTTCACACCGTTTTGCCCATCTTCATCGTCATCATCTCAGAAATGGGCCGACGACAAGAAAAAATCACCATCCCAGTTTCGCTTGGTTTGCTCGGCACCGTTGTATGCTCTCGAGCGATTCTTGACCCAGAGTGGTTTATGCCGTGGTTATTCATCGGATACATGTTTTACCTCACCATCGACATCGCTCTCAAGTGCGATGAAGAAGATTTCAGTAACCGCAAAGAACTGACTCTTTCGGCTGGTTTCACTTCACTCATCATCCTTTTATTGGGATTGTTCGACAAGTTGAAATTGCCTCCTGGCGACATCTTTGATAAGATTTCACCGGACGGTCTCGAACCGCAATTCCTCATATTGGGCATAGCTCTTTATTCACTCTCACGAATCATTGCAACAAAGGAATTCGACCTTGGGTCATTGCTTGCTTGGTTGGATCAAGGGTCTTTAAACACCCCCTCATATGACTCTGAAACAAACTCTTGGGTAGCACCGGCAGAAGAACAGGAGAAAACATTGGACAGTCTTCTTGAGAAGATGTGGACTCCGCTTGCTCGAATTTCGTTGCTCTGCTCCCTCCTTCTGTTCACGTTGAGTATTGTATCCGTTACTGCTTACGTCAACAAACCGCAGTGGATTCTCCTCATCGCCATACCCGTGGGAATCTTGGTTTGGGAGATTTATCAAATGGAACGAATTGATTCAAAGACCAGAGCTGCAGGAGTTGGCCTACTCGTAGCCATTGCGCTTCCAGTGGCCATTGAACTGCAAGATGTTGCCTACTACCACATTCCTGCTGGAAAGATGTTGATTGCAGGGATTTTACTTGACCTTCTCCTTGTTTCTGCCCCCCTCATCGTCAACGCAATTATCTCAAAGCGAGGAATTGACGAAGAAGGCTTGAATTTTTATGCTGACGCTACAGCATACGTTCTCTTGCTGATCCTGGCAACATTGGATTCATCTGGAGGGTTATTATTTGTTCCAATCCTCTTCCTTGTGATGTACCGAACGGTTCAACATCGACATTACGGAACCGCCTTATTTGCCCCATTTGCGGTCCTTATCATGGAAAACGATTGGTTCTCAAGAGTGGGAATCACCAACAAAGTCCTAGAAGGGCTACCCTTAGACATTGAGAATTACCTGAGAGATATGCATCTTGGGCCGTTTGCAGCGCTATCGGGAATCTTTGTTGCTGTTCACATGACCCTCATGCTCTTTACGATGTATCGTGATTCAGAACGCTCGGGTGGATATCAAGAACTCTTGGCTCTGCTTTGGCTGGGGCTCGCCTTTTTGTCGGTTCTTCCCGACGGATATTGGTTGCCGACCATCATCACCTACCTCATCATGTCCTACCTCTGGTACACGGAGAACAGCACTGCTTTGCCTTACATGTTGGGCATTCTGTTCTTTTCCCTCTTCATTGGGTTCGATAACAGTGACAGTTTTACAAACATCAATGCCGAGAATGCGTGGGCATGGAGTGGGTTCGTCGCTGCATTGAACGGTGTGGTTTTTGCAATCATGCATCAAGCCAATATCTTATTCAAGGCAGATGCAGATGATGAGAATGAACAAAAAACACAAGACACAACAGCACTCTTGAGCCAACAAATTGCAAGCATTGGTTTCCTCATCAGTTACGAAATATTCTACGGAATTGGCCCACTCATCGCTCTCATGATGATTGGATATTCTACATTCAAGAAAGGACAGACAACCAGCCTTCTGTTGTTCCCACCGCTTCTCTCCTTTGCAGCAGTGAACATCATGATTCAAGGAAACGTTGGCGATAGCGAACTTCACGCGACGATGGGAGGGGCCATCTTGGCCTTCCAAGGAATCATGTTTACCCTGTTGTCCAACAAGGATGATCTGGTCTACGATTGGGAAAACGTGGAATGGGAGTCAAATGACAGTTTCTTCCAATTCATGGACCGTCTCGGTATTGCTGGAGTCGCATACTCTGTAGTTGGCCTCTTCTTGGCCTTTGACGCCATTGACTTGGATTCATTTGCCTACATCGCCATTACGGTTTACCTCGTCATTCTGGGCATTCAGGGATTCAGCGAAGAAAACGATGCACGATGGCGTCGTGGAATCGGTGGATACGGTTCTGTGTTGACCTCGTTCCTGTTCACTACAACCATTGAAAACGATCTCTTCGGAGCCATCGGAGTTGTGTTGATGGGTATCCTAGCTCTTGGATTTGGATTCCTCTTCATGCAACGAACCAACACGGAAGGCATCTACGATCAAGCGATGTTGCCCGATGACGCGCCCGCGCCTGCACCAACCGTAGAACAAGGGGGAACACCCGCTGTTAAAGCAGTGGAAGAAGAAAAGAAGGCAGAGGAAGTCGTCGCCGAAGTTGAACAAACCAAGGAAGAAGATGAAGTTTCAGCAGATCCCATAGAAGAGGTTGCTGAAGTTCCTGACTCCGTCGTTCAAACTCCGCCAGCAGAATCAGAACCAGAACCAGAACCAGAACCAGAACCAGAACCAGAACCAGAACCAGAACCAGCCCACTCTGGCCTTCTCATGACAAAGGAAGGGTTCGCAGTCCGATTACCTGCTGATTCGGTGAACAACATCATCAAGTCTCTTGAGAAAACACCTCACGACGGATTTTTGCCGGTGGTTGCCTTTTCCCCAAGCGGTCAAATCGTGTTGAACTTTGAATCAAAAACCTCGGATGCTTGAACTTCAATCCTGCGAACAACAAAGACCTGAGCCCACTCAGGGCAAAGCATGAGTGAAACATCTCAACGGATGGTTTGGATTGACCTCGAAATGACCGGGCTTGACCTTGAACGTGAGTCCATCATTGAGATTGCTACCGTCATTACTGACAGTGAACTGAACATCCTAGCCACTGGCCCGAATCTAGCGATTAACGTTCAACAAGAACTTCTTGACGGGATGGATGAATGGAACACAAGGCACCACCATGGGAGTGGATTGGTGCAACGTATTCATGAAGAAGGTACGGAATTGGGGGATGCGGAACGGGAAACGGTCGAATTTCTAAAAGAGTGGATTGAACCGGGAACTGCTCCTCTTTGTGGGAACAGTGTTTGGAACGACCGACAATTCCTTGCCAAAGAAATGCCGGCGATTTTAGAGATGCTTCATTATCGGATGGTGGATGTATCAACCATCAAGGAACTTGCTCGCAGATGGTATCCTAAGACACCCTTCTACGCGAAGAAAGGGGCACATTTAGCCCTCGATGATATCCTCGAATCCATTGAAGAGTTGAAGCACTTCAGAACGAATTTGTTCGTCCCTCAATCTTGACGCCACGTTGGCTCAGTGGGATCTTTTCTCTTGAAGGCAGACATGATTTGTGCGACCACTGCTACAGCAATCTCTTCAGGTGATTCCGCACCAATGTTCAATCCAATGGGACAGATCACCTGGTCCAATAGGGTACTGGGCAAACCACGACCTTCACATTCAGCACGAAAAGCCTGCCATTTTGACCGGCTACCAATCACCCCAACACGCGGGGCAGTGGAACCATCCAATGCCACGCCATCTTGATTGAACAAACCCAACAGACCAAGAAGCCGTTCTTGGTCTTCACTCCAATCGTGCCCGAGGAGCAAGACGTCTGAAAATCGGTTCATGGACTTGAGAGATTCATTGGAAAGAAGCGCCTCAATGTCCTTGGAAGAGAGGGCCACTGCGGAAGGATACAATTCGCTAGAAGCAAATTCAGGCCGTGTATCGTGTACGGAGTACGACCAGCCAACTTGGTCAAGCAGTGTTGCAATCGCTTGGCCGCAGTGACCGCCGCCCATGAGGAATACGTGGGGCATAGGAATCATCACTTCAAGCGAGAGGGTGACTTGCCCACCGCATAACGAATCAAGGGGTTGCACTTCATAGCCCTTCGCCCCTTTATTCAGGCCGTAGGTCACCACTTCTGCGACGGGTATTGTCGACTGCTCGAGCAAGATTTTGCAACGATTGAGGACCTTTAGTTCCAAGCCAGCCCCCCCAACGGTTCCTTCCCAACTCAAATCAGGAGCGGTCATCGCTAGACGAGCACCCGTTTTTCCCGGAACGCTACCTGAAGTATTCAACACCGTTGCAAGTACAACCTTGTGTTGTGCATTCAATCGGCTCAAGGCCCATTGGAGTACACGAGCCGTCATGCACAACCCTCTCGGCTTGCCCTCATATCCCTTGTCATCGCAAAAAATAGGCGTGCAGTTCTGCCGCATCTTCTTGCAAGTTGCTAAGTGATTCTGGCGTATCAATGTTCAGATGGAGCCATGGTCCATGGACCGTTACTTCCTTGAACGAAACGATGTCTCGCAATGACGTAGCGCTGGAAACAGACAATATGCGCTCAAGGTCATCGCCATTAAGAACCACTGGGTGGCCCTTTCTTCCTTGATGGATTGGGCACACCGACTCGTCATGGCCCGTCAAGGCCTTCACTAAACTTGCATTCCAGCCGGGGCGGTCAACGGGCGCCATAACCACCTTCCGAGGCAACCTTCCCAGTTCGGAATGAAGCGAAGAAATACCGTTCTGTAGGCTACCGGTGCGTCCCGCTTCGGGGTGAGGGTTGATGCTCACAATCGCATCGGGGACCGCCAAGAGCACATCAACAGATAACTCAGCCCGCGTAACCACAATGATGGGTTCGCAGCCAGCCGTCTTCAGGTTCTCATATGCCCACCGGACCAATGGAGTACCTCCAACGTTAACCAATAATTTCGGTTCGCCGAGTCGGGAACTTGCCCCTGCTGCAAGGATAATGCCAGGTACAGAGCGAGCCATGTTCGCTCCAACCGTTGCCGACCAATTGCTTTTCCTCTTTTCCTTCAAATAGAGTCAACCGCAAAACCTGACATGAAGGTATGGAAAATACCCCAATCATGGACCGTCCAAAAGCGGGCTGCTCATGACCGTGGACTTGAATTCCTCAAGTCCATTTGCGATTCATCGCAACACTTGGAGACTTATGCGCTCCCAAACGGACTTCCATCGGTCCGGATAAAAGGTAGTTCAAGGCGTTGGTATTCACTTCAGGCGGTGCCTGAAAAAACAATTTATCAAAACTTGATCGGTGAAATGGAAGATGGAGTCGTCTGGGGTTTTGACGTTCGCGCAGCCCCTCGAAAAACCGACCTTTTGGCCCTAAACGATTATTCTGTACGCCTTTGCATTTACCCTGAACATGGAGGCAAAGACCTCCCCATTGGAGACCAACTTGCAACCCTTGCACTCGGACTGAGAGACGACCGCAGAACAGCAGTACGTATCGGTTTGCTCGCACAATTTGTCATTGCTCCACGAGAAGCTCTCCTCGACGTGTACAAGTTTACTGCGGAAGGTGCCATGTACAACGATGAATTGTTTTATGATGATGATGAATTTGAGTACGAACCCAATCCACGTCGGCAAGCTCAACAGCGTCTGATTGACCTTACTTGTGAAGCAGACCAAATCAGTGAAACGTTTGCTGACGATGACCAAGCCTCTGCAAATGAACATGAGTACATGAACTTCCAAGAATGGTTTGACCGAAAGGAAGAAGTGGCATACACAAAGGAAGAGGTCCCCTGGCATCACGATGAAAATCAGATTTGGGACATCGAAGAAGCGCTTCTTCGGGGTTTGGATTGATCAGAAATCCTTGGTGATTTCACGGCCGATAATCATCCGTTGAACTTGAGATGAGCCTTCGTAGATTTGCATGACCTTTGCTCCCCGCATCAAGCGGGCAACGGGATACTCCTCTGAGTAACCGTAGCCGCCATACACCTGAACCGCATCGGTCGTTACTTTCATGGCCATGTCTGCCGCAAAGCGTTTTGCGTGGGCAGCAGACTCTGTGTTGCGGATTCCATTGTCGAATTCGGATGCAGATTTCCATGTAAGCATTCTCGATGCCTCAATGCTTGTTTTCATATCTGCAAGCATAAATTGGACGGCTTGATGTTGGTGAAGAGGTTTACCGAATGTTTTGCGCTCGTTTGAATAATTGAGAGCGTGTTCGTAAGCAGCCCTTCCCAAACCCGTTGCATGTGCAGCGATGTTGGGGCGACTCATGTCAAATGCTTTCATAGCGTTCATCCATCCACCCGATTCAGAGCCTCCAATCAGATGACTTGCAGGGATTCTCACGTTGTCAAACGAAAGAGAGCGGGTGTCTGAGCATCGCTGACCCATGTTGGTTTCTTTCTTTCCAAGAGTGAACCCTGGTGTGTCTTTTTCCACAATAAAGCCAGACATACCTCGGTAGCCAGCGTTAGGGTCTGTTTTGGCCAAAACGAAAAAGAAATCCGCATATCCCGCTCCAGTAATCCACATCTTTGAACCGTTCAAAACGTATTCATCACCGTCACTGATGGCGGTAGTTTTGAGTGCTGCAACATCAGAACCTGCTCCTGGTTCAGTGATAGCGTAGGAGGCAAGTGCCCCTTCTTCAGTGACTTTACGAAGCCAGATGTTCTTTTGCTCCTCTGTTGCTCCTGTGATAATTGGAGCACAGGCAAGAGCGGTCGCGTAGGCTGCAGTTGCAAAACCAGGGTCACCCCATGCCAGTTCCTCGTTAACGAGGACTTCCTCGAGCGAGCCAAGGCCTGCGCCGCCATATGCTTCAGGAATGTGAAGGTTAAGCAACCCCATCTCATGGGCTTGACGAATGGTCTCAATCGGATAAACTGACTCTTCATCCCAATGTTCTGCCTTTGGACGAATTTCATCCACTGCGAACTCATGAGCGAGTTCTTTGAGCATGGTTTGCATCTCATCGAGTTGGAAGTCGACCATGATGTTCCCAAGAGCCGCTCCCTTAAGGCGATTAGGATTCATTCTCCGAGGTTGCTTCCGTCAAAGAACAAGAATGCCCTGCCGGTGTGCGACAAGTAAACCCAAAAAGATAAGATAAAAGAAAATCAGGGCAATGCCTTCCCAGCGCTTGAATTCGTATTGCGAACGCATCATTCCTAAGGCAACCATGGTTCCAAGAACGGTTGCTGGGATAATGAGGTGCATGGTCAATGGATAACCTTCGGCGGTCAATGACAATGGGAAGACCATGGCGGCAAGGCCAACAGAAAGGAGCGGGTCGGTAATGTTGGATCCAATGAGGGCTCCGATGGCAACGCCTTCACTCCGTTTTGCGGCCATAAAGGCGATGGTCAGTTCGGGCAAAGAGGTTCCTAATCCTGAAACAGTCGTTCCGACAACTGCATGCGGCACGTTGAGTTCATAAGCCATGTCACTGGCGATTTCTACGAGGTGGTGAGCTGCAAATAGGGCTAAAACAAGGCCGAGTGTGACCATGACGATATATGACGCAGTGGTCCAGTTTGACACCCGTTCAACGGGACTCTCTTCGGTCATCTCTTCTCGCATGATCTCCTCACGATTCGACAACAACCAATAGATGTAAATTCCGTAAAGGCTCACAAGAATCAATCCTTCAAGACTGCTCAGCACCCCTCCAGTGTTCAAAAAGAAGGTGAGGAGGAGAATCGAACCGAGCATGATCAAACCGTCTCTTTTGAGCCAAGAGGGACGGATTTTTACACCACGAAACGTCACAACTACGCCAAGAATAAACGTGATTTGGACGAGAATTGAGCCGAAAATCCCCCCAAGGGCAAAGTCTGCAAATTGAGCATCTGCTCCTCGGAAGCGCATGTCTGCAGCCGAGGTAGTCGTAACTAAAATTTCTGGAAGTGAGGTGCCTATAGAGACAATGGTAAGGCCAATAACAACCTCTGGAAGTCCTGCCCGGTAAGCCAGGCCCTTTGCCCCTTCAATGAAAAAGTCTGCAGATTTAATCAGCAATGCCATGGCCAATATGAGAAGTGTAATGGATACCGGTGTGCTGTCCAAATGGACCTCATCGATGCCTGTATGAATCCCAACGAGGCCTAAAAACAAGGCTCCATTGATGAGAAGAGTATTGCTGAGGACCAACTGCGGAATGCCCATGACATTCTTTTCATCCCCCATGGTTCTTCCAAGGGAATACCCTTCTTGACCGTTCGCATGGTTGTCCTCGTAGTAATGGTGCAAAATGGTTTCAAGACGAGGACAACTCGCCCACACCATGAGCCGCCAAGCGTTCTTTGAATTTCTTGGCACAGCACTGATGGTTGGGCTTGGTTGTGGAAGCATATTCTACGGCGCAAGCCATGCTTGGATTTCATTGACTTTTGCATTCGCGGTCATGCTCGCTATTCTTTTGTTTGGCAACCTGAGCGGAGCCCACATCAATCCCGCAGTTTCCATCGCTTTTTGGAGGGAAGGAGAACTTGAAAACAGCCAACTGCTGCTGTACATTGCTGGACAGATGACAGGAGCACTTGTTGCTGCAATTGCACTTGGTGGCGCAGGACCAACGGTGGTAGCCTCTCACCTTACCCTCATTGAGGCGTTCGCGATTGAAGTGTCCATCTCCTTGCTTTTGATGTTGAGTATCTTTGCCGTTGTACGGACTGAACCTTCCATCGTCCTCCTTGCCGTGTGGGTTGGGGCCACCGTTGGAATTCTTGCATTCCTCACCGGACCAGCGACTGGAGCGAGTATGAATCCAGCACGAACCTTTGGTCCAAATGCCGTTTCAGGATTGTGGGCAAGCCTGCTCTTTTACGGAACATCTACGGTGCTTGGCGCCTGGTTTGCATGCGACATCAAGCGGATTACCTTTCCAAAGAAGCAACGTCAAGATTGAACCGATGCACGAAGCATTGTGATCACGTACTCAAGCGATGGAACGGTATGGTTTTCCAGTGGTGGAGAAAACGGCACGGGTGTATCCAATGCGCCAATGACGCAAGGAGCAGATTCAAGTTCGTAAAAGCACTCTTCCATGATTCGTGACTGCACCGTGTGGCCAAGTCCACCCGACCATTGACCCTCTTGGAGAATCACCAGTCGGTTTGTTCGCTGAACCGATTGTATGCATGTTGCTGCATCAAATGGAATGAGTGTCCTCAAATCAATGATTTCGACTTCAATGTCTTCCTCTGCAAGCTTTTCAGCCGCCTGCAATGCAACGTGAACCATAGCGCCCCATGTAACGAGCGTCACATCACGGCCCCCTCTGATGATATTGGCTTGACCAATGGCCAAGTTCTCTCCGGCCTCAATACGTTTCTTCACGGATTCTGTGTCCACATGTTGATTGATGTTCATGCCCCAACCGGTCAATCCTCCTCGCAGACCGTAAAGGCCAATGTGCTCGAGCATCAATACCGGGTCGGGGAGGTGAGAGGCTTCAACGAGAAGGTCATAAGCATCTTGAGGGGTTCCTGGAGCAAGAACGATGAGACCCGGGTCATTTGCAAACCAGGATTCAATCATGTTTGCATGGAATGGCCCAGAGCGCGTTCGGGCTCCGAGTGGAATGCGGACGGTCATGGGACAATCTGCACCCCAGCGCCAGCGAAGCATTGAGGCGTTATTGATGAGGGCATTGAAGCCCAATGCGGCGAATCCACCAAATTGGATTTCAACCATTGGACGCATACCCGATAATGCAGCACCAATTCCAGTATGAACGATTACCGCTTCGCAAAGCGGCATGTCAACCAACTTGTCTTCATGCCCTGCATTTTTTAGAGCCATATTCATTCCAAACGCACCGGCAACTTCCATGTCTTCTCCGATGAAGACGCAGTCTTCACCGAATGTTGTTGCGATATCAGCCATGGCTTGCTGGATGGCTCGTGCATAGGTCCAGCCTCCTTTTTCCGCATAGACGAGCTGGGTTTCACCGAGGGCCAAAGGACCTGCAATTGAGGGTTGGCGTATCGTACCTTGATAGCGGTGTTGACGGTCCAAGTGAGTGTCTGCATCATGAAGAGATGTTACGCCTTTGGTTACAGTTTCCGGCAGAGGCCATTCCATTGCATCAAGATCGGTCCGTGCAGTATTGACGCGTTCCTGTTCCTCCTGTTCCATGGTAGTGAGGTCGTGTTCGTCAACCCCCAAATCCAAAAGCAAGTTGCGATGGTTCGGTAGCGGGTCTTTTGCCTCCCAATAGGCGAGGAGGTCACGGTCAACGTAACCCGGAGGGGTTCCGCTGGGATTGCCGAGATACAAATCATCGTGGTGATGAGCATGACCGCACCCCCGCATGGTTTCGACATGGATGAGCGTCGGACCGCCTCCAGCAAGAGAGAATTCGCGTGCTACTGCTGTTGAGGCATGCCAGGCGGCTGGGTCTGAGCCGTCAATGGTCCAAGATGGAAAGCCCATTGCTTCGGCTTTATCCGCCCACAATTCAACACCAGATTGTTTTGCAGGCGGGGTATCAAGAGCGATCTGATTGTTCTGAAGAATGTAAGTGATGGGTAGACCGCGTGCTCCTGCAAGATTCATCGCCTCCCAGAACTCCCCACTGGAAGAGGAACCTTCCCCGATACAGGCGACATGGAACCTTTCTAGCCCCTTACGCCATGCTGCAAAAGCCAGTCCAGTCATCGTGACGCTGGCGATTGGAAGCGGTGCGGTAGGTGGTAGAACGCCCACATGCCATGCACCGACGTGAAGGTCACGTCCTCCTGCATTCTCCCATCCACCGTTTTGGTTTGAGCCCGCTTTACCAAGGTTCGCAGCCATGACGTCAAGGGCAGTATCTCCCATTGCTAGGCCGAGACCAATATCTCGAATCATTGGAGCAACCAAGTCACCGTCGTATCCTTGCCCAGGCCGAGCGTCGCGAGGAGCATCGGGCTGTCGCTTGAGAGCAGTAGCAACGGCGACGACGCCTTCCTGCCATGTTGACCGGAACCCTTTGCCTCCAAAGGTCCCTCCATCTGGTGTTTCAACACCTTCGGTAAACAGGTCCTTGAGTGAGGTATCGAGGTAGCGTGTGCGGGTCATGTAGCGCTGCCATTCCATACGATGATCAACCGTGATGGCCATGTAGTGTGCGAGACGGCGAAGCATCAAACGCATGTCAATGAGGAAATGTGTTCGACGACGCTCAAGCATGAGTTCCATGCTACGTCGAGGGATGACTTCTCGCTCAAGTTCCTCCTTCAGAGAGGTTGTAGCTTGCTTCTTCATGCCTCGTTCAAGACCGTTCAAGAACCGTTTCGAGAAGGTATGCCATGACGGCCCTTCGAACTGATTTGGTTCGTTGCTAACCACATGGTCCCAAACGTTAGCAACGAGGAAAAGATGAGCGTCATGCCGTTGAGCGACAAAGGAGAGAACTTCTGAACGGGCGGCCTCCTGAACGAGTGGCTGAACGAAATTAAGTGGTTCTTTTGGAGTCCAAACCGAACCGAAAATTTGTGGTAGTTCACCCTGAGTCATAACGCCACCTCAACCCTGCCATGAAGCGGTTCGTTTCAATACTATGTTTGTGCAACCTATGAACAAATAGGGAAATCAATCGGCCCCTAAACGTCGCTGCATCTCTGAATCGTAACATTCGTGAAGCATTTCTCTGTTCTTGAGCGTAATGAATAATGCAACACTGGCCGGCAGGGCAAGCACACCAAGGGCCAATGCCCAAGATTGGAAGATGTCAAACACTGGACCGACCATGAGAGGTCCGAGAATGGTCCCCGCAGCCCAAGCGGTCCCAAACGCTCCGAAAGCCAAACCTGGGTTTCCGTCCCCCAGTGCTCGGTTTGTTGCAGTATCAATGATGGGGAGCATGGGGATTTGGGCAGCAGCAATTGAAAATTGGAACGCTCCGAGGAGTACAATCATTCCGAAAACAGCATTGTTTCCAGAAAACTTCCATCCCACAAAACCAACTCCAAGGAGTGAAGCAACAACGACGGTCCATCCGAGAATCATGTACCGTGTAGGTCCGTTGCGGTCAACGAGTTTGCCCCAAATAAGCGAGCCAAGACCTTGCATCAAGACCATGACCAAAAGGACACCTCCAATTTCGGCTGAACTCAACCCCAGCGTATCATCCAAAAACAAAGGAACACCAGCCTCGAGAGCCCCCGTTGCAACGGTCGTGATGGCCAGTAATATTCCAACCCGAAGCAAGACTGGATCGGTGAAAAATACCTTTACAGAAGCACCTCCGAGAGACGGTTCCTGTGCTTTCCCGAGGGATGGACCAGCAGAGATGATGAACGGAATTACCGAAAACGTCACCAGGCCAAGGAAGCCAAATGCTGATGCTTCGCCCCAAGCAAAAAGTATTCCTCCAAATACGGGACCTAGCAGTCCACCTATTGCGGCAATACCAAGCAATTTCCCTGCCTGTTCTCCAAATCGTGTTGGCCAAAGTTGAGACGCTGCGGCTAAACCTGCGGTCATGATGGTCGCTCCTGATGCCCCGTGAAGCAACCGAGCAAAACAGAGGGCGAGGAACGGGTGAGGCAACCATTCGTTGGTAGCCAGCAGGTAGACTCCGCTCGAGATGGTCAGCAAAATAAGACTGGTCAGAATCGTAGTCCCTGCTCCAAATCGGTCCGTTATTCTCCCGGACATAGGCCCCATCAAAAACATAGGTACCGCCCATAGCGAAACGAGAAGTGTTGCTTGTGTAGCATTGATGTCAAACTGTGTTTGCCATGAAGGAAGAATGGGTACGATGAAGGCATATCCGAGAAAATTGACAAAGAATGCAGCAATTAAAGCACGGAAAGCGACCGCTTGCCTTTGCTCTATAGAAACTTTCATTCTTCTTCCTCCTTCGCAGGAAGGGCCTCCAATACATCACCGGTCAAAACGAGGGCATCCTCAATTTGCGTGAGGAGGGTGATGTCTGAAACAGCACCAGGGCGTTTGAGGAGTTTGAGTAAGTCATGAACCACCTCGGTCGTGAGTTGAGTCATGACAAGAGCCTCAGGATCGATGTAAGATTGGGAATCGGGCATCAACAGAGAAATATATTCTGGCTCCTCATCAAGAATTCCATCCATTTTCCCCTCGACCTCTGCTGCAAGTTCTTCTGCTTGCTTTTCGAGAATATCTTCCATTGAACCGCCAAGACCTCCTTGAGGGGCGAGGTTCGGCTTTGCCCCGTCAGAGAGACTTGCCCCCTTGCTAATTGAACGAAACGACGGGCCTTTACCTACTTCTTGAGATGCTTGGTCGTCTAAATCTTCAGAGCCAACAAGACGGTTAAGCGCAAGACGTACCATCGTCGTCAATTCTTCTGAAGAAAGAAGTGGCTCGTCTTCCTCGTCCTCTACCTTTCCCATTTCAGTTTGGAGGTCGCGAACAAACTCATCATCAATGTTCCCTGCCTCGACCAGTCTACGCAGCATAGGAAGCGCCCATTGACTGTCATTCATGGTCATGGATACGTCAAACCGTTGACCGCCAAGTCCACCTCCTTGAGTAGGGGCTATTTCGGCCGGTGGTGCAACGAATTGCTTTGATGCGTGACGTTGCATTTGATTGATGAGTTGGTTCATGTCAATGGGTTTGCCAATGACTTCCGCAACTCCAGCCATTGCCGCGGAGGAAAGAAAATCAGGCGTGATGGTTCTTGATAGAACGACAATACGGGTGTTGTTACGGAATTGTGGGCTGTTGTTCATCTTTTGACAAACATCGAGGACGCTCCCTTGACTCCATTCACTCTCAAGCAAAAGAACATCGGGGAAAGTGACGAGCGCTGTCGCTTCTGTTTGCCTCAATGTCGGAGTTCTCGTTACATCAAAACCTTCTCTCTGAAAGGTGTTGGCGAGGAGGTCCCGACGGCCTTGATTTTCATCGGCAACCATGATTTTTACTATCGTTACCCCCTCCTCAATTTGAGGAAGGGAGCCGCGCCTTTCAATATCACCCTCCAAATTCGAAAAGCGGCCCGTATTTTGGTAAGTTGCCCGAAAACTCGCCAATGGGTTGCACTTGAGCGAAATCTTCCTTAAACCACTTGGAAAGTCCCGCATTATGTCCGAGGCTGAATCTGTCGTAAAGGTCTCTAGAAAAGAACGAATCCAACAAATCATTTTTGAGGCTGACACGCCCTCAGGGAAATTTTTTGACATCGCGTTGTTGTTAGCGATTTTAACATCAATCCTCACCGTTTCCTTGGAAAGCGTTGACTCGATTGACAAGGCATATCACACTGAATTGCGACTGATTGAATGGGCCATTACCATCCTCTTTACCTTGGAATACCTCCTTCGCCTCTACTCGACTAAGAAATCCCAGCAATATGCCACTTCATTTTTCGGAATCGTTGACTTGATTGCGATAATACCCACCTACCTCAGTTTGATTGTACCTGGAGCACAAAGCCTCCTCATTGTTCGAGCATTGCGCTTGCTCAGGATGTTCCGAGTTCTGAAATTGAGCCGCTATATCGGAGAAGGTGAGGTGCTGTTCGAGGCCCTTTTACAATCAAAAACCCGAATCATCATATTCCTGTTCACTGTGACAATTCTTGGGTTCATTTCTGGAGCGATGATGTACCTTTTGGAAGGCCCAGCAAACGGCTTCACATCAATACCACAAAGCGTGTATTGGTCGCTGACTACCATCACTGGGACGGGGTATGGAGATGCGGTCCCCTTAACGCCATTGGGCAAGTTGCTGGCTGTTGTGATTATGGTGCTTGGATACAGCCTTATCATTGTCCCAACAGGAATCGTGTCATCGGAGCTGATGAAACTGGGAGAGGTTGACACCCGTGCTTGCAGCTCATGTTCCAGAGAGGGACATGATCGGAATGCAAAGCATTGCAAGCACTGTGGAGAAGCACTCCGAATCAATTGATGATTTCATCAGGCGCTGCTGCCTTCCACGCGGTGATTCCACCGTCAAGGTTGTACACGCGTGTCGCATCGTATCCTGCTTGAATCATGCTCATTGCTGCGATTTGAGAACGCATTCCACTTCGACAATAAACCAGAATATCCCGGTCGGAGGGAATTTGATCAAGGGCAGAACCAACTTGGTCATGGGGGACTTGCAAGTCGCATGAAGCCGCATGTGCTTGATGGTATTCACCATCTGAGCGAACATCAAGAATAAACGGTGACCATCCACTGGAACGTCGCTGCAAAGCATCGGAGATGGAAATGTGGTTGAACATGTTCTTGCCCTGGTGGGCTTCCTGTTTTTTAATGCCTCCATGTATTGTACCGGTTTCGAGAGAACACCATTCAGAAGGGTTAAACATGGCTGAGGATAAACTCAAATCCAAAATTTTTGTACGCTCTTCATCCCGTTCGAACGATAACTGAGTGAAGGACATCGCCGTTGCATCGTAAATGAGTAACCGTCCTGAAAGAGCCACGTTGAGTCCGAGCAAGAGTTTTATCGCCTCTGTTGCTTGAAGCAATCCAATCACTCCAGGAAGGACTCCGAACACACCAGCTTCTTCGCAACTCGGAACTGCATTTGGAGGTGGGGGTTCAGGGAAAAGGTCCCGATACGAAGGGCCTCCTTGATATCCGAATACAGAAACTTGTCCTTCGAATTGGAAGATTGAACCGTAGACCCAAGGTATCCCCTTCAATGCGCAGGCATCGTCAATGAGGTATCGCGTCGGAATGTTATCCGTGCCGTCGATGACGAGATCCCATCCCATCTCAAGCAATTGCATGGCATTCCCTGGGTTGAAACGGGTTTGGAATGATGTGACCTTAATGCCTTCATCCAATGCATGGAGGCGCTTCTTAGCGGATTCAACTTTGGGCGTCCCTACGCTTTCTGAAGTATGAAGAATTTGACGTTGAAGATTTGAAAGGTCCACGACATCATCATCAATCAAGCCAAGATGGCCAACGCCTGCAGCAGCGAGGTAAAGGGCAGCTGGAGAGCCTAATCCACCGGCACCAATGATGAGAATGCTGGCATCAACCAAGCGCTGTTGACCCTTAATTCCAACATTGGGGAGGGAAAGGTGACGCGCATGACGTTCGAGGTCAACCATGAACCGGCCAGCGGAGCCACTTTGATGAATGCACCGCCCTCAGTGGACGTTCTCTTCAAGCCACTTTTCAACATCAATTGCAGCAGAGCATCCCATTCCAGCAGCGGTAATCGCTTGCTTGTAACGGGTATCAACGACGTCACCTGCGGCAAAAATGCCCGGGACAGAGGTCATAGTGTATTCTTTGTTGACGATGTAACCGTTTTCATCGGTTTCAACTTGACCGCTCAAAAATCCAGTAATCGGTTTGTGACCGATTGCGATGAAAGCCCCCGTTGCATTGATGGTCTCTGTCGTTCCATCTTGTATGTTTTCAAGCACTGCACCGGTGAGGCCTTTTTCATCAGACAACCATTCTTTGACCTGACGGAAGGTACGAATCTCAATTTTATCGTGATTTGCAGCGCGTTCGTACATGATGGTTGATGCTTTGAACACATCTCTTCGGTGAATGAGCGTGACCTTACTCGCAAAACGCGTGAGGAAGGTAGCCTCCTCACAAGCAGAATCTCCGCCGCCAATGACCAGGACTTCTTCATCGCGGAAAAAGGCACCGTCGCAGGTGGCGCACGTGGAAATACCTCGGCCTTTTTGGGCTTCTTCCCCGGGGGCGTTCAACCAAATGGATTCGGCCCCTGTACAGACAATTATGGAGTGAGTAAGGAACGTCTCACCTTCCACTTCAACCTTGAATGGGCGCTCTGATGTATCGACTGAATCGACATTACGGTCTTGAACTTCCAGGCCAAATCGTTCCGCTTGTTCGCGCAGTTCCGTCATCATTTCAGGCCCTCCGATCCCCTTGGGATATCCGGGGAAATTTTCAATGTCGCTGGTCAACATCAGTTGTCCACCTGACATGTAACCGGCAAACATGAGGGGGTTCAGCATGGCTCGCCCAGTGTACAATCCTGCGGTGTATCCTGCAGGACCTGAACCGATAATTATGACATTGCGCACTTCTGACATGTTGTTCTCCATCCAGCGTTTGGACGGAGGGGGTGTTTGAAGGTTCGCACGTTCTATTCCGCGCCAAAGAAGGGCAGTGAGTGGCCCATTTCCGCCCAACTCCACCGGGGTTTGTTAAGCCTAAGCCCTTCCATCAAATGAGAGCCAGCACTGCTGCTCGTGCGTGGGGTTCCAACCTTGGTTCAATGTGGTGCTGTTCTGCACCTGGACCGATGATCCCCAAGCCAATCGGTTTGTTATGCTTGAGTTGCAATTCAAGAATCGTTTTGATGACCGCTTGGCCCATTGCAAGGCCGTGTTGGGTCTCTCCTTTCTCGATGATTCCCAAACATGCTGCAGCATCGCAAGCGCTCAGCATGCGGTCGAGTGCAAGCGGAACTTCCATCGAACCAGGTACCCATTCAACGTGAGTGATTTCTAAATCGTTCGCGTCGGCTTCTTCTCTTGCCCATGCGAGCATGCGTTCAACTTCGTCACGGTGGAAGGAACCACAAACGATACCGATGTTCTTGACCATGTTACGCCACCTCATATCTCCTGTTTCATCATTCGCTCCACCGTAGCGACGATGGTTTGCGTCATGGAGTCAATTTCGACGTTGATTTGATCGTCCAATGAAAGCGATGCAAATGTGGTCAGCCTCAGTGTCTCGGGAATCAAATGGATGGAAAAAGTGTCATCCTCAACTCGTCCAACAGTAAGGGACGCACCGTTAAGGCCGATGTATCCTTTCTCGTGGATAAACTTCATGAGCGTGACAGGTGCTTTTAATTTGAAGTCCATGCCTTCTCCTTTCTCTGTCAAATGGACCACCGTGGCCTTGGCCATGATGTGCCCGGAGAGCATGTGGCCCCCCAGTTCATCTCCCATTTTGAGAGAGCGCTCTACGTTCATCTCATCCCCGACCTTGAGGCGCCCTAAGGTCGTCCGCTCAAGCGTCTCGGGAATGACGTCGAAGGCGACCTGGTTTCCGACAATGTCCGTTGCCGTCAAACAAACCCCGTTGAGAGCAACGCTTGCCCCTCGCTCCAAGCCAACTGCATCGGGCAGTTGAACGGTGAGGGTTTGTACCTGCTCTCCCTTTTCGAGGCCGACCAGTTGGCCTTTTCCTTGAACGATTCCGGTAAACATGTTCATGCCTCCTGGTTGGCTGCACGTTCAAGTATTCGGGCAATGATTTTTCGAGTACCGTCTAAATCTTCGGTTAGGCCTTCTACACGAACAACTTCAATGGTGCCGTATCCGCGCGATTTTAACGCAGATCGGATGTTTTCCTCTGCGTGTTCTTGGTCGTAGCCGAGGGCGATAATATCCGGTTTAACCTGGGGCAGGATATCGAAAATCGGGACTTCAGGGGGGTTTCCGATGAACACATCGTCCACTGGCTTGAGGCCCTCTACCATGCGTTTCCGGAGGTCATGGCTGGTAATGGGATTGTGTTTTCTTTTGCGAACCGTATCGTCGTGTGCGACCACCACGGTAAGGTGGCTGCCGAGTGCTTTTGCTTGCTCAAGATAGTGGAGATGTCCTGCATGAAGCAGGTCGAAAACTCCAACAGCCATGATTCGCTTCACGGTATCACCTTTGGTAACGGAGGGTTTGTTCTTCAAGAGGATGACGGTGTTTCATTAGCAAACGCTCGCAGTAGGTCTGCACCTTCAAGGAACGGAATCCCACGCAACTCCGCCCATTCCCTTGCGTCATCAACCGACAAAGCAAAATCCCCGTTGGGTTGAAGCATTTCGGCGCCGATGACGACAGGCGTCATGCCTGCAAGACGAGCAAGTCCAACGGCCAATTCCGTGTGACCTTGACGTCGGGCCAATCCACCCTCTGCCTCTCGACAAACTGGGATGTGGCCAGGCGTTCGGAACTCTGCCCCTAGTGTTTCAATAGCAACCTCCAATGAATCACCTGAATCCATGACTGACTTCGCCAACTCTGCAAATCTGCGGGTCGTAAGCGAGCGGTCATGATCGGTAATTCCCGTGTAGGTATCTCTGTGATTGATGGAGAGCGTAAAGGCTGAGCGGGCATCATAGCGAAGGTCGTTGGTGACCAAATGGCCTAGAACAGGGAAGTTCGACACAGCAGACGCATCGGTGTGGAGGTCCTGCAGGAACGGGAGGCCAAAACATGCTCCGACGTCATCGCCGATGGCGAGAAACAGCAACCCTCCACAATCGTGTCGAAGTTGACGCATCGTTTCCGGCTTCGCATGCTCTGCGGGAAACAACAAGTCGGTTTCTCCTTCTCGTTTCTCAGAGTCGAAAAGACAGACTGGGTCTCCGTTTTTGAAGGCGTCAACCGCCTTTTTTAATCGAGCGTCCATGGGGGTGGCTGTAGCCCCACCTTCATGAAGAGTCGTATGCAATCACCATTGAAACCACAACAGCGACCCAATGATAGCGGACAGCCAACAGAAAGAGGTTATCATAGGGCGGACCTTGGCTTGGTTTCGCGGGGGGAAAAATATGCCAGTTAAACTCGGACCAGCAGGCGTTCCATTGTCATGCAAGGGACGCACAATTGTTGAAGGAATGGACGACATTATTTCCCTCGGTCTTGAGACAATGGAAGTTCAAACCGTGCGCATGGTTGCCCCACAGCACTTTGAACAATACTGGCAGGCCGGCGTGCTTGCAAACAAGACGGATTTTGAGATGAACATCCACGGCCCGTACTATTCCGAGTTGTTGGGCAACAAAATTGAGCGTGGCCGCTCTCTTGCGAAAATAGAAGCAACCCTCCAAGCTGCTCGAACCATCAATGCTCGCCACATTACCCTCCATGCAGGAAATTACGGCGAATTTGGCCGAGGCCATGAAGCAAACGAACAAGTCGCCAATGTGTTTTCTGGAATTGTAGACCGTATCCATGAAATCTGGGAAGATGAAGAGGATGAATTTCCCGTGTTCCCGTGGATTAAAGACGGCACTCCGTCAAAGATTGGAGTTGAAACATCCGGTCGACAAGAACTCTGGGGCAGTCTCGAAGAAGTCCTTGAAGTCGTGAACCATGTTGAAGGAACCATCCCTGTCCTCAACATTGCTCACATCCACGCCCGGGGGCATGGACAAATGCGTACTTCTGAGGATTACGGAGAGTTGTTCGACATGGTTCGTGAATCCATCGGAACAAAAGAATTCTACTGCCACTTCTCTGGTGTGGAGCACCGTACGGGCAACGCCATGCATTACACACAGATCAAGAAATCCGATCTTAACTTTGAACCGCTTGCTGAATTTATCGTTGAAGATGGAGGATGGCTGGACATCACCCTTATCTCCGATTCCCCGTTGCTGGAACACGACGCCATGTACATGATGCAAAACATCGAGAAGTCACGCCACAGGCAACTGGAGCGTAAGGCCCGAGAAGACCGCAGGAGAGCACTCGCCCTTCAAACCGGTAAGACTGAAGACGAACTCAAGACCAATGAGACCAAGCAAGCGCAAGCACGAGAAGAAGCGACTGAAGTCAAGGAGGAGGCGCCCACACCCGAGCCCGAAACGAAGAAAGAAGAAGCAGCTCCGAAAACCAAGGGGACCAAGGAAGACGTCTTCGACTTTGAAGAAGACGATGATGACTTGTTCTGATGGCGCCGTACTCAGGCTCATGAAAACCGCACCATGCCGGTGTTTTCATCGGGAAATGGTATAAACCAAAGAAGGTGCGAAGCAGATGATTGCTATGGCACACATCTCTGTATTGGGTCTCGGAAACTGGGGAACAGCCATTGCTCGTTTGTGGCTTTTGGAAGGCCACAAGGTCAAGGGTTGGACCATTGAAGAAGAGGTATATCAGTCAATTACCCTTGATGGAGTCAATTCAAAATATCTCCCTGACCATCCAGTTCAGGGATTGGATGCAACCATGCACCTTTCAGAAGCGCTTGAAGGAAGCGAAATCATTGTTCTTGCCGTACCCTCATCCGTCATTCTTGATGTGGTGGAAGACATCATCCCCCACCTTCAGCCGCGCCACGTTCTCCTCGACTTGGCGAAGGGTCTTGCACCTGGGAAACGACTTATTTCTCAAGCGATTCATGGAATGCTCAAAGAAGCTGGAAAAACGAATCCCCTTGCTGTACTTACAGGCCCAACCATTGCTCCAGAAGCAGCAGCAGGCGTTATGACCACTGCTTTAGTTGCGAGTGAGGATGACGCTGTTGCCAATCGCTTGGCGAGCACACTAGGGACGCCCAGTTTCATTCTTCACCCTGCAAGTGACCCTGTCGGAGCGGAACTATGGGGCGCCTACAAAAATGTGGTCGCCCTTGCTTGCGGACTTGTTGACGGACTCAAACAAGTAGGCGATCTCGGTGGAGACAATCTCAAAGCTGCGATATTCATGTCCGGATTCAAGGAAGGTTGTCTTCTTCTTGCGGAACTCGGAGCGCGAGCAGAGGTTGCTTTTGGACCAGCAGGACTTGGAGACATGTACGTCACCGCCACTTCACCGCATGGAAGAAACCGCAGCATGGGGGAAAAACTTGGGACTGGACTCACTCTTGAGCAAGCTCTGGATGAAATGCATATGGTTGCAGAAGGTGTCCGAGCCACTCGAATGTTTATTGAACGCGCAGAGGACAGTGGACTCAAGGTCCCCTTCACGAAAGCGCTCAATACCCTTCTTGATGGGGACATTGACGCTGAAGAATGTTGCAGACGCATGGTTGCACTTGGTTGAAGGAAGCCATCGGTGCTGTTTTGAGGGAAGGCTTCGTGAGCGTGGTATGTCCGATGAACTCTCTGAGTTTGAAGTCAAATTATTGACGTGGCTGGCTAAGAGTGAATTCCACATTGTACCGTGGTCAACTAAAGACGCGGCGAAGACATTCAAAGTATCTGAAGACGAAATTTACGAAGCGATCTCAGCCTTGAGCAAGAAGGCATCGGACCGCATCCAGGTGTTTTACAAGGACGGGTCTTTGCATATTGCTGCTGATTGATTAGGCCTCATCCTCGGAAGTATCTTTTTGCTTCCTAGCCTTCATGAGAACGGTTAACCATGTTGGTTTTCTCACATCCCCTTCTTCGTTGACAAAGGAACGAACCATCAACGAGAACAGGTCGATCAAGACGACGACGATGAAGATGAGAATCAACAAAGCGAAGACTTTGTCGTATTGAAGAAATTTGAGATAGGTGCTGATGTAATAACCGATACCACCAGCACCAACAATTCCAATCACGGTACCGTGCCGCACATTGTACTCGAACATGAACATCAGTTGACTGAGCAAATGATTTCCGTTTTCTGGGATGACGATGTTAAAGAAAATGCTCGGACGACTCAGCCCCATGGCCCGACCTGCTTCCAAGGGGTCGCTTGGCATCCCCTCAAACACTTCATACTGCAATTTACCAAGATATCCGACCGTGTAGAATGTCATCGCCAATACGCCCGAAAGGGGCCCAAAGCCAATCACAATCACAAATAGAATCGCCCAAATCAAACTGGGAAGGCTCCGAACAGCAGAAAGAAAGACTCGGATGGGAATTGAAATGGAAAGAGGTGTCAAATTCCTCGCTGCTAGAGATGAAAGACAAATTGCACCAATGAACCCTAGAACTGTAGAAACAAAGGCGATTTTCAGAGTCTCCATCATGCCCAAGTAGCCCACAGAGCAAAAGAATTCAATGTCTTTTTCACACACTGGGTAGGAACGGGCCTCAAGAACACTCCAATTCGGAGGCCACATGCTTTCCTTGAAAAACACTACAAGGTTAGACAATCCTCCTTCAAGCCTGCCCCAATCGCCCTCAACGAGTCCATCAAGCGTTCGCCAAGCCAAGAAGAGGAGAAACAAGAGGATACCAAATAAGCGGTACTTCATTCCTCTTCCTCCATTGAGTTTTGCTTGACCCACTCCCCGATGGGAAGGTCCAAGAAACGCTGACCCTTAATTTCCCAAATGCGCGTGGCGAAATTTAGGACGTTGTCTTCATGGTGTTCGACCATGATCACCGCCGTTCCACTCTCGACTAAATCTAGGACCGCTCCTAAGACAATGTCAACGTTCGCCTGGTCCAACTCACCAAGAAACTCATCAGCGAGCATTATTTCTGGCCGTTGAGCGAGCGTTCGCGCAGTTGCTACTCTCCGCTGTTGACCTCCTGAGAGACGCCGAACGGGTTCAGAGGCTTTGTTCTCAATTCCAAGCGTTCGAAGAGCCTCAAACGTGCGTTCTTTGCGCTCCTTAAACATTTCAAGTGACCACTTCACGCGCATTCTGGCCCCCAACGAGACATTGTGGGCAACGGTTGCATGCCGAACGAGACCAAGACGCTGAGGAATGTATCCAAGACCTCCTCGGCGTTCAACGTTCAATTCAAAAGAGCCCCCAAGGGGCCGAACGAGACCTGCAACAGTGCGTATCAATGTGGTCTTCCCGATGCCTGATGGACCGAGAATGGCGATAATTTCACCTGGTTTCACTTCAAGTGTAATTGGTTCCACCAGCGGATCATCATAACCGATGGAAAGTTGGTCAAGAGATAGGATGGCTGTGTCGCTCATAATATCCCCTCATTCACTCCTGCGAGCAGGTCTTATTCAAGCGGTTGGACATGGCGACATCAACATCTCCAAGTCTAGAATCGGTTGTGGCGGTCATGTTAGCTCCGGGGTGCTAACGGAGTGACCCTTCTATGGGTGCGGTGATTGAATCACTCCGCCAGCGGTTTAAGGTGAGGAAAGGGTTGTGAAGATCACTCCGTAATGTCGTATTTAGAATCAAAGTAGGCCGAGATTCCTGGAACTGCACCGATAAGGCTGCTGTAACTGCCCAGATGTTCCTGAGAATTCACTTCGACCAAGCCAGGGGTGTTGAGTACATTAGCCAGGATTTGGTCGCCACATGCAGATTGAGGTGAGGTTGAATCCACTTGATGAGAAACCATTGAGTAGCAACCGGTGTAATTCTGTCCCTGCATTGGATAATCCTGAACGTACATCTCATTGTTCAATGCCAGCATAGCGTTGAGGATGGCCGTGCGAGTTTGGACATCAAGTGTTTCTGGATTGTACATCACCGGATGCGATGGTGCAGAACCGTAGGACGGCAGAAGAATGTATTCCGATTCAGGAAGGCACCATTCTGCGTTATCGCTGACCTCTTCATTACCGCAATATGAAGCAACGGTGGAATCCTTTGCAAAGGCAACATCGCCAACGCCTTCTGTCAAACACTTCACTGCTCCAGAATAGGAGTAGTAAGGCGTTCCAGATTCAGGGATGCTCGCATTCTCGTTAAAGAACGACGTGATGGTGTTGCGGAGGGATTCTATGTCCTCTTGGGGCCCCACAACAGGAGCATAGCCCTGTGAAATCAGATGACCCATTGGAAGGAGCATGCCGGCAGATTTGAGCCATCCCGTGTGACATGAGGTGGTTCCTTCCATGAGAGCAAAAGGATCGGTCGAAGCATCGTCGTCTAAGTAAGCGTTGGCAATGTCGGAGCCGTTGAGGACAACAGCATGAGCATCGTAATGAGTGCGCCCATCGGATTTTAGGTCAGCAGCCATTGCTGCTAGGCCATATTCTTTCCATCCAACCCAAGCAGCCCCACCGTCCATGAAAGCGATGTCAGCATTACCGAATCGCAGGGCCTCAATAATTGCCCCTTCGGAGGTCACAGGGTAAAGCGTCACAGTAACTCCTGTTTGTTCGGAGATGAAATCAGCCAAAACTTGGGGGTTCTCCGCGGGGTTCTCGTAATCGTCCTTCATTTCAAAGGCGATCCGGATATTGGAGATCGTTGGTTCAACTGAATCGTTAATGGCGAATTTCGTGTCGTAATATGCTGAAATTCCAGGGACATCTTCGATTAGATTACCGTAAGAGGCAAGGTGTTGTGACGCATTTGTTGGAGAGATTGCTGGCGTATTGAGAACATCCGTGAGAATGGATTGCCCTTCTACCGTATCTTTCATGGCCACAAGTGCATCTTGAACAAGGGTCATTGTGGCTGCATCGCTGGTTGAAGGGTTGTACATCACCGGGTGTGAAGGCGCATTTCCGTACGAAGGCAGCAAGATGTAATCGGATTCTGGCAAACACCATGCTTCGTTCGTGCTTGCATCCTCGTTCCCACAGTATGAAGCAATGGTAGAGTCCTTGGCAAAGGCAACATCACCGACACCTTCGGAAAGGCACTTGACTGCACCACTGTAGGAGTAATATGGAGTTCCGGAGTCAGGTATGCTAGCATCTTCGTTGAAGAAATTCGTGATGGTCGAGCGCAATGATTCGACATCGCTGGCATCACCGATAACGTTGGCATATCCGTTTCCGATAAGGAAGCCCATTGGCAAGAGCATACCTGCCGATTTGAGCCATCCAGTATGGCACGAAGTCTTACCCGCCATCAGAGAGAACGGGTCGGTGGAGGGATCATCATCCAAGTGCGCTGCTGCAATATCTGAGTCCTTTAGAACCACAGCATGAGCGCTGTAGTACGTTCTGCCGTCAGATTTTTGGTCAGCAGCAAGAGCATCGAGGCCGTATTGTTGCCAACCAACCCATGCTGCACCGCCGTCCATGAAGGCGATGTCTGCATTTCCAAAGCGAAGGGCTTGGAGAGCAGCACCCTCTGAATCAATTGGATAAAGCGAAACATCCATGTCGAGTTTTTCACTCAAATAATCTGAGAGACGTTGAGGATTTTCATCGACATTCGTGTAATCATCCTTGATACTGTAAGCGATAACGAGTTCATCTAATTCAGTCTGGGTTTCTGATTCACCACCGAGACATCCAGCGAGTGAAGCTGTGGCAAAGAGGAAGATAAGCAATGTTGATTTTAGTTTTCGTGTTTTCACGTTAAGCCCTACTGGTTTAGGCCGCCCTAAAAGTACCCCACTTATAGTATTTCGTATACCCTAAAAATTATGCTTGGCGGCCGTACGAGACTGAAGCGAGATTTGCGGATAGTCCCTCTCGGATTTGAACCGAGGTCGGAGGAACCAGAATCCTCCATGATGGACCGCTACACTAAGGGACTGTATCCTTGGCGAAGAACGAGTCCTTCTTGAAATAAACGGTGAGAAGGTTCTCAACTCAAACAAAGCGAAAGAGAACTTTCGAAACCCAAGAGAGCATCATGATGGTCATGAATGACGCCAACGCATATTTCGCCCACGGGCGCGAAGGTTTGGTTTCTGGCCAAAGGTCAATCCCCATCGCTTCTGCTTGCTCGATCAGATCGGCCATTTCGGCCAGATGCTCCTCCACCGATTCATGACTCACATCCCATCGGTACCATCGGCCCTATTTTTACCCTCGGAGCCCAATTTGAATGGATGATGATGCTGAAAATGGCCAAAACCTCTTTTTTGGATGCCGATGAATCAGGAACACTTTCAGATGGCGACATGGTCTACATCAACAACAACGGCGGTGTTGAAGAAGCATGGAACACTGTTCGGCTTTACTCTGCCTCTGCTGAAGCGTACAGCGACGAGAATCCAACCCTCCCAGGTTTCACCGGGATGCTCGCCACGCTTTCGTTGCTAGGTGCAGCTTTTGTTCGCCGTCAAGGTTGAAAGAAACGCAAGCCTTGAAGGTAAGCCGCTCAAGGCCCCTTCATGAGTGAAGTACCCAAGGGTGTCAACTTCGCTCCTGCCCCGCGCCGATCAGCGCGCCCAACTGCGACCATGACGCTCACACGTGACGGTCCAGAAGGCGTCGAAGTACTCCTCGGTAAGCGTTCTCGAACCATGCGAGCGTTTCCAAATTACTGGGCTTTTCCGGGTGGAGGAGTATCTTCGGTAGATACAGCGGCAGTAGAGTGCTTCCCCCAGCTTGAAGGGGAAGAGGCCAAGACCATCGCTTGTATTTTGAGAGAGATGACTGAAGAACTCGGCCTTGTTCCTGCACTGACCGGCCTAATAGCAATACCTTCAGAAGCCAGATTGGCCATCGTTAGCGACAAAAAGAACTGGCTTCCAATGGCTCAAAACAACGCTTTCCCAGTGTCAAGAGAGAACATTAAGGTCTTCAGTCACCGAATTACGCCCCCCTTTGGCCCCGTACAGTTTGATAATGCATTCCTCCATTACCACGCAGGTCCATCCCAAGATGTACCTGAAATTGATTTGGAACCTCAAACTGAATTTACAGAGGTCATGTGGGCAAAGCCCGTGGAAATTCTCTCAAAATGGCGTTCTTATGAGATGAAAGTTGCTCCTCCCGTGGTCACGCTCCTCATGGAAATCGAGCGCACCCTTGAACGGTTTGACCGCAACATGGAGAAGGCTGCAGATGACATCGCTTCAAGACTTCCCGGACGGCGCTCAATTCTTTTTGCTCACGGTGTTGAAGTCGTGCCGATTAAGACGGCTACATTACCGCCTGCGGACCACACGAACGCCTACATGGTGGGAGACCCTCAAGGAGACTATGTTTTGGTTGACCCTGCCGTGAGAATGCGAGAGGACATGGAATCTCTGGCAACCGCCATTGACCGACATAAGGGCACCCTTGTGGCCGTTGTGTTTACTCACAGCCACGGTGACCATCTTGCCGATATCGGGCTGCTCCGAGAAGCAATTGACGCTCCCATTTGGGGCAGTGAATATACTTCACAAAGCGTCCGATGCGACCGTATTCTCGTTGATGGAGATGTACTTCAACTCGGGAACCAGTCTTGGAATGTCCTGATAACCCCTGGCCATCATCCAGGCCATGTTTGTCTTCTTGGAGATGCGGGGCTGATCGCGGGTGATATGGTTGCAGGAATTGGAACCATACTCATTCCCCCTCACACCGGTAACATGAACGAATACATAGCCCAGTTGAAGCGACTAAAAGATGCAAAGCCACATCTCATTTTCCCCAGCCATGGGCCCGTTATCGCTCTGCCGGAGGAAACCATCCAACGCTACATCGACCATAGAATTGCTCGGCACCAACGAGTATTGGCTGCTGTTATCGCTGGAGATTCTGTCGTGGAAGATATCGCAAAAAGGGCCTATGAAGACACGCCAGACGCACACCCTGGTCTTGCAATTGACCAAACATTATCTCATCTGCTCGCTCATCAAGAGGAAGGAAACCTAACTCATAACAACAGGATTTGGTCTGTGAACCAATAAGGAGGAGACACCATGCCGAGAAGAGTCGTAATCAACAAAGCAGGAGGCGTTTCCGCCATTACCGTCCAATCCATGGACATGCCCGAACCCGGAGAGGGTGAAGTCCGAATCAGAGTCGTCTTTGCCGGCATCAACTTCGCTGATTTATTGATGCGAATGGGATTTTACAATCCACGACCGCCCTACCCGTTCACTCCAGGATACGAAGTCAGCGGCTACGTTGATGCCCTCGGGCCTGGTATCACCTCCTTCGCTCTTGGACAACGTGTTGTGGCCGCAATGCGTAACGGGGGACAAGCAAGCCACGTGACGTGTGAAGCCTCCAGGGTTCTTGCTCTTCCTGACAAAATATCACTCGAATCAGCTGCTGCAATTCCGGTAATCTATCTCACCGCTCATCATATGCTCCACCATCTGGGTCATATGAAAAAAGACCATTCCGTACTCATCCACGGAGGTGCAGGAGGCGTTGGAATTGCAGCGCTCCAACTGTGCAAGTGGGCTGGAGTTGACAAGGTCTGGGCCACTTCATCCGCACCTAAACACGACGTCATCAAACAGTATGGGGCACGGGCGATTGACCGCCATAACGAAAATTTCGTTGACATTGTTCGAAAGGAAACCGATGGAAGAGGAGTCGATCACGTTCTTGACCCAATCGGAGGAGAGCACCTCAAGCGAAGTCTTTCGGTTGTTGCAGAAGGTGGTCGATTGTACACCTACGGCCTTTCTGCTGCAGCTCCCACATCAAAACGTTCTCTTCTCAAGGCTCTCTTTGCAATGAGGAAAACGCCTAAATTCGACCCTCTTAGACTGATGACGCGAAATCGTTCAGTGTTTGGCGTCCACATGGGCACATGGAGTGATGAGGCCGTCATGCAAACCCAGCTTAATCGAATTTTAACTGGAATTGAAGACGGTCATCTCAACCCAACCGTCGACAGTATATTTCCCGCAGAGCAGGTTCAAGACGCTCACCAGTACATCCATGACGCCAAGAATATCGGAAAAGTTCTGTTACAATTCTCACCAGATGACGGAGGGGATTGAACTGATGTTCAAGGCAAGAATTCTGCAACATGCAATGCTTGTGTTGCTTGTGCTACCGATCGCAAGTTTGGCGGGATGCACTTCGGAAACCGACAATTGGGTTCGGCTCGGTGCTGATGAATTCGCTGTGGCGATTGATGATGAAGAAGATGCGTTCCTCCTTGACACTCGCACTCAAGATGAGTGGGAGGCAGATGGCCATTTGGAAAACGCGACCCTTATCCCGCACGATGAAATATCGGAACGGACCGATGAGTTGCCCGATGACAAATCCACGACCATTCTTCTGTATTGCCGCAGTGGAAACCGATCCCAAGCCGCTGCTGAAACGCTTCTGGACCTCGGATACACCGACGTTCGCGACCTTGAAACTGGAATCAATGGGTGGAAGAGTGCTGGATACCCCGTCACCTACGGAGCATGAAGAACCTTCAATAAACCTCAACTTCACAAGAACAACAAGGGGGTAGCAGAATGAAGAAAGCAATGTCAGGTTTTGATTTACGAGCGATCGCTCGTGAACTGAACGACCTGGCTGGTGCCTATGTCAAGAAAGCATACATGCCCCACTATGAGCAAGTCGTACTTCGCCTTAATCCGAAAGGAGCAGACCAATCTGACCTCGTCTTGGTACGTGGAGAACGGATATACACCTCTCAACGAGACCGACCGATGCCGATGACTCCACCACCGTTCGCCATGGTCCTCCGAAAGCATCTCCGCAATGCTCGCCTCACCGCTGTGAATCAAGTTGGTTTTGACCGAGTGTTGTCCTTCCATTTTGATACGAAAGGAGGGGAACGTACGCTGTATGTCGAAGTCTTCAGAGACGGGAACATCATCCTAGTAGATGAACATGGAATTATTGTTCAACCCTTAACTCACGCCTCATATGCTGGAAGGACACTGAAAAAGGGTGTTGAATACGTTGCGCCTCCCGCTGCATTGGACCCTTACTCTTTGGACTTGAAAGCGGTAACATCACTCCTGCAAGAATCAGACCGTGACCTTGTTTCCACACTTGGAGGGAAAGCGAACCTCGGAGGAACACACGCTAACGCGGTTTGTGAACTTGCTCAGCATGAACCAAATATGGAGCCTGCTGAAGCCGATGCTGAAGCAATATACAACGCACTCAACTCCTTGTTAGAAGACCTGGATTCGACGGATAGCGGCCATCTTATCGTTCAACTTAACGAAGGAGATGGAGACAACTGGCTGTCTGGCTACGAGGCTTTGGCTTTGGTTGAACAGCATCAATGGCTTGAGAAGCGGACCAAGGAAGCCACCCCCATCCTCTTGCCAGCTCACAAAGGAAAGCCCGTTGTAAGTTTCCCCTCACTTAGGATGGCTGTCGATGCATGGAAGGGAAACCATGACGCCCATGCATTGCAACGAAGGGAAGAAGAGCGCTTTGAACAGGCCGGACCAGGCCGTGGACAATCAACCGACGCCGACCGTCTAGGTCGGCGAAAGGCCCAGCAAGAAAAAGCGCTATCCGGTTTTGGAGTGAAGATCGAGAAACAGCAACGTCTGGGCCATTTGATTCAAGAACACTGGACTCATGTTGAAAGCCTGCTCAACCAAACCAAAGAAGCCGTCGAAGCCAACGGGTGGGATGCTGTAAAAAAAGCCTCAAAGTCGATCCCTTGGATTACTTCGCTTAATCCTTCAAAGAGGGAAATTAATGTTATTTTACCCGATGAGAACAACGAACCGAAAGGGCCTCAGGTTTTACTTGAACTCGACGGTACGGTCTATCAGAATGCACAACGTTATTTTGATTCTGCGAGAAAGCAAAAAAACAAAACCAGTGGTGCTGTTGAGGCTTTAGAGGAAACTGAGCGCCAACTGAAACGAGCAAAGAAGAAAGAAGAGAAACAGAAAGCAAGTGGTAAACTCAATCGTTTGAAACGTAGCAAACGCATGTGGTTTGAGCAACACCGATGGGGGGCGGTCAGCGGAGGCCACCTCTTGGTTGGGGGCAAGGACGCCAAAGGGAACGACTCCGTTGTCAAAAAGCATCTGTCTGGCTCAGACATGTACCTTCACGCAGACCTTCACGGGGCCCCCTCTTGCAGCCTAAGGGCGACACAGGGATTTGCTCTAGAAGAGCGAAGGCCAACTCATCTACCCGCAGATATACCGGCTTACCGACTGGTTGACAAGCTTGGAGATGAACGCATCAACGAAGAAAAATTGAATCAAGCTGCTATGCTCGCACTTTCTTGGAGCAGAGCGTGGAACAGCGGGGGCTCTCATGGAACGGTCTATAGCGTAAAACCTGCTCAAGTTTCAAAGACTGCACAAACAGGGGAATATGTGGGAAAGGGTGCCTTCATCGTTCGCGGTCAACGCACATGGTACAAGGATTTGAATGTTGAAATCGGTATCGGAATCGTCGCCATCAATGGAGTCCCCCTCATGATAACCGCTGCACCTGATGAAATTCGGTCGATGTGTCCCCGTTATGCGGTTTTAAGACCTGGCCTGACCAAGAAGGAACGAATAGCAAACCAAATCTACAAGGTAACAGGGCTGTCTACCGATGACTTGCTCGGAGTCCTTCCGGGTGCGTGCGAAGTCGTTGAGGAGCACGGAATATTTTCACACCCACGTCCAGTCGGGGAGGAAGAATGATGGATGAGAATACACGCTCCAGTGCAGAGATGTGGGACCGTAGATTTGGCTTGGACGCGTTCGCATACGGCAAAGAGCCAAACGTATGGCTCAAGAATAGAATCGATTTGATGGAACCGGAATCGAACTCCAGGGCGCTGTTTCCTGCCGATGGCGAAGGAAGAAACGCAGTATGGGCTGCTCGAAAGGGGTGGGCCGCAGAGGTCTTTGACCTCTCCGAAGAAGGGGAAAAGAAGTGCATGCAACTCGCTAAAGAATTTGATGTCACTGTAGAATATCATGTTGATGACTTGGTGCTACGTCCATTTGAGAGCGAAGATTATGACCTCATTGCTTGCTCTTGGTTTCATACACCCACTCCGATTCGTGAACGGCATATGCCCCGTATGCTTCACGCACTGAAATCCGGGGGGCGCTTCGTCATGGAAGGCTATCATCAAAGCCAACTTCCTTTGTCCAGCGGGGGGCCAAAATCGTTAGATCTGCTGTTTGACCTCGATACTGTTCTTGCTGAGCTAACCGGCCAACATGCCCCTGAAATGAAAATTGTTCATGCGTCGGTTGAAACCACGGTGCTCAATGAGTCCGATTTGCATCGTGGAAAAGCAAGGGTTGTTCGGTTGGATTTAATGAAAGTTTAGTCACTTTGCAGGCATCAAAATGTAGTAGAAGTAGAATTAGGACTTCAACATGCGGCTCATATGGCTCGTTTTTATTTTGATGACATCAAGCCTTGCATCACCTTTAGTTGACAATTCGGCCGCACAGAATGTAGCGGCCGCAGTAGAACTAAGCTGTACTGCACCATACTCGAGCGGGAGCGTGGAAATTGAAGTCCATCCCGGAGCAGCATTGACTGGATATGCAGATTGTACGGTGAGCAATCCTTCGGCTCACACTGAGAAAATCGCAATTGAGGTCACCGCAGATGGATTGGCAACCGCTGCGCCTGGCTCAATCTACCTTGCTGCCGGTGATGAGTCGGACTTCCAAGTCACCATAAGGGCTGATGGTCAAATGGCCGTACAGTCAAAGTCAATTACCATCACGGCCACTGTTCAAGAGACAAGTGGTTTGCCGCCCGCCAATGTCGCTGAGAGTTCTGTAAACATGATGGCAGCCATCATGCAGTATGCTGGACTTAACCTCGAAATGAAAAATCCTATTGTGTCAATTGAGGCGGGTTCGATTGAAAGTTTAGAGTATAAAGTCTACAACCAAGGCAATGGCTTAGACCAATTCACCATTTCTACAAACGGTGACATTGTCGATGGAATGCGTGCATTTTCCCTCCCATTCACAGGGATAGAAGTCGAAGCTTACGGGCCTCCAGCAATCTTTAGAATCACAGTAAACACGCCAGCAGACGGTTCCGATTGGCCGTTAAACGCAGATGGGATCCACACTCTGACGGTAGATGTTGATGTGATTATCAAGAGTCAATTCAGCTGCGAATACACCAGTGAATGCATGTCGGTGAGTTTGACTCAAAAGGTTATTTTCTTTCAAAACCAAACGCTAGAAGAACAGGCTGAAGCAAATGATTTAGCGAGTTCTTCCGAGCAACAAATGTTGATTTATGGGGGGACAGGAGCAACGTCACTTCTTTTGCTGTTCGTGTTCTTTGCAATGAGAAAAAGACAATCTTGAGTGTAGAACGAACTAGGTCCAATACTTTTGAATCAAATCAACGAAGTCTAGCAGACGAGAACGAGACGTTGTTCATGAAAGGACTGCTGTCCTTAGATGAGGCTCACTTCTTTCGCTTAAATGAACGTGGAGGAGAGCCTCTGCGTCGGGCAAAGTTCGCTCTTGAAGGGCGTGGGCCGGAACGTGGACGTGGGGGGGGTGCTCTTTTGCCCTTGTGTTCCTTGTTCTCTCCACTGTCGTCACTTCGAGAATTGTTCTCTCGCTTTGGAGCTGAGCGCCCATGGTATCCACTGTCTTCACGAGGTTCACCACGGCGCCCACCGTCACGGCCACCTTGGCGTTCGCCACGAGAATCACTTCGGTCATTTCCACGCTGATTGTCGTTGCCTCCCTGGTTGTAGCCTCGGCCACCGTCTCGGCCACCTTGGCGTTCGCCACGAGAATCACTTCGGTCATTTCCACGCTGATTGTCGTTGCGTTGGTTGCCACCTTGGCGGTCATCACGATTATCTCGGCGGTCATTTCTCGACCCACCATCGTTTTCACGGTCATTGCCTCTGCGATATCCACCGTCACGTTGATTGCGTTCATTGCGATTGTGATCAGGCCTTCCACCATCTCGGCGTCCGTAGCCACCGCCACCTCCACCGTCTCTGCGACCACCGTCTCGGCGTCCACCATCTCGGCGTCCGTAGCCACCGCCACCGCCACCGTCTCTGCGACCACCGTCTCG